>JABLTO010055048.1_pt1 | contig 124782 bp, 107 predicted proteins | sample 7160091 | NCBI WGS metagenome assembly JABLTO01 (sample SAMN14651225, study PRJNA627086) | human gut metagenome | isolation source: feces | host: Homo sapiens | reverse complement strand
TTCGAGGTTTCCCTCTCGGCAACAGCTTGTTTAGTTTAGCACACTCAGCAGAGCTTGTCAAGCACTTTTTTCAGCAACTTTCTGAAAACTTTCCGTTTCAGAACCCATCGCTCATCCAGTTTTTGGCTTGCTCTCTCGAGCGCTTTGTTAGTATACTAAATCCAACCACAAATGTCAAGCACTTTTTTGACTTTTTTCGAGTTTTTTGAAAGGAATCGTTTCGCTGGGAATCTTTCGCCTTTTCCCTATCACGAACCTTCGTATTTGGACGATTTACCCTATTGACAATGCGTGCGGAGGTGTTAAACTAAAGGAAAGTTAGGTGTAACTAACCTTTTATGGATACCACCTCACCGACTACATTATATATATAGTAAGGAGTGAACTGTGATGTTTGAAACCATCGTAACCGTAGGCGGCATGATGTGCGGGATGTGTGAGTCCCATGTGAACGACGCCATTCGCAAGGCGTTCCCGGTCAAGAAGGTGACTTCTTCTCACAAGAAGGGCGAGACCGTCATCTTGACCGAACAGCCGGTGGAAGAGCAGGCAGTGCGAGATGCCCTGGCGGACACCGGCTATGATGTGACCGCTGTGGCCAGCCACCCCTACCAGAAAAAGGGGCTGTTTGGCTTCCGCAAGGGCTGATGCGGTGAAGCTGACCGAAGCTGAGCAAGGACTATTCGGGACAGACGCCCGTATCCTGTCCCAGGACGCCAACCAGACGGTGTATCAGCTGGGCAGTGCGGACGGTCGGGCGCGGATGACCCGATATGGGGTGTTTCCGGGGATGGATCTGATCTACAATGACATCCACGACGCGGACTACCATTTAAATCGTGCGCCTGTGGGGGATCTGATCGAGATCAATCACTGTCAGGAGGGGCGGATGGAGTGCCAGTACCAGGACAGTTTTTCCTATCTGACCCCTGGCGATCTTTCCATCAGTCGGAAGGACACCGCCCCCCACAGCTTCTCCTTCCCCACCGGTCACTATCACGGGGCCACCCTCCTTATCGACCCCAACTGCGCCCCTCACTGTCTGTCCTGCATGCTGGAGGATGTGAACGTCCAGCCCAGCACCATCGCCGACCGGTTCTGCCAAGGCAGGCGCTGTTTCGTCGCTCGTTCCTCTCCTCGGGTCAAGCACGTATTCTCTGAGCTGTACGCCGTGCCGGAGGGGATTCGGAAGGGGTATTTTAAGGTGAAGGTGCTGGAGCTGCTGCTCTTTCTCAGCGTGCTGCCGGTGCCGCCGGCAGATCTGGAACAGCGGTGCTACAGCAACACCCAGGTGATGCTGGCCAAGGCGGTATGTCAATATCTGACCGATCACATGGACAGCAAGATCACCATTCAGGAGCTATCCGGCCAGTTCAATGCCTCGGCCACCCTCATCAAGAGCAGCTTCCGTGGGGTCTACGGAATGTCACCATCCGCCTTCCTTCGTGCACAAAAAATGCATAGCGCGGCCGATTTGCTGCGAAATTCTGACCGAACGGTTCTTGACATCGCCGGACAATTCGGCTACGATAATGCCAGCAAATTTGCCAAGGCGTTTCGAGACATCATTGGGGTCTCCCCCAACGAATACCGCAGCGGTGTGGAGCAGGACAGCTGTGCGCCGCTGTCATCCCAGGTTGGAAATCTTCCGCCATCCGGTGGTTGATGATAAAAATAGAAGAAATAAAAATGGAGGTATCTCAACTATGATGGATTTGAAAAAGTTAGGACTGTTCGTAGGCGGCGCTCTCTTTGGTTCCGCTGGTATCAAGGTGCTGTCCAGCGACGATGCAAAGAAGCTCTACACCCAGACCACTGCCGCTGTGCTGCGCGCCAAGGAGTGCGTGATGACTGTGGCCACCACCCTGAAGGAAAACACCGATGATATTCTGGCCGATGCTAAGGAGATCAACGAGAAGCGGGCTGCTGCCAAGGAAGTGGTCCTTGATGACGCTCCTGTGGAAGCCGAAGCAGAACCTGCCGAAGCCAGCGCAGAGGTGGCGGATCTGGCATGAAATGCAAGATTTTGCATGAATCCAAAGGCCGGCTGCGCATCCACGCCGTCCAAGGGCGGATGACGCTGGCGCAAGCGGATATTTTAGAAGCATACCTATTACAATTACCCTGTGTCACCGACGCCAAGGTCTATGACCGCACCTGCGACGCCGTGATCTTCTATCACGGCCAGCGGAACGCGGTGCTCACTGCCTTGGCCGCGTTCCGTTACGAGAACGCCCAGGCACTGGCGCCGGAGCACAGTGGGCGGGCGCTGAACCGGGAGTATCAGGACAAGCTGTTCTTCACCCTGTGCCGCCGGGTCATCAACCGCACCATCATGCCCCTGCCCATCCGCACCGCGCTGACCCTATGCCGGTCGGTGCGTTACCTGTGGGCTGGGCTGAGCTGCCTGCGGAAGGGTCACATCCAAGTGCCCGTCCTGGACGCCACTGCCATCACCGTCTCTCTGCTCCGTCGGGACTTCAAGACCGCTGGGTCGATCATGTTCCTGCTGAGCATCGGCGAGACTTTGGACGAGTGGACCCACAAGAAGTCCGTGGCCGATCTGGCCCGCACCATGTCCCTGAACGTGGATCAGGTGTGGCTGGAGACGGAGGGCGGTTCGGTGCAGGTGTCCCTGTCCGAGGTGGAGGCTGGCAACCGGATCATCGTCCGCACCGGCAGCATGATCCCGCTGGACGGCAAGGTGGTCGCCGGCGAAGCCATGGTCAACCAGGCTTCCATCACCGGCGAGCCGCTGGCCGTGCGCAAGACCATCGGCGGCTACGTGTACGCCGGTACGGTGGTGGAGGAAGGCGACTGCACCATTTGTGTGGAGAAGACGGCAGGCTCCGGCCGGTATGACCGCATCGTCCACATGATTGAGGAGTCGGAAAAACTGAAATCCACCACCGAGAGCAAGGCCACCCACCTGGCCGACAGCCTGGTGCCCTACAGCCTGGGGGCGACCGCCCTGATCTGGCTGCTGACCCGGAATGTGAACAAGGCGCTGGCGGTGCTGATGGTAGACTTCTCCTGTGCGCTGAAGCTGTCCATGCCCATCGCGGTGCTTTCTGCTATGAAGGAGGCCAGCACCCACCAGCTGCTGGTGAAGGGCGGACGGTTCATGGAGGCGGTCTCCGAGGCGGATACCATTTTGTTCGACAAGACCGGCACTCTGACCTACGCCGCTCCCAAAGTGGCCAAGATCGTCACCTTCGGCGGGCAGGATGAGGCGGAAATGCTCCGTCTGGCCGCCTGTCTGGAGGAACACTATCCCCACTCCATGGCCAAGGCCGTGGTGTCCGAGGCACAGCGGAGAGCGCTCCGCCACGAGGAATGCCACTCTGAAGTGGAATACCTGGTGGCACACGGCATCTCCAGCAAGGTCAACGGAGAAAAGGTCATCATCGGCAGTCATCACTTCGTCTTCGAGGACGAGCAGTGCGTGATCCCCGACGGCGACCAGGCCAAGTTCGACGCCCTGCCTGCGGAATACTCCCATCTGTACCTGGCCATTGGCGGCGTCCTGTCCGCGGTCATCTGCGTAGAGGACCCCCTCCGTGCGGAAGCGGCGGAAGTCATCCAGGGTCTGCGGGAGCTGGGCATCTCCAAGCTGGTCATGATGACCGGCGACAACGAGAAGACCGCTTGCTCTGTGGCCGAAGCGGTGGGATTGACGGAATTCCACGCGGAGGTCCTGCCGGAAGACAAGGCCAACTACATCCGCGCCGAACACGCAGCAGGCCGCAAGGTCATCATGCTGGGGGACGGCGTGAACGACTCCCCTGCCCTGTCTGAGGCTGATGTGGGTATCGCCATCCGGGACGGTGCTGCCATCGCCCGGGAAGTGGCGGATATCACGGTGGGGGCAGACAACCTGTATGGTCTGCTGACCCTCAAGAAATTGAGTGACGCCTTGATGGCGCGCATTCACCACAACTATCGCTTTATCATCTCCTTTAACTTCATGCTCATTTGTCTCGGTGTGGCCGGCATCCTGCCCCCCGCCACCTCCGCCCTGCTCCACAACGCTTCCACGTTGATGATCAGCCTGCGGAGCATGACCAATCTGTTGGAGGAGTAAACACGATCCTTTTGGAGCCTCATCCATCATTTTGGAGTGGATGAGGCTCCTCTTTTCCCCTATAATCAGGATCATCGAGAGCGCAGACGGCGCTGATTTTTCAAGCACTGAGTTAGCGTAAACTAACCGAGAAAGGAGCCATCCCGTGAGCGTCGTGATTTTAGGCGGAAATGAGTGTATGGAACGCCGGTACCAAGATCTTTGTCAAACCTATCAATGTCAAGCGAAAGTGTTTACGAAGCCCCGGGGCGGGCTGAAAAAGAAGCTGGGCAGTCCCGATCTGATGATCGTGTTCACCAGTACCATGTCCCACAAGATGCTCAAAAGCGCCCTGTGTGAGCTGAAGGGTCAGGACACCGCCATCGAGCACTGCCATACCAGTTCCCTCTCCGCGCTTCGGACGGTTTTAGAGAAACACACCGCATAAGGAGGACATTCATTATGTCGGAAGACATTGTCGTACGCCAGTGTGCCCCCACCCTGGCCGGTTTGAAGACAGGCAGTCTGTTCCCCTGTCCCTATGAATCCAAACAGACGTTGATGAAAGACGTCCGCAAACTCAATCAGATCTTCGTGCCCAAGGGGCTGTGTCTGCTGCCCCTGCGCCTGGCCGAAAAACGGGCACTGCTGTACTTATACCGCCCCCGTGAGCTGGAGCGGGACCTGACCGACCAGATGGCAGCGGAGCTGCTGCGCAAGGTGGGTTACCCGCTGCTGAACAGTGAGCGCTGTGTGGTGCGGCTGATGCAGCGGCTGGCGGAGGAGAAGGAATTTCCCCATGAGATCGGGCTGTTCCTGAGCTATCCGCCGGAGGATGTGAAGGGTTTCATTGAGAACAAGGCCAGCAACAGCAAATGCGTTGGCACTTGGAAGGTCTACGGGAACGTGGATCGGGCCAAGGCGCTGTTCGCCCAGTTCCAGCGTTGTACCGACATCTACTGTAAACTTTGGCAGGCTGGTTCCAGCTTGGAAGAGCTTGCCGTTGCAGTTTGATCAAAATTTCATGCAGAAAGGACTTGAATGATTATGAAGAAGACCGCAGTTATCTATTGGAGTGGCACCGGCAACACCGAGGCAATGGCACAGGCTGTTCTGGCTGGCATGCAGGAAGCAGGCGCAGAGGCCGCCCTGTACACCACCGCAGAAGTCACGCCCGCCCTGTTCGACGACCTGACCGGCGTCGCTTTCGGCTGCCCCGCTATGGGCGCGGAAGTGCTGGAGGAAATGGATTTCCAGCCCATGTGGGATGAAGCCAAAGGCTTCCTGGGCGGCAAGAACGTGGCTCTGTTCGGCTCCTATGGCTGGGGCGATGGCGAATGGATGCGCAGCTGGGAAGCAGACTGTGAAGAAGCCATGGTGAACCTGGTCTGCGAGAGCGTCATCTGCATGGCCGCTCCCGATGATACCGCAATCGAAGCCTGCAAGGCTCTGGGCAAGGCTGTCGCCGGCTAAGGCATAAATTTTCAACAACGAAGGATGAATCAACTATGAAACGCACCAAACTGACCGCTCTGCTTTTGACCTTCGCCATGGTCCTCTCCCTGGCGCTGGCCGGCTGCAACAGCAATGGCACCACCAGCACCCCCGCAGACAGCAACCCCGCAGCATCTTCCACCACCACCTCCTCCACCGGTGCCGCCAGCTCCGGCGCCACTGCCGACATGACCCAGGCAGCCGAACAGCTGCTGGTGGACCTGAAGGGCACCTATGAGGAACTGTGGCCTGTCATCCTGGACAGCAAGTATGACCAGACCTGGCTGGATGACTGTAAGGCTGTGGTGGGCGAACAGGACGCCGAGGCTGCCGCACAGCAGATGAAGACCGCCTGCATGGGCAAGCTGACCGGTCAGGAAGCGGTAGACGCTTATACGAAGGATCCTGACAGCATGGCGTTCAACTGTGAGTTCACCCAAAACGTGAAGCAGTTCGTCTTTGACGGCAACAAGATCAGTGGCCTGGACGCGGATGGCAAGGAAGTGTTCTCCCACACCTACAAGTATGTGGATTACAACGCCGACCTGGACTTCTATGAATATCAGAGCGAAGACGCCGACTCCGGCGAGTTCACCTGGTTCTTCCTGCGTTCCGATACCCCCGCTTCCACTTGGCACATCGAGTTCCGCTATGGCAGCGATCAGGACGCTCTGTCCGAGTATGTCACAGGCAAGTATGCTTACTGGATGGCAGCAGGCATCCTGACGGACTGTTCCGAAGAGGACATCGGCAAGGCCATCAACCTGTTCTGCGAAGAGAACCTGAAGGAATCCTAACGGAAATCCAACCTTCCCAACTGCCCAAATAATGAACCCCCGCTGTGGAACCTTCCACGGCGGGGGTTTTTCGGTCTTATCGCTCGCCCCTGGCCGCCGCCACAAAAGCCCCAAAGATCTTCCGGCTGTGCTCATCCACCCGGAACGCAAACTCCGGATGCCACTGCACCGCCCACACGAACCGCTTCTCTGGCAGACAGACCGCCTCGATCAGACCGTCCTCCGACCAGGCCATTTCGGTCAGGCAGGGCGCCAGGGTCTTCACCGCCTGGTGGTGGTAGCTGTTCACACCGATGTGCTCCGTCCCCAGCAGCTCCGCCAGAGGGGTGCCGGGCTGAATGGTCACGGTGTGCGCCGCTCGGTCGTAGGGCGGGGTCATGTGGTGCTGGGTCTGGGAGGGGTGCTCGGTGGGCAGATCCTGGTAGAGGGTGCCGCCCAGGACGGCGTTGAGAAACTGGATGCCCCGGCAGATGCCCAGGACGGGCAGGTCCCGTTCCAAAGCCAGGTGCAGCAGCGCCTGCTCCATCCGATCCCGCGCCGGACAGATTTCGCCGCAGGTAGGTTTGGGCGTCTCCCCGTACAGGGCCGGCGACACATCCTGACCGCCGGTGAACAGCAGGCCGTCGCACAGGGAGACCAGCTGAGGCAGGTCGTCCAAGTCCTCCGGCAAGGGCAGCACGATGGGGATGGCGCCCGCCTGCTCCAGCCCCTCCAAGTAGCCGGGGAGCATCCAATAGGAGTCCCGCTCCCGGTCGAACAGCGGCGTGACGCCGATGATGGGTTTCTTCATCTCACAACGCTCCTTCCGAAAAAACAGCGGCGCTCCCAGTGTGACCTGAGAGCGCCGCTGCTCCTGTTTGTTATGGTATGATTATGACACAAACGGGCAGAAAAGGCAAGGGAGCAGGTGTGCGTGGATCGTTGAAAAATCTTACAGAAGGCTGTTGAAAAAGGGGATAAGATTGGTGTATGATAGATTTAGTGTAACTTCACCGCTGCGGCGGTTGTTTTTACGCGATATAACCCCAAAAATCCGTTGAATGGAGGTATTTTACGGATGAACCTCGATCAAATACGCCACAGTTTTGAAACCCTACAACATTTACAGTCACCCCTGCTGCGGAAGATCCCCCCGCTATGCCGCGCCATTGAGGAGGGCCAGCTGGACAACACGGAATATGTGAAACCTGTCATCAAGATGCTCCAGCAATGGGCTGCCGCCCAGACCACCCTGGCCGAGGCACTGCCCCAACCGGACGCCGCCCAGCTGACCACCCTGCCCGCCCTGGACGCTTGGCTGCAGGTCCACGACGGCAGCGCTCAGCTCCGGCAATTCCTGGCCGTCACCGGGCGGATGGACAACCTGACCGCCGCCCTGCGTCCCTATCAAGAGAAGGCGCAGGACATTTTGGACGGCAACCTGGAGGACCCCGATTTTGTGTCCGCTCTGGCCATCTTTGTGGACATCGTAGTCAACGGCTTCGACTTCACCGACCCCACCGTAGCGGACAAGACCCAGGCACTGGAACAGCAGCTGGATCGGATGATCTGCCTGCCCCTCTACGCCGGACAGTTCCAGCTGGACCCGGACCAGGCGCCCCCTGCCCCAGCAGCACCCGCACTTGCGCCCACGCCAGCCCCCGCTCCCACCAATATCCCCGCTCCCCTCCAGCCCGCCGGTCCCGCAGACCGCCGCCCGCTCACGCCGGTGGATGCGTCTCTGTGTACCCTGCCATTGGAACAGAGCGGCGCGTCTGCCACTGAATTCAACGGCAAGACCTTCGGGGACTTGCTCACCCGCAACCGTCCCCTGAAGCTCATCATGGCCGCCATGGCCAAATATTACGTCCTCTCCTTTGACCAGCTGAAGGAGCTGGTGTCCATCAGCGAAAAGAAGCTCCGGACGCCTCTGCTGGATCTGATCAACCGAGGCTACATCGACCGGTATCGCTACCGGGAATCTGACGTGGAGTTCCATCCGGTGTTCACCATCGGCAAGGTCTGCGCCCAGCGTTCGCCTGGACGGATCGTGGCACAGTACGCCTACGCCCCCTTCCACGACCTTCCCTCGGAGGAAACCCTCCACGCCGCCATCCAGAGCCTGGCCACCATGCTCTCCGCCCTCAAGCGCAGCACCTTCCTCTCCGCCCTGGCCCCCTACGAGGACGCCATCACCGTCCAGTACCCCGCTGTGGGCAGACGGTTCGGCAGCGTCACCGTTACATCGGCCAACACCGTCTGGTTTCTGGCGCCCTTCTTTGACCAGCCCCACGCGGTGCGGCAGGCGGCTGCCTTCAAGGAGGCGCTGCTCCAGATCCCAGAGGCGGAAGTGGTGCTCCTGTACGCCCAGGACGAAGAGACCGCAGGTGACTGGAACGTGGCCCTGTCCGACGCCAAAGTCTCCCTGCAAAACATCTTCTACTTCACCCAGGACGGCACCGTCCTGACTCACGGCCTGGAGCAGGTGCCCATGGACACCGTTCTGCTGCTGGCCGAGCAGGAGGAACCGGTGTATGAAGCGCCTGTGACTATGCCGGAAGAAATGGAAGAAGTCCCCGTTTGGGAGGAGCCTGTGGACGAGCCGGAAGAAGAGCCTGTCCAGGAGGAGCCGGTGGAAGAACCAGAAGAACCGGAAGAAGAACTCATCCTAGAAGAACCCGCAGAAGAGCCGGAAGAGGAACCTGTTCCGGAGGAATCCGCAGGAGAACCGGAAGAGGAACCTGTCCAGGAAGAACCCGTGGTCGAGCCAGAGGAAGAGCCTGTTCCGGAGGAACCGGCAGAAGAGCCGGAAGAGGAACCTATCCAGGAGGAAGCTCCTGCCGCACCGGCCAAGGTGCCCATCGACCTGTCCAAGCTGCCGGAACTGCCGGTGCGGGACAACAAGATTGATGTGACCAACGGCATCTTCAAGGGCATCTCCTACCCTGGACAGGACGGTTCGCCGGACGCCGTGCAGATCCCCCTGCAGCTCATCACCCAGAACGCCGCCCCCAGCGCCCTGCTGTACGCCCGTTCCCTGGTGCGCTGCGCGCCCACCCTGTGGCGTCCGGTGTATCAGATGCTGGCCTACGCCTACAACGACCCGCTGGCGGACTGCGACTACAACTTTGTCAACCTGCAGACCGTCTACGAGGACGCCATCCCCGGCTGCTCGGCGGAGACCGCGTTCCGGTTCCAGCTGTGCGCCTTCTTGCGGATGCTCTTTGCCGATGAGATCGATCCCAGCTCCCTGCATCTGCTGAAGGCGTCCATCATCGAAAACTACTTCCAGGACTGTGCCCTGTTCCAGAAGCTGAGCGCCCTGCCTGGCCTGCTCCAGGAGGTCTGCACCTTCATCCAGCACTTCCAAAAAGGCTTCGGCGTCCGCGCCGCTCAGCAGATCAACGGCATCGACGACATGACCGCCCAGAAGGCCAGCCTGCAAAAGCGGGCGTCTGAACTGCTGGATCTGCCCCTCCAGGAGTGCCACTCCCCCCATCCCCGGGTCAAGGCACTGCGGGAGAAGCTGTTCAGCCGCAACGGCGTCATGAAGACCCTCATCCGTCCGGTGGCCGAGGGACAGACCGACCACCTGGAGGAAGGCTTGGCCTTCTGCCAGGACTACCAGACCACTCGGGGCGGCGAACGGCAGTTCGACGAGAAGGCCCTCAACGACCTCATCGACAAGCTTTGGGCGGAGACCAGCACCCTGAATTCCCGCCGAAAGAGCGAGCCGCTGCTGAACTCCCAAAAGATCCCCATCCGGAACAACTGCAAGGAATTCATCGACGTCTTCCTCCACTGGGCAGAGCTGGCCCGGCGGAACAGCAACGAGTCCGACGCCTATCTGATCGCCCGGAACCGGATGCTCAACAGCCTCAACGAGCTGGACGGCCAGATCGCCCAGTTGGACAAGGAACCGCGCCTGGGCGAATACGCCGGCCTGGTAGCCCTGTCCGACGCCATCGCAGACATCAAGGCCATCCTCTCCGGTCAGCGGCACGTCCACCAGTTCTTCTACCTGGACTTTGTGACCAGCAACCAGGTGGAGCTGGACACCGAGACCACCCTGCCCCTGCTGGACGAGTCCGTGTCCATCCTTCCCGGCTACACTCTCTGGGAACGGGTGCTCAACCACCAGTCCACCAAGGTCTCCTTGGAGGCGTACACCGAACAGGTCATGGCAGGCCGCGCCATGCGGGAATTTGACTTCGGCCGGCAGCTCATCCTGCTCCGCTACCTGCGCACCCTGGACACCCTGCCGGAGGACGTGACGCTGGAGAAGGTCAACGCCCTGGAAGAGCAGGTCACGGCCAACATTGAGGCCATGCCCCAGGAGGTGCGGCGGATGGAGAACAGCTTCAACGCCGAGATGGAGATGGCGGAAGGGTACGACCGGTTCGTGGAGCTGGGCACCAAGGACCGCATCCTCCACGAGTTCCGGGAGTGGTATCGTCCGGTGGCTGACCACGGCTGCAACTACGGCTTCTACCACCGGAAGATGGACGCCTGCTGCGCTGCCGTCAACGAGGCGTCGGAGCAGCTGAAGGGACAGTACCGAGAGCGGCTGATGGAGCTGCGGAACACCCTGCCGGTGTCGGTGTTGGAGAACCAGGAGAACAACATTCTGGACGTCATCTCCGACCTGATCGAGGAACGGGTGTACTCGGTGGCTGACGACTATATGCGCATGGCAGCCGAAGGACAGACCACGCCGCCGGTGAGCTATATGCTCTCTGGGAGCACCACGGACTACCTGGGACAGTTTTTGGGCAGCTACGACGACCTGTTCCGCACCTATGGCATCTCCGCCGGACGTCCCCTGTACGATCTGTACACCGACTACAACCCGGAAAACTCCGACCGCAACCGCATCCAGAAGGATGCCCGGAATATGCTCCGCTCCTGGCCCCGCTCCCAGTGGCGTGGGGAACAGAACGGCCGCTTGAAGGACTTTTTGGCGGAGCTGGACTTGGACATCCAGGACATCACCGACCTGGACAGCGAGAAGCTCTCCAAGGCGGTGACCATCGAAGCGCCTGCCTACAGCATCTCCGAGTACGAACATCCCATCGCCCTCTTCGGCACCCGGCTGAGCAAGGACGGATTCACCCTCCAGCTCATGTTCGGCCGCGCCGACCGGGAGATGATCCTGAACAAGATCCGCAGCTACGGCAGCACCGGCAACCCCATCATCCTGCTCCTGGACTACGCCCTCTCCCTGCCCGAACGCCGAGCCATCGCCTCCATGCTCAAGCGGGAGGGCATCAACACCCGCACCACCCTGCTCATTGACCGCATCCTGGCCGTTTTCCTGGCCGGCATCCCCAAGATGGAGCGCATGAAGGCTCTGCTCCAGGCGGCACTGCCCTTCGGGCGGCTCAACCCCTATCAGATCTCCGGCGCCGCCGTGCCTCCGGAGATGTTCATGGGTCGCCGGGAGGAGCTGAACAGCATCCTGAACCCCAACGGCACCCACATCATCTACGGCGGCCGTCAGCTGGGTAAATCCGCCCTGCTCTACCGCGCCAAGGACCAGATTGACAACCGTGCCATGGGGTATTGGGGCGTGGTCATCAGCCTGCTGAACCAGAGCAGTGCCGAGGTGCCTGCGACCATCTGCCAGGAGCTGGCTCAGATCCACTTCTTCCCCGAAGACCCCCAGTGCACCGACTGGGACAGCCTGTGTACTGCCATCCGGGAGCGTATGAGCGACGAGGAAACCCCCGTCCACCGGCTGCTCCTGCTGCTGGACGAGGCAGACGCCTTTACCAAGTCCGCCGACTCCAACCTGGTCATCGACCAGCTGCTGAACCTGCAGGCAGTCACCGACAACCGGTTCAAGTTTGTCCTGGCCGGTCTCCATAACGTCCTGCGCTACAGCCGGCAGGCACTGGATGACAACCAGTCCTTCATCCGCCTGTCCCCCACCTGCATCAAGCCGCTGAAATACGTAGAGGGCAGCGAGCTGCTTGAAAAACCCCTGTTCTACCTGGGCTTCCGGATGCAACCGGAGCACGTGGCGCTGATCTCTCAGATCCTCTCCACCTGCAACTACTACCCCGGCCTCATCCACTACTACGCCTACCACCTCATCGACAACATGGCCAACGCCCAGCAGGTGGGACGGGAGGAACCGCCCTACTACCTGGACGAGACCCAGATCCGCAATCTGCTCCAAGACCCCAAGTTCAACAAGCAGATCATCGACAAGCTGTTCATCACCCTGGGCGTGGACGCCAAGGAGGGCAGCCACTACAAGATCTTGGCCTACGCTCTGGCTCACTGCTGCCTGGAGGACGTGGAAGGCGCCTCCTTCGGCTTCACGGCGGCGGAGCTGATGCACGTGTGCGAACAGTTCAACATCGCCTCCATCGTCAATCTGGGCGAGCACACCGTACACGCCCTGTTGGAGGAGATGACCGAGATGAACGTGCTGCGTGCGTCTCAGGATCATACCCTGTTCTCCTTCAATCGCCGGAACTTCCTGGAGATGATGGGGGATATGGAAACAATTTGGAAAGAATTGGAGGGATTTGCCGATGCCGCAACCGAATGAACTTTGGTGGAGCGTGGTCCCCGGCCCGTCCCAGCTGGTGGAGCAGCTGACCGCCCACCTGGTGCGCTTTGAGAGCGCCCTCATCCCCTACACCACCGCCTCCTTCCCCTGGGGGGAGGAGTTCCGGTTAAGCGTTCACGACCGGGTGCGCCAGGTGCATCCCAATCTGACCGAGGAGCTGTGCGACGCCAGCACCCTGGGCGAACGCTCTCCCGGCCGGTGGGTGCTGGACGTGGTGGGCAGAGGGGAGATCTTCTGCCTGCCCTCCGACGACCCCATTGAGATCGCCGCAGAGAGCGGTCTGCTGAAACAGCGCATCTTCTGGGTGACCCACTTCACCAGCAAGGCACAGGTTGCCGAGTGGGTGGCCTTTGCCAAAGCCCTGCGGAAGAAGGCGGCAGACCACTGCTGCTGCGTGGTGCTCCTGCTGCCCACCAGCCTGCGCATCAACAGCCACTTGCCAGAGCTGGAGACAGACGCCTTCTTTGGCGAATACGACCTGAGCTTCTTCGCTTCCTTCCTCCTGTCCCACCGGAAGCTGTCCCAGTTTGAGAAACGATACTTGTCCGAGCTGGCCTCCGCCCTGGCCTTCGGGGACGCGGTGCAGTGCGCGGAGCTGGCCTCCGCTGGGAAGGAACTGCTGGAGGAACCGGAGCAGCTGCCCATGGTCCGTGCCATCCCCAACCACCTCCACGGCATCTGGCTGGCACAGATCCGCACCGTCTTCTCCCACATCGAGGAGACCAAATTCGCCATCGTCCAGCAGCACCGAAACGCTATCGCAGCGCTGCTGCACACCACCGATGACTTCGGCATCGCCATCGAGCAGATGGAGGACATCGAGCTGCGGCACCTGATGCACGCTGTGAACCACAACATCATCAGCCTGCCGGAGCGCACCTGCGCCGTCATCAACGCCCTGTACAACAGCCGGAACCAGCTGGCCCACCACCGCATCTTACCCTATTCCGAACTCAAGCAGCTCCACCAGCAGCTGCTGTGACCCACCTAACGACAGCACCCCCTGAGCCGTAGCTCAGGGGGTGCCTCTTTGAATGGATGAATGAGAGAAACTTATCTTATTTTACATCACGTAGAACAGGACACAGAAGAAATGAAGCAGACTGCCCAGCACCACGAATAAGTGGAAGATAGAGTGGACATAGCGCTTGTTTTTCTTCTTGCCGATCACGTAGAGCATGGCGCCGATGGTGTAAGACACACCACCCAGTACCAGGAAAACGGTGCCGCCCAGGCCGATGGCTTGGGTCATGGGCTTCCAGGTCACCACCACGCACCAGCCCATGGCCAGGTAGCAGATCATGGAGAACACCTTGAAGCGCTCCATGTCGATGGCGGTGAGGATGATACCGATGACCGCCGCGCCCCAGACCACGCCGAACAGCGTCCAACCCATCTTCGGATTTACGCCGCGCAGAGCGCAGAGCGCCAAGGGAGTGTAGCTGCCGGCAATGAGCAAGTAGATGGTACAATGGTCCAGCACCCGCAGCACCTTCTTGCCCAACACCATGGGACTCAGGCCGTGGTAGACACTGGAGATCGTGTAGAGCAGAATCATGGATGCGCCGAAGATCGCGCCCGTGACCACGCCCATGGGGTTATGCCCCCGTGCCGCGGCGACCACGCAGAGCACCGTAGCCACGATGCCCAACGCCACACCGGCTGCATGGGAAGCCATATTAAAAATTTCTTCCCCTCGTGTATAGTCCGGTAAAATACGTTCTGATAGTTTCTTGCGTTTCAACGTAACGTCACCTCCATGGGCAAGAAAGGGCGGTGCAGCGGCAGTTCGTGCAAAAAGGTTAGCACTGCTCACCTTTCCTGCTTTGGAGATATTATATCCCCTTCTCCCCGTTTCGTCAACGGGTTTTTGCCCAGTTGCAGATGATTTACTTTTTCACGATGACTGACCGTGGGGTGGACCAGACGGAGTAGCTCCGCTTGCCGGAGACGGTCTGATAAGCACGGATGCGGACGTAGTAGGTTTTCTTCTTTTGCAGTCTTTTGATGACCGCTTTCGTACTTTTTCCCTTGGAAATAGTCACTGTCTTGGCCTTTTTGAACCGACTGGTCTGCCCATAGTAAATTTGGTAGCCAGAGGCGCCGCTGTTCTTTTTCCACTGCACCGTCACTGCTCGCTTGCCAGTGTTCTTCAGCTTGGAGAGCTTAGGGGCGGTGAGGTAGGTGATGGATTGGGCGGTGGAGGCTTTAGACGTGTAGTCGCCGGAATACGCCCGGACCCGATATCCGTAGCGTTCTCCATTGCGGTTGGAACTATCCATCCAACGGGTGATCTTTCCGCCCTTGACGGTCCTGACCAGCTGCCACCCTTCATCGCCCTGCTTCCGTTCCACCAGGTAGCCAGCGGCACCGGGGAGGCTTTTCCAGGTCACGGTGACACCGTTCTTGTTGTTCGCCAGGCTGGACAGCTTGGGCTTTGCGAATTGGATGGCAAAGCTCCGCCGCACCGTCCCCTGATAGGGTTCCAGGCCGGTGACCACCACGGTGCCTTCGCCCACAGCATCGTTGTTCTCATAGGATACCCGATAGTACTGTGCCGGCACCTTTTCCTCGCCCACCCAAACGGTCACGTCCGGCTCTTGGGCAGTGCCGTCATAGACACAGGAGGTGGGGAAGAGGGTGATCTCCCAGTCGTCGCAGGTGCGGGGCTTGGGGTGGAGCTGACCGCTGTACTTGGCCAAGTTCACACAGCCCCAGCCGTACCGCTCATCCTTTCCGCTCTCTCCCAGATCCACCGCGCAGGCCTTCAGCTCATCGTAGAGCTGTCCCACGCTGTAGTCCGGATGGAACAGCTTCACATAGGCCGCTGCCGCTGCCACGTGAGGGGCTGCCATGGAGGTGCCCGTCTTAGCGCAGGTGCCGCCGCCCACCGCCGCGCTGACCACGCTGACGCCGGGGGCTGCAAAGTCGATGCCGCTGCCGTAGTTGGAGTTGCGGTAGTCGAATTGTCCCTCCTTGTCCAGGGAGGCCACCGCAATGGTCTGGCTGTGGCAGGCCGGGTAGGTGCTGGCCACGTTCATCCGCTTATTGCCCGCTGCGGTGACCACCGGAATGCCCGCTTCATGCGCCGCCGAAATGGCCGGGTCCAGGATGCCTCGGACGAAGACGTTAGCGGTGCCGTTGTCCCATCCAGCGCTGATGTTGATGACCGACGCCCGCTGCAGCACGGCATAGTGGATGGCCGCCGCCATCAAGGTGGCGCTGGAGCGGCCGCTGCGGTTGAAGATGCGCAGGATGAGCAGCTGCACGCTGTCCGGGGTGCAGTCTGCCACGATGCCGGCCACGTGGGTGCCGTGTCCGGTGCCGTCCGTCAGGTCGTGGCCGGAGAGGGAGTCGCTGGCGAAGCTGTAGCTGTGTTCAGAGATACGGCCGTTGGCGAAAAATTCGTGGCTGGCGTCCACGCCGGTGTCCACCACGGCCACGGTGGCGGTGGTGGTCATGTCACTGTCCTCCACCGCCTCCTTCAGCACGTCCATGCCCATGTAGGACGCGCCCCAGGAATAGGACGTCTGCCCCTCGCCTGCGGTCTGCAATACCGCTTCCGCGTCCAGGATCTGGTCCACAAAGCACCGGTCTGTCCCGTACCGGTCGGACAAGGTCTCATAGGCCGCCTGGGCGTCCTCCTGGGTGGCGTACTGGAGGTAGTGCTGCCTGGTCTGGGCGTCGTACAGCACCTCTTCCGCTCCACAGGTGGTGGAGAGGGCGGGGGTGCTGACCACCAGTCGTTTGGTCTGGTAGGGTGCGGTGACGATCACCGTGCCCTGCTCGGTCTGCTCCGCCTCATAGGGGGTGTCCTGAAAGTAGTCCTGTGCTGCCTGGGCGGAGTCCATAACCTGTTCCGCCTCTGTGTCCCGCAGCCCCAAAGATTGTTCCAGGGTCGTCTTTTCCCCGTCCGCCGTTACCGTCTCCCGTTTGGGGTCGATGACCACCTGGTCGAAATAATCCTCTTCCCAGTGATCCCGAACCATCTGAGACAACTCTGACCCGTCTGTGATGGTGTCCGCCTGCTGCTGGAACGCCGCTGCGCCTTGGCTTCCCAGGGAAAGGGAGCATGCGGCTGCCAGCAGCAGAGAGAGCACCTTCTTCCGTCTTTGTTTCATGTACTTCTCCTCTTCTGTCGCAATTTGTTTTGAGGTCTATTGTATCATACCATAACTTGCCCGTTTCTTCAAATACAGCATCTGTATCTTGCTTATTATGGTATTTTGTGCTACATTTGTATTAGTATGTTTTACTGGACAGGAGGCTCTTATGCAGTACACCGACATCACATCTCGTGCGTTGACCTATCTTCTCCGTTCCCCCCACCTCCACATTGACATGACCGAGGCCATCTATCGGGGACTGGCAGAGATCTGTTGCGCCCAGCCGGACGGAGTGCTGCTGCGCCTGCGCGCCCCCTGGAATGGGCGACCCTTCCTCTATGAGTGCTCCGCCGCCACCCTGGAGCGGAGCGCTGCCCTGCTGGAACAGCTGGAACCCAATGTCCCGCTGGTCGCTCACCAGGAATACACGGCGACCCAATACCAAGCCCTGCATCCCTGCGTCACCCAACGCTGTCTGCAAGGCCAGTGGCCCTCCTTTACGCCGCCGGCACGGGATTCGGAGGTGGAGATCTGGCCGCTGGATTTAGGGGACTTGCCGGTTGTCCTGGAGCACTATGCGCTCATTCAGGACGAGGAAGAGCTGTCCTACCTCATCCGCAAGGGACAGCTGTACGGCGCCTGCGTGGACGACCAGCTGGCGGGATTTGCCGGCACCCACGTGGAGGGAACGCTGGGACTGCTGACCGTTCTGCCGGAATACCGCCGCCGCGGGCTGGGGCTGGCGTTGGAGCGTTACGTGATACGGCAAGAGGTGCGGCGTGGGCACATCCCCTTCTGTCAAATGTTTGATGACAACGACATTTCCCTGCATCTACAGCAAAAAGCAGGCATGGAATTGCATCCGCAGCCCATCTGGTGGCTGCTCCCCCACACATGATCTGGTTAGGAGGCCGTTTTCCATGACCAAACTCAGCGACAATCTCTTTCAGCTGCGCAAGCTCCACAACCTGACCCAAGAACAGGTGGCGGCGGAGCTGGGCGTCTCCCGTCAGGCGGTGGCCAAGTGGGAGACTGGCGAGACCACTCCCGACCTGAGCAACTGTCTGGCGCTGGCGCAGTTTTACGACGTCTCTCTGGACGATCTGGTGCGCTTTGACTCCACCCAGACCGGTCTGCCCTTCCCGCCCAAGGGGAAGTACTGCTTCGGTACGGTCACCGTCCAGGAGGACGGTACCATTCAGCTCCCCCAACGTGCCCAGGACATCTTCCGCCTCCATCCCGGCGCGTCCGTCCTGCTGCTGGGGGATGAGGAACGAGGGCTGGCGCTCTTGAACGCCAACGCCATGCAGGAGCTTCAAACCATGCTGGTAGACAGATAATCCGACAGTTTCGCACAAAAAACAGCCGACAAGGATGGCAGGTGACTGCGCCTTGTCGGCTGATTTCTTTTTCGGTTTTCGGTCAGGATTTCACGCCCCGGGAGACCAGGTATTTCTTGACCATCAGCGCCACCTTGAAGGTGATCGCGTCATCGAACTCTCTCAAATCCAAGCCAGTGAGCTTCTTGATCTTCTCCAAACGGTAGACCAAGGTGTTTCGATGGACAAAGAGCTTTCGAGCCGTCTCGGACACATTCAAGTTGTTCTCAAAAAACTTGTTGATGGTGAACAGCGTCTCTTGATCCAGTGCATCAATGGGATTCTTCTTGAATACTTCCTGCAAGAACATCTCACATAGGGTCACTGGCAGCTGATAGATCAGGCGGCCGATGCCCAGGTTGTCATAATTGATGATGGAGCGCTCCGTCTCAAAGACCTTGCCCACCTCAATGGCCATTTGCGCCTCTTTGTAGATGCGGCCTAAGTCACGGATGTGGTCGGTGACGGTGCCGATACCGATCATGATCTTCTGCTTCAAGTCGGCGTCCACGCCGTCCTTGATCTGCTGGGCGATCTTGACCAGATCCTTTGCCACGGTTCCCTCAGGAACCTGCTTGACCAGCACCACATCATTTTCGTTCAAGGAGATGACATAGTCGTTTTGGCGGTCAGGAAAGAGACTCTGGACAGCATCCACCAGGGAGACGTCAATGGGTTCGATGGCGCGCACCAGGAAGACAGCACGACATACCTCGGAGGCCAACTGCAATTCCTTTGCTCGGATGTAGATATCACCCAACATGATGTTGTCAGTGATAATATTTTTGATAAAGGTGCCTTTATCGTACTTCTCCTCATAGTAGCTCTTGACCCCGTTGAGGGCAACGGCAGCCATGGTGCAGATGAGTCTTGCCTCCTGGTCTTCGCCTTGGACAAAGACGGCGTAGCCGAACTGGATGCTCCAGCCCCCTAGAGATTTCAAGGTCTTGCCGTCAGCAGTGACAGCGGCATCCCGTTCTCCATTCAGCGCCGGGAGCACCTGTGGCATATGGCCGCCAATGGATGGCAGGTCGGTACAGGCAATAACATTCCCCTCCATATCAATGACCCCGACCATTCGGTCGGTACTTTCTTTAAACTGTAAGACGATACTCTGAAACAGCCGGTTGGACATGGAATTCGCTCCTTTCGCGCCACTGGCGCACAGTGTTCAAACAGTTGAACCATTCTGGTATTCTACATCTAATACATTATACCGATTTTTTTAGACATTATCAATAGCTTTCGGGAAACTTTTTCCCCTTCTCACCGCTTTTGCACAGCCCATCGGAGGGCGCAGATCTCCTCCTCCGTCAGCAAGCGGCACTGTCCCGGCAGCAGTTCCGGTTCCAAGGACAACGGGCCGAATGTTTGCCGATGGAGCGCCTGTACCGGCTTGCCCCGAGCGGCCAGCATCCGCTTCACCTGATGGTATTTCCCCTCGTACAGGGTCACCTGACACCGCCCTGCCCCCAGCGGCTCCAGTTCTGCTGGCAGACACACGGTTCCATCCTCCAAGGTCATCCCCTGGGCGAACGCAGCTGCATCGGCGTCATCCACCGTCCCGTTGATCTCTGCCAGGTACACCTTGGGCACATGGTATTTGGGGCTGATAAGCTGATGGGTCAAGGCGCCATCGTTGGTGAGCAGCAGCAGACCTGTGGTGTCCTTGTCCAGCCGTCCCACAGGAGCCACACCCTGCTTGCGATAGGGCTGTGGAAGCAGTTCCAGCACGGTTTTTTGCCGCCGATCTTCGGTGGCAGTGAGGACGCCGGCAGGCTTGTGCAATAAAAGGTAGCACTTTGCCTGCCAGGGAACGACTTCTCCGCAGACGGTCACTTGTGCCTGCTCTGGATCCGCCTTCTCCTCTGGTTTCCGCACTGTTTTTCCGTTCACCAGCACCTGCCCCTTCCGGATCAGCTCCTTGGCCTCTTTGCGGCTCCACCGGCCGGTATCGCTCAGCAGCTTATCCATCCGCTGTAAACCCACACGGCTCCCCCCTTTCCTTGTTCTTTTATTATACCAGTTTTTCCTGCCATTTGCATGATCCAACTGCAAAAAGAAAGACCGGAATGGGGTTCCTTCCGGCCAAAGAGGTCTATTATAGCTCCTTCCGAATCTGCTTCAAGGCATTCTTCTCCAAACGAGATACCTGAGCCTGGGAAATGCCCACCTCCTTGGATACCTCCATTTGGGTTTTTCCTTGGAAGAACCGCAGCTTTAAAATCCGCTGCTCCCGCTCTCCCAGCTGCCCCATAGCCTCCCGCAGCGCCAGGTGGTTGAGCCATTGTTCGTCGCAGTTTTTGTCATCCCGCACCTGATCCATCACGCAGATGGCATCGCCGCCGTCGGAGTAGATGGGCTCGTACAGGGAGATGGGATCGCTGATGGCATCCAGGGCGAAGACCACATCCTCCCGCCGCAGCTCCAGTTGTTTGGCGATCTCCTCAATGCTGGGCTCCTTCTGGTGCTCCCGCAGGTAGTTCTCCCTGGTTTTGAGCACTTTATAGGCCACGTCCCGCATGGAGCGGCTGACGCGGATGGCAGAGGAATCCCGCAGGAACCGCCGGATCTCTCCGGCGATCATGGGCACACCGTAGGTGGAGAACCGGACGGAAAACTGCTCCGCATCAAAGTGGTCGATGGCCTTGATGAGGCCGATGCAGCCGATCTGGAACAAGTCGTCCATGTTCTCTCCCCGACCGGCAAACCGTTGGATGACAGACAGCACCAGCCGCAGATTCCCCTCGATCATCTTCTGTCGAGCCTCCTGATCGCCGTGCTTGACCCGTTTGAGCAGTTCCGTCATCTCCTCATTTTTCAGCACCTGCAATTTTGCCGTGTTCACCCCACAGATTTCTACTTTTCCCTGCATCCTGACTTCCTCCCACCTTTTGAGACTACACTCTAGTCTTTCCAGACCTGGAAGTTTCATGCTGTCAAAGGTTGGATGGTTTTTGTATGATGCAATACCCCCGTTCGTCCATTGGTTGAAACGCAGCACAGCTCCATGTTATAATAAAATTGTTATTATAACGCAGAGCAGGAGGTGATCTGTCGTGCGCAACAGTAAAGAAACCAAACGGATCAACGTTCTTTGTGTGTTGTTCGTGCTGTCGACCGGTCTGGTTCGTCTGTTCCGGCATCACCTTATCCCCTTTTCCAGCAATATCGTCACCGGAGCCTTGCTCATCACCGCCCTGTTTCTCTGGTACACTCAGATGCGCCGGCGGCTGCTCCATCCCGATGAGCGCAAATATCTCACCTGGATGTCCTTGCTCATCGCCTTCCTCCTGATTCTGCGCACCATCAAATTTGTCTTTCTGCCCAACGACCATATCACCAACCGCTACGCCTGGTACCTTTACTACTTCCCTCAGACGTTTACGGTTCTGTTGATGTTCTTTACCGTCCTGCACATCGGCCGCCCCCACAATCGACCCATCAGCACAAAGTGGAAGCTGCTCTATCTCCCTGCCGCTCTGTTGAGCCTGGGTATACTCACCAATGACCTGCACCAGCTTGCTTTCCGCTTCCCCGATGGGGTCGCCAACTATGACAGAAATTATATCCATGGGCCGCTTTATTATCTTTCCTTGTTTTGGGTCGTTGGCCTCTTTCTGGTCATCTTGGTCATCGCTTTGACCCGCTGCGCCATTTCAGCGAACAAAAAAAACGTCTGGATGCCCCTGATTCCACTGGGCTTCGGATTGCTCTATTGCATTCTCTTTTTGCTCAACCCCGACAACCTGATACAGCGGTTGTTTAAATCAGCCGAAATGATTTGCTTTGTCTTTCCCGCCTTTATGGAGGGACTGATCTTGGCGCGGCTTCTCCCTTCCAATGACAGTTACGCAGCGCTATGGTATGCGTGCAATTTGAGCTGCGGACTGATGGATCATAACGGCGTTTTAAACTATGTGCCAGAACAGCAGCCGCAGCCCTCTCCAGCGGAAATCCGAGCAGCCGCCGAACAGCCTATCCTGCTGAACAACGGCACCCTTCGCTTGCGCAGCCATCCTGTCAGCGGCGGCTTTGGGTATTGGCTCAAAGACATTTCAGAGATCAACCATATCAATGCCCAGTTGGCAGAGCTGGGAGATGTATTAGAGGCGGAAAACACCATGCTGGAAGGTGAAAATAGACTGGCAGAACAGAGGAGCCGTATCCATCAGCAGAGCGCCCTTTATGACAGCATCGCCCAGGATGTCCGCCCCCAGTTGGATCAGCTCAACATCCTGCTCAACACATCGCCTCAAACAGATTCCGACTTGGAGCAAGTGATCAAGCACGCCGCTATCCTGATCGCTTACATCAAACGTCGCTCCAACCTCCTGCTGCTCTCCCATGAACGCGGTGTCATATACAGCAGCGAACTGCGTCTAGCCTTGGCGGAATCGTTAGAATACACACAGCTGTATGGCGCAAAAGTTCACGGGGAATATATCGGGGAGGCACTGCTCCCCGCCCCAGTCGTTCTGCTTATTTATCTTCTCTTTGAAGCTGTCCTGGAGGCCGCCCTCCCCAATCTAGACGCATTGTTGATCAGTCTTGAAGTCTCCGATGCGGTCACTTTGCGGATGGAGCTGAGCGGTTCCTTCCAACCGTTTGATGCCGCCTCGTGCAGCCAAAGGCTGGCTCCTTTGCACGGAACCTTGACCGTAGAGCAGGATGCGGAGACAGAGTTCATCACTCTGATCGTCCCAAAAGGAGGTGCGTGATATGAGCACTTATCAGCATCTCCCACTCCTTCAACAGATCTGCCTCGGAACCATCGGTGTGCTGGAGCTTACCTTCTTCATTTATCTTCTCGTTAGTGTATGTCTCCTGCACTCGAGACGGAGATACTGCCTTCTGGCCTTCACTCTGACCTTTATAACCTATATTTTGGTGCAAAGTCTCAGCGACATGGGGCGCGACCCGCCCCTCCCCCTTTCTCCCCTGGCACATTGGATCGGAAAGCTGTCTTGGCTGACGGTGGCCTTGTTCCTGCTGCTGCTTTTCTGCTGCGGAGCGGCACTGTTTTACCATTTACAGCGCAGCAAAAAGAATACCTTAACACCAAACTCCATCAAGGAAAGCCTGGATGCCCTGCCAGACGGCGTGTGCTTTGCCACAACAGATGGGCTCCCACTGCTGATCAATGGAACCATGAACCGCCTTTGCGGGATACTGTTTGACTGCGAACTGCTCAACGCCCAGCACTTTTGGACTGACCTGACCGAATTGCCCCAACGGGAAACCAACGGGGTTCTCCTGCGCACCCAGCCCATTCTTACCATCCAAATTCCAGACGGAACCATCTGGGGCTTCCAACGCAGCCGCCTTTCGCTGACCGACTTTCAAGTGTGGGAGTTGGTAGCGTATGACTTGACCGAGCAATACCAGCTGCATCAAGAACTGAACCAGCGCAACATCCGGCTCAATGCCGTCAATGAGCGTCTGCGGCAATTCAGTCGGGATGTCGAACAGGTCACCCGAGAGCAGGAAGTTCTGGCGGCCAAACGGCGGCTGCACGATCAGATCGGCCGTTCTCTCCTGGTGCTGCGCACCTATCTGGCGCAGCCTCCTGCGGAGCGAAAGCCTACTGCTCTGCTCTACCTATGGCAATATGTTGTGTCCGTCATGCAGTCCGCCCCTTCTCAGACGGAGGAATCAGACGAGTGGGAAAAGGTGCTGCACGCTGCGAAAACGGTACAAGTCAAACTGACCCGCACCGGCCCCTTTCCTCAGGAGCAGCCCGTCAAAATACTGCTGCTGACAGCTTTGCGCGAGTGTTTGAGCAATACGGTCAAGCACGCCAAAGGCCATCACCTGCATCTTTCCGTGCATGAACGCGACAGCCGATGGATCGCCAAGTTGAGCAATGACGGCCTGCCTCCCCAAGGCCCCATTGAGGAGTCCGGCGGGCTGAAGACCCTTCGCCACATGGTGGAGCACGTTGGCGGTTACATGACCACTGAGCATACACCACGCTTTCTGCTGTGGTTAGATTTGCCGAGAGGAGTGAACGAGGAATGAAAAAAAACCGCGTGATGGTAGTAGACGATCAGTCCGTGGCACGGCAGCTCTTTGAACTCTACCTCAAATCCAGCGAGCGTTACGAATTGGTTCATATGGTGGAGTCCGCCGCCTTTGCCGAGACGTTCATGAAATCGGATGCGGTGGATCTGGTGTTAATGGATATTCTGATGAATGATGATTCCAACGGCCTGGACGCCGCCGCCGCCCTGAAGGCTGCGTTTCCTCAGGTAAAGATCATCGCCATCACCTCTATGGCAGAGTCATCTTGGCTCAAACGCGCACGAGAGATCGGCATTGAGAGCTTCTGGTATAAGGAAGTGTCTCAGGAAACCATTTTAGAAGTGATGGATCGGACAATGGCAGGCGAATTTGTCTATCCCGACCATCCGCCCACGGTGCATCTAGGACTGTCCTCTAACACGGAGTTCACCACGCGGGAGTTGGAGGTGCTGCGGGTGATGACGAAGGGACTGTCTAATTCTGCTATTGCGCAAAAACTGGGGATCTCAGAAAACACCGTCAAGGTGCATATCCAGCATATGCTGGATAAAACCGGCTACAAAAATCGCACTGAACTCGCCATCGAAGCGCGGGTCAGCGGCGTGGCAATCAGCATCGACTAACCCACATTTTACCATGAGCGGTTCCGATCGGAACCGCCTTTTTTTATCTGTTCGTCAAAAAGTTTGGAATAGTCCTTTTAGGTGATGTGTTACTTGTTGAAAATTCATATAATAAGGCTACTAGAATAGAGCAAATTGACGTCATGACATCGGACAATGCCGCACAGAAAGGAGGGCATGCCTTGAAACGGATCGCAATCAGTATTCGCAACCGTGTTTTTGCGGAGAGCATTTTATTCGTGCTCAAACAAACCGGAGAATTTCATCCCGTGCGTCTGCCGTCTGTGTGGCCGGAGCGTATCCTGATTGAGTGCCGCTCTATTCAACCGGAGATCCTACTGATGGATGTGACCCCCGCCCAACCTGAGACCACCATAGAGGGCAGGCTGAAAATGCTGGAAAAGCTCCATCACGAGTTCCCCGAATGTAAAAGCGTTATGCTCTGCGATGAAATAGCTTATCCAGAGCTGGCGCAGGACGTCATGCACGCCAAGCAAAGCCGGTTGATTGATGGTTTTTTCTACGCCTCTGTGACAACAGGATACCTTGTGGCTTCTTTAAGGTCTCTATAGGCCATCCAGCCGTTTTCACCAAAACACACGACACGAAGAAAGGAAGGATCATATTATGAAGGGAAAGAATTTTTTGAAAGTGACCGGGATCTTGATGATCATCGGCAGCATCATCGGTATCTTCGCCGCCGTCATCGGCATTCTGGGGCTGAGCACCTTGGTCGCCCTGGCCGGCAGCGCAGAAGGCGCCGGAATGCTCTATGCAGCCTGCATCCTCTGCCTCATCAGCGGCGTGCTTCAGCTGATCGCTGGCATCAAGGGCGCCAAACACTGCCAGAATCCGGACATGGCACACTCCTGCATGATCTGGGGCATTGTCGTTGCCGTGTTCTGTGTCCTGGGCAATTTGTTCTATGTGATTGGCGGCAAGGGCTTTGACGTCACCTCTCTGCTGACCGGTCTGCTGCTGCCGGCACTGTACATCTACGGCGCAGTGCTGAACAAGAAGCAGGAAGACCCGATGGAACCGGCTATTTAATAGGCAGAAAGGGTGCCCGCTGTTTTGCAGTGAACCGTTCCCGATCTGCATAGGATAGCAAGAAAAAACAACCTCAGTATCGACCAAAAAGGAGCAAAATGATGAAAAAAGTAACGAGCGTTTTTATGGCCTTTGTCCTGTTGTTGGCACTCACTGCCTGCAACAGCGGCGGCGGCAGTGGCGGGGCAAAGGCCGAGATCAAAGGGGAAACCAAGGAAGTGGGAGATTTCTCCGTCTTGGTTCCCGAAGGCTGGATGGGATACGATATGGAACTGTCCGGTGAGCCCATCACCTATAAGACACAGATCTATAAGGGGGCTAAGGAGGAGATCGATATGTGGTCTACTCCCAGCGTCCAGATCACCTATTGGAAAGATGGCGAAGAAGACATCCTGACCAGTGCGAAAAGTGCATACGATGATACAAAGGACATTGATCCGGTCACCATTGGCAACTGCACCTGGAAGGGCTTCACAGGCTCCTTCTCTGATAAACCTGTCACCTTCCTGTACACCGACGAAGTCGGCCCCTTTAGCCTGGCCGTATTCACCGATGTGGACGGCAAAACCATCTCCCTGGAGGACGCTGACTTCCAGGCCATCGTCAACAGCCTGAAGGTAACGCAGAAGTAATCCACAACAACACCTGTCCCCCTATCCCCCTGTCCCCCACCAGAAACCCGATTCAAAATGGAGGAAAACAACATGAAAAAGATCTTATCTGCACTGCTGGCACTGACAATGCTGCTGGCTCTCACCGCTTGCGGCGGCAGCGGCGGCGGTACCACCAGCGGCGGCGGCGGTGATTCCACCAAGCCCGAAGTCAAAGGTGAGACCACGGAAGTCGGTGACTTCTCTGTCCTGGTTCCCGAAGGGTGGCTGGGGCACGCATTCAGCAACACAACGAACTCGTACCAAATTTACAAGGGTGCAAAGGATGACAGCGACAAGTGGTCTACCCCCTGTGTCCAGATCCGTTACTGGAAGAACGGCGATGACTCGATGCTGGATAAGAGCAAAAACGCCTACAAGGATGTAAAGGACATCGATCCGGTCACCATTGGCGACTACACTTGGAAGGGCTTCACCGGCACTAACTCCGACAAGCCTGTTACTTATCTGTACTCCGTGGAAGCCGGCCCCTTCGGTGTCGCCGTATACACCGAGGTGAACGGCAAGACTATCTCCCTGGAGGACGCTGATTTCCAGGCAATCATGGCCAGCCTGAAGGTAACGCAGAAGTAATCAGAACGCCGCCAAAATATGATTCCCCCATCCACAAAACACAGTCATAGAAATTTGGAGGAACCTAAGCATGAAAAAGATTTTGACGGTTTTGATGGCCGTGCTCCTGTTGCTGGCGTGCACCGCCTGCGGCGGAAGCGGTGGTGGTACGTCCCAGGGCGGTGCCGCTGCCGCCAGCAGCGGTGGCGACGGCAGCACCAGCAATGGTGACAGCAGCGCTGTCAGCAGCAACAACGGCGGCAAAACCACTCCCGCCCCTGTGACGATCAACGTCAAGGGCGAAACCAAAGACGTCGGCGACTTCACGGTTCTGGTTCCCGAGGGCTGGATGGGCAATGCGCTCACCACGAAGAACCAGTACCACATCTACAAGGGTGCAAAGCAGGAAAGCGATATGTGGTCCTCTCCCTGTGTCCAGATCACTTACTTGCAGGGCAACACCGATGACGGGATGAGAAGCATCGGGATGATGTACGAGGATGTCAAGGAATTGGATCCCATCACCATTGGCAACTACAAGTGGAACGCCCTGACTGGCATCTACGCTGGAAATCAGGTCACGTTCCTATACACCACCGAAACCGGCCCGTTTATGATCGTTGTATACACCAATGTGGACGGCAAGACCATCTCTGTAGAGGACGAGGACTTCCAGGGAATCGTCAACAGCCTGACGCTGACCAAACAGTGATCAGACACCGCTAACCCCCATGATTCTCCCCAACCAGAATGAAGAGGTAACGAAGCATGAAGAAGATTTTGACGGTACTGATGGCTGCGGCCATGCTGCTGGCCTTCTCCGCCTGCGGCGGCAGCGGCGGGGATAAAGCCGACCCCAACTTGGGCAAGTATATGGGCCACCAGGTGAAGATCTTGGATTGGCAGCCCTTGAGCGAGGTGCTCGATGAAGGGGAAACCTCCGTTGAGCTGAAATCCGGCGGCAAAGGCGTCATGTACCTGGACGGCAAGAGCATGGATCTGACCTGGAAGGTGGATGGCGACAAGCTGACTCTGACCTCCGAAAAAGTGGACAGCACAGGCACCGTGCAAGATGGTGTCATCAAGCTGGATAGCTTCTTCGGCATGGATTGGCCTATGACCTTCGTCAAGGATGGCGTCACCCCACCGGATATGAACAAGGAAGGCGACAGCAGTGCCGCAAGCAGTGCGGATGCCAGCGCCAAGTAAAAACCGAACAGCCTCCCCCCTATGACCGGGGAGAACCCCCGGCGGGCAGTGCCTTTGGGCACTGTCCGCCGGTGAGCAATCATTCGAAGATATATTAGTTAAGAAAGGAAGTGTATCATGAAACAAACCCAGCGATGGATCGCATTCCTCCTGACTTTGGCTATGACGTTCACCCTGCTTCCCGCCGCCGCCTTTGCTGCGGACGGAGCGGATATGAGCGCAGAGCCGGCAGTCGTGGAGGAAGCAGCGGAAGAACCGGTATCCGTTCCGGAAACAGAGGAAGCTGCGGAAGAACCGGTATCCGCTCCGGAAACAGAGGAACCGGCGGAACCGAAAGAAACACCCCAGGTAAGCGCAGCTCCTGCCCCGCAGGCGGAGCCTCAGCCCCAGTCCGATGATAATCTCGTACCCTACGAGAAAGTCATCAATGACATGGGCGCCACCTTCGAACTGGAACAGGACACCTATGAGTACACGGGTCAGGAAATCAAGCCCAAGATGAAGCCCATCATGGATGGTGATTACGCGCTGAGAGAAAACATTGATTACGAGCTGGTCATTAACGACGAAGACCAGAACGGCGTTCTTCTCAAAGCCATTGAGCCAGGCTATTACCCCTTAGCAGTGAGAGGCATCGGCGCCTATACTGGTGCGTATTACGGCCTGTATCTGCACATCACGCCCAGAACGCCGTCAACCACAGTAAAAAGGGACTTTACCAATGGCCCGGACATCATCCTGAACTGGAGCAACTCCGGTGCAGGCAGCTACTATTATGTGGAACGTTCGGTGTATGGCACAGACCAGAGGGAATTGATCGCCAGCCGCCTCCAGGATACCAAGTGGGTGGACACTACCACGCAAATGAACACGACCTATACCTACTTCGTCTACGCACTGAACGGCAATGATCGTAGCGACAGCGATCGCCTGGTTGTCGATACCCGTCCGGAGCTCAGTTTGTCGATTGCCACACACGCCGACGGCTTGCTGGCGTCTTGGTCGGCCAGCAAATCTCCCATAGTTTTCCATTTGAAGAACAATACCACAGGGAAACGGTATTATAACATTTTGCCGACGACCACTTCCTACTTGGATGCGTTTGAGGCGACGGCGGGGAATTCGTACAGCTACACGCTGACTGCCGTCTATAGAGATCGTAACAACCGCACCTATGAGCTGGAAGCCACCGAGGAATATACAGCCAATCCTGTGCCCACCATCACCGCACACTATTGGTGTGACGGCGTAGAATTGGATATTAATTACCGCACGCCTTCTTACGAGTGTAAGGGTCTGCGCCATGTCGTCTACATTTACCGCGATGGCAAGCTGATCTCCAGTGACTCAAAGTCTTATTATCAGGACACGACGCCCGTAGAGGAAGGCGGCGGCAAGACCTACCGCTATACGGTGAAGGTTCGGCACAATCATGGTAAGAATTTCTACAACAGCGCACTGTCCAAGCCGGTTGATATTTACGTTCCCAAGACCATGAAGATCACCAAGCTGTCGGTGGAGCCAAAGGGCATCAACGTCAAGTGGAATCTGGATCGGAATATTGACGGATATCAGATCTGGCGCAGGGTGAACAACGGCAAGATGGAGTTCTTGAACTATCTGAGTGCTCCCAAGAGCGGTCACTATTGGGACAAATCTGTAAAGAGCGGAAATACCTACACTTATGCCATCCGTGCCTATAAAACCATTGGAAATACCCAGAAATTTTCGGATGTAACAAATCCCTCTCCGGAAGTGACGACTGGCTACATCGCAGCGCCCACCCTCAAGCGCATCGACAACTACAACGGGTCTGCCGGCAACGGCATGATGGTCATTTGGAGCCGGAATAAACAGGCCAGCGGATACTATGTGTATCGGATGAATTCCAACGGAACTGTACTCAAGACCTTTAAGGTCAGCGGGAACAAGACGCTCCAATACTTAGACAAAGGCGTTAAGTACACCACCGTGAACAAGGCGTACACCTATGCCGTAGCCGCCTATTTCACCAAATATGGCAAGACCTACACCAGCGCTAAGAGCAACACCAAGCTCTATATGCGCCCCTCCGCTCCCAAAATCCAGGTAGAGCTGTCTGGCAACGACATCATTGTTAACTGGGATCGGGTCTCCACCGCCCAGGGCTACTACATCTGGTTGAAGACAGGCAACGGAAAATGGAAAAAGATGCGGGATGTTGCGAACAACCAGAAAAAGTTCTCCTATATCTTTACAAAGCGGAAAAATGGCACCCTCTACACCCTGAAGGTGGAATCCTACTACTTCCCCAATGGAGACCTGGCCTGGACAAATGCCAGCAAAGAAGTCCAGCAGTACTTCCTCTCTCGGCCTGCCATCCCCACTCTGACTGCTGTAGATGCGGGGATCAAGGTAAGCTGGAAGAAGAACGGCTCGGCCAGCGGCTACTACATCTACCGCAGATCGGGCCGCGAAGGCTGGAAGAAGCTGAAGTATGTCAGCGGTGCGAAAAATACCAGCTATGTGGATAAAACCGCTAAGGCAGGCGTTAAATATCGCTATTATACGCTAGCGCATCGCAAGTACAAGAAAAAGAATTATTACAGCACTCGCTCTCCTGAAGGCTCCATCATCAAGCCCAAGGCAGCCAGATTCGTTCGAACCGGCAACTACGACAAAGGCATCCTTCTGGCCTGGCACCGGATGGATGGCGCCACCGGATATACGATTTACTACAAAAAGGGCAACAAGTGGAAGAAGCTGCTCACCACCAAGGACACCTCTTGTGTTGATACGAAGGTATCCGCCGGCACGACCTACACCTACAAGGTCGTCACCCACTGCGGCAGCTGGAGCACCGGCGGCAGCATCGTTACGATCACCCGCCTGACGACACCGAAAATCAAAAAGATCAGCGTAGACATAGTGGATGGCAGTCCCTTGGTTTGGACATCGTGCGACTTCGGCAAGAAAGCACAGGGATTCCGTTTTTACCGTACGGGCAGCGATGGCAGCAGCAAAGAGGAAAAGTTTAACAGCACAAAGTACAGTTTTGCAGACAGCGATCTGACTCCCGGCGTGACCTATACGTATCAAATTGAAACGTATCACGGTTCTTCCCGCAGCGCCCGCTCTGCTGCGGCTTCCATCACAATTCCTGTAACCTGATCGACACGGTTTCATTCGTTTGCCGTCCCCTATACCATCTTGGGATGCGGCTCCATGATCACAAAAGGGCCTGGCGCTTTTGCGCCAGGCCCTCGTTTTGCTTCTGTTACTGCTTTTTTCGCTTTTCTTTCGCCTTGCCGGACAGCAGCGTGCCAAAGGCTGCCACAACGAGCAGGCCGCCAACGACCAGGATCCCATAGCACACAACATTCATTATGGTCACCTGCGTCTGGCTGAATATATTCGGACGAAGCCTGTAGTTGCCCTTTTTGTTCCGATAGACCTTTACCTTCACCTTATCTCCCGTTTGTACCTCACTGTAATAGGTTTCTTTTCCAGTAAATGTCTTTCCGCCTATGGTATACTGTAATTTTGCCCGCCATTCCGGACGTTTGTAATTGGGATCCCCCATCTTATCTTCCTTCACCGTATGATAGGACACATAAGTGACTTCCGCCTCTACTATGCGCACATCGGTAGAATGGTTATACTCATTCCAGAGGGAATTATGCGTGCGGATCCCAATCACGCTGATGAGGATCAAAACCAATCCCACCCCAATGACAGGGAGCACATCCTTCCAGCCCATAGGCTTTTCTTCCTGCTTTACTTTCTTTGCCATCGCTTCACCTTGTTTTCCTTTCTTCCTTTCTCACCTGAGCTATATCCGTCATTATACCTGTTTTGACATCGTTTGGCTTCACCCGTTTAGGTAATGCTCTGAAAAGACACGGCTCCTGCGCCATTCCCTTTTATTCTCCCTGACAAATTCTCCGTATCTTATTCTTTCGGGTGATGCGGCAATAGGCGAAACCTCGTATAATAAGATAGACAAGATAGACGTCTTGACCACTTAACATGGATCAAAGGAGGAAACGAACGATGAGAATCACACTGCCCACGCTGCCCACCACAGAGCAGGCATTTTCCGCCCTCACCCAAAACGGCACCACCGTGCCCGAGCAGGTCTGCGCCTACCTTCTCTGCGCTCTGCACCTATACACGCTGGATCCGGAAGCCGGTATTGCAGCCATGAACCAACTCCGCGGCCCCAGACCTATGACGCCATATGACGGCCAGTTCTTGCGTGATCGCCTGCGGGGAAAAGCCTATCTTCCCCAATCCTATTTTCACGGCGCTTCTCCTGCGAACAACTATACCCCCGCTCAGCCCTATGTGTTGGAAGTACTGCCTGACCCTCGTCCGCAGGATGTAGAAGCCGGATACCTGCGGTTCTATCTGAAAAGCGGCGGCGCAGATTCCCCCCGTCCCTTGAAGCTGCGGCAAAAGGGCGACCAGTGGTTTTTGTGGGAATACTCCAGCATTTTGAGTGGTGTGCGCATCCCTGCGGCAGAGGATCCCTGGATGTGATCGACTATGGCACAGAAAAAGATCGCCGCACTCTGGTGCATCCTGCTTGTGTTTTTTCTGATCTTTGGTGTCAGCTGCTTAACTCGGCGTCTTTCCCCCAGTGTACCTGACCCTTCTCCGCCGCCGGCGGATCTGGTGTCCTTGAGCTGGGTGCAAAACCATATGTGCTGGGATGATTGTTTTTCTTTTTGGGTGTATCGACGCGAGGATGCTCCCTACCTGCAAGGCCATTACCTCTCCAAAAGCACGAAAGCGGAGCGGACATTGGAACAGCTGCCGCTGTCTGAAGCACAATGGGCGCAGCTGGAATCCCATCTGCGTGCCCACTCATTTTCTCCGCGGCAAGAACCCATCCCAGGTATTTTCGTCTCAGATGCAACGGAAAGCAACCTGTCCATCACTTGGAGCCGAGATGGTCAGTCGTTCACGGAGCGATATAATGGGGAGTATGAGTCTGAATTACGCGATCAACTGACGGACATGGCAGAGACTGCCTTAGCACAGAAAGCAACCAAACCTGTCCTATTCCCACAGGACAGTACAACATAATCTATTTTTTCAGTTTTTGGAGGTTAAATTTATGGGACTTTTCAGCAAAAAGTATTGCGATGTCTGCGGCGAAAAGATCGGACTGCTGGGCAACCGGAAGTTGGAGGACGGCAACCTGTGCAAGGAGTGCGCCAAAAAGCTCTCTCCCTGGTTCAGTGACCGCCGCCAGAGCACGGTGACAGAGATCAAGGAGCAGTTGGCCTACCGAGAAGCCAATCAAGAGAAAGTCGCCCAGTTCCACCCCACCCGTTCCCTTGGCGAGCGTACCAAAGTACTGTTGGACGAGGATGCGGGCAAGTTTATGGTCACCTCCGCCCGAGACTGGAGACAAGCCAATCCGGACGTGTTGGATTTCGCTGACGTCACTGGCTGCCGTCTGGACATCGACGAAACGCGGGATGAATTGACTTACGAAGATGCCGATGGCAAGGAGGAGCACTACAATCCCCCGCGCTATGAATACTCCTATGACTTCTACATCGACATTTCCGTCAATCACCCGTACTTTGACCAGATCCGCTTCCAGCTGAATCGTCAGGACATCACCGTCAGTCCTCAGACCAGCTCCAGCATCTCCATCGCCGGTGTTTCTCTGGGCGGCGGCGCCACCCTGAATCCGGACAACAATCCGGAATACCGCAGCTGTAAGCAGCTGGGAGAAGAAATCTGCGCAGCACTAACGCAGGTTCGGGAAGCCGTGCGGGAGAACATTGAAGCCGCCAACGCCCCCAAGCAGGCCGTCACCTGTCCCTTCTGCGGCGCTACCACTACCCCCGACGCCAGTGGCTGCTGTGAGTTCTGCGGCGGCGCAGTGAACGGGTGATCGGAACCGGTTCGTACAGACGATCAAAGAGAGGTTGTCATCTAAAATTAGATGACAACCTCTCTTTTTGACTGCTTTCGATTTGGGATTCTCCTGAGCATCTCTATGTTCTGTAACGCTCCTTGTCTACACCAGCGGTTTCAGGTTCTCTCTCCACACGGACAAAACCCGCTCCACATCTCCGGTCATGGTTCCAGCAAAATGCAGCTGTCCAGCGGCGTCCACAGCGCCCACACCGGCAGTATTACAGGCCAGCTCCATCAAATCCGTCCACTGAGCCGCTTCCGAGCGCCCCTTATCCAGGAACGCCTTACAAGAGCCGGCCAGCAACAGCTTGCCGTCCTGGGTCAGGCCGTACACATAGGCGCTGTCGCAGGCCACGGACAGAATGTTCTGCCACTGCTCCGCTTCCTTTCTGGGGTCGTTGGGCTTGCCGGCAAAGGATACCGTGCCATCCTGATGCAGCGCCGCTGCGCAGTCTCGTGCCGCTGTGAGCTGCGTTACGTTCTGCCAAGATGCGATCGCTTCCGCTGCACCGGCCGGCAATGTGCCGGCCAGGCGGACGGTGCCGTCTGTGGTCAAGCCCACCACATGGCGGGTGCCGCAGGCCAGGGTCTGGACGTCTGTCCACCCTCGCACTGCCGGGTCCACCGGAGCGCCCTGCGCCAGGACGGCGCCGGTCTTGGTGACGCCATAGGTGCAGTTGGGGGCGGCCAGGGCGAACTGGATGTCTCGCCACTGGTCGGTGTCCCGCTGGCCATAGCTGTTGTCCTCCCCCAGCACCTTCACGGTGCCGTCGGCGTAGACCACTGCGTCATTACGCTCGCTGGCGCTGAACTGGACAACGTTCTGTTCCACCCGGAGCTGTCCGTTGGTGGAGGCCAGGTAGAGGGCATGTTCCTGAGGCACCAGCAGGGCGACGGCGTGGTTGCCTACGGTGAGGCGGTGTCCGCCTGCGTGTTCCGCCCGCTGTTTGGCCTGCCAGGCCGTTTTGGCGGCTTGGACTGCTTTCTGCCACTGGGTCAGGCTCTCCGCGCCGGCAAAGGATTGCAGGTAGGCGTTCTGGAATCCGCAGTGGCCGCAGTCGTATTCTGAGAGCGAGACCGCTCCCTTCGGCCTGCCGCACACGGGGCAGACCGAAGCCAATTTGATGCTCATGCGTTGGCTCCCTTCTCCTGTTCTGTTTCTGTATGAGTGACAACTCGCTCCCAGATGTATTTCACCGGCAGCACATAGTTGATCTCCTCCAGAAAATGCTCATCCCCGGAGGTCTGGGAGCCGCAGAGGATGCCGATGATGGCGCCGTCCTTCTTGGAAAAGACCGGGCCGCCGGAACAGCCCTTTTTGGCCTCCATGTTGGTGTTGATGCGCTCCAGGCCGTTCTTGATCTGGGTGGAGGAGATGTAGCCCTGGAACAGGCTGGGCTGCAGCTCGTTCAGGTCGTCGCTGAGCTTCCCACCGAAGGGGTAGCCCCAATGGTAGATGGACTCACCGGTCTGGGTGGGCTGGGACAGAGGACGCAGGGGCAAGGTGGGATAGTCCCCGTTCTCCATCTTCAAGAGGGCCGCATCCAACTCCCTGTCCGCCCACACCACCTGGGCCGGGTTCCACAGGGTACGCTGCCCGTTGTCCACCTTCAAGCGCACCAGAATATCGGTGCTGCCCTCGATGACATGGTGACAGGTCAAGATGTGACCGTCCTTGGTGAGGATGGAACCGCTGCCGCTGCTGACACTGTGGTCATTCTTGGCGCGGATATAGACCACGCTGGCCACCTGATCCAGGTAGCGCTCCTCCCAGTTTCCTTCCCCCTCCGGCACAGCCAGCTTGCTGGCCGACAGGGTGAACGATGCCTTGGCCTGCTTGGAGCTGGGGACAGCAGATTCCTCCGCCTCCTCTTCGTCGGACAGATAAACGCGATACTGCTCCGGCAGGTGGCGCAGAGCGTAGACCCGCTGTCCATCCCGAAGCTCCGGAGCCCGTGCCCACAGCTTGCGCATCCGCTTCTCCAGGTTCTCCGCCTCTCGGCCATTGGCCCAGCTCTTGAGCCTGGCGTCGATCATGTGCGCAAACAGCGGTTCCAACACCTCCTGCAGGTCCTCGGCCAGGACGAATTTCCACTTCCGGCACTTCTGGAGGAAGATCTGGCACAGCTCTTCCGCAGTGTAATCCTTGAGCAGGAAATTCTTCTCGAACCGGCTCGCAAGCCCCGGATTGGACTGCAGAAAGACCTCCATCTCCCTGGGGTAACCGGCGACGATGACCGCAAACTCCCCATTCCAATCGCTCATCTGCTCCAACAGGGTGTCAATGGCCTCCTGGCCAAAGTCGCCGCCGCTGCTGCCTGCCCGTTTCAGGGTGTAGGCTTCATCGATGAACAGCACGCCGCCCATGGCCCGCTCAATGCACTGCTTGGTCTTCACGGCGGTCTGCCCCACATACTCTGCCACCAGGTCGGCACGGGTCACCTTCACGGTGTGCCCACGGGAGAGCAGGCCGATCTCCTTGTAGACCTTGCCGATCAGCTCCGCCACCGTGGTCTTGCCGGTGCCCGGGTTGCCCCGGAGCACCCAATGGAGGTTCATATCCTCCAACAGGTCTTCCATGTCCGGATTGGTGCCCATCTGTCCCAGGGACAGCAGATCCTTCAGCTCCTGCTTCACCTCGTCGAAGCCGATGAGCTGCTGGATCTCCTCCACAGCGCTGCGGGGCTCCTCCTCCGCCTTGGCCTTGCCCTTGAGGTAGCGGGTCAGCTCTTTGGGCATATGGTCGGCCGTCAGCAGGCGTGTGCGTCCGTTTTCGTCCTCCTGGAACACCGGATGGTCGTCCCATTCATGGAGCATCTCCCGCAGCAGGTTCTCCGCCTCCCGGCCGTTGCCCCAATCTCGCAGCTTGCTTTCCCGCCGCTTCTGATTGGCGAAGAAGGATTCCAGTTTCTCCGCCAGGGACGGTTCCAGCTCTGCCTTCTGCTCTCGGCATTTCTGAACAAAGATCTGCGCCAGCTCCGCCGGGGTGTAATCCTCCAGGACAAATTTCTTCATCCGGCTGGCAAGGCCCGCGTTGGCCTTCAGGAAGTCCTCCATGTCGTTGGGGTAACCGGCACAGATGACGGCGAACTCGCCTTTGTAGTCCTCCATAGCCTCCACCAGCTCCACGATAGCCTCCTGGCCATAGCCGCCGCTGCCGCTGCCCTCCACCTTGGTCAGGGCGTAGGCTTCGTCGATGAACAGCACGCCGCCCATGGCCCGGTCGATGCACCGGCGGGTCTTATGAGCAGTCTGACCCATATACTCGCCCACTAGGTCGGAGCGGGTGACCTTCACCGTATGCCCCTTGGGCAGGATGCCGCACTCCCGATAGACCTGGCCGATGAGCTTGGCGATCATGGTCTTGCCGGTACCGGGGTTGCCCTCCAGCACCCAATGGAGCCGCTCCGGCATCCGGATCACGCCCAGCTCCTCGTCCTGGGTGGAGCGCTTGCTCTTGAGCAGCTTGCGCAGCTCCGCCTTGATGGGTTCGTAGCCCACCAGATCATCCAGCTTTTCCGCCGCCGTCCGGGTGTCCGGCTGGGGCAGGGGCTGTTTGGTGAAGCGCACCAGCTCTGGGGGGATGTCCGCGCCGGTGAGCTGCTGCTTCAATTCTCTGGGGAAGTCCTCGCCGTGCTGGCGGATGAGCCGGTCGGTCTGGGCGTCCAGAGAATCCGGAAGGAACTCGTTGCGGACGTAGCGTGCGTTGCCGAAGGATTTCTCCTTGCCGTGGATCTCCACATAGCGAGTCAAGGCGCGCAGGGCGTACTCCTGATAGTCTGCATCCGCCTGGATGCCCTGTTCTTCCAGCATGGCCAGCAGGATGGCCTGCAATTCAGCGCCGGAGTAGTTGTCAAAGTGTACGCTCTCGGTGAACCGACGCTGGAAGCCGGAGTTGTACTTCAAGAAGTCGTCCATCTCGTCCTCATAGCCTGCCACGATGACGCAGATATTCTTCCGGTTGTTCTCCATGAAAGGCAGCAGCGCGTCCAGGATGGGACGGCCACGGCCGGTGGTGTCGGTGGTCAGCTGATAAGCCTCGTCGATGAACAGAACGCCGTCCATCGCGTGCTTCACGGTCTCGTAGAAGTCCCCATGATGCTCCTCATTGAACATCTGGGACATCAATTCCGAGGCGGTGAACTCCACCAGGTGCCCCCGTTTCAGCATCCCCAGGTTGCGCAGAATCTGACCCATGTACCGTGCCACGGTGGTCTTGCCAGTGCCGGGATTGCCGGTGAACAGGTAGTGTCCCGGCTCCTTCTGGTCTCCCGCCAGCATCCGCCGGCGGAGCCGCTCCACGGTGGCCTTCACGCCATTGAGACCAGTCAGGCTGTTCAGTCGGTTCAGCGCTTCTGTCCGCATCTCGGCCACCGGTTTCAGGTTGCCGGACAGGGCTTCCGGAATATGACGGGGCTCCAGGAGGGCGTGGGTGTGGCCGTGCTCATCGGTCACCGATTGAGCGTCCGGGTCCCGCTTCCAGTTCCGCATCATGTCGTCCAGCAGGTTCACCGCCTCTCTGGCGTTGTTCCACTCTGTGCCCGCCAGGTTCACCCAGTTCTCACAGAAGTTGGGCAGTGCCGCCCGGAGCTCGTCGGAGAGGATGGCGTCGTTCTTCCGGGCGTGGAAGGCCACGATCTGCTCCATCTCTGCCGGGGTGTAATCGTTGATGTGCAGGTGACGGAACCGACCGGCCAGACCGGGGTTGGATTTCTCGAACAGCTCCATCTCTCTGGGGTAGCCTGCCGCCACTAAGATGAATTTGCCTTTGTATTGATCCATCAGCTTCACCAGGGTGTCAATGACCTCCTGGCCAAAGTCGTTGCCGCTGTTGCGATTGCGCTTGAGGGTATAGGCTTCGTCGATGAACAGCACGCCGCCCATGGCCTCCTGCACCTTCTGTCGGGTCCACAGGGCGCTCTCGCCCACATGGTTGCTCACCAGCTGGGAACGGTCGGTCTCCACCACGTGGCCGGTCTCCAGGTAGCCCATCTCGTAGAATAGCTGTCCGATGAGGTGGGCGGTGGTGGTCTTGCCGGTGCCGGGGTTGCCGGTGAGGAGGAAGTGGATCATCTCCTCCTTGGGCTTGGGATGGGGCAGGTCAGGCTGAAGGCGGGAGGCGGTCAGGTAGGACAGTGCCGCCGTCTGGTCTGGGGCGCCTACGTCGTACTGTCCCAGAGCGTCCTTCAGGGACTGCATCCCGATGAGCGACGCCAGCTGTTCCTTGGCCGGGGTGGGCTGCTTTACTCCCACCAGCTCATAGCAGACTGCCGGTGTCAGAGGCTGCTGATCGCCAAAGGCCCGCAGGCGGGTGTACAGATCCTTGATGCGCACCTCCTGCTTGCTGAGAGACATGGCCTGGCGCAAGGCCAGGGCGTTGGGCGTCAAATCCCGAAGGGACATCTGCAGGCCGTGGCGCACCCGCAGGTAGGTGAGCAGGTTGCGCAGCTCGGCCACGTTGGGGCAGCCGATCTGAATATCGTTGACGTTCTTCCCCTGGGGGGCGAACTGGGTGACCTGGTAAACGTTGCCCAAGCGCTCGTCGGTGTACAGGAACACCATGATGTTCTCGTTCTCTGTCCCCATCCGCTCGTACCCGGCGGTGAGGGCGTGCATGGGGTCGTCGCCGAACTCCCGCAGGAAGTCATCCGGATCATTGATGACCACCGCCGTCTTGATGCTGGCGTCATACATATATGCCTCCATCTGCCGCTTGACGGTGACGTTGTACGCCATGCCCAGGTGCAGCGGGCCGTCGCCCATCCGGCGGATGCCGATGCCGGAGGCGGCGCCGGGTGTCCACGTTCCATCGGTCTGCTCCGGCTGGTCGGGAACGGCTTCCGCCGCCACCGGCTGGACAGGCTCTGCTGACGCAGCTGCCTTCTTGCCCAGCTTGCCCCGTTTCAGGCCGCCCTTCCGACGGGTGGGCGCAGCACCTTCCGGTGCGGAAGCCGCCCCTTTGCCCGTACCATTCCGCCCCCGCAGGAGGGCGAAGGATTCGTCGTCGTAGCAGTAGAGCTTCTGATCCTTGTCGTAGAAGACCACCCGCTCATAGCCGCTGCGCTTCAGCTCCAACTGGGTCAGCTGCTCGATGTTCAGCTTCAGTCCGCCGTCGGTGTAGAACTCATCTGCGGTACAGCCATGGATGAAGAACAGATGCCGCCAGGCGTTTTCCGGTGTAAAATAATTTGCTCCCATGATGGTTCTCCTCTGTTATCAGGGTCTGGTCTTCCGTCCGATGCGAGCGGTGACGTCTGTGGCCTGCACCGCACCCTCCGGCGGGGTGGCACGGGCGGACTCCTTCCCGGCAGCCACTGCGGCGATGTCGCCTACACGTGCCACCTCCTGAGCCGTCCCGTCCCCGTACCGTCTGGCGCAGGGGAACGCACAGCCCTCCACGCCGGACGCCCGGAGCTTTTCCGCCACCTCCTGGGCGATGCGATCCCGGGTGACAGGGTTGTTGTCTGCGTTGCCCACGATGAGCTCCACGTGGTTGGTGACCACACCGGCCTCGTCAGGCAGCGGAGTGATGACCACCGCCATCTGATCTCGGGTGACCGGGTTCTGGAAGATAGCATGGTACTCCTCCCGGTTCTCCTCGCTGAAGAAGTCCCCGTCGGAGTCGATCATCTCGTAGTTTTCGTCCAGGATGTGCCCAATCTTAGATGCTGTCTCAAAGCGGGACAGAGACATGGCCACGTTGATATGGGCGGCGTTCTCCACCAACGCCAGCTCCTCCTGCAAGCCACGGATCTGCTCCACCCGCTCCTGCAATTCTGTGGTGGTGGCGTTGTCCAGCTGGGTCAGCTGCTGACGCAGCTGGTTGATGCGCTCCTGGGTGATGGACAGCTGACCATAGGTCCAGTAGTCGATGCCGCTGTCCTCTTCCACCTCCTCGCCGTCCATGGGGATGGTGTACACCCGGTGCTGGGCGGCGTCCAGGCTTTCCAGCAGCTGGGCTTCTCTGGTCTTGACGGCGTTGAACCAGTAGTTCCACTCCAATTCTGCCGCCGCCAGGTCTTCCTTGCTGTCCAAGGCGTCAAAGAAGGCGTCTCGGCCGGCGGTGATGGCGGACTGGTACTGTCCGCCCTGGATGTCCTCCTGGGCCTGACGAATCTTCCGCTCCAGGACGGTCATGCGGCGGCGATCCAGCAGCTGATCCCGGAAGTTCTCCCGGAGCTGGCGCACCAGCCGTTCCGCCTCCTGGCTCCAGTATACCGCCAGCTCTCGCTGACCCTGTTCCCGTTCCACGATCTGCTGGGCCAGGGCGTTGACCTTCTGGTCTACCTGGCTGAGCTGGCCTTCCCATTTGCTGTTGAGCTGGGCCAGCTCCGCCTGGTGCTCTGTCCGCTGCTGGCGGAGCTTTTCGTCGGTCTCTGTACGCAGCTGAGCCAAACCGGTGCGCAGCTCGGCACGACTCTGGTGGATCTCCTCCCGCAGACCCTGGCGCTCGCTCTGGAACTGGCTCTGAAGCTGCTGCATCTGGGCAGCGTGCTGGGTCTGCATGGCGCGGATCTTCTCGCTCTGGAGCCGTTCCTTCTCCTTCACCTCCGCGTCCAGTGCCTGGAGGGCGGCGGTGCGGGCGGCACGCTCCTGCTGCTGTAACTGGCGCATCTGGATGGCCATGCGCTCGTTCTCCAACTGCTGCTGCCGACGCACCAGCTCCATCTCCCGCTCCAAGCGGCGGTTCTGGCTGCTCAGGCGGTCGTTGTCGCCTCTCATGCTGGAGATGCTATTTCTCAGAATGCGGATCTGCCGCTGTTCGGGGGTTTCCGTATAACTCATATTTTAAATCCTCCATACATTTAAAAGGATGTGTGTGCAAACCGTTCCAGCACGTCCTTTGTGGGCACGCCCACCATGCTGATGCCGTCTTCCTTCCAGAAGAACTCCACCTTCGCCGGCTCCGAACCGTACTGCCCCACCCAGTCCCGATAGCGGTCGGTCAGGGGGATGGCGTTCTGGTTGGAGGAGCCGCGGAGGTTCTTTCCGTCGTTCAATGCTTCGATGTATGCGCCGTCCACCAGCAGGTCGCACTGCGCCAACAGTGCCTGTACCCACGGGTCGTCGCTGGCCTGTAATTCTGCCAGGGTGTTGCCGGTGTAGATGATGACGCCCATGTCCTGTTCCCGGCGCACCTGTTCGATGACCTCGCACAGGGCTTCCGCCTGCAAGAAGGGCTCACCGCCGCTGATGGTCAATCCTGTCCGTCCGGAGCGCACAATGTCCTGGGCCACCTGGGCTGTCTCCATCCACTTGCCGCCCTCTCTGGGCTGGCTCTGAGGGGTCATGCAGCCTGGGCAGCGGCGGAGGCAGCCCTGCACCCACAGTCCGTAACGCACCCCCGGCCCCAGGACGGTCACACCGTCCTGGATGTTGTGCAGCTGTAATTTCATCTCAGTTCCCCGCCCGTCTCCGTTCATCCACCTTGCGCTGGAGTGCTTCCACATCGGCGAGCACATTGTCCAGGATGCGGTCGTAATCCGCCATCAGGGTCGCGCTCTGCTGGTTCCGCTCTTCCATCGCCTGGGCGAAGCTGGCCATGTCCACAAAGCCTTCCGCCTCCATACCCTTCTGGATGCGTTCCAGTTCGGCGTAATAGGCCACCAGCTCCTGATAGCTCTCCTTCGCTGCGGTCACCGCCTGGAGCAGGGCTTCCAAGTCCGGTTCAAACCGCTCCTTCTGGCGCTGGAGACTGTCCCGCTGGGCTTTCAAGGCTTCGGTCTTGCTTTGGAGGTCGCTCACCTCCTGGGTCAGCTGGTCTTTCTGGGTTTTTGCCGCCTGGTACTCAGCCTGGGCGCTGTCCCGCTGGGCTTTCAGCTGGGTCAACACCTGCTGGGTCTCCGCCTGCTGGTGCTGGGTCTGGGTCAGCTGGTCTTCCAAGGTCTTGCGCTCCTGTTGGAGATGTGTCGCCTTGTCCATCTGCTCTTGGAGCAGGGTCTTGTAGGTCTGACTCAGATACCCCTGTCCAAACTGGCTGAACCGGTTGACGCCACCGGCCAGCCCTAAGTAACCGGCATAGATCTGGTCGAACTCCTGGTTGGTAAAGGCGGCGGGCATATTCTGTTCTGCCGTCCGGAGGAGGGCGGAACAGGTGGTCAGCAGACCAGCCACCAAGGCCACGTCACTGGTCTCGGAGACTAGGAAGCTGGCCTGTCCCTCCAGCTGTCTCTTTAATTGTTTCTTTTCTCTGGAATCCATGGTCTGTTCCTCTCTATCTAAACTCGCCTCACGTCAACTGCTTGGTAAACACCCGGGTGGGCATTCGGCTGCACCGGATGCTCAGGGTCACCCCACTGCCGTCCCCGCCGGCGGCCAGGTCGATCAGGTCGCTGTCCATTGGGGCCATGGCGTAGGGCAGCTTGACGGTGCGGGGGACATCATCCACCTTGAGGACGATGGGCTGTCCGTTGGCGATGTAGATGGGGCCCACGTAGGCCTCCGGCATCACCTGGGTGGGTGGTGCGCCCTTGGTCAACAGGGGGATCTCCGCTGCCTTTCCGTCCGGCGCCTGGGTGAGCACCAGAGTGACGGTGTGGGCGATGACCGCGCTGGCCGCGGCCTGCTCCATGCCCTGGGCGATGATTTTGGCGCTGTCCTGGGTGAATCCGTCGAGGACAAACCGGTCATCGGGCAGGAAGGGGTCGGCGGAGAAGTGGGCACGGATGGCGTGCTCCACCAGGAAGCAGCGGGCCGCCTGTCCCAGGGGGAAGATGCCCATGGTCTCCCGCGCCTGCTCCGGCACCAACGCTTCGCCCTGCTGCAACAAGGTGTCCAGCGTAGCTCCCACTGTCTCAAAGGACGTCTCCACCTGAGAACAGGTCAGGCTCCGCTCGCCGAAGGTCAACGCGGTGCTGTCCAGCAGGCGTTCAGAGGTCAGGTAATTGTGCAAGGCGCGGTTGGCCTCCGGCAGCTGGCGTTTCAGCTCCGACGCCACATCAAAGGGGTAATCCGCCCCCAGCAGCTCCTGGATGCGCCCCACCCAAGCCGTCCAAAGGTTGGTCTCCTCCGGCAGTGCCCAGGCGGCGGTCAGTTTCACCTTTCCGTCCTTGGCACAGGAACAAGCACCGGCGGAACCGGTGTCCAAGTCCAGCACCAAGTAACGGGCGGGGTGACCGGTCTTTTGTCTGCTGCTGTGGTAGAGGGCGGCTGCTTCATAGCGTGTTGTACTCATGATACGCCTCCTATGGGTTCAGTTTCACCTCAGCGGGGATGATCACGTCATCCTCGCCGCCGTCGCTGGATTTTTTGGCGATGCCGGGCTGAATACAGAACTGGATGGTCTTGCCCTCACAGTCTTCCTCCTCATCCTCGGGCTCATGCTTCATCTCATCAAACAGTTCTCCCGGCTGGGGGAAATAGGCATACAGTCCCAAGCCATCCAGCGCCACCTCAAAGTGACGGAGGAATTTCGTCAGGGTCTTGTTGAGCTTGTGCAGCCCCTCCACCGTTTTGGGAGACGGTCCCGCCTGGGGCTGGTCGGCCTGGAAGACCACTTCCTCCCGGAGGAGCTTTTCCACATTTAAAATGCGGTACAGCTCCAAATAACAATCCGCCAAAGCCTTCCCCTTTCTGGGGTAGAGTGCCTTCTGCCACTGGCTCAGGTGCTGGTAAAAATCCGCCTTAACGGCGTTGAGCTGCTCCAGGGTATTGTCCAACGCCTTGATCCAGTTGGCCTGCAGGGCGTTGGTCTTGTCGCACATCTCGCCGTGGATGGTCTCCAGGGTGCGTGCCTGGCTGAGGGTCTCCTGCAGGTGGGCCTCCATATCCGCGTCGCAAGCCTGACGCATCTCCCGCTGAGCCTGAGCCAGGTACTCCTGCACCAGCTTGTCCGCCCGCTCCTTGGCACCGTTCTCTGCCTTGGCCTGCGCTTCCGCCAGGATGGTATCTGCGGCAGTCTGGGCACTCTGATTGATGCGTCCCGCTTCCAGCTGCGCCTCATCTTTCAGGCGCTTTGCTTCCTGGTTCGCGTTTTCTACGATCTGCGCTGCCTGGGTCTCGGCCTCCTTGCGCAGGCGTTCCGCCTCCTTCGGGTCGGGCACGGGTGTGATCGGTATCTCCTGGGGCTTCCGGGTGGGCTGGGCTTCGGTCAGGGTCTTTAAGTAGCGAAGATGCCCCTCACGCACCACATCTCTGGCACGCCGGACATTCATCAGCTTCTCCCCGTCCATGGGTACAGACTGATACTCCATATGACTGCACTCCTCCCAGCTCACAAGTATGCTCAAGTTGGGCACACAATAGCTGTTCTTCACATCCGTCAGCTGGCCAGAAGGATATTTGTTCGCCAGATCGTAGAACACGACGCAAGCCACCACGTCCATTTTGCTCGGCGGATGTTCCAGCAAATCATCCACCAGGGTGCAAAAGCCGTCGTGCTCCAACTCGTAGCAGATGGCCTGCCGCAGCTCCTGGAAGAAGTCCCGGCTGGCCAGCATATAGCCTCCCCATCTCATACGCTGGTTCTGGTAACCAGCCTGGTACACCTCCAACGCCGTGCGCGGAGGCTTTCTTGTCGTCATTGTCATCATCGGTTCCTTTCCCGTTTAGATCAGCTTGCTGAGCAGATCGGATGTACTCTTCTGGGTCACATTCCCTTCCTCGTCCGTCAGCTCCACCACAACGCTGTAGTCCTCCCGGACGATGAGCCGCACCTGATAGCGCTGCCCGGCCGTCACGGAAAAGGGGAACCACAGCATGGAGCGGCACGCCGCCACATCTGCGGCGCTGTCCGCCTCCTGGCCGCTCTGGGAGCGGTAGAGCTTGATGACCATGCGGGAGGACTGGCTCACCACGGACACCGGGTGGGACACCGCCGGACGCCGTGCTCCGCTGCCCACCAGGAAGCGCACCTCGCCGTCCAGCTTGCCCTCTGCCGGCATCCAGATGCCATAGCCGCAGTCGGTGAACTGCTCCAACACCGGGTTGGGCTGGACGGGCAGCACTGTGGAAGCGGTCTCTTCCGTCTGCTCCTCCTCCGGCTGCTCCTCCTCCGGCTGCTCCTCCTCCGGCTGGATGCCATAGGCGAACCGGGCAGCGCCGTAGGACACCGCCTCACTGGGACGGTAGAGCACCACCGGCATAGCGCCTTCCACCAGCGCTTCCAAATTGCGCTTGACCATGGGCATCTTGCTGGCGCCGCCGGAGAGGACGATGCCCTGGACGGTGACGCCGTTGGCCTCGCTCTCCTCCAACACATTCTGCACCAGCTCCAAGGTCTGGAACATCAGGTGCTGACTCAGCTCCTCAAACCGAGCCTGGGTGACCTCTACCTCCAGGTACTCCCCCTTCACCAGGATCTGCTGGACGCTGTTCTCGCCGTCGGTCAGCTCGAACTTGGCCTGAATGGCCGCCTGCAAGATCTTCTGCCGGTCCCGCTCGTTCTTGGGGGCGTAGGCGTACTGTTCCAGCAGCTGGCGGCAGAACTCCTCATACAGCAGCCGGTCAAAGTCCTTGCCCCCCACCTCCGGCAGGCCGTTCTTGGCGTGGAGCTGGTAGGGGCTGCCCTTGCTCTGGGCGGTGACTACGGCGGTGTCGAAGGTGCCGTGTCCCAGGTCGTAGACCAGGACGGTGAACCGGTCCTCGTTCAGCCGGATGTCCTCCGGGGCGATGTGCTGCATGTAGTGCAGGTAATCGATGGCCACTGCCGCCGGTTCCGGCAGGCGGCCCAGCACCCGGAGGGGGTGGCCGTCCAGCTCAACGGCCTGGATGGCCTGCTGCATCTGCTCCAGGATGGCGGTGTCGTCGGCAAAGGAGGCGGGGAAGGTGAAGACCAGGTCATAGATGGGGTCGATGCCCTTGTTCTTCAGTTCTTCCTCCGCCAACGTCACCAGGTCTCTGGCGATGGCGCCGTAGAGCTGCGCCACCGGCACCGACTTCTCCACCTCCGGCAGGGCGATGTTCCCCTCCTTCAGCCGGGTCTTCACCGCGTGGACCAGCTGCTTGGGGTACTTCTGATACCGCTTCTCCGCCGCCTTCCCCTTCTGGAACACCACGATGGGGGCGCCGTCCGGCGGGGTCACATAGGCGGTGGTGGGCATGCCCAGATTGGACAGCTGGTACTTGCTGGGCAGCAAGGGCAAGGGGTCGCCGGCCTGCTGCTGGAGCAGGGAGACGTATCCGAAGCCGTTGCCAATATCACACCCCAGGATGGGGCGATGTTTTGCTGTTTGACTCATTTGTGATTCTCCTACTCAAACGGAGCTGCTGAGGTTGGTCAGCTGCACCGTACTCTCGACGGGTTTCATCCCATCGTCTGTTTTCATCCGCGCCTGAATGGTCAGCACCCCCAGCTTGTCCACCTGGAGGCGGCTCTCGTTCTCCGTGCCCACAGGCACACCGCCTTCTCCGTGATCCACGGTCACCTCCATGATCTGAACGTAGTCCTCAAACACGTTGTTCCGATCCGGGTTGGAGACCACTGCCTCGTACACCTCGAACCCGGAATAGCGCTGCTTTTCATGCAGGGTGCGGGAGCCATGATACTCCCCGGCATAGGGGATGGGGGTGCCTGCGGGGATGTAGGTGGCGATATGGCCCACCTTGTCGTCCGTGCCGTTATAGAAGCGGACGCCCAGGTCAAAGACGGTCCGCTGCTGCACCATGGTCGTATCGCCTGCCGGGTCCTGGTTCACCTCTGCCGTGCCGAAGCGCGCGGCGCCGTAGGCGATGGCGCGGCTGGGACGGAAGTAGATGATGCGGTCCTTGAACTGGGGCAGTGCCTCCTCCAAGGCCTTCTTGACCATGGGCATCTTGCTGGCGCCGCCGGTGAGCAGGATCAGCTCCGGCTGCTGGTTGGGATGCTCCAGGAGCATCTGCCGGGTGGCGCCGATGGTCTGCTGGAGCAGTCCGCTGGCGGCTTCTTCAAACTCCTGCTGGGTGATCTGGAAGGGCAGGAAGTCGTCCTCGTAGAACAGCTCCTCCTCCACATAATCGTCGGTGCTCAGGGCGATCTTGATGGCCTCCGCCTGACGCTGCAGGGTGTTCTTATGGATCGGCTTCAAGGGCACGTCCAGCTTGGAGAGCACCAACTGATACACCACCTTGTCAAACTCCGTGCCGCCCACGTTGGACAAACCGCCGTGGGCGATGGTGTCATAGTAGTAGATACCGCCCTCCCGGTTCTCCCGTCCGCCGGGATAGGCCGCCACCAAGGCCAGGTCGAAGGTGCCGCCGCCCAGGTCGTAGGTCAGGACGGTGGTCTCCTCCTTGGTCTGTGCGTACTCCGCCAGATAGTCCAGCGCAGCCGCCGCCGGCTCCCGGATGGTGCCCACCACCTTCACCGGCGTGCCGTCCGCCAGGGTGGCCTGCTCGGCCAGCTCGATGAGCCGCTGGAGCTGGGCGGAGGTATAGGAGGCGGGATAGGACAGGGAGATCTGGTTGGTGGTCATCTGCCAGCCGGCGTGGAGCTGCTCGTTGGCACGGCGGACGCAGTGCTGGATGACGCTGGTGATGGCCTCGCCGTAGGAGATGGTACGGTCGTCCAGGGTGATGGAGTCACCCAGGTGCCGTTTCAGATTGCGGATGCGATTGTTCGCCGGCCGCGCACGGGTGCGCACCGCCTCTTCCCCACAGAGCACGCCTACCTTCTTGGAATAGTAGAACACGCTGGGGATGCCATCCTGCAACCCGCTGGGCAGCAGGTCGTGGACCGTACCGCCCATGCGAGTACCGGGGTCGAAATCCGAAATGAAGCAAGGGAAGGTATTGTAGTTGCCAAAGTCAATTCCGATGATTGCCATGTTTTCTCTCCATTCTCGTCTTTTATTTTTTCAGGTCTTGTCCGTCTACGGGAAATTCTGAAAGCACCTCTTGGAAGCGTTTCAGTATCTTCCGCTTGCCCTCCTCTGTGCCAAATTGCTCTGACTCCGAGAGCACGCCGTCTATTTGTTTGATGATCTTTTCTATCTGCCCTTGAGCAGGCTCCTCCTCCGCTCGCTCTAAAAAGTAGTTCTCCGGTAGTCCGAAGGCCTGGGCGATGCGCACGCGCATGGTCTTCCGGGGGCTGGAGACGCCGGACTCCCAGGCGGCAATGGTGCGCTGGGTGGTGCCTAGCTTCTCCGCCAGCATCTGCTGGGTCCAGCCGTGCTTCGCTCGTAAAATGATAATCTCCTGTGCGATATCCTGATTCATGGTATAGTCCTCCTGTCGTCATTTCCTCTGTTGTCACTATAGCATGGAACAGATGCAACTGCAAGAGGAAATATGAAGTTTGGTGAAGAAAAAGAAAATTTATTCGTTTTTGTGATGTTTCCTATTGTCATCTCCCCGCTGATTTGCTATATTTAGATAACACAGAACCGCGAAAAGGAGGAAACGCGCCATGCTGCACACCATTTCCAACCAGGAATTGGAACATCTTCTCACCCTCGACCACCCCACCTGGACCCCTCAGGCCATCGCCCAGCAGGCGGAGGAATACCGGAACTTCCTGGACGACCGGCTGGACGCGCCTCTCCGGCGCTACCTGGACACTGGCAAGCCTCAGCAGTTCCAGTCCGGTGAGTTCTCCCTCCTCCTCATCCAAGCCATGCGCCGCAGGTGCAGCTACCTTCAGGCCGTCCTCCTCATGGACGCCTACCTGAAGGACCCCCGCAACGGCAAGGCGCTGATCCTACGGCGGTGATCCTATGAGCTACACAGGAGGATACGACACCCGGTACGACACCCTGACCCAGGGTCAGCTCAACGCCCTGTTCAGCTCCGCCCAGTGGGCGGGTCTGTCCTTCGAGGAGCGTCTGGACGCCTGCCAGGAGGTGGCCAACCGCTACGCCGCCGAGCACGATGTGGAACCCTGCCTCATCACCCACCACCCCATGGAGGGCAGCGCCTACGGGGAACAGTTCGGCAGCACCATCCGGCTGAACACCTACCTGGTGCGGGACGGCCAGTTCTGCACCCACTTCACCGATGAAAACGGGAACCGGGTAGAGAGCCGCATCGACGCCCTAGCCCCCAGTTGGAACACGTTGGACACCGTGTATCACGAAGGTACCCACGGCATCCAGACCCAGCTGGGGCAGATACCGGGCACCTACATCACCCCCAACATGGACTGGGATCTGTACCGCATCCAGGGCATCGAAAAGGACGCTTACGCCGTCGGTCAGAGCCGGACGCTGCAGGCGCTGTCCGATTACGAGCAGGCCACCGGCAAGTTCGACCCGGCTCGGCTGGACTACTTCACCTCCGCCCGGAACGACTCCTTCCAGACCGCCCTGTCCGACGCCGCCCGGCACTACAACGACCCCAACATCGAACAGACCTTGGCCACCGTCATCCAGGACCGGGAGGACAACGTGGTGCGCAGCAACACCAGCGCCAGCTATCAGGCCATCTACGACCTGTGCGAAAACTACGGCATCCACTCGTCAGTGGACCTGTCCAACTCCCCCGAAGCGGTCAGCGCCCTGGCCGCCGGCACCAACCCGGAAGCCCACGCCGCCGCCCCGCCGGAAGCAGCCGAGACCCAAGCGCCTGAGGAGACGGAGGAGCGCACCGCAGCATTGGAGGAGCCCGACGACGGCCTGACCACAGAACTGGGCGAGTCCGCTGACCTGTCCACAGAGGACGGGATGGAATCGGACGGCGCTGTGGAGCTGTCCGGCGGCGAGGCGGATTATGACGACGGCGGTGGTGAAGTAGACGCTTCCCCTTCCGCTGGGGAATCCGGCGGAACCATTCAGGATGACGGTTTGGACGATGGCAAAAGCGACGGCAAGGGTGCCGGAGCTGGCATCGGCCTGAGCTTGGGCGGAGCCGCTCTGGGGGACGACGGGGCGACCCAGGACAATGACGACGACTACACTCCCTAACACCTGACAGGAGGAACCACCATGGCAGTGATGCGCGAGACCAATCTATATGGCTATTCCGTCCAGCAGGGGCAGTACCGCCCCACCAATGCCCCGCCTCGGTTTCTGTTCCGGGACCAGAGCACCGGACGGCATTTCGCCATCGATGAGCCGACGGTTTTCAAAAACCTCCTGCTCCTGGGCGGCGCTGGCAGCGGCAAGACCAACGTCCTCAACCAGATCGTCGCCCAAGCCCTCCACTGGAACCGTTCCGGCCAGCGGGACGGGGTGAGCCTCATCTTCGACACTAAGGGGGACTACATCACCCATCCAGGCTTTTACCAGGACGGCGACTACATCCTGGGCAACGACCGGCGCTACCGCAAACGCAGCGTCACCTGGAACCTCTTTGACGAGGTGCTGGCGGACGGGAAGGACCCGGTGGACTACGAGGGCAACGCCAGAGAGATGGCCAACGTGCTCTTTCAAGGGCGCGGTTCCCAGACCCAGCCCTTCTTCGCCAACGCCGCCCGGGACATCTTCGCCAACATGGTCATCTACTTCATCCGCCGCCACCGGGACGCCCCGGAGCGCTGGGCGGGACAGCTGAACAACGCCGACTTCATCGCCTTTTTGCTCCGCAAGACCCCCGCTCAGTTCGCCCAGTATTTTCGCATCTACCCGGATATGCACGGGCTGATCTCCTACATCGGTGACGGCTCCAGCAACCAGGCGTTGGGCGTGTTCGGCGAGCTGCGGAGTATGCTCTACGACTGCTTTCAGGGCGTCTTCTGCCAAAAGCCCTCCCCCACCCAGCCCTCCTTTTCCATCCGCCAGGCCATCCGGCAAAAGGGTGGGCGGAGCATCTTCCTCCTGTACGACCTGGCACTGGGGGAGGTCATGACGCCCATGTACCGCCTGCTGGTGGATTTGGCGCTGAAGGAGGCACTGAGCACCGAGGCCAACGGGCACACCCACGTGTTCCTGGACGAGCTGAAACTGCTGCCCAAGGTGACCCACCTGGAGGACGCCCTGAACTTTGGCCGCAGCAAGCAGGTGTCCGTGGTAGCGGGACTACAGAGCGTGGGACAGATCTACGCCACCTACGGCCAGGAGGCCGGTCAGGTCATCCTGGGCGGCTTCGGCTCGGTCATCGCTCTGAACACCGGCGACTACGCCTCTCGCGACTACGTGACCCGTCTCTTCGGCCCCAATGTCACCGCCTACCGGTACGAAAACGGCAGTCACACCCCCATCGACCGGGAACGGGACGGGTTCAGCGTAGAGCACTGGCACATTCAGCAATTACAGCCGGGACACGCCGTGGTGGGACTGGCCTCCCAGGCGGAACCATTCCTCTTTTTCTTTGAAAAAGACCCCTATTTGAGGTGATCTTATGGCTCATATCCATCATTTCCGCACCCTTGACCAGGTGCAGCGTCTCTCCCTCCGGGAGGTGCGTTCCCCGCAGCATACCGTGGCCAATTTCGCCGCCTTCTGCGGCGCCCGGCAGCAGCGGGAGGCGGTGGGACTGCATGAAATGGAGCGCTGCTGCGGCAAACGGGGGGTGGTCTTGATCCACAACGACCCGCAGTTGGAGGGGCGTCTGGGCCGCATTTATGACCGCAATCCCCTCCTCCGCCGCCTGCCGGCACAGTTCCAAATGTACCTGGCCAACCCCAACGGCTCCGCCAACGCCTTCTACGACCCGCTCTACGGACTGTCCGCCAGCTACGTACTGGACATTCTCTGTCCCGTCAGCGACGATGGCTTCCGCTCGGAGACCCAGGCGGTGCGGTCGGTGCTGTCCGACTACCTGGAGATCCTGCGTTTCCAGTTCTCCAGGCACCCCACCCCCTTCGGCGCTTCCCCCTACAACCTGGACTTGCTGCTGGAGCTGACCCGGATGCCCTACGCCGACCTGGAACGGAACGTGCTGGCCTTCCTGCCCCAGCCCCTGTCCGGCCAGCTCATGGGACGGCTCTCCCAGAGCGGCAGCCAGCAGAAGGCCTTCCACGCCGTCCGCGCCTTTGCCCAGGCCATGAGCAAATGCCTGTGGACGCCCCGCGGCTTTGCCGGACACACCAAGCTGAGCCTGACCCAGGCGGTGGGCGAGAAGAGCCTCATCAGCATCTACGTGCCTGGCAGCCGGGCAGAAATCTTAGACTATCTGGCCACCGAGCTGCAAGCCCTCAACGACCGGAACACCCCCTATCTGCTGGTCACCAGCGGCATCACCCTGCCCAACAGCCCCCGCTTCCAAGCCCTCTTCCTCCAGGAGCACAGCGGCATGCACTACGCCACCGGCATCCTGGCAGAGGACCTGTCCAGCGCCGTGCAGACCGACCCCTCCGACCGCACCCAGGCCGCCCTGTTCGGGCAGCTGCAAGAGCTGTTCGTCTTCGCCTGTTCCAGCACCCTGGCCGCCGCCCCCTTCTCCGCCGGCATCGGACAATACTACCGGCAGGTGACCGAGCGGCACGCCGACCGGCACCGGGAACCCTTCCGGATTTTCTCCTCCCACGGCCAGGGCATGGCACAGCGGGAAGTGCAGCAGGCCGTGGTGAACCCGGAAGAGCTGACCCGACTGGGGGACGGCTGTCTGCTGTACGGCAAGAACCACCCCATCCCCATCCTCGTCCAACACTTTACCCTTTAGGAGGTGCTCTATGGCCATTCGATGTGACGATTGCCGCTATCTGTTCTCCAAAAACCGGGTCAGCTGCCCCTTCTGCGGCGGCCAGACCATCCGGGACGACCGCCCCGACGCCGACCTGCTGGCCGCCGGCTACACCATGGCTCCCCAAGGCCGACAGCAAACCATCCCTGACGACCCCTTCGAGGCCATGCTCCGCGCCTACCAGGAGGAACAGACCCAGCCCATCCCCACGCCCCCTGCGGCAGAGCCGTCCCAGCCGGAGCAGCCCCAGGACGGAGTGGATTTCTTCTCCCACTTCCAGGGCGGCAGTCCCGCGGCGGACATCCCCACGGTGGAGTCCACCCATCGTTCTCAGCCCCAGCAGGAACCGCCTCGACGCCAGCCCACGCAGCCTGATCCCTATGAGGCGGAGCTGCGGGAGATAGAACGGCAGCAGCGGCGGCTGGAACGACAGTACCGGCGGGCGGCCTTTTGGGATCGTCTGTCCAGCTTCCGTTGGGGGTCGGTGTTTCGGGTGGTGGTGTTCGTGCTGGTGGTCCTCGCCGCCATTGGGCTTTGGAACATGCGCTACACCATTTTGAACTCCGTCCTGGACCTGGTCATCGGCATCCTGCCGGTCATCCTTCTGGTCTGGGGCATCTGGCTGCTCATCCGTTCCATCTTTCGGTAGATCGACCTTTCGCACAGCAGTGCTCTGTCGCTTTGGCGGCGGAACTGTTGTGCGTTTTCCTTTTTTCTCCCCAAAACACTTGACTTAAAGTGCACTTTCAGTTATATCATAAGCAAAACCATCCCCACTGTCCCAACGAAAGGAGTCCTGTGAACGACGCTTATGAAGAATCGAACCCGTACCCTCTGTTTGACCCTCCTGGTTGTGTTGGTGCTGGCCACTGTGGCCGCCGTCCTCTGGCGTCCTGCTGAGCAGGCCACTCCGGAGCCGACCCCCTCCAGCCAAACCGAACCGTCCGCTTCCGCTTCCCAGCCTGCCCCGACGCCCCAGCCATCCCAGGCCGTACAGGAAGAAATCCAGCGCTACGCCAAAGAAGCCAACGCCGACGGCATCGTGACCGAAACGCCGAACCCCTATTTCATCGAACAGCAGCCCGGCTATAACTACCGGGAACCGGAGACCATCGCCTATCACTCCGGCCTCACCCAGACCACCCGTCACGCCATGGTCTTCCTGCCGGCGGACTACTCGGAAGAAAAGACCTACCCGGTCCTCTACCTGCTCCACGGCTACGGCGGCAGCCACCGCACCTGGCGGAACAAAGCGGCGGACATCATCCTACAGAATTTGTACTACTTTGAAGACGTGCCGGAGATGATCGTGGTCTGCCCCAACAGCAACGTGAACCAGGCGGAGAGCGTGGAGGGGCTGACCTTCTGGGAGAGCGTGGAGCCCTTCGACCGGACACCGGACGAGGTGGTGGACTACCTGATGCCCTATATCAACCGGCACTACCCCGTCAAGACCGGCCGAGAAAACACCGCCGTGGCAGGCAACTCCATGGGCGGCCGCAACGCCCTGGCGCTGGCCTACCGTCACCCGGAGCTGTTCGGCTACGTAGGCGCCTTCTCCTCCTCCACCGCTGTGGCAGCGGCCAACGGCAACACCATGTCCACTCCCCTGCAAGACCTGACCCTGCCGGACGGCACGCCGCCCTTCCAACTGCTGTTTTTGGCTGTGGGGCGGTCGGACAACGTGTGCGGCAATGTGACCTATGAGCTGGACAACTATATGAACCAGCAAGGCATCAAACATCTGTTCTATGACACCACCGGCGGACATCAGAATGTGGTGTGGCAGAACGCCCTGTATAACTTCGGAAAGAAACTGTTTCGTGTGGGATCGTAATAGAAAGGCACAAAAACCCCGGCGTGGCAGTGCACACCGCACTGCCGCCGGTGAACGCCAGCACGTCCCCGGTCTGGAAGTCCTCCGGGCGGATGCGCTCCTCCGCGCCGTCCCGCAGCACCGTCACCACCGGCTGTGCCAGTAAGGTCAGCCGCTGGATCTGCCGCTTGGCCTTGATCTCCTGCACGATGCCCATGACAGTGTTGATGAGGATGACGAGCAGGAACAAGATATTTTTCCACGCGCCCACAGCAGCCAGCGCGATGGCGATCGTCAGGTTCAGCAGATTGAACACAGTACAGATGTTGTCCCGCAAGATCTGCGGGATGGTTTTGGTGGCCATTGTTCATGGAAATTCCTCCTGCCTTTTGCTTTTTCCCTTCTGATACGCAGGAGGAGCGAAAAGGTTGGTGGGATGGGCAGCTTTTTTCCTCCCGCCGCTGCTTGTTCACAGTATAATTTGCTCCGGAAGAAAATACAGAACTGCCGCCCAACGACAGAATTTCATCCTTTGCATCGGAAAAATGCAACAAAATGCCAGAAATATGGTCAAGATCGGCGCTTTTTATAGGATTTCCTACGATGACAAACCAAGTGTCCCCGTGCTATGATAGCCCCCGGAGCACCAGCGGAACCCAACAGGCTCCCTCCCTTACTCTTTCCGCCTGTCCGCAGTGCGCTGCTCTCCCCTTCTTTTCATAAATGTATTCAGACCCCAAACTGAAAACGGACAGAGGAAAAACACCTTCCCGCTCTCACCTGCGGGAAGGTGTTTTGCTGTCCACTCACAACGCTGTCACAACCCCACACTTCCGGGTGATCTCTGCCGCCCAGTCCAAAAACTGTTCCAGCTTGTTGCGGTTCCGGTTCAAAAATGTGATGTAGTACTGCACCGTCAGCTCCGGGTCGGTGAAGGGGATGAGCTTGCGGCCGGTGCCGTCGTTGCGGAGCTTGACGGAGCGGGTGGAGATAGTGGTCAAGAAATTGCGGGTTTGGATGAGGTATTGGGTGACGGACAGGTCGTTCTTCATGAGCTGGACGCTGGGATTGGTGGCCCGGAGGATGTGCTCCATCTGGCGCACAAAATACCCTGCATCCCGCACCAATAGCAGCGGCTGGGCTGGGATGTCCGCCAAAGCAATTTCTTCCCGGTCGATGAGCCCGTTGTCCTGAGGGACGGACAGATAGGCCCGGTCGTTGAGAACGGAGACGCTCCGGATGCCGGGCAAATCCACCTTCCCCAGCGTGACCAAAGCGTCGTACCGCCGCTCGGAAAGGGCCTGCTTCACGTCCTTGGGCTGACAGACGGCACTGCTCAATGGTTATGTACCATAAAAAAGTTATCCTGTACAAACCGCTGTGAGCGAGTATAATAGGGTATTGCAAGAGAACTTCTCTGTTTTTTACTGTTATAGCATAAACGACCCTTTATTACAATCCCGGTCACCCCTGACCGCTGAAAAGGAATCTGGAAGTAGCAGGATGGAATACACAACCTTACGCAACGGCGTCACCATGCCCCTGGAAGGCTTTGGCGTCTTTCAGATCCCGGAAGCCGCAGTCTGTGAGCAGGCCGTCTTAGACGCGCTGGACACCGGTTACCGCCTCATCGACACCGCCGCCTATTTCAACGAGGAAGCCGTAGGCGCAGCCCTGCGCAAGTCCGGCATCCCCCGGGAGGAGCTGTTCATCACCACCAAGCTGTTGATTCAGGACGCCGGCTATGAAAACGCCAAGCAGGCGTTCCAGACCTCCCTGGACAAGCTGGGGCTGGATTATCTGGACTTGTATCTCATCCACCAGCCCTTTGGCGACTACTACGGCTCCTGGCGCGCCATGGAAGAGCTGTACGAGGCAGGCAAAATTCGCGCCATCGGCGTGTGCAACTTCTACCCGGAACGGCTCACCGACCTGGCCTGCAACGCCCGCATCCAGCCCATGGTCAACCAGGTGGAGCTGCATCCCTTCTTCGCCCAGACCGACGCCCTGGCAAACATGAAGGCGCTGGGCATCCAGCCGGAAGCCTGGGGGCCTCTGGCGGAGGGCAACCACGGCATCTTCACCCATCCCCTGCTGACTGACATCGGCAAGAAGTACGGCAAGACCCCGGCACAGGTGGTGCTGCGCTGGAACACCCAGCGTGGGGTGGTCATCATCCCCAAATCCACCCACAAGGAACGGATGGAACAGAACCTGGACATCTGGGACTTCATCTTGAGCCGGGACGACATGGCTGCCATCGGCCAGCTGGACCTGGGGCACAGTGAGATCATCGACCACAGCGCTGCGGAGACGGCAAAGTGGCTGAACGGGTGGAAGATTCACGACTAACCCCTGACAATATCACCAAAGAGGCTATTGCACCTGCAACAGCCTCTTTCGTGCTGTTTTCTGAACAACAGATATACATTATATAATAAGGAAGGTGGACGATATGGAACAAGGAACCGCCAAGCTGGACATGCTCCACGGCTCCATTTGGGACAAGATCCTCCGGTTTGCCCTGCCGGTGGCCGCGACGGCGGTGTTAGGGCAGCTGTTCAACGCATCTGACGTGGCCGTGGTGGGCAATTTCGCCAGCGGCAGCCGCACCGCCGCGGTAGCAGCGGTGGGCGCCAACGGCCCCATCATCAACCTGATATTAGGCTTGTTCATCGGCATCGCCCTGGGCACCACCGTGGTCATCGCCAACGCCATCGGCAGCGACGACCGGGAGGGCGTCCAGAACGCCGTCCACACCTCCATGGTCATGGCGGTGGTGGGCGGGGTCATCGTGGCCATCATCGGCGAGCTGATGGCAGGCGGGCTATTGACCCTTCTGAAAGTGCCGGAGGACGTCTACCCCCTGTCCCTGCTCTACCTGCGCATTTATTTCCTGGGCATGCCCGCCATCCTGCTCTACAACTTTGAAGCCGCCATCTTCCGCAGCATCGGCGAGACCAAGGTGCCCCTCATCGCCCTGGCCTCCTCCGGTGTGCTGAACGTGCTGCTGAACCTGGTGTTCGTCCTGGGCTTTGACATGACCGTCAACGGGGTGGCCATCGCCACAGTGCTCTCCAACGTGGTCAGCTCCGCCATTTTGTACCGGAGACTGCGGAAGAGCGACCAGTACATCCACGTAGACCCCAAGCGATTCGCCATCCACTGGGGCAGCTTCCGGCAAATCTTGCGCATCGGCCTGCCTGCCGGTATCCAGAGCGCCGTCTTCGCCGTCTCCAACATCGTCATCCAATCCGCCATCAACAGCCTGGGCACCATCGTCATGGCCGCCTCCAGCGCTGCACTGAACATCGAGATCATCGCCTATTACGTTATGAACTCCTTCAGCCAAGCTTGCGCCACCTTTGTGGGCCAAAATTACGGTGCAAACCAAGTCAAGCGCTGCCGGAAAATCCTCGGCCTGTGCATTTTGGAGGACGCTATCGCCACCGCGTCCGCCATCTGCATCATCCTCTTCGCCGGGAAGACCGTCCTGGCCCTGTTCAACCCAGACCCCCAGGTCATCGACATCGGCTATTCTCGACTGCTCATCGTCTTTACTGCCTACGTCTTTAGTATGCTCTACGAGGTCATGTCCGGCTACCTCCGCGGCTTTGGCATCTCCCTGGTGCCCGCCCTGCTGGTCATCCTGGGTGTCTGCGGGGTGCGTATCTTCTGGATCTTCTGCATCTTCCCGCTGAACCGGGCATTTTCCACTATTATGTACGTCTACCCCATCAGTTTGGCCACCACCGCCCTGCTCATCGGCATCTCTGTGTTGGTTTTCCGGCCGTCCAGACAGCTGACGGGACAGGCTCAGAACACCGATGCCCCCTCGGCAACTTGACGGAAGGGCAAAATACCGCCTAAAATCCACCCAAATGACCAAAAAACAGGCACAAGTACCCAACTTGTGCCTGTTTTTTATGCAAGGACGCCTGAAAATTCGATTGTTTTTTTCGATAGATTGATTGGTTTTGTCTATCTGTTCCAATTTCGATGCCGAAATTTGTGCAATTTCACAGTGTCCCTCCGTTGAGCACAAACTGCCGAAATTTCTGCACCGCAGGCGGCTGATAGGCCCGGTCGTCGCTGACCAGGTAGAAGCTGCGCTCCCAGTGGGGGGAGGCGATCTGGATGATCTTCACGTCCAGCCGCAGCAGCATATCCATGTAGGGCACCACAGCGATGCCGAACCCGGCAGCCACCAGACCGGCTACCACTTGATCCTCCTCGGTCTCGTGGGCGATGATGGGTCTGCCTTCAATTTTGGAGAACAATTCCTCCACCACCCCCCGCATCCCAGAGCCTTCGGAGAAGTAGACCTGGGGATAGGGCAGGGTTTCCGTCAGATCCACCGAGTGGTTCTTTGCCAAAGGATGGTTTTTGGGCACGATGAGCACCAGATCCTGCTGCTCTACTGCAACGGCGGTCAGCCCCATTTCCACCGGAGGTTTGGATGCAAATACCAAATCCAGCTTTTTCTCTGCCAATTCATCCAAAAGATGACTGGTGACGCCGGTGTGAAAGGTAAATCGGATGTCCTTCCCCGGGTTCTCTGCCAGGAATCGAGCCGCCAATTTGGGCACATAATCTACCCCCAACGTCCGCAGCAATCCCAGCCGGATCAGCCCCTCCCCACGGCTGACCCGCTGGAGGGATTCCACACCCTCATCCAAAATGGACAGGGTCTCCTGGGCGCAGGCCAGGAATTGTTCCCCATACTGGGTCAGAGAGATACTCCGCCCGTTCTTCTCAAACAGCGGCACCCCCAACTCCCCTTCCAACTGGGAGATGGCGTGGCTCAGGCTGGGCTGGGTGATGCACAGGCGCTCGGCGGTGCGGGTGTAGTGCTGGATGTGCGCCAGCTCTACGAAGTAACGCAGATGTGATAAATTCACGGTTTTTACGCCCCCTTTCTTTGGTATTATTATAATATAACTGATAGAAAAAAACTATAGTTTTATCAAATTTTATTGATTTGTTATTTCCCTCACAATGGGTTACAGTAGGGTCAGCCGAGGGCGGCAGCCGCAGGCAAGCAGTACGGAAGCCTGTACCGCCGCCTTCAACCAAACGATACGAGACAAAAATTTACTGCCGCTGGACGGCAAGAGGAGGAAACGCGTATGCAGCTGTCAGGAACCACTACCCTGCTGGGACTCATTGGATCGCCGGTAGCGCACTCCAAGTCCCCTGCCATGTATAACTACTGTTTTCGGAAATTCCATATGGACTGCGCCTATCTGGCCTTTGACGTGGCCGCCGATCAGGTGGAGCAGTCCGTGAAGGCCATCCGGACCCTGCACATGCGGGGCGCTAACGTGACGATGCCCTTTAAGACCACGGTCGTCCCTTACTTAGATCGCCTGACCCCGGCGGCAGAGACCATCCAGGCCGTGAACACCATCGTCAACGAGGACGGCGTCCTGGTGGGATACAACACCGACGGCTGCGGCTACACTCAGAACCTCCGCCGGAACGGCATTGAAGTAGCCGGCAAGAAGATCACCTTGATCGGCTGCGGCGGCGTCGGTTCCTCCATCGCCGTACAGGTTGCGCTGGAAGGCGCGGCGGAGCTGGCCATCTTCAATCGGAAGGACAAGTTCTGGCCCAGCATCGAAGAGCGGATGGAAGCCATCCGCAAGGTCGCGCCCAACTGTGTCCTCTCCCTCCACGACCTGGCCGACCAGGACGCCCTGCATGAGGCAGTGGATCACAGTGACATCCTCTCCAACGCCAACATGGTGGGGATGCCTCCCATGGAGAACGAGAGCAACATCAAGGACCCCAGCTGGTTCCGGCCTGATCTGATCGTCACCGATGTGGTCTACTCCCCCACCGAAACGAAAATGCTCCGAGAAGCCAAAGCCGCTGGCTGCAAGACCTGCGGCGGGCTGGGGATGCTGCTGTGCCAGGGTGCGGAAGCGTTCCGGCTGTACAGCAAGGGTCTGGAGATGCCCATTGATGAGATTCAAGCACTGCTTTACGATTAACCACCAACGAAAGAGAGAAAGGATGAACAAGACATGACAAAGACAGATTCCAGAAGATACTATCCCACTGCCTTAGCCCTGTACATCACCTACTTTGTCCTGGGCATCGCAGCGACCATCATGGGGCAGTACAAGCAGGACTTCGCCGCCCTGTGGGGCGCCAGCAAGCTGGCAGACGGCAGCTTTGACGTATCCAGCGTCGTGGCCGTCATCGCCGCCATTGGCCTGGGCCGTCTGGTGGCCTTCCCCATCGCAGGTCCCCTGTCCGACCGTCTCGGCCGCCGCCTGTCCGCTCTGATCGGCTGCGTCCTCTACGCCATCTTCCTGCTGGCCATCACCTTCGCACCGAATATGTATATCGGTTACGTCCTGGCCGTCATCAGCGGTATGGCAAACTCCTTCCTGGACACCAGCATCACCCCCTCCTGCATGGAGATCTTCAAGGAAAAGGGCACCATCGCCAACATCTTCACCAAGCTGGCCATCTCCATCGCACAGTTCCTGCTCCCCTTTGCCATCGGCTTCGTGGCAGCACGGAATCTCCCCTTCCACACCATCTTCATCGCCACTGCGGTCATCATCATCGTAGACGGCATCTTCCTCTGCTTCCTGCCCTTCCCGCCCTTTGAACGAGTGGTCAAGAGCGCCGACAAGCCCAAGGAAAAGATGCACTTCACCGCCCCCGCTATCATCCTGATCTGCCTGGGCTTCACCACCTCCACCACCTTCATGCTGTGGATGAACTGCAACCAGGAGCTGGGCAAGCTGTACGGCTTACAGGATCCTGCTATGATTCAGTCCTTCTACTCCGTGGGCATCGTCTGCGCCCTGTTCGTCAGCGCTGCACTGCTCAGCCGCAAGGTCGAACCGGCTAAGATCCTCATCGTCTATCCCTGCATCGCCTTTATCACTCTGGGCGTCATCTACTTCGTACAGATCCCGTTCATCTGCCTGGCCGGCGGCTTCCTCCTGGGCTTCTTCGCAGCAGGCGGCGTGCTCCAGCTGGTCACCGCAGTGGCAAACGAAATGTTCCCCAAGAACCGCGGCGTCATCACCTCCATCGTCATGATCGCCTCCAGCGTGGCCAACTACCTGGTCATCAGCGTGGCCGGCGTCCTGACCCGTGTGGGCGGCACCAACGGCCCTCGTCTGGTTCTGCTGTTCAATATGGCAGTCACCCTGGTGGGCATCCTGCTGGCTCTGTACCTGAACGTCTGCCAGAAGCGTGAGCGGGCAGCTGCTGAAAGAGCGGAGGCATAACGGATGAAAACAACGAACAACCTCTTTCTCATTGGCTTCATGGGTGCGGGCAAATCCTCTGTCTCCGCCGCCCTGGGACAGAAGCTCGGCCGTGCGGTCGTTGAAATGGATCAGTGCATCTCGGAAAACGAGGGCATGACCATCCCCGAAATTTTCGCCCAGAAGGGCGAACCCTACTTCCGTACCTGTGAAACAGCCCTGCTCCAGGGCTGTGCCCAGGGGGAACCCCGTATCATCTCCTGCGGCGGCGGCGTGCCCATGCGGGAGGAAAACGTAGCGGCTATGAGAGCCTGCGGCACCATCGTCCTGCTCACCGCCCGTCCAGAGGTCATCCTGGAGCGGGTCAAGGACAGCGATGACCGCCCTCTGCTCCAGAACCGCAAAAGCGTGGAAGGCATCTCCGAACTGATGGAGCAGCGCCGACCCAAATACGAGGCTGCGGCCGATGTGACCGTGGACACCTCGGACTTGAACATTGAAGAAGTCTGCGAAGCAGTATTGCAGCAGGTCAACCATTGATAGAAACACAAGGAGGAACCTACTATGTCTCAGAAATATCCCATCACCGTCAGCTCCTGGACCCTGGGCGATCAGTGCACCTTTGAAGAACGTGTTGCAGCAGCAAAGGCCGCCGGTTTTGAAGGCATCGGTCTCCGTGCGGAAACCTATGTGGACGCCCTGAACGAAGGTCTGTTCGATGCGGACATCCTGGCCATCCTGGAAAAGTACGATATGAAGGTCACCGAAGTGGAATACATCGTCCAGTGGGCAGATGACCACCGCTCCTACGAGCAGAAGTACAAGGAACAGATGTGCTTCCATATGTGCCAGCTGTTCGGCGTCAACCACATCAACTGCGGCCTGATGGAGAACTACTCTGTCGAACACACCGCTCAGAAGCTGCGTGAATTGTGCCACCGTGCCGGCAAGTACACCATCGGCGTGGAACCCATGCCCTACAGCGGTCTGCCCAACGTGAAGAAGGCTTGGGCTGTGGTCAAGGAATCTGGCTGCGACAACGCAAAGCTCATTCTGGACTCCTGGCACTGGATCCGTGCCAACCAGAGCTATGACCCCTCCGTCCTGGCTGACGTCCCCGCCGACAAGGTGGTTTCCGTTCAGATCAACGACGTTCAGGCCCATCCCTATGCCGCTCCCGTCCTGCGTGACGAGTCCATGCATGACCGCATGATGCCCGGCACCGGCCACGGCGACACCGCCGGCTTCGTGAAGATGATCCGCGAAAAGGGCATCGAACCCGCTGTCATGGGCGTGGAAGTCATCAGCGATGAGATCCTGAGCGCCGGCGTGGCAGAAGCCGCCAAGGCAAACTTCGACGCAACCCGCGCTGTTCTGGAACAGGCTTGGCCTGAAGTAGTGGAACAGTAAGCACCACACACCGAACCCTTAACTCGATCTACGACTTTTTTTGGAGGTATTACAATATGGAAAGCAGAATCTCTGGACACACGAAGCTCTTTTGCCTGATCGGCTCCCCTGTCGGCCACTCCGGCTCCCCCGCTATGTACAACTACACCTTTGAACGCCTGGGCATCGACGCCGCTTACCTGGCCTTTGACATTCCCCTGGAGCAGGTGGAAGCAGGCGTAGAAGCCATCAAGACCCTGAGCGTAGGCGGCTTCAACGTGACCATGCCGGACAAGACCGCTGTCTCCCACCTGGTGGACGAGCTGTCCCCCGCCGCCAAGCTCATCGGCGCCTGCAACACCGTCACCGTTGACGAGACCGGCAAGCTGACCGGCCACAACACCGACGGTGTGGGCTTCGTCCGCAACCTGCATGAGCACGGCGTGGAAGTCAAGGGCAAGAAGCTGGTGGTCATGGGCGCAGGCGGCGCTGCAACCGCCATCTGTATGCAGACCGCTCTGGACGGCGCCGCTGAGATCGCCATCTTCAACCGTACCGGCTATGACTTCTATGCCAACGGCGAACTGACCGTCCAGAAGCTGGCAGAAGCGGTGCCCAACTGCAAGGTCTCCATCCATCCTCTGCAGGACAAGGAAGCTCTGGCAGAAGCCGTCAACCGCTGCGACATCCTGGTCAACGCCACCAAGGTGGGCATGAAGCCCCTGGAAGACCAGAGCCTCATCGACCCCTCCCTGTTCCGTCCTGACCTGGTGGTTGCCGACACCGTCTACAACCCCAGAGAGACCCGCATGATCCAGGAAGCCAAGGCAGCCGGCTGCAAGATCGCCGTAGGCGGCATCGGTATGCTGCTGTGGCAGGGTGTGGCAGCGTTCAAGCTGTACACCGGCAAGGATATGCCTGCGCAGGAAGTTCTGGAGAAGTTCTTCTCCTGAGTTCCCGCCTGTAACGTCTGAAATTACCGAAGATACCAAAGAGGAGGAGTTAAGATATGAAGTTTCCGACTATGTTTTCCCCGGTGCAGATCGGCACTGTGACCGTCCCCAACCGTTTCGTCGTGCCTCCCATGGGCAACAACTTCGCCAACACCGATGGCACCCTCAGCGACCGTTCTCTGTCCTACTATCAGGCTCGTGCCAAGGGCGGATTCGGCCTGATCACCATTGAATCCACCGTCGTCTACAAGGAAGCCAAGGGCGGCCCCCGCAAGCCCTGCCTGTTCTCTGACGACACCGTCGATAGCTTCCGCCGAGTGGCAGACGCATGTCACGCCTACGGCGCTAAGGTCTCCATCCAGCTCCAGCACGCAGGTCCCGAGGGCAACTCCGCCCTCACCGGCTACCCCCTGAAGGCAGCCAGCGCCATGCCCGCCGCTGCTGGCCGTGAGATCCCCGTGGCCATGCCCACCGAGGAAGTGTACCACCTGATCGAGTGCTACGGCGACGCCGCTCGCCGCGCCCAGCAGGCTGGCATCGACATGGTCGAAGTCCACTGCGCCCACGGTTACCTGGTGAGCACCTTTATCTCCCAGCGTACCAACAACCGTACCGATGAGTTCGGCGGCTGCTTTGAAAACCGGATGCGTCTGCCCCGCCTCATCATCGAAAACATCCGTCGGAAGACTGGCGGCAACCTGCCCATCCTCTGTCGTATCAACGCCAGCGACGAAGTCGAAGGGGGCCAGACCGTTCAGGACGCAGCTGCTGTGGCTGCTTACTTGGAACAGGAATGCGGCGTAGACGCTCTGCACGTGACCCGTGCTGTCCACCTCCATGACGAATTTATGTGGGCACCTGGCATCACCCACGGCGGCTTCAATGCCAACCTGGTCACCGAGATCAAGCAGGCTGTCTCCGTCCCCGTCATTGCTGTGGGTCGTTTTACCGAACCTCAGTACGCAGAACTGCTGGTCAAGCAGGGTCGTGCCGACCTGATCGCCTTCGGCCGTCAGAGCATCGCTGACCCCGAATTGCCCGCCAAGGCAAGAACTGGCAACCTGGAGACTCTGGCTCCCTGCATCGGCTGCCTGCTGGGCTGCGTGCCCAATATGTTCGCCGGCCGTCCCATCTCCTGCGCCGTGAACCCCTGCGTTGGCCGTGAATCCGACCTGACGCCCGCCGAAGTGTCCAAGAACGTGGTCGTGGTCGGCGGTGGCCCCGGCGGTCTGTATGCCGCTTGGATCTGCGCCCTGCGTGGGCACCAGGTCACCCTGCTGGAGAAGCATCCGGAACTGGGCGGTAACTTCCGCGTCGCCGCTTACCCCACCGGCAAGGGTCAGATCACCGAAGTCATCCGCTCCTTCATCGTCAAGTGCGCGAAGGCCGGCGTAGACCTGCGCTGCAACGTGGAAGCTGACGAAGCGCTCCTCACTTCCCTGCATCCCGATGCCATCATCCTGGCAACCGGCTCCAACCCCCTCATCCTGCCCATCCCCGGCCTGGACACCTGCGGCTACGTCACCGCTCAGGACATGCTGGAAGGCAAGGCTCCCATGGGTCAGAAGGTCCTGGTGGTCGGCGGCGGCATGGTGGGCTGCGAAGCTGCCGAATACCTGGCAGAACGGGGTCACGAGGCTGCTGTCATCGAGATGAAGGACGTCATCGCCGCTGACGTCACCCCCGAAAACCGTCGTTATATGTTCGCGAACTTTGAAGAACACCATGTCCTCCTGCGGCCCAGCGCCAAGGTCAGCCAGTTCTATCCCGATGGCGTGGACTACACCCTGGCTGATGGCACTGCCGGTTCCCTCCGCGGGTATGACAATGTGGTCCTTGCTATGGGTTCCCGTTCCAACGCTGTGCTGAAGGAAACCGCCGAGAAGGTCGCTCCCCAGGTCTTCGTCATCGGCGAGGCTGCCAAGGCTCCCGGCAACGCCGTCCTGGCTACCCACGATGCTCTGGAAGCTGCCCTTCAGATCTGATGCAAGCATTACACAAACCATTGCCACCCCATTTTGACTCTCCTCATAAAAACAACTCCTACTTTTTCAAACATTTCTCCTAGTTATAGATAGAACAAACTCCTTAACACGTTGACAAGCAAAAGGCAAGCGGACATTTCTTTCGAAATGTCCGCTTGTCTTTGCATGAAAATACAGATCAGCGCTGTTGTTTCTCTTGATACAGGGCAATGGCCTTCAAAAACGCTTCCCCATATTTCTCCGCTTTTACCTCACCCACGCCGGACACGCCCAGAAATTCCGGCATAGTCCGGGGCGCTTTGACTGCCATATCGGTGAGGGTGGCGTTGGAGAAGACGATGTAGGCGGGCACGTCCTGCTCCTGTGCCAGCTTCATGCGCAAGGCTTTGAGGACATTGTACAGCCCCTTGGCCTCCTCCGGAAGCGCCCCAGCGGCCTTTTTCGGCCCCTTTCGCCTATCGCCAGTCTCCTCCTCGATCCGGTCGATGCGGACGGGCATGGACACCTTTTTCCCCTCAAAGAGGATAGCCGAAGCGCTCTTGGACGGCTCCAAGGTCTGATGCTCCGGGTTGGTGCGCAGGTAGCCCTCCTGCTCCAAAAACTCGATCTCATCCCGTATCTCTCGCGCCGAGGTCTTGGGCAGCAGTCCGTAGGTAGACAGCTCATCCAGCCCCATATCCAGCACCCGCCGGTTCTTGCTCCCCTGCAAGGTCTGAATCACGAGGGTCTTGCCCACATAATAGCCCATTCTTTGCCGGATGCGCAGGATACAAGAGAGGAGCATTTGGGCGTGAACGGTGATGTCCTGACTCTCATAGTCCCCCTTGCAGTTCCCACAGTTACCGCAGGAGGTGGGGGCGTTCTGGCCGAAGTAGGACAGGATGTAGCTGCGATAGCACCGGGTGGTCTTGCAGTAGCCGACCATGGCGTTGAGGCGGTCATAGTCCCGCTGGCGGATGTCGTCCTGCTCCTCCTGGGTCAGCAGGTCGTTGCCGCTGTTTTCGATGAGATATTTGGCCGTCTCCACGTCCCCGTTGGAGTAGAGCAGGATGCAGTCCGCCGATTCTCCATCCCGGCCGGCCCGACCCGCCTCCTGATAGTAGGCCTCCAGGCTCTTAGGCATGTGGTAGTGGATGACAAAGCCCACGTTGGACTTGTCAATGCCCATGCCGAAGGCGTTGGTGGCCACCATGACCGTCTTCCGGTCGAACTGGAAATCGTCCTGATTCTGCCGCCGCTCCTCCTCGTCCAGCCCCGCGTGATACTGGGTGGCGGCGATGCCCTTGGCGCACAGGCTCTTACAGAGGCGCTCCACAGCGGAACGGGTGGCGCAGTAGACGATGCCGCTCTTGTCCTGCCGCTCCTGGATGAGCCGGAGCAGAACCGGCGTTTTCTGCTTGGGACGGCGCACGTCGAAGAACAGGTTGGGTCGGTCGAATCCGGTCACAATGCGCAAAGGCTCCCGCAGCTCCAGCAGCCGCACGATGTCCGCCTGCACCTCCCCCGTGGCGGTGGCGGTGAAAGCCGCCACCACAGGACGCCGGGGCAGGCGCTGGACGAAGGCTGCGATGTTCAAGTAGCTGGGCCGGAAATCCTGCCCCCACTGGGAGATGCAGTGTGCTTCATCCACCGCCACCAGAGGTACGGAGATCTGCTCCACCAGGGCGGAAAACTCCGCCGTATCCAACCGCTCCGGCGCCACGTACAGCAGCTGGTACGCCCCCTCTCGGGTGCGCTGGTACACCAGCTGCATCTGCTGTGGGGTGAGGGTGCTGTTCAGGTAGGCGGCCTGGATGCCAGCTTCGCTCAGGGCAGCCACCTGGTCCTTCATGAGGGAGATGAGGGGGGAGATGACCACGGTGACGCCCTCCAGCACCAGGGCGGGGATTTGGTAGCACAGGGACTTCCCGCCGCCGGTAGGCATAATGCCCAGCACGTCTCGGCCGGACAGGATGGCATTGATGAGCGCCTCCTGTCCCTGTCGGAACTGGCTGTGACCAAAGTAGTATTTCAGTGCCTCGTACTGATCCATCTGTGTTTCCTCCCGCCCTTACAGGCAACGATTTCTATTCCAATGATACACGGAAGTGGTAAAAAACGCAAGGGAAGAGGATATTCCCCTTCAATCGCATCCCATATTATTCCATTTTCAAGGCAACTTCTTCCCCACGCATAGCACAGGCAGCAGTCCATTCCCCCTACCGCTACGGACTGCCGCCTGTATCTTTTTATTCTTTCGTTCGTCTACGCCGCTTTTTCCATTGCTCCAGCAGCCGGATAATCACATCTCGCATCTGTTTGGGCGTATAAGAGCGGGGGAAATACTTCCACAACACATCATTTTCGATGGTCACACGATCCTCCTCCCGCTTCTTCACCTCTCCTAGAATATCGTTCATCGCCTCCTGTGTACACAGCCCCATCTGGCTCAGCCGTTTCAACCGCTGCGCTTGGGAGAGGGACGGTGTATTTTGCGTGTATTCCATCGCCTCCAGAATCCCCCTCTGCTCCTTTGGCGTCAAAAAAGACAATTCCACGGCAGGATTAAACGCGATCTGCTTCTGATCCACCAGCTCCAGCAGCTCCGGGATCAGGTGAGTCAGGCGGACAAACCGCTGGACTTGATTGCGGCTGGAGTCTACCTGCTCCGCCAGCAGCTCATCAGATCGTTTTCGTGTCCCAACTGGGGACATATTTCCCTTAGAGGGCCTTCCCGCCCGTCGTTTCATGGCTTCCAACTTCATTTTATACGCAAACGCCCGCTCACTGGGCAGCAGAGATTCCCGCTGTAGATTGCTGTCCACCATCATGATGGTGGCTGTGTCATCGTCGATCTGCCGGACGATGACAGGTATGGTCTTACGCCCTGCCAGTGCAGCGGCGTGCATCCTGCGATGGCCTGCGATCAACTCATATCCTCCTTCCGCCCGCGGCCGGGCAATGGCCGGCGCCAACACGCCATACTGTGCCACGCTCTCTACCGTGCGCTGCATCGCTTCATCATCCACTACTTTGAAGGGATGCCCCTTAAATGGGTGCAACTCCGACAATGGGATTTCCTGGATGACTTCTGTTTTTTTACTAGGCAATTTCGTTCACCTCATCCTTTAGTTTACCCGCATTCAATCGGTATATCATCCATGTGGAATTTACAGCAGTTTCGTCTGCTCTGCCGACAGGCTCATCCCTTTACGCCATCTCCACTTCCTTCTATCCCATTTTGTCAACATCCAAGTGGCACATTGTATCGCCTTGTTTTTAAAAATTTGGGGCGAAACGACAACGTTGACTGTTCTTTTCCATTTCAGCCATCCTTTTTCACAAGAGCATTTTCCGTCAAAATGGTCAATCTGTGCATTTTGCACGACCGCGATCCACAAAAATGTACATTTTAACAAAACTCCACTCTTGATTCCGCTCAATCTTATACATTATTATAATATTAGTGAGAAAGGGTGAAGAGGCAGGTTTTTCATTGGAATCGTTACAATTTGTTTGATACATGGGTGTTCTTTGTCTCCCCTGGTACCTAGGCTGGCTAGTGTGAAATAGATTCTCTGTATATCACTTCATTATGGGAAAGGGATGTTTGTATGAAGATTAGTATTGATATTGTAGAGCGAAGTTTCCGCGATCATGTAGTAAAAAGACACATTTTGGAGCAGTCACAAGCAAGCCTATCCAAGTGCGGATTTTATGACCCCCTGGAAACAGTGGAACAGGACACCATCTATCTGTGCAAAGACTGGGAGCAGCTGGCAACGGAACAGCTCCCCTTCAACAGCTGTTTCATTTTTGTCGATCGTACCCCGTCGCTGGCTCCGGAAAAGATGGAGCATATCAATTACCTGGTCATCGCCGGTATCCCCGTGTACAAGCTCTTCAACCAGTTATTGGAAACCTTTTACAAGTACGAGCAGTATGACAAGCGTTTCACCGCCCTCATCCAACAGAAACGACCCTATCAGGATCTGATCGACCTGGGTACCGAAATGGTCGAGATGCCGCTGTGCATGATCAACCTGAACTATCAGACCATCGCATTGAGTGATGTAGATGTAGCCGATGACAGCCTGTGGGCTGCCATGCAGAATGGCTATGGCATCGGTTACTTTGACTTCATCCAGCGCTGTGAATTCAAGACAGAGGAGATGTCCGAGAAAGGGATCACCCAGAAGTGTTCCTGGTCGGACGTGGCGGGCAACTACCTCTGTGTCAACCTGCTCTACCTCAATGGCCGCCCGGTGGGCAGCATCGGGATGCACAAGTGGTATGAGAAAAAGAAGCCCTTTGAGAAGGCGACCATGCACCTGTTCAACTACCTCGTCGCCCGTGTTGATGAACGCATCCAAAATATGCACGACATTCCGGAGAGCCGTTACGCCCCGACTGATATGCTCCTGATCGAGCTTTTGGATGGCAAGCATGTGAACCAGGTGGATATCGGCCCGATGCTCAAGCGCATCGGCCTGCCTGAGACCGGCCCCTTCCATCTGGCCGTTTTCTCCCCCAAACAGCCGCTCTGCCGGACGGAGCAGCTGCTGGATTACATGGAGATGATCGAACGGCTCCAGCCCAACATCCACTGCTGCATTTACAATGCCACCATTGTGGGCCTTCACGTGACGCGTACGAAGAAGGATGTCTTTGCCACCAAGGGGCTTTTGGACTTTATGCGCAGCATCAACTATTACTGCATCTACAGCCTGGAATTTGAGGATCTGATGGAAACTCGAAATTCCTATAAGACGCTGGAGATCTTGAAACGGGATGTGCTGACCAAGAATGATCTGCAAAGTGTGTGCTATGCCCAGGACTATTTGATGGAATACGCTTTGACCGTGCTGTCCAAATACATGGACATCACCAAGATGGTCCATCCGGCACTGAAAAAGCTCATTGAGGACGACAAGCACAGCAAGTGCGACCTGTATAACGTCCTGCGCACATATCTCTACAACAAATGCAGCTTAAAGGCTACTTCTGACGCGCTCTTCCTCCACCGCAATACCCTGGCCTCCCGTATCTCCAACATCAAGGAGATCATCGGGATCAATTTCGAGGACGAAAAAACCTATAAGCAAATGCTGTTCTCCATCTTCTGTATGGACTACTGCACCCATAATCTGCCCAGCTCCTCCAGCAATCTGGTGGAGCCAGCGGAGCGTCCGGAACGAGCGGCGGCCGCTCCTCCCCCTCCTCCCCCCCTCTCCCGTCCCCGTGAGACCTTTCTCCATTATGCGTATTAACCAAGGGTGGGAAAATTCCTGTGCATATCACACGTTGTTCCCAGACAACCTGCTTTTTATAATATGGATATCGGCGTCAAGCGCCACCACCGCAAATGGAAAGGAGAATCTGATATGAACAAACGACTTGGCTCCCCCTGCAAAATCGGTAACTTGACCATCCGCAACCGCACCGTGCTGGACTCTATGGGCAACGGCCTGTCCGAGCTGAACGGCAATGTCAGCCCGGCGGAGATCGCCTACTATGAGGCACGGGCAAAGGGTGGGATCGGCCTGATCATGACCGAGTGTGTCTCTATCGACTCCAAGACCGGCCGTGCCAATCCTCGCAATATGTGTATCGATCGGGATGAGCAGATCCCCGGCTATCAGAAGCTGGCCGAAGCCGTACATCGGCATGGGGCCAAGATCTTCCTGGAGCTCTATCATCCTGGCCGCCAGGGGGTCAGTGACTTCAACGGCGGTATGAAGATGTACGCACCCTCCGCCATCGAGTGCAACTGTGTCCATCAGCCGGTGCAAGCGATGACGACGGAGATGATCCAGGATGTGATCCAAAGGTTCATCGACGGCGCTGTCCGCACCCAGAAGGCCGGCATCGATGGGGTACTCATCCATGGTGCGCATGGCTATCTGGTCAACCAGTTTTTAAGCCCCTATACCAACAAGCGTACCGATGCCTACGGCGGTAGTGTGGAAAACCGCGCCCGGTTCGCTTTGGAGATCATCCGCGGCATCCGAGCCGCCTGCGGCCCCGATTTCCCCATCGGCATCCGCTTCTCCGCCAACGAATATCTGGATTATATCGGCCTGCCCCAAGAGGCGGGGATCACTCTGGAGCTGTCCAAGCAGTACTGCAAGCTCTTTGAAGAGGCAGGGGTGGATTTGCTGGACGTCAGCTCTGGCATCTACGAAACGATGAACACTGCCTGGGAACCGACTGGGTTTGAACAGGGCTGGAAAAAAGAGCTGGCCCACGAGATCAAGAAGATTGCCTCCGTCCCCGTGGTCTGCACCGCCTTGATTCGCGACCCGGCCTTTGCCGAGCAGCTGCTAGAGGAAGGGGTCTGCGATTTTGTCGGCTCCGCCCGTGCCCATCTGGCCGACCCGGAATGGGCCAATAAGGCCATCGCCGGTCTGGACGAGGAGATCCGTCCCTGTATCTCCTGCCTGAACTGCATGAAGGGGCTGATGGCCACCGGCACCGTCCGCTGTGCTGTCAACGCCCAGGGCTGCATGGAGCTGGAGCGCTCCAACCTGCGCAAAGATGGCGCAGGCCGTCTGGTCGTCGTCATCGGCGGCGGCCCCGCCGGTATGGAAGCGGCACGGGTACTGGCTCTGCGTGGGTTCTCCGTCACGCTGTTCGAGAAGGAGGGCCAGCTAGGCGGCGCCCTGCTCCAGGCGGCGAAGCCGCCCCATAAGCAGAAGATCCTCCACTTTGTCCGCTACCTTGCCCATCAGCTGGACGAGCTGGGTGTCAAGGTTCTTTATCATGCTGCCGTGACCCCGGAATGTGTGGCAGCGCTCAACCCTTACGCCGTGTTCTTGGCCGCTGGCGCCTCTCCCCTGGTGCCGCAGTCTATCCCTGGGATCCACGGCGCGCAGGTCCACACCGCGGCACAGGTGTTAACCGGCGAAACAGAGCTGACCGGCCAGACTGTGGCTGTGATCGGCGCCGGCATGACTGGCCTGGAGACGGCGGAATTCCTCCAGTCCGCCGGTAACACCGTCGCAGTATTTGATCTGCTGGACGAAGTGGCCCACGGGGAACATTTCCAGAACATCATCGACATTGAGACCCGTATCGGCTCCATCCCACAGAACTTGGGCCATAAGCTGGTATCCATCGACGCCCACGGCTGTGTCTTTGCGCGGGCGGATGGCACTCGGGTGGACTATCCCTGCCAGGCTGTGGTACTGGCTATGGGCATGGTGCCCAACAAAGACTTTGCCGCCCAGTTTTCTGCCCTGCCCAACTACCAGGTGCTGGGCACCAATGTGCAGTACAGCAGCATCGCGCCCGCTGTGGAGAGCGCTTTCCTGGCCGCTTATCAGTTAGACTGACAATGGGGCCTTTCCCTCCCCTACCTTTCCGCTCCATTGCATCTGATGGAAAACCCTTTCCGGAAAAACGGAAAGGGTTTTTTCCGGATGGAAAGGCTCTTCCGTTCTGTTTTTCCATGAAAAAGTACGGTTTTCCACCATAAAGTGCGAATTGACGAAGTTATCAAAAAAATATGTTCAGATGATACGTTGAAAACCAACCCGTTCCTTTGCAAAATAATTGTATAAACTGCCCGATATTCCACCCCCCTCCGGCGCCGAATATTGGCAGATGTACCTTCGTCCAAGAAAGCAAAGGAGTGTGTATTTCAATGGAATTATCGCAAAAGCAACTGGAAGCGTTGACCAAAAAACGCTGGGTTCTGTTAATCATCTGCTGTTTGATTAACCTGTGCATCGGCTCCATGTACGCCTGGAGCGTATTGGCCGGTCCGATGGCCAAGGAGCTGGATGTGCCCAGCCTGTCCATCGTCTTTTCCGTGGCCAATTCGGTAGGCTTCATCTCTATGATCATCGGCGGCCTGGTGGCTGACCGCAAAGGCCCCCGCTGGGTCATGTTCGTAGGCGGTCTGATGTTCGGCCTGGGGATGTTCGGCTGCGGCTACGCCCAGAGCGTGAGCCACCTGATCCTCTGTTACGGCGTGATCCTGGGTCTGGGCCTGAGCTTCGTCTATGGCTGTACCATCAGCACCTGCATCAAATTCTTCCCGGACAAGCGCGGCATGGCCGGCGGCATGGCTACTGCCTTTTATGGCATCAGCTCCGTCATCTTCGCCCCCATCACCAACGCCCTGAACAGCAGCGTTGGCGTGCGTGCCTCCTTCAAGATCCTGGGTCTGGTCTTTTTGGTGGTCGTCTGCGTCGGCTCCCTGTTCATCAGCACCTGCCCCGCCGGTTTCATGCCCGTAGGCTACACCCCGCCCGTTCAGGCAGGCGGCAAGGCACCCACTGACAAGACTACTGGCGAGATGCTGCGGATGCCCATCTTCTACGTCATGCTCCTCATGCTCACCTGCGGCGGCGTCTTTGGCATGATGGTCATCTCCTCCGCCTCCAGCCTTTCCGTGAACATCGCCCATGTGGACGCCGGAACCGCCTCCCTGCTGGTCTCCGTCCTCTGCCTGTTCAACACCGCCGGCCGTCTCATCGCTGGTTCTCTCTCCGATAAGCTGGGCCGCATCAACACCCTGACCATCGCCATCGTCATTGCCCTGGTCGGTCTGGCCATGCTCTACCTGGCAGATCAGAACGCCTCCCTGCCCTTCCTGGTCGTCGGCCTGGTGCTCATGGGCATCTGCTTCGGCACCTTCATGGGGGTGTTCCCCGGCTTCTGTACCGACCAGTTCGGCAGCAAACACAACACCGTGAACTACGGCATCATGTGGATTGGCTTCTGTATCGCCGGCATCGTTGGCCCCACCATCCTGACCAATCTGTACGCCGCCAACGGCAACTATCGCGGCGCTTTCCTGGTGGCCGCCGGCATCGCCGTCCTGGGGCTGGCGCTGACCTTTATCTATCGCAGCGTCAACCGAAAGCTGGCCTGATCTCATGGAGCAGGAAAGCCATAACCAACCAGCCCCCCGTCCCTCCCCCTTCTTCCTCCCTTTCTTTTACCTCCTCCGCTCCCACGGTCTTGAGGTGTCCAGCAAGGAGTGGCTGACGCTGATGGAAGGGTTGAAATTGGGGCTGCACGGCTCCACCATGCAGGGGTTCTATCAGCTGTGCATGGCAGTGCTGTGCAAGTCAGAGGCGGATTTTGACCGCTTCCAGCAGGCCTTTCTGGAATACTTCCGAGATCAGCAGTTCTACACGGAGGACGGGCAAGTTCGCTCGGATATTCCTGACGAGATGCTGCAATGGCTCAATCAACCCGGCCCCCTGATCCGTCAGCGCTTCACCCGGGAGGATGTGACCCAGCATCAGCTGGAGATGTCCCAAGAGGAGATCGAAAAAATGCTGGAGCAGCGGATCCAGGAGCAGAAGGCCCAGCACAACGGCGGTAACTACTGGGTCGGCACCCGTGGCATCTCCCCCTTTGGCAACAGTGGCTTTAATCCCCGTGGGATCCGGGTGGGCGGCTCCGGCAAAAACGGCACCGCCATCCGGGTGGCCGGGAAGCGAACGTTCCGGGATTTCCGCGCGGACAACGTACTGGACATTCGCCAGTTTCAAATGGCCTTCCGCCTCCTGCGGCAATACACCCAGCAGGAGGGGGCGGAGGAGGAGTTTGACGTGGACGCTACCATCCAAGACACCTGTAACAAGGGCGGTATCCTACAGATCCGATACAAAAAGCCCCGGCGCAATCAGATCAAAGTCCTCCTGCTCATGGACTCTGGCGGCTCTATGTATCGTCACAGCCGTCTGTGCAGCCAGCTGTTCCAGGCGGCCAGCCAGTCCAACCGCTTCCGTGACTTACAGGTCTACTACTTCCACAACTGCCCCAACCAACAGCTCTACACCCACCCTTCCCTAGAGGATCAATACGCCCGGTGGACCCGGGACATCCTGCGCCAGTGTGACCAGGAGTATCGGGTGATCCTGGTGGGTGATGCCACAATGGATCCCTGTGACATCACCTATCCCCCGCCCCAGGGCAGGACAGAGCGCAACCTGGGGCTGACCGGCGAGGGCTGGCTGCGCTACATCGCCGCCCGATACCGGCACGCGGTCTGGCTCAATCCCATCAAGCCTGTGGTCGGCGATGAGGTGTTCAGCTATGGCGATGTGTCCAGCTATCGCACCATCGCTTCCATTTTCTCTATGTACCGTTTGAGCGCAGACGGCCTGCGTCAGGCCATGCAGAAGCTGATGGTTTCCCATTAGTTCCCCCTTTCCCTGCCAACCTCCCCCTTGGCGTTGGCAGGGAACATTCCAATCTGTGAGGTATCCCCTATGACTGTTGAAGAAAAAAAGCAGGCGTTGATCGAAAAATTTCAACGGATCAGCGACCGGGTGCGCCACGGCAATCCCAACGATTTCAGCTTGCAGCTGCCGCTGACCTTGATGGACATCGACCCGGAGGCTCGAACCATGACCTGCTCCTTCGCCGTATCCCCCCGCTTTTGCAATCCCTATGGCAACGCCCATGGCGGCATCATCGCCACCATGCTGGACATCGCCCAGGGGGCTGCCATCGGGGTATTCGGTCGGGAAAACTGCCCGATGGTGACCGTTTCGCTCCAAATCTCCTATCTCAAGCCCATTGCGGCCGACAGAACCTTGTATATCCGCTCCCGCATTACCGACCTGAGCGACTCCATGGCCTTCTGTACGGCGGAAGCCTGGCAGGAATCGCCGGCGCACTTTGCTGCCTCCGCTACTTCGGTGTATCACATCGGCCACGCGCCAGTGAAGGAGCCTCCCGCTCCTTCCGCTGCGGACATGGATGCGCCGGAGGGGAGTATGCTGGCGGAGCTGCTGAAAGAGGACGATTTCAAGCGCACCTGTCAAAAATGGCGCAGCGGTCAGATCTCTGCCCGGCAGGCCATGGAACAGCTCAACATGAAACCCGATCAGTTTTACCGCACCGTGATGGCACGCGGATTATAAACAAGACCTCCCCCGACAGATACAAAACACGTAGACAACGGAGAACGCCGCCAATGGCATTGGCGGCGTTCGTCTGTTCTGGCGGCATCATTTAGGTGGTTCCAGCCGTTTGATGACCCGGGCTGGGTTGCCCACGGCCACACAGTCATCGGGAAGATCCCGATTGACCACGGCTCCTGCCCCGATGACCACCCGATCCCCAATGGTGACCCCAGGCAGAACGATGGCGCCTGCGCCGATCCAGACGCTGTTTCCGATCTTGATGGGCTTGGCGTACTCCAGCCCCTGGTCACGGAGGCTGGCGTCCAACGGATGCCCTGCGGTGCAGAGGATGACGTTGGGGGCTAAGAGGGCGTTATCGCCGATCTCAATGGTGTTGGGATCCAAGAGCTGGACATTGTAATTGGCGAAAAAGTTGTCGCCAATGGTGATATTGCTGCCGAAAACACAGGTAAACCCACGCTCGATATGGAAGGTGCCTTTGGCGTTCAGCAGCGAACGGATGATGCGCTGCCGCCCCTCCTCGTCATCGTAAGCGGTCGCGTGAAACGCTTGCAGGAGCTTCGCGCAGCGCTGGAAGGCGTTGCTGATCTCCTCATCCTGGTGGCAGTACAATTCCCCTGCCAATTGCTTTTCCCGTTCTGTCATAAGTGCTCCTTTCCTATCCGTTCTGTAGCGGCTCGTGCCTGCTCTGCCTGCATACATTGCAGCCGTCGCTTTGCCTGCAATGCCATCAGGCTGTCCGGCCCGGCCAGCCGCCCCTTGATCTCCCATGCCTCCTGCTGACACTCCATCGCTTCCTGCCAGCGATCCAACTTGCCCAGGGTCACCGCCATCTGCTCGCTGGCAACGGCGTACTCCATATCGCGCCCGAAGAAATGCGCCACCTTTTCCCGTGCCTGGGCGAAGCAGCCCAGCGCTTGCCGCCACTGCTCCCTCTTCAGACAGAGATTGGCGCAGGTCTCCAATGCGGCAACGTGATGCACATTGGGCTCCGGCATCTGCTCGTACCGCTTCAGCGCTTCCTGGATCAACTTCCAGGCGGCGTCATCCTCCCCCCTGCTCTGGCAGATCTCCGCCAAGTGGGTCAGAGAGGCCGCCACCTCGTTGGCATTGTCCGGCTGGCGTAGGTTCCATGCCAAGGACGCCCGGGCGCTCTGCTCTGCCTGCTCCAGCTGGCCCTGTATCTGATAGACCAGGGTCAGGTTGTTCAGCACACAGTGATACGCATAGGAATCCGTCCGGGACAGCCGCTCCATCCTGTCCTTGGCAGAGGAAAACCGTTCCTCCGCCAAGGACAGCTGCCCGGTGAGCCGGAGCAGCCCTGCGTAATTCATCTCCACAGAGGCATACAGCTCGCTGTCCCTCATATCGCATCCCTCCAGGACGCACAGCGCCCGTTCAAACCACGCCTCCGCCTGCTGGCATCGACTGACCTGACGATAATAGGCAGCCAGCTCATTGGCGACCTGCGCATACTGCACCGGGTTTCGCTGCCCCAGCTGCTCCAGCTTGCCCAGCAGGGTCTCCTCTACACCCGCTAGGTCGCCGGTCTGGTAGAGGTGATCCACCGCCTGATAAAACTGTTCCATACATCCCCCATTCAATCCAGCGGGATCTTCACATTGGAACCTGGCACTGCCGGTACCCCATAGGACTGCATCACCGCCGCTAGGTGCCGGATATTCTCTTCCCAGACCTCTCTCGGCGGCATCTTGTACTCCTCTCCCATGGGATAAGGCAAGCCCATGGAGGCGTATTTCTCCGTCCCCATCTTTTTGTAGGGCAGGAGCTGAACCTGCTTGACCTGGTTGCCCAGCTGGTCAACAATGAACTGGGCAGACGCTCGGATATTCTCCTCACTGTTGTTCACGTCCGGGATGATTGGGATACGAAGGACCAGAGGGACGCCGGCGTTCACGGTCTGAATCAAATTTTGCAGGATCAATTCGTTGCCCACCCCAGACCAGTGCTTATGCGCAGCGGAGTCCATATTTTTCAAATCGGCCAGGAAGAGGTCGGTATACGGGTAGAACTTGGCCAGGATCTCCGGCTTGCAGTGCATACAAGTTTCCACGCAGGTGTTGATCCCCTCCGCTCGGCTGGCCTTGAGCAATTCCAGGGCAAATTCCCACTGGACGGTCACTTCGCCGCCGTTGAGGGTGATGCCGCCGCCGGATTGCTGGTAATAGACCCGATCCTGGAGTACCTCCTCCATCACTTCCTCCACCGTTTTCTGCTCCCCCCAGGATTTGATGGCGTGGGTAAAGCAGGCGCCTGCGCATTTCATGCAGCGGATGCACTCCGTGGTGGTGCCGATGATCTGGCCGTTCTCATGGAACACCAGGGGCTTGCCCTGCTTAGAACAGGCTTTTACGCAAAAGCCGCACCGCTCCTTCCCAATGCACTTATCCGGATAGATGCCCAGCTGCCGCCGCGGGTCGATGCTCTCCGGGTTGCTGCACCATTTACAGCTGAGCGGACATCCCTTCAAAAAGACCTCCGTGCGGATGCCCGGCCCGTCGTGGACGGTAAAATGCTGGATATTAAAGACGATCCCTTTTTTCTGTGTCATAGCCATTCTCACGTTCTCCTTTCATGCTCCACAGGCCTGCCGTTGCATCGGCCTGTTCTTTTTGCCCCTGAATCCAGGAAAGAGTGCCCGAAGGCACTCTTTTCTGAATCATAGCATCTGCTTAGAAGGACAGCTCGGTACGTCCGATCAGGTCGTTTTGCAGTTCCGGGCTCAGCTCGGTGAAGAAGGCGGAGTAGCCAGCCACACGAACCATCAGATCCTTGTACTCTTCCGGCTTCTGCTGGGCCTGCTCCAAAATCTCACGGCTGGTGACATTGAACTGGCTCTGCAGGCCGCCCTTGGAGAAGTAGCCCCGGAACAGATCCATAAAGTTCTCCAGACCAGTCTCGCCGCTGAGGGTGTCCGGGGTGAACTTCCAGTTGAGGATGACGCCGTTGGCGATTCGGGTCTGATCCAGCTTGGCCAGGGAGTCGGCAATGGCCAGGGGGCCTTTCACGTCATGGGGGATCCCCTGGGGATGCGCCGGGCCAAGGCAGTCGGACAGCGGCTCGAAGCTGCAGCGGCCATCGGGGGTCGCTTCAGTGCCCAGACCCAGAGCCACGTTGATGGAAACGGAGTAGACGCCGGGACGATACTCGCCGCCACGGGCATTGGGACGATGCTCTACGTGCTTGCAATACGTGCCGATGACGAACTTGGCGATGTCATCTGCATAGTCGTCATTGTTGCCATAGTGGTGAACCTGGTCGCTGTTGATATAGGCCTGGAGTGCCTCATGGCCCTTCCAGTTATCCTTCAGCGCCTGCATCAGCTCCGCCCCGTCGATCTTCTTTTCATCGAAGATCAGCTGCTTGATGGTGCACAGGGAGTCGGTGACGGTGCCCAGACCCACCATCTGGGGGCCGGTGAAGTTGAAGCGCGCGCCGCCGCGGCTGACGTCCTGCCCCTTGTCGATGCAGTCGTTGATGAGCAGGGAGAGGTAAGGCAGGGGATGATTGCGCTGATGCACCTTATCCACGGTGTTGATGCTGGAGATCATCCGGTCGATCCAATACTTCATCTGAATATCGAAGGCCTTCTGGACTTCCTCGAAGCTCTTCATATCCTTCAGGTAACCGGTACGAGCGCCCATCACTTCCCCGGTGGTGGGATCCTCGCCGTTGTTCAGCGCCAGCAGCAGAACCTTGCCGCTGCCAAAGTAAGCAGCGTCATGGAAGCCATAGGTGTAGCCGGGCACCTCCGGCTCCACGCAGCCGATGCCCACCCAGGTTCTGGCCTGTTCAATGGGGACACCATATTGGAGCATGGACTGGTAGTACATATCATCGTTGTAGATCTTCGGCTCGCCGGTGCCGATGCGGCAGACGTTGAAGGTCTTGACCCAGAATTCCTTGGGGTTCTTGGTGGACAGCTTGACGCCCATCCAGGGATTGGTGATCCTGGTGTGTGCATGGGCATCCAGCACCATATAGGACACATCGTTCACCGCATCATTGCCGTCCTTGTCCACGCCGCCTACATTCAGGGCCGTGCCGCCCCAACCGATGCCGGAGGCGATGAGGATCTCGGGATAGTTGCGGATCTTGCGCAGGTGATCCATCTTGATAAAGGCACATTCGATCAGTTCCTGCATGAACTCCCGGGTCAGAGTGCCGTTCTTGATGTCGTTCTCGTAGAAAGGCCCCATGATCTGGTCAAAGCGGCCGTAGGTGACGGAATGGCCATTGGATTCCATCAGGATCAGATTGGTGGCGCCATACCACAGCTGCATAGCCTCCCAGTAGTCCCGGGGCGGGTTGGTGGCGACCCAGTTACAGTTGGCGGCGATGCGCTCCAGTTCCTTCTTCCGGGTGGGGTCGGCGCAGTCCACTGCCTGCTTTTCCGCCAGAGCGCCGTACCGTCTGAAGTACAGTTCGGCAGCATCCAGGGAGATGAGCTGGGCGCTCCAAAATTCAAACTTCTCCTGGTCCTCTCCATCGTCCCCCAGGTGGGCGGTCAGCTCTTCCAGCTTGCCCTCCACCTGTTTTCTCAGGCCACCATAGCCCAGCTTCATCAGCTTGTGGTAATCTGCGCTGACATGACCGATGCCGTTGTTGGTGTACAGGTCGTTGGCGAACACATAGCCGGAGCCTTTCTTCGCTTCCGGATGCATCTCCGCCATAATCATCTCGCCCTGGTTCACGCCCTTCCACTTGGCCCACAGTTCACGGATGATCTTGCGCTGTTCCTCGGTGACGATGTACTTGTCGTTGTGGCGGTCGATGAAATCAGGCACTTCACCCCGGTCGATCTGATCCATCTCGTCGGTCATCCAAGTACAGAATTCCGGGTACAGAGGGGCCGTCCAGGCGGGAGCGCCCACTTCACCTACGATCAGTTCGTCCTCGTCGATGTGAATCTCCACCTGGTTGATGATGTCATAGAAGCAGTTGGCTACCCGCTTGAGCGCAGGCTCCCCTTTGTGCTTTTCCAGCCAGGACTCGGTCATGATCCGGGCGCGCTCAGTATCGACCATACTGATGGCACGGCCTCTGGTCTTTTCCAGCATCCGGTTCACACGGGGGAAGGGAGAGATGTTCTCATCCAGACCGGAGACCCCGACACCCCAGGTCTTGTCAAAGGGTTCGATTGCTTCGGGACGATTTTTAGCAGTAATGGTTTCAGCGATCATACAGATAGACCTCCTCAAAAAATATCAGAAAACGTTGGGGCAGTCCTCCCGCTTCTCAGGAGCACTCCGCTGGTTCACGGGTTCCCTGCTGTTATTATCACAAATCCCTTTGTTGACCACAACGGATATCCGCACAAAACCACCGCTCTATCTTGTGCATTTCATCCAATCCTCCCCCCGTCCTCCATCAGCTCTCCCCCAACCGTCAATGATACCGGCATCCCCGCCTGCCTCCACGTATCCCCTCTGTCAAACCCGTCAACAACGCCCTCCTCTTTTGTAGGAAACACACATTTCCCTTCCCGCCCTTCTGTGCTACGATGCAAGCAACCAACGGAAAGGAGATATGCCGATGAAGAAGAATCCCTACTGGCTCCAGCATGTGGCCATCAGCGTTGCCGACCTGGACGAGAGCATCGCTTGGTATCAGGAGATGTTTGGCTTTACGCTGGTTGCTCAGACCTATGTGCCACCCTGCCGATCCCATGTCGCCACCTTGTCCAACGGCGATTTTGAACTAGAGCTGTTCCTCCACGATGAAACGCAGCCCCTCACCGCCCTCCGGAAGGATCCGGATTTGGATCCCATGGAACAGGGCGTCAAGCATTTCTGCCTGGGTACGGACGACCTGGCTTCCCTCCTGGAAGCGCTGCAAGCCAAAGGAGTGAAGGTCTTGGTCGGCCCCGTTTCCATGGGCACGCACACCATCTGCTACATTCAGGATAACAGCGGCAACCCGTTGGAACTGATGCAATGACCTCCTCTGATCTCCTCCTGTAAAGCGAACACTGGCCAGCTGCGCTGCAGCTGGCCAGTGTTCGCTTTGGGGATAAACCGGGTTCAACCGCCAAGAGCCGCCTCAGCAGTTTCCAAGTCCTTGTACCCGTAGCTATGTACCATATAGGTCAGGTTCTCCAACACCAAATTGTGTCCCTCCGACTCCATCTGCTGGACGTACGCCAACAGAAGGCAGAGGGTGCGGGCGGAATAGGTCTTTAACTCCCCATACAAGTACGTCTCCACAGACACCTGCTCCGCATTGTCCAGGCTGGTCCTGGCCGGATGCCCCCTCCCACGCAATCGCGGGTAGGCGCGGTTGGCCACGTTTTCCCATTTCATATAAATGCGCAGGATGCTTTCGATCTGTTCCATCGTCTCTTGGGACACCTGAGGCAAAGAGTCCTGGAACAGCGCATACTCCTCCGGATCGGTATACTCCATCATATAAGCATACTTCTCACTGAGCAGATTCCGCCCCTCTGTCCGGGCTTGTTCCAGATCCTGCCGGTAGCTCTCTAAAATCTCCCGCGTCCAGGTGAGCATCTGGCTCTCTCGCATGATACCAAACGTCCCCGGTATCCGCTGACAGGCCGCCTGCCCCTCTTTGTTTTTCACACAGTGGAACATCTCCCACTCCAGTGCCACCAGGCCGGCGATCAACTTGTGACGCTCCTCTTCCCGAATGGTCATAACACTTCACGCTCCTTTTCTGTTGATTCTGCCCCTCCGCCCTGCTGATACCGTGCGGCAAATTCCAGGCATCGGAAGGAGAATTTCAGCTCCTCCCGCAGTTCGTTCTTATCTAATTCCATACCCAAGATACTTTTTTCTATCTTATTGATCCGATACAGCAGGGTGTTTCGGTGCATATGAAGTAAATTGGACGCCTTGGTCACATTGCAGTCGCTGCGCAGGTATTCCTGTAACGTCTCCACATAATTCGATTCATTCTTCTCATCATACCGTTGCAGCGCTAGGATCGCCGGATGGCAGGCGGAGCGGAGAGGGATTTGTTGGGATAGCAGCTCCAGCGCATATTGGTAGGCAAACTCATAAAAATACCAGATCCGTCCCGCTTCCCCCTGGGGCGGGATATAATTGCGCACCGCCCAAAGGATCTCCTTATGCCGCCCCACCTCCAGCAGCCCTCGGAAGGGGCTGGAGAGAAGGCAGCTGCACGCGTATTTTTTCAAAAATCCATCCAGCCCCTGCTTTTGCTCCGGCGAGAGCAGATGCCCACCGTGGAGGGTGGAGACAAAGTAGAGCTTGGCTTGATAGACCGCACAGCGGCAATAGGGTACGTGGGCCTCCAGGTAATCCATGAGCATGAGGAAGTAATCCGTCTGAGGCACCCGCTCAGAAAAGAGCACCATCCCTAAGGTGTAGCAGTCATTGACCTTCACCACATCCGCCATCTGGCTATCCTCTAATTGCCCCTCCTCCGTGACCTTGTTGTCCAGCAGATCCACCAGGAACTGCTCGAAGAGGTTCCCCCGTCTCTGCTGGATCTGAGGGAAGTGGTCAATATTCTTCAGCAGACAACGGTAAACATAGTCCCCCAGTTGGATTGTTTCCGGTTCAAACGGTTGGTCATAGTCGGTCAATTTATGCAGGCCAAAGGTCGCCACCCCTCTGGTGCCGATCCGGAGCAGATAGACACGGATATACCGTCCGCTGATGTTGGACTGGCCTTGGTACAGGTTGATGCCGTTGGTGTCCATCTGGGCGATGCTGGGGATGCTGCGGCAGACGATGGAGTAGTGGCGGTATCCATAGCCCTCCATCATGGCATCCCACAGAATATCCCCCTCCGGCACCAGCGTGGTGCTGAAGGCGATGGTGTTGTGATTCATGTCCAGCATATTCACCGGCGTGCCGATCAGCTCTGCCGCCACATCGATCACCTGCTGCAAGGACTGCCCCTCTTCGATCGCCCGTCCCAGCTGCTCATCCAGATCGGTGTATTTTTGAAAGATGCGGATCAAATGGTTCACCAGGGTCAACAAGGTCATACCACTGACCACCAACAGGCTGATCTCCGGGACAGGCAAGGCCTGACGAGACAAGCGGCCACAGTAAAGGACTGTACTCCCCGGTGGGAAGGACAGGATGGCGTCCCACGCCTCTTCGGCGACCAGATAGGCATACTCCGGGGTCAGCTGCGTCACCGACGCATCCCAGACCTGGAAGTTGGCCAGTCTCATTCCGTTCTGGCGCTCGATCGCCTGATAGACCACGTATTTGTTCAACTCTTTCGCCAAAATTTCTCCCGAGAGCAACATCGCCCTTCCCTCCTTTTTCCCTGCCCTACAGTCAGGCAGGCTCCGATAAATGCATTCCCGGCACCGCTGATGACTCAGTTGTGCCGGGAATCGTTGTGGCTGCTTACGTTTCAGGGGATTCTCTTGGAATGATTCGTAGGATTAGTCGATTGAAAGTGCAGAAATCAGCCGTTTTTGTTCAGGAAGATAAAGATGATACCAAATGCCGCTGCGACGATAGCGCCCACGATCATACCGTACTGGTTGCCAGTCAGGCCACCGCTGGAGGCTGCCCATGCAGCGCCCAGAGGAGGAATGATGTAAGAGCAGAGGGTCTGTCCCAGGTTCTGGCCGCAGGTGGCGATGGAGATGGCCATGCCAGAGGAGGCGGGTTCTACGGAGCTGCCAGCGCCGGTGATGATGCAGGGCATACAGATGGAGAAGGCGATACCGCAGAGGAAGGCGCCCAGCAGAGCCAGGGCCAGGCTGTTGGCAAAGGTCATAATCAGGTAGGAGATGGCCAGGACGAAGCAGCCCACGGTGAGGGTGAAGCGCTTGAACACCTTAGCCAGTGCGCCGAAGATGAAGCCACAGACCACGCCGCCTGCTGCGAACAGGGCCAAGCTGTAGCCGGCTGCCGCCGCGTCACCCAGGCCAGCTTCTGCGATCAGGGAGGAACACGCATTGGAGTATTCCTGGCCGGCCAGCATGAAGATCAGGAAGGAGATGGCCCAGACCCACATCATACCAGTGGGCTTGAACTTGGGCTTTTCATCGGAATCCTCCACTGTCGCCCGAACGTGCTTGGTGTTGGGGATGCAGACCAAGCAGAAGATCAGGGAAACGATGGCCATGAGGTGGACCAGGAAGGGGACCTTCCAACCCAGCTTGGCCAAGTTGCCAGCGACGATGGAGAAGAACACGCAGCCCAGCATCTGGAATGCAGTCATCGTGCCCGTCGCCTTGCCCCGTTCCACGGGGTCAGCAATGTGCTCTGCTAGGACAGCAGGACAGCAGGACATGACCATACCGCAGCCCACGCCAAAGATCAGGCGCATGACCATCATGGAGGTCAGGGTGGTCAGGAAATAGGGGACGACGCCGCCGATCAGCCAGAGGATGATGCCGACGAGCAGCAGCACCTTTTTGCTCACGAAGTCCATCAATTTACCTGTCACCAGGGACATGATAATGATGGCGAAGCAGGAGGCGGAGATCATAGACGAGACCACTGTGTTGGGATTTACATCCGGGAACGCCGCCATAATGTTGGTCAGGTTACTGGACACCGCAATGACGCCCATCATCAGGATGGCGCACATATACACGCCAATTTTAATTTTACCCTTACTCATTTTCTTACTTCAATCCTTTCTCTCCTGTATGTCTCCACATACAAGTTCGTTGTGTCGATGCCTCCATTCCAGACCTATCTTCCATCCGCCACCCCTCTATGGGCGGATGGCGCAAAACAGTCTTACAAGGACATCTTCTGCTATCAATTATTGCAAATCACGTTCCAATCGACAACGGAATATCCTACAAAACTCCGCTTTCTTTTGTGCATCATGCACACCTCTCATTTTCCCGTCCTCGTTTTCTTAGGCAGGGCGACGAGAAGCAACGCCCCATAACATCGGTCAGATCAGGCCCATTTTTTTCGCCTTTTCCAACAGGCTGTCCCGGAAGTCCGGATGGGCAATGGAGGTCAGCGCCCGTACCCGTTCCGGCACAGTGCGACCCTTCAGCTCTGCCACGCCGTACTCCGTGACAACGGTATCCACCAGGTTCCGTCCAATGGTCACCGCCGCCCCCGGCGTCAGCGTGGGCTTGATCTTGGAGATCGTCCCCTTTTTGGTGGTGGCATTAAAGGCGATGATCCCACGCCCGCCTTTGGAGCGCAGGGCGCCGGCAGCGAAATCCGCCGCACCGCCAGTGCCGCTGAACTGCTTGGTGCCGATGGACTCCGAGGCCACCTGGCCCAACAGATCGATCTCCAGACAGGTGTTGACGGAGATCATCCGATCCTGCCGGGCGATGACCGCCGGGTCATTGGTGTACGAGCTGGGGGCGATGCGGCAGGCAGGATTGGATGCCAGGGTCGCATACAGTTCGGCATCCCCCAACGCAAAGCATCCCAGATGCTCGCCCGGGTCAACGGTCTTGTATTTGCCCGTGATATTGCCGGCACGGACTAAGCCCAGCATATTGGAGGTGAACATTTCCGTATGCAGCCCCAGATCATTCTTCTCCGCCAGCCGTACCGCCACAGCATCGGGCAATCTGCCGATGCCCAGCTGGATGGTGGAGCCGTCCGGGATAAGATCTGCAATGTAATCGCCAATCTTCCGATCCACCGGAGAGGAGCCATCCTCCCGAGGCAGCACGAAGGGTTCCTTGGGGGAACGGTAGAGGGCGGAGACCTGGGAAATGTGAATGTCCAATCCCCCCCGAACCCGCTGGAACTTGGGATTCACCTCTAAGATCACCCGGTCGGCAAAGGGGAACAGATCCCGCTCAAACATCTGGCAATAGGACACCTGGAAATAACCGTTCTCGTCCATCTCCGTGGCCTGGGCAACAAACACGTTCCCCTTTGCGATGATGTCTCCGATCCGACCGATACCGCTCAGATCGGTGGGGATGTATTCCGCCATCCCCACCTTCTGTGCGTCACGGGTATTGTTCCCGAACAGATAGCTGATGGTGCGCACATGCCCCTGATACGCCGGGTCGGTCAGGTACTCGTAGTAGTTCTCCTTTCCCTTGAAGATGGTCACCTGCTCCAACTGGGGCAGGACCTGGGGGAGCGCTCCCAAAAACTCGGTAGGCTCGTTCACCACTGCCGCGCAAACAATGGTGTCATGGGAACGCACCAGATCAAGGGCGTCCTGGACAGTCCCCATTTTCTGTTGATACATGGTTTGATAATCCATCATGAAACTCCTTTTCGCTGCCACAAACTTCCGCCCTGCTACTTAGTAGATAAAGCCGATCTCCTTGGCTTCCTTCATCAGCTGCTCCCGGAAATCCGGATGAGCGATAGCGATCAGGGCGCGAGCGCGTTCCGGCACGGACAGACCCTTCAGCTCTGCTACGCCATACTCGGTCACGATGGTGTCCGCCACATTTCGATGGATGGTCACAGCGGAGCCGGGGGTGAGGAGGCTCTTGATCTTGGACATGGTGCCGTGCTTGGCGGTGGAGGTGAAGGCCACGATGCCACGGCCGCCCTTAGAGCGGATCGCGCCAGCGGCGAAGTCATTGGCACCGCCAGTACCACTGAACTGTACCGCGCCGATGGATTCCGAAGAGATCTGACCCATCAGGTCGATCTCCAGGCAGGTGTTCACAGACTTCATATTGTCCTGCTGGGCGATGATGGCGGGGTTGTTGGCATAGGCGCTGGGGGCGATGCGGCAGGCGGGGTTGGTGTGCAGCGTTTCGTACAGGGCTTCATCACCCAGGGCAAAGGCGCCGACGTGTTCATAGGGATCGACGGTCTTGTACTTACCGGTGATATTGCCGCGGCGGATCAGATCCACCATGTTGGATGTAAACATTTCGGTGTGCAGGCCCAGGTCGTTCTTCTCTCTGAGCTTGACTGCCAGGGCGTCAGGCAGACGGCCGATGCCCAGCTGGATGGTGTCGCCGTCGTGGATCATGTCCGCGATGATGTCGCCGATCTTCCGATCCGTTTCATCCGGCTCTGCCACAGGGATGGTGTAGAAGGGACGTTCGGAAACGAACATCTTGGTCACCTGGCTGATGTGGATCTTCAGACCGCCGGTGACGGGGCGGAAGTTGGGGTTGATCTCCACGATGATCTTGTCCGCGCAGGCCAGCTGTTCCTTCTCAAACATCTGGCAATAAGGCATCATCAGATAACCCTCGTCGTCCATATCGGTGGTGTTGGCGATAAAGACGTTGTTGGGACGGACGGAGGCACGGACGGCGCTGAAGGTGCTCAGGTCAGAGGGGAGGTAGTCGGTCAGGCCAATGTTGTGGGACTTCCGGTTGGCATCGCCAAAGAGGTGGCTATAAATGTGCATATGCTCCACCATCTCCGGGTCAAACTGCCAATCATAAACGTGATCTCTGCCCTTGATGAGGGTAACATTCTTCAGGTTTTTAACCGCTTTGTCCAGGTTTTCCAGGAAGGTCACCGCCTCATTGACTACGCCGGAACAGGCAATGCTGTCGCCGCTTTCCAGCAGGGCCAGGCAATCCTCCAAGGTGCCCATCTTCTCGTTATACAGTGCTCGAATATCCATATATTTTTGACTCCTTGTGTCATCAGATTTTCATGCTCATCCGGCCCTTCTGCCAGGCAAGACCTGCGATATGGGCTGGTTTCGGCGGGGGCTTTCCTCCCCTTTTCCGAAACAGAGCGAGCCCGTTAAAAACTGACTCGCTCTGTCCCCTGGCGAACGCACCGGGTGATGCTATGGGATTGTGATTTTGTCACCCGGTCCGTCGCATGACGTGAATGGGTTCGTGTGAATTAAGCGATGTAGCCGCGGCCGCCGCCCTGGGAGAATCTTCTCTTGCGCAGGAAGGTCCAGGGGCCGGTGGGGCCTTCGCCGGTGGGAGTGGCGATGGTGGGGGAGCCGGGTACTGCGGTCATGGTGGGGCCGCACTGTACGAAAGCGGTGGTCTTGACTGCCTTGCCAAATGCGGTCACGCGCTTGGTATTTTCAGACCAGATGGATGCGGAATGACGGTTGCCGTGTTCTGCGAAAACAGCGCGTTCCAGTGCTTCCTCGAAGTCCTTGCAGCGGACGACGGGCAGGATGGGCTGGAGCTGTTCGGTCTGGACATAGGGATGCATATTGTCAGCTTCAAAGATAGCGGTACGGGGATCGCCTTCGCAAGCGACGCCAGCAGCTTCCAGGATGACCTTGGTGTTCTTGCCGACGAACTTCTTGTTTGCGGAATAGCCGCCTTTATCGTTGGGAACCAGACCCACAGCGGTGACCTTCTCTGCTTCTTCTGCAGTCAGGATCTTTGCGCCGGCCTTTTCCATTGCCTTCATGAAATCGTCAAAGATCTCATCCACAACGAAAGCTTCCTTTTCGCCGATGCACAGGGTGTTGTTTTCCATGGAATGGCTCATGATCAGGGTTGCAGCGCATTCTTCCAGATCGCAGGTTTCGTCAACGATGGTGGGGGGGTTGCCGGGGCCAGCGCAGATGCACTTCTTGCCGGACTTCATCAGGGTAGCGACCATAGCAGGGCCACCGGTGCCGATCATCAGGGAGACCAGGGGGCTCTTTGCGATGGTGTCCAGGGATTCCATGGTGGGTTCTGCGATGCAGGTGAGCATATTAGCGGGGCCGCCTGCTTCAACGACGGTCTTGTTGACCATCTGCAGAGCGATGCCGGTAGAAACTCTTGCTGCGGGATGTGCGTTGAAAACGACAGCGTTGCCTGCTGCCAGGTTGCAGATGCCGTTGCCTGCGATGGTAGCAGAGGGGTTGGTGACCGGGGTCAGAGCGCCGATGACACCGAAGGGGCTGTAGAAGTCAAAGACCATGCCGTTGTCGTCTGCGGAGAAGATGCCCTTGGGCAGATGTTCCACACCGGGGATCAGGCCATTGCCGGTATTCTTGATGAACTTATCTTCGGGACGGCCATAGCCAGTTTCTTCATATTCCATATCGGAGAAATACTTTGCGTTGGCGATCAGCATCTCACGGACTGCTGCGACGATGCGCTTGCGGTCCTCGATGGTCAGGGTCTTTTCATAAACCTTCTGTGCAGCAGCTGCTGCTTCGATTGCTTCGTTGATGTCAGCGAAAACGCCATTGCCCAGTTCAAGTTTCGGTACCATAATAGGATCCTCCTTATAACATGTTGATTATTGGTAAACCCCAGGTCTTTCTCCGCCTAGGCGGAGAAAGACGCCGGTTTTAGGGTACAAAGGGGGGGTGGAAGGGAACGGTTTCAGTGGTTACATTAGTCGTCGATATCCTGCCAGGTCCACATCTTGGTGGCCACAGCTTCCAGCTCAGCTCTGTCCCATTCGCCGGTGAAGCCGCGATAGAAGGTTGCCAGAGGCTCTACCATCACTTCGTCCACGATGGGCTTCAGTGCGTCCTCGATCTTCACGCCGGTGAACTCGGTCAGGTTGATGACATTCAGCTGCTTCATCAGGCGGCGATGAGCGCGGCCGACATAGACGCCGATCTCGGAATCGGGAATGTCGATGCAATCCAGACCCATGGAGACGCCGATCTTACGGATGACACCAGGGAAGTCCTTTGCCGCGAATTCCATGTAACCGCCGCAGACGGAGCCGCAAGCCAGGCCGTGAGGAATGTGATACAGGTGGCCAGCTGCCTGAGCGACTGCGTGACCCATGTTGCAGTTGGTTTCGGAGAAGGACATACCTGCCAGGTTTGCAGCCCATGCCAGCTGTTCGCGTGCTTCATAGTCATTGGGATGTGCACAAGCGATGGGCAGCCACTTGGTGATCAGGCGGATGGCTTCATAAGCGAACAGGTCGCTGTGATGGCTGTCGTTGGTGTTGCACAGGGATTCTACTGCGTGTGCAAAAGCGTCCAGGCCGCACCATGCGGTCATGCGGGCGGGAGAACCGACGGCCAGCTCGGGGTCGATGATGCCGTAAGCAGGGGGAGAAGGCAGACCGACCTTGGTGCCGGTAGCATCATTGTTGATGACGGCCACGAAGGTGGATTCAGAGCCAGTACCTGCGGTGGTGGGGATGCAGATGGTCTTGAGCAGCGGATTTGCGTAGTCCTCCTGGAAGGAGAGGAACTTGAAGAAGTTGGGCAGAACGTAATCGGGATCGTTGTTTGCCAGCACGGAGATGACCTTTGCTGCGTCCATGCAGGAGCCGCCGCCAATGCCGATGGTGCAATCAGCGCCGAATTCACGTGCAACGGAAGCACCTTCCAGCAGGTTGGGAGTAGGACATTCACCGCCGGCGTTGGCCCATACGATACATTCAATGCCCTTTTCCTTCAGGGAGTCCTCGATCTTCTTGGGGAAGCCCAGACCGTTGATCCCCTCATCTGTAACGATCATGGCCTTCTTACAGCCCAGTTCTACTGCAACGTCGCCAGTCTTATTGATTGCGCCCTTGCCGAACAGCACGGGAGCAAGCTGTCTGTAGTTATTGCATACCGTTTTGACCATTTCTTATTTCCTCCTTAGTAAGTCGTCGATTTGTGAAATCCAGAATCGATGGTTACAGTATATCTTGTCTATTTTGACGATACAACGTGTGATAGGAACGTACTTTTTCGTTTTTTTGTGCATTTTCACGAACAGAAATTTCTTTCTTTTCGCAGGATGGGCAAAGGCATATCGGTCACCATCTCCCTCTGTGCGTTTCCTACAAATTCAGCAAAATGCCGGTCACGTCCGTCTTTTTTCACCCCAGCTTTTCTCTTCGTCTACCGGGAATCCCGGTGGAAAATGGGTAAAAAAAAACGGGCCGAGATTGGAATTATTTTTCCAATCTCGGCCCGTTATACCGGTTTATTTCTTTATAAAAGAGTGGAATTTGAACTACTATCTTTCAAATTCCACTCTTACGTGTTTATGTAGGTCTCCCGCTTACTTTCTGCGGTTGAACATTTCCATCAGATCGTCAAAGGGATCCTTCTTAGCCGGTGCCTGCTTGGGCTGTTCGGTCGCGGGAGCGGCCTGCTTCGGCTGGCTGAAGGGATCAAACTCTACGGCCTGAAAGAAGCTCTCCTGGGGCGTCTGAGGGGCCGGTGCAGGGGTGGACTCGGGGATGGGTGCGGGAGCCGGTTCCTGGCTGACCTGGCTGCTGATCTGGGAGAAGGAGGGCACTTCCGGTTCATCGTCCGCATCGTCAAAGCCAGTGGCGATGACGGTGACCCGCATCTCGTCTTCCATGTTGTCGTCGAAGATGCTGCCGAAGATGATGTTGGCTTCGGGGTGAGCAGCCTGCTGCACCAGAGTGACAGCGGTGTCCACTTCGTCCAGGCCGATGTCCTTGCCGCTGGTGATGTTGATGAGCACGCCCTTGGCGCCGTTGATGGAAGTCTCCAGCAGCGGGGAGGAGACAGCCAGCTTGGCGGCTTCCTTGGCCTTGTTCTCGCCTGCGGCACGGCCTACGCCCATGTGAGCGAGACCCGCGTCCTTCATGACGGAGGTCACGTCGGCGAAGTCCAGGTTGATGACGCCCACCTTCTGGATCAGGTCGGAGATGGACTCCACAGCCTGGCGGAGCACGTCATCGGCGATCTCGAAGGCGTTAGCCAGGGTGATCTTCTGGTCGGTGGCCATCTTCAGCCGTTCATTGGGGATGATGACCAAGGCGTCCACCTTGTTCTTCAGCTCCATGATGCCTTCCTCGGCCTGGCGCATGCGCACCTTGCCTTCAAAAGCGAAGGGCTTGGTGACCACGCCCACGGTGAGGATGCCCAGCTCCCGGGCCACGTCTGCCACGATGGGGCTGCCGCCGGTACCGGTGCCGCCGCCCATACCACAGGTGACGAAGACCATATCGGTATTTTCCAGTGCCTTGGACAGCTGGCTGCGGTTCTCTTCGGCTGCCTTCCGGCCCACGTCAGGCTTTGCACCTGCGCCCTTGCCGTGGGTCAGCTTCTCGCCGATCTGGAGCTTAAAGGTGGCGTTGGAGGCGTCCAGCGCCTGCTTGTCCGTGTTGACCGCCACAAAATCCACACCCTTGGTGCCAGAGAGCACCATGCGGTTGACTACGTTGTTGCCGCCGCCGCCGACGCCGACGACTTTGATGTTTACTGCGCTGTTAGGCTCAGTTTCGAATCCAAAGGACATATTTGTTTCCCCCTATATTTTCTTCGTATACGAAGCAATCACGCAAAATGAATGTACCTTATTATTGTAAACTGAAACAGGGAACAGGTCAATAGGTTCCGGAATATTTCCTGTTCCTTTTTTCCCACTTTTCCGTTCTGCTGTCAGGATTTTTTGCTTTTCGTCAGGTGCGGGTGTCCATCAGCGTAGGTCATATCCAACGTCCCCTTGTCATCCTTGCTCCAGTTGACGTCCACATACTTCTCCAGCACGGCCTCCAGCATCTTCACCTGGTAGTCAAAGTCGGCATCTGCCAGTATCTTCACCGTCAGCTGCCCCCGGTAATCCATCACCAGCAACTTGCTGTCCGTGCAGTCCACGCTGCGCACATCTGCCAGCAGTTCCCGACCCTTCATGGCCTTGAGCAGCCGGAGGAGACTGTCCCGCATGGGCTCCGCCTCGCTCTTCACCGACATACTCTGTCCCACCTCCGGGGACACCAGCTCCAGACCGGTGACCTGGATAAATTCCTTGGGTTTTTTGGTGGTGTCCAGCACCTTGCCCTCCTCGTTGACCAGCCACCATTCCTTTCCGGATTGGATGGCGGCGGCAGCGTCCGTCTCGGCCACCGTGATCACCAGGGTGTCGGGCAGCTTGCGCTTGATGTTCACCGAGCGCACATAGGCCAGCTCATCCAGCAGCTTCCGGGCGGTCTCGGTCTTGTTCACCAAGAACAGGTTATCCCCGATGTTCACCCCGGACGCGTTGGCGATCTCCTCGGTGGAGTACCGTTGGTTGCCCTCCACTTCGAACTGGTTCACTTTGAAGAAGACAATACAGCCGGAGACGATCACCACGGCGATCACCACCACTGCCAGCACCAAATACAGGCTCAGAAAGCGTCCGCCGCCTCGGCCGCGCCGCCTTCTGCGCTTGCGTGGTCTTGCCATCCTATCCCTCCTATCTGTTTCTATGGTTTTTACGGGATCCGTTGCAAATGAGCCCCCAAACAGGTCAGATCCCCGGCCAGATCGGCGTAACCCCGATCCATATGACGCAGACCAGTGACCACGCTCTCCCCTTCCGCCCCCAGGGCGGCCACCACCAAGGCGGCGCCTCCCCGCAGGTCTGGGGCATGGACGGGCGCTCCTTTCAGCTGGGAGACCCCGGTGACCACTGCCACCCGGCCTTCCACCCGTACATCCGCTCCCATCCGCAGCAGCTCGCCGCAGTGACGGAAGCGATTTTCAAAAATGGTCTCTACGAACACACTGGTCCCCTGTGCCCGGCACAGCGCCGCCAGCACCGGCGGCTGGGCGTCGGTGGGAAAGCCCGGATAAGGAGCCGTGCGCACAGGACGGACAGCCTTCAGCTGTCTCGGACAGGTCATGGTGATGCTGTCCGGCCGGGTATGCACCTCGCACCCTGCCATCCGGTACACCTCCAGCACCGGCAGCAGCGCCCGCCGGTCTACCCCGGTCAAGGTCGCTTCCCCACCGGCCGCCGCCACGGCAGACAGGTAGGTGGCCGCCACGATGCGGTCGGCGATGATGGTGTGTTCTGTGTCGTGTAAGGGACGCTTCCCTCGGATGACCACGGTGGAGCTGCCTGCCCCGGAGACGTCCGCTCCGGCGCTGCACAAGAACGCCGCCAAGTCCACGATCTCCGGTTCTCTTGCCGCGTTGGAGATCACCGTCACCCCGTCGGCACAGCAGGCCGCCAGCATGGCGTTCTCGGTAGCCCCTACGCTGGGGATGGACAGGACGATCTCCCGTCCCCGGAGGTGGTGGCACCGGCAGTGGAGGTTGCCGCCCTGGCACTCCACCTGTCCGCCCATGGCGGTCAGTGCCGCCAGGTGCAGGTCGATGGGTCTGGGACCCAGCTCACAGCCGCCGGGCATGGACAGCTCCGCCTGCCCCATCCGTCCCAGGATGGCGCCCAGGAACACCACGGAAGAGCGCATCTCCCGCATGAGCTGGTCGGGTATGTCCCAGCGGTGCATGGTGCTGGAATCCACCGTGATGGTCTCCCCGTCCTGCTCGACCACGCAGCCCAGGTGGCGCAGGATGGCCACGGAAGCGTCTACATCGGTCAGTTGGGGGCAGTTATGTAGGACACTGACGGCACCAGTCAAGATGGTGGCCGCCAGAATGGGGAGGACGCTGTTTTTCGCGCCCTGGACGGCCACCGCTCCGGAAAGAGGGGTGCCGCCTTGAATGAGATAAGCACTCACGTTCCATTCCTCCGCTTCATCTGGATTCACAGGCCATCCTATGCGAAGGAAGGGGACGTTGTGTGAAAGTTACGCTTTTTTCATCAGACCGCAGAGGGTCTCATAGATGCGTTCGTTGGCATCTACATGGGCCATAGCTCTCAGCTCCTGGCTCATCTTAGCCCTGCCGGCCCGATCAGCCAGCATAGCCTGCACCTGCTCATAGAGCCTATCGCCAGTGCAGTCCGGTTCCAGCATGAGCACCGCCGCCCCGCGGTCGGAGAGGACGCGGGCGTTCTTCTCCTGATGGTTGGCCGTCACGTTGGGAGAGGGCACCAGGATGCTGGGGCAGGCGATGGCGGTGATCTCGGAGATGGTGGAAGCGCCTGCTCGGCTGAGCATCACATCCGCCCCGTCCATGACCACGGGCATATCATAGATATACTCCCGCACGTCCACATCGGGATAGTCCGCCAGGTCAATGCCCCGCTCCTTCAGTGCTTCCAGCACCCGACTGTAGTAGCGCTGTCCCACGCCGTAGATGTGGTGGAAGGGTTGTCCCTCCCGACACTCCCGTGCCACGAAGTCCACCATGTGCTGGTTCATCACCAAGGCGCCCAAGGAGCCCCAGCTGGTGACCACCACCGGCTTGTCATCGGTAAACCCCAGTTTTTGGCGTGCTTCCGCCTTGGTTTGGAGGAAGAAATCTCCTCGAACAGGGGTGCCGGTGACCACCACCCGTTCCGGGTGGGGATAGTGCTTCCGGCTCTCCTCAAAGCCCACCATCACGATGTCCACGTATTTGGACAGCATCTTGGTGGTCAGGCCAGGCTCGGCGTTGGACTCATGGACGGCAGTGGGGATGCCACGCCGTGCTGCCTCCCGCACCACGGGGAAGGAGGCGTAGCCGCCGGTGCCCACCACCAGGTCGGGCTGGAACTGATCCAAAATGTCCTTGGCCTGCCGCTTGGAGCGGCTCAGGTTGCGCAGGGTCTTGATGTTATGCTTGATACCCGCCCCGTTGAGCTTCCGCAGGAAGCTGGTGATGGTGACGGTGCGGATGGGATAGCCCTCTCTGGGCACCAGCTGCCGTTCCATGCCGCCGTCCGCGCCGACAAAGAGGATGTCAGCGTGGTTCCGCTCCCGGAACATACCGGCCAGCGCCACAGCTGGGTTGATGTGTCCGGCGGTGCCGCCGCAGGTAAACAGGATCTTCATGGGAAAACACCTCGTTCTGATTTGTCTCTTTTTCTCCCCCGCTTACCCCTTCTTCGGTGCGGGTATCTGCCGGGATACGGATAATATGATGCCGATCTCCGCCAGTTGGATGAGCAAGGCGGTGCCGCCGTAGCTGAAGAAGGGCAGCGAAATGCCGGTGGCCGGGATGACGTTGAGCACCACAGCCATGTTCAGAAAGACCTGGACGGCCAGCAGGGTGGTGATGCCCACGATGAGCAGGGAGCCGAACCGGTCTCTGGCGTGGAGGGCCAGCCAATAGCCCCGGATGATGAGCAGGGCGAAGAGGATGATGATGAGCGCCGCGCCGATGAACCCCAGCTCCTCGCAGATGATGGCGAAGATGAAGTCGTTCTGCTCTTCCGGTAAGTACAGGTATTTCTGCCGGCTCTGGCCGAAGCCCAGCCCGGTAAGGCCACCGGAGGCCACGGCGTAGAGGGACTGAACGATCTGATAGCCCTTATCGCCAGGGTCCCACCAGGGGTTCTGCCAGGTCTTGATACGGTCACTGTTGTAGCCGCCCACGAAGACGATGAGCGCCATGATGACCCCCATCAGCCCGCCGCCCAAGGCAAACCAGCCCAGCTTGATGCCAGCCGTGAACAGGATGGCAGCGGCAGCGGCCAGCACCAGGATGGTGCCGGACATATGCGGCTCCTTCAGCATGAGCAGGGCAATGACGATCAGGATGCCCACATAGGGGAGCAATTCTCCCAGGTCGCTCCAATAGAGGAAGCTGCGCAGCTGATTCTTCCAGATCGGATCCTTCCGACGGAGCCGCGGGGGCTGGTTTTTCCGCTTAGACATACCGGCGGCAAAGACCAGCACGATCCCCAGCTTGGCGATCTCGGAGGGCTGATAGGTAGGTCCCACCACCAGCAGCAGCTTGAGCCAGCGGGTGGCGCCGTTGACGTTGACGCCCAGGGGGGTGAGGACCAAAATGAGGAGCACCACCGCTACGCACAGGATGGGCACCGCCCAGGCACGCCAGCGCTGGTAGTCCAGCCGAGACACCAGCCATAGAACGAGCACACCCAGGACGGCGTAAATGAGCTGGTGCTTGAAATAGTACAGGGCATCCCCCATCTGCGCCACCCCGTCCTCCACCTGATACCCCGCAGCCGGGTCGTACAGGGCTGCGTAGGAGGAGGCGGAGAGGAGCATGAGCAGGCCGATGGCCAGCAGCAGCAGGGTGAGCATCAAGAAGGGCAAGTCGATGGGGCCCCGTGCCAGCTGCTGTGCCCGGGTCAAGTCCCGGAAGGATTTTCTTGCCATTTGGATGCGCCTTCTTTCCTAGTCAGGATGGGTGACCGGTCCCGCTCACTTGCCCAGGACGCCAAAGTAGGCCAGGACACAGCAGACCAAAGTCACCAGGGTGAACACGGTGAAGAGCTTTTCCTCGCTCCAACCGCCCATCTCGAAGTGATGATGGAGGGGTGCCATGCGGAAGATGCGCTTGCCGTGGGTCAATTTGAAATAGGTCACCTGGATGATGTCGGACAGGGTCTCCAGCAGGTAGATGATACCCACCAGGACGATGATGAGAGGGATATCCAGGGCAAAGGCCAGGCCGCACACAGTACCGCCCAGGAAGAGGGAGCCGGTATCGCCCATGAAGACCTTGGCCGGGTGGAAGTTGTAGATCAAAAAGGCGCACAGACCGCCCACCAGGGCAGCGGCGAAGATGCTCAGGTCGGTGACCTTCCACATGAGGGAGACCACCAGGTAGAACAGGGCCACAGGCAGGGTGACGCCGGTGGCCAGGCCGTCCACGCCGTCGGTCAGGTTCACCGCGTTGACGGTGGCCACGATGACAAAGGCTGCGAAGACCATGTACACCGCCCAGGGCAGCTGGAAGCTGACGTTGAAGAAGGGGATATACAGGTCAGGGGTCAGGTAGCCGGTGTAGCGCAGGAGGACGGTGAAGACGATGGCCGCCGCCAGCTGGAGGAGGAACTTCTGGGACGCGGTGAGCCCCTCGTTCTTGTGGTACTTGACCTTCATGAAGTCGTCCAAAAAGCCGATGACGCCAAAGACCAGGGCGAACAGAAAGACGAACAGGGCGCCGAACCGTCCTTGGGAAAAGTCCTTCCAGCCGGTGACCAGGATGGCGATGAAAATACCGGCGATGCACATGATGCCGCCCATGGTGGGGGTGCCCTGCTTGGCCATGTGCCAGACTGGGCCGATCTCTTTGATGGACTGTCCCGCCTTCAGGGCACGCAGCCAGGGGATCAGGAATCTCCCGATCAGAGCGGAGGCGGCGAAGGCCACCAGGAAACTAATCAAATACCTCATCTTTTGCTCCTTCGGACGTCTCTGGGCGTCCTTTCTCTCTTTTTTCTTTCTCATTTCCCACCCGGGAAGCATATTCCAGCACAATTTCCCGCTCATTGAGGGGAATGACGCCGGATTGGGTACGCATGGTCTGTTTGTCCCCCCGACCGCTGAGGATGACCAGATCCCCCGGCCGCGCCAACCCCAGCGCCTGGGTGATGGCCGCCTTGCGGTCAGGCTGGAACTGAGCAGGTCGGGGCATCCCCGCCTGAATTTGGGCACAGATGTCCGCCACCGGCTCGGTGCGGGGGTCGTCAGCGGTCAAGATGACCACATCCGCCCGGGACGCCGCTTCGCCCAGCAACGGACGACGGCTCCGGTCTCGGTCGCCGGGAGCGCCCAGAACCAAAATCTTCCGCTTCTCCCCCAACCCGTTGGCCGCCAGCAGCAGGTTATCCACCTGCTCCGGCGTAGCGGCGCTGTCGATGAGCACCCCCACGTCACCGGGCAGGTGCAGCAGCTCCATCCGGCCGGGGACGCCAACCGTGTGGGGCAAAATGTCCGCCATAGCGCGCAAAGGCAACCCCGCGTTCAGCCCACAGGTCAACGCCGCCAGGGCGTTGTACAGGCCGAACCCACCGGGGATGGGCAGGCGCATCCGGCAGATGGCCTGGTCGGTGAGGGCTTCAAATTCGATGCGATCCGCGCACAGCCGCAGGTTCCGGGCGTTCAGGTCTGCCTCCCCGCGCCGTTCCGCGTAGGTCATCCGGACGCCGCCGCAGGCTTCCACCGCCTGACGCAAGGTTGGGTCGTCTAAGTTGCAGATACAGCGGTCACCCCACCGGGTCAGGTACTGGTGCAGCGCCTGCTCGCTCATCCGTCCCACCCCGCCGGTGAACACCACGCACTGGGGGTTCAGGTCGGCCATCATGGCGCTGGTCAGAGCTTCCGGCAGCAGGGTCAGGATGACCCCATCACAGTGGGTCTGCGCCATCTCCGCCAGAGTCTCCTCCAACTGCTCCCGCCAGCAGAGCCAGGACAGAGGCGGCCGGGTCTGTCCGTTCAGGTACACGTGCCGGGTGGTGATGAGGCCGTATTGTCTGCTCAATCCCGCCTCCAGCACGCTGCGCATCAAATGCGCAGCGCAGGTCTTGCCTGCGCCGCCGGCTACGACGGTCAATGGGATGGGATTACCGCTGGAGCGCGCCACGGTCATTATCAGCCTCCGTTTTGTTGGTAAAGGATACGGTCACCACGGTGCCCCGCGCCACTTTCTTGCCCCGTTTCACGCTCTGCTTATAGGCCACGGTGCTGCTGGTGTAGTTGCCGGACGTACCGGTGGCCATCATGTAGAGATTCAGGTTGTTCAAAGCAGCTTTGACCTGGTCCGGCGTCATGCCAGTCAGGTCGGGCATGGTGATGGTGTCATTGGGGGGCGTCTCGCCCAAGTAGAGGATGACCTTGCTGCCGCTGGGGATGGTGGTCCCCGCTGCGGGAATCTGAGCGGTGACAGTGTCGCCGTTGCCCACGGTGCGGCAGGTCAAGTCCTTGTTGTTCAATGCCTCCTGCGCCTGCTTAGAGCTATAGCCGGTCAGCGACGGGACGCTGACGCTGGCGCCGGTCAAGTCGTTGGCGGTGTACTCCTTCTCAAAGCCCAGGTAATCCAGCACGTCGGCGATGAGCTCACCGGCGATGGGCGCGGCCAGACTGCCGCCGGAGATGTAGTAACCGGTGGTGGTGTAGTCGCTGCCCTTGTTCTTCACCTTGGGAGCCTGGAAGCCCACCAGGGCGATGACCTGAGGGTCGTTGGCGGGAGCGAAGCCGATGAAGGAAGTGATATACTCATCCTTCACCAGGGTTTCCGATGTGCCGGTCTTGCCGCCGATGCGGTAACCGGCCTGATAGGCGTTGGAACCGCCGTACTTGCTGACGACCCCCTCCAAAATCTCCGCACAGGTGGCAGAGGTCTTCTCACTGACCACCTGCCGCACCGGCGTGTTGTCCGCCTCATACACGGTGTTCCCTTCCTTGTTGGTGATGGACTGCACCACGTGGGGGGTGTACAGGTAACCGCCGTTGACGACGGCGTTGACGGCCGTGATGAGCTGCACCGGGGTGACGGTGAAGCGCTGGCCGAAGGAAGCGGTGGCCAGGTTGACGGTGTTGAAGTTCCCTTCATCCCAAATGACACTGCTCCCCTCCCCCGGCAGGTCGATGCCGGTGCTGTCGGTGAAGCCGAAGGCGTTCAGGTAGGAATAGAACTTCTCGGTGCCCAGAGACTGGCCGATCTTGATGAAGGCCGGGTTGCAGGAGTGTCCCACCGCCTCCGCCAGGGTCTGCTGACCGTGGCCGGCACGGTTGGAGCATTTGATGGTCCACTTGCCCATCTTCACCGAGCCGCTGCAATAAAAGGTGTCCTTCGTACTGATCGTCCCCGCCTCCAGGGCGGAGGCCAGCACAACCGATTTGAAGGTGGAACCCGGCTCATAGGTGTCGTTGAGGGCTTTGTTGCGCCACATCTCGTTGAGGGCTTCGCTCTCCTTCATCTCGCCGCCCTTGACCTTATTCAAGAGGGTCTTGTCAATGACGGTGCTGTAATTGTTCAGGTCATAGTCGGGAGAGCTGGCCATGCCCAAGATGCCGCCGGTCTTGCAGTCCATGACGATGATAAATCCGCCCTTCCGGACGTCGTAGGACTGGATGCCCTCCTTTAAATACTTCTCACAGTAGGATTGGATGGTGGCGTCCAAGGTCAGCTTCACGTTGTCGCCGTTCTTGGCGTCGTAGTAGTCCTGGAAGAAGTTCATCAGGTCGGTGCCGCGGGCGTTGGTGGCGGTGACCACCAGGCCGTTGGTGCCGGCCAGCTGGGTGTTATACTGCGCCTCCACCCCGTAAGCGCCGCCGTTGTCATTGGTGAAGCCGATGACCTGGGCGGCCAGGTTGGAGTAAGGGTAGTAACGTTTGGTGTTGGGGGTCAGGTAGACACAGCGGGCCAGCTCGTTCTTGGAGATGAACTTGCGCACGGCGGCCTCGGTCTCCGTGTCGATCTTGGTGGCGATCTTCTTGTACTGGCTCTTCTTGTCCGTACACTTCTTCGCCACGTCCTCCTCGGTGACCCCATCCAACAGCTTTGCCAGGTTTTGGGCGATCAATTCCTGCACGTTGATGTCGTAATCCTTGGTGCTCTTGCCCGCCTTCTTGGCAGACTCCAATTGCCCGTCCAGCTCCTCCTGCTTCTCCACGATGGCTTTGGGGGAGATGATGACGTCATAGACGGTGGAGCTGATGGCCAGCACGTTGCCCTGACTGTCGTAGATGGTGCCCCGCTGGGCGTTGATGGACAGCTCGCTGGTCTGCTGCTCGATGGCCTCCTGCTCTAAGGTATCGTGCTGGATGACCTGTAAATCCCACAGTTTCCAGCCGATGGGCAAGAAGACGACAACGCCGAACATGACCAACAGAACCAGAATCCGCTTGAGTATTTTGTAATTTCTATCTTTCCCATGCTTTCTTCTCTTTTCGCCGTTACTCATTTTCTCACCTGCTTTCATGGCACAAGGGCGTAAGAAAGCCACTGGTTTTCCTTACGCCCTGTTTCTCTCTTATGGCACTGCTACAGAACCGTATGCGCCCGAACATTTGATTATGATTTTCCCAAATCAAAAAAGTCCCGCACGCTCTGGAAGAAGTCCGCGATACCGCCGCGCTTCTGCTCCTGTTCGTAGACAACGATATTATCCGGGTCGGACAGCTCCACATAGACGATCTGGTCACTGGTGACCGGCTTCAGGTTGCCGGCCTTTTTGACCGCCTTGCTGAGCACGTCCTGATTGAATACCTCTTCATACTCCGCCTTCAGGGTATTCTCCTCCGTCTGAAGGGTGGTGAGCTTGCTCTGAAGGGCGACGGTGTTGGCGTACACGTTGTTGAGTCTGACATAGCTGAACAGCACCAACACAGCCGTCACCGTGACCAGGGCAAAGCCGATCACCGCCCAAGGCGCCACCGCCTCTCTGGGACGGAGCTTGACCTTGGGTCGGGTCATCACCCGGCGGCGCTGCCGCTGACCAGTCCGGGTATGCTTCCGAGGCCGGGGCTGTCTGGAGGGTTCGCCGCCGTCGGGGACGGGGACGACATTGCGCTGATAGTTCAAGTCATAGGCCACATTGCCGTAGGTTGTATGTTGATACCGTCTTTTCTCATTGGCCATAACGACTTTCTCCTTTGCAAAATCTCAGACTAGTTTGGTACCTTTTCCGCCACACGCAGCTTGGCACTGCGGGCGCGGGGATTGCGTTCCAGCTCCTCCTGACTGGGCAGGATGGGTTTTCTGGGTTTCAGTGTAATTTGAGGCTTCTTCCCGCAGATGCACACGCGGGCAGGCGCAGCCCTTGGCCGCTTTGGCCAGCTGCTGCTTGACGATGCGATCCTCCAACGAGTGGAAGGAGATGACGCACAGCCTTCCGCCTGGCTTGAGCAGGGGGATGGCTCCGGCCACCACGTCGGACACGGCGGCCAGCTCATCGTTGACGGCGATGCGGATGCCCTGGAAGGTGCGTTTCGCCGGGTGCTGCTTCTCCCGCAGGGCGGCGGCCGGCATGGCGCTGCGGATGACGTCCACCAGCTGACCGGTAGTCTCGATGGGCGTCTCCTGGCGTCTGCGGACAATAGCGCCGGCGATGGCGCCGGCGTAGCGTTCTTCTCCGTAGTTGCGCAGCACGTCCTTGAGCTGTCCCTCCGACCACTCATTGACCACCACCGCTGCCGTCAGCGGCTGGGTCTGATCCATGCGCATGTCCAAGGGGGCGTCGTGCTGATAGGAAAACCCCCGTTCCGGGTCGTCCAGCTGGGGGGAGGACACGCCCAAGTCCAGCAGGATGCCGTCCACCGCTGGGATGTCCAGCGCTCGGAGCAAGTCCGGCATATCCCGGAAGTTGCCGTGAACCAGGGTCACCCGATCCATCCAGGGGCCCAACCGCTCCTGGGCGGCGTCCAGCGCCGCCTGATCCCGGTCGATGGCGATGAGCCGTCCGGTGGTCAGGCGCTTGGCAATCTCCCGGCTGTGGCCGGCGCGGCCTAAGGTGCCGTCTACGTAGACGCCCTCCGGCCGGATATGTAAGCCCTGGATGCACTCCTCCAGCAAAACCGGGCAATGGGTCAATTCACTCATCATCAGAACCCCAACAAATCCATCATATCGGCCACACGGTCACCGCTGAGGGCGGCTTCGTCCTTGGCCTTCCACACTTCTGCGTTCCAAATCTTCGCTTTTTTGTTGTTGCCCACGATGGCAACCTCCTTCTCCAAGCCGGCGTAATCCCGGAGCTTCTTGGGGATCATAAAGCGATTCTGGCTGTCCGGCTCACACTTGGCGGCGTTGGCGAAAAAGGTGTCCGAGACGGCAGCCTTACTGCTGGGCAGAGCGGCCAGCTTCTCACAGAGCCTGTCCCACTCGGGCATGGGATAGACGTTGAGGTATTGATACAGGGTACCATCCGCCTCCCGGTTGGCGCCCACGGCGATATAGAAGCAGGTGCCCAATTCCTCCCGGAAGTTGGCGGGGACGAAGAGACGGCCTTTGGCATCCAGATTATGCAGATACGTGCCGGTCATCTTGTCACTCCCTCCACCGACGGGGCTGGGCGCTCCCATTTGCTCCACTTTGCTCCACAGTATAGGTCTAGTATACGTCTTTTCCTGGAAAAAGGCAAGTAGTAATCCACAGCTTTTTACTCTTTTTATCCCGGTTTTTCCACAGAATTTAGGCCGCTTTCGTAACAAAACATTTGTTCTAATCCTTCCAATGCTTCCAGTACCGTCCTATCCCTTCTACCCATTCCCAGACCCGCAAAAATCCGCCTTTTCGTTCCAAAATCACCCTCTCCCTTGCACAACATGAAATTTTATGCTAGGATACGGGTGCAATCTCCCTATTTCCAAACCGATCGAGGCGATCTCAAACATGAACCCAAAAGGCAAAAACTGTTCCATTGCCGCCCTCATCCTGGGCATCGTGTCCATTGTCCTGTGCTTTCCGTACATCCTCAGCGCTCTGGCCATGGCCTGCGGCATCGTGGGGATCATCTGCGCCACCAACGGCCAAAAATACTGCCTGGAAGCGGGACAGCCCACCAGTCTGGCCACCGCTGGTCTGGTGCTCTCCATCATCGGCCTGACCCTCTCCTCCATCTCCTTCTTCACCTGCACCCTCTGCGTCACCTGCGTGGGATTCGTGCTGTGATATGGCGCCATATATCACCCTCTTCGGCCGCACCGTCGGCAGTTATGGCCTCTGCTCCGTTCTGGGCCTGCTGGTCAGCGGCTTTGTGGCCATCCGGCTGGGACGACGGCGAGGTGTGCCCAGCTACCTGGTCATCCAAGCGGCGGTTTCCGCCCTGGTGGGGCTGTTGGTCGGCGGACACCTGCTCTACGGCCTGCTCCACCTGCCGGAACGGCTGACCCAACCTGCTCTGGTCACATTCCTGCGCTGTTTTAGCGGCTCCGTCTATTACGGCGGCTTTTTAGGCGCTTGCCTGTCCGTCCACTGGTACGCCCGGCACTTTGCGCCCAACCAGACCGGTCTGCTCACCGACCTGTTCGCCTGCGCCGTTCCCCTGTTCCACGCCTTTGGCCGGGTGGGGTGCTTTTTGGGCGGCTGCTGCTACGGCGTTCCCTGCCGGTGGGGCTTTACGGCCACAGAAAATCCGCTGGTGCCGGAGGGAAACGGAGTCTGTCGGTTCCCGGTGCAGCTGGCAGAGGCCGGGTGTGAGCTGGGGCTGTTCCTTCTGCTGTTCTGGCTCTTTCGCAAGGGGAAATGTTCCGGGCAGCTGGTAGTCTGCTATCTGCTGGGCTACGCGCCCCTGCGGTTTGGGCTGGAGTTTTTGCGTGGGGACGCCGCTCGTGGGTTCCTTTTGAACCTGTCCACCAGTCAGTGGCTGAGCATCCTATTGTTTTGCACAGCCCTGTGGATATTCCGCCGCGCTCCACAGACCCAATAAAAAAACTGCCTCGGCAGGGTCACATCCCCACCGAGGCAGTTTTTTCGTTATTCGACCGCCGGTTCTCCCGGCTTTTTGTAGACCTTGTCCAGCTTCTCATCGATCTCCCGCTGGCAGAAGGCATCCCATTCTTCTTCCGGCACCTCTTCATAGGCCACCGAGACATATTCCGTGTCCATTTTGAACAGGTCAGCCACGTCCAAGGCGATGCGGTTGGCCAAGGCGCGCTTTTCCTCGTCGCTCCGTCCCGGCCACACGTTGACTACGATATGGGGCATCTCCATCCCTCCTTCTGATTTTTCTCATTATACCATGTCAAAGGTCAGCGTTCCACCGTTTCCTCCAACTTCTTGGCCGCCCGATGATGCTGCACCAGGCTGTCCCCCACAAAGAGCAGCACCGCCGCCCAGACGAAGGCGAAGACGATCTGATTGGTGCGGGTGAACGCCTCGCCGTACAGAAAGACGCCCAGCAGGAGCACCATGGTGGGGTTGATATACATTAAAATGCCGGAGAGGGTGATGGAAGTCCCTTTGATGCCCTGGGCAAAGAGCATCAGGGGCACCGATGTGACCACACCGGTCAGGGGCAGCAGGACAAACTGCCAGCCGTGCAAAAGACCCATGGCACCGCTGCCATGCAGCTCTGCAAAGAGCAGAAAAGCCAGGGCAAAGGGCGCCATAAAGAGCGTTTCCAGAAAGATCGAAGTCTCTCCATCTGCGTTCACCTTCTTTTTCAGCGCCCCATAAACGGCAAAGGACCCGCCAATGGTCAGCGCCAGCCAGGGCACGCTGCCGTACATGACCACCGCGATGAGCACCCCGATGGCGGCGATGGCGATGGCCAGCCACTGGATGACGCCGTGCTTTTCCCGGAAAAAGACCGCGCCGATGAGCACGGAGATGATGGGACTCATGTAATAGGCCAGGCTGCTCTCCAGCACCTTTCCGATGGCGATGGAGAAGATGTACAGCCCCCAGTTGATGCTGATGAGGATGGCGCAGAGGAAGATCAGCCGCGCTTCCTTCTTGTCCGCCAGCGCCAGCTTCATCCCGCTCCACCGGTGACGCAGGAGGAGCAGTGCGCCGCAGAAGATGGCTGACCAGATGATACGGGAAGCCAGGACGTAGGCGGAATTGACCATGCTGAGCTGTTTCCAAAAGATAGGCAGCAGGCCCCATATGAGGTAGCTTGCAAACACCAGACCGTTCTCTCTTTTCATAGGTTTTTCTCCTTTTTCGTACTGCCTACTAACGTACACGGTTTCTCTACAAAAGTCAATTGTACACCAGCAAAAAGCAGCAGCCCCGACGGACTGCTGCTTTTGTGCGATTTTTCCGATTTCACCCCATCTTGAGCATTTCCCTGCGCAGACGGGAGACGATGCGCTTCTCCAGACGGGAGATGTAGGACTGGGAGATGCCCATACAGTCGGCCACCTCCTTCTGGGTAGCGGTCTTCCGCCCCTCCAAGCCGAAACGCATGGAGATGATGAGGTGCTCCCGCTCGTTCAGGTGACTCATGGCCTCCCGGAGCATTTGACGATCCACATCCGCCTCGATGGGCTTCACCACCAGGTCGCTGTCCGTGCCCAGCACGTCGGACAGAAGCAGCTCGTTGCCGTCCCAATCCGTGTTCAGCGGCTCGTCGAAAGAGATCTCCCCCTTCTGGTTGGCGGTCTTGCGCAGGTGCATCAAAATCTCGTTCTCGATGCACCGGGAGGCGTAGGTAGCCAGCTTGATGTTTTTGTCCACCTTGAAGGTGTTCACCGCCTTGATGAGACCGATGGTGCCAATCGAAATAAGGTCCTCGATGTTGATGCCCGTGTTCTCAAAGCGCCGGGCGATGTAGACCACCAGGCGCAGGTTGTGCTCGATGAGGGTGCTCTTGGCGCCCAAGTCCCCGTTCTTCATGGCCTCCAGCACCTCCCGTTCCTTGGCACGGGTCAAGGGCTGGGGCAGGACGTCGCTGCCGCCGATGTACCAGATGGGGTCCGGTTCCCGCAGACCCAGCCGGATGAGCAGTTGGTTCAGTTTCATCCTCCAAAGCAATTTGTTATCCTTCATCTTCCTCTTTCCTCCTTATCCATCTGCCCCGACCAGGGCAGTATAGTTGCCGTTTGCACTCAATTTCCCGGGACACAGCGCCACCAACAGCCGTTCTTCCACCCGGCCGCCGATGACCGCTCCATCCACCCGCACCGCCAGCAGCATCCCACTGGACACCCCCACGGAACGATAGGGGATCATCCGCACCCGCTGTGCCCCCAGCGCCGCAGCCAGCGTCGCAACCCCCTCCACCGGGTCACGGAGCGCCGCTTCCACCGGCAGCGCAGCATCAAACAACCCCCGCACCGCCTCCCACTCCGCCACCAGCACCTTGGCATCACTGAGGGGGTCGGCCAGGGTGTTGCCGGTGTCCACCAGGGCGTCCAGACGGACAGTGCGGCCGTCCAGAGTGACCGTCACTGGCAAGATCTCCTTAGAAACCTTGGAGTACCGCCCCAGACAGCGCATCCCCACCGACAGCACCAGGTAACTCCCTGCCGCTGACAGGCACAGGATTTTGAAATCCAGCCCCGTGGCCGGGATGCCGTTGGCGTAGGTCAGCCCACCGCTGCCCAGCAAGGACACCATGAGCACCCCGCCTCCCAGCGCACAGGCACAGGCGAAGAACACCAACGTCAGCCGCAGCAGCCGCTGCCGCCCACCGAAGGCGGTCAGCGCCAGGGCGACCCCCACGGCCACCTTCACCAGCGGGTGGGTCAAAAAATGCCCCTGGGGCAGGAAGGCACACAGGGCGTACACCGCTCCCACCAGCGCCCCCAGCGCCAGACGCAGGGTGGGCACGTGCTGCCCGCAGATGCGGGCGGACAGGCGGAGCAATAGGTAGTCGATGGTCAGGTTGAGCAGAAACAAGGTGTCCACGTACACCACCGTCATAGGCGTCCTCCCTTCTGTGGGTTCCAGTATAGCCCACTGGGATGGAAAATTTCGTCTAAGCGGGGACAAGGCGCAAAAAATCCCTCCTGCCGAAGCAGGAGGGATGAGGGATTATAGAGGCGATTTGAGGAAGTTCCGCAAACACTTCTGGGACAGCGCCAGACAGAGCAGCTCCGAGATGAGCGGCGCAAACCAGATGCTGCTGCCGCCCACAGTGAAAGCCAAGACCATCAGCGCCCCCGCCTGGAGCACCAGGCCACGACCGACGGAGATGCAGATGGCAGGACGAGGCCGTTCCACCGCGGTGAGGAAGCCGCCGATGAGGATGTTGACCCCCAGAATGAGGTAGCACAGGCTGTACCGCCGGAGGGCGTGGACGGAGGTCAGGTTCAGCTCTGGGTTGGTGTTGGACAGGAACGCCTGCACCAGCTGGGGCGCCAGCAGGAAGATGCCCAAAAAGACCACAGCGGTGACGATGGCCACGGCGGTGAACCCGTACCGCAGCAGCTTCCGGCAGCCGGCGGCGTCCTCCTTGCCGTAGTGGAAGCTGACCAGAGGCTGACTGCCCTGAGAAATGCCCATCATCATGTTGATGACCAGGGTGTTGGTGTAGGCGATGATGGTGTAGCTGACCAGTCCCTCCTGACCGATGCACCGGAGGATCATGTGGTTGAAGAGCAGGATCATCAGGCCGTTGCACAGCTCGTTCACCCCGTCGGAGATGCCGATGGGAATGAGGCGGCGATAGATGCTCCAATCCATCCGGAAGCGGACAAAGTGGAAGGTGGTCTTGCCCCGAATAAAGTGGCGCAGATAGATCACACAGGTGAGCATCTGAGACAGGCCAGTGGCCACAGCAGCGCCCCAAACCCCCAAATCCAGGTGGAAGATGGCCACATAGTCCAGGACACAGTTGGTCAGGCAGCCGGTGATCACCGTCCGAATGGCCAGCTGGGGATACCCATCGGTCTTGATCAAAATTTCCATATTGTAGGAAATGATAAAGCAAACAGCAAAGGGGGCAAGACCGGCCAAGTAGTCCTTGGTATAGGGCAGCGTGACCCCTTCCGCCCCCAGCAGCTTGGCCACTGGCTCCAGGAAGAGGAGGACTAGGACGGTGATGATGATACCGGTCACGGCGAGGAGGGTGACGTTCTGGCTGAACAGGCTGTTGGCCCGCTCCCGTTTGCCCTGTCCCAGGAAGATGGATAGGATGGTACTGGTACCCACGGCGAAGATGACTGCGATGGAGAAGAGCAGGTTCAGGAAGGGCGCGGACAGGTTGACCGCGCTCATGGCGTACTCGCCTACCCCACGGGCCACGAAGAGGCCGTCCACGATGGAGTACAGAGAAAAGACCATCAAGGAGGCTACTGTAGCGGTGGAGAAGCGGACGAACTGAGAGAGTAAGCTGCGCTCATCGAGCATTTTGGATTGAAATTCCTTTCTGTTTTGAATTTTCCGCTGGGGAATCTTACCGGATATTATACCGGAACCCTGACAAACTGTCAACACACCTCTCGATTCAGGGCAGCTGGTCGATGTGCTGGAACAAAAACTCGATGAAATATTTGCTGGCGATGGGCATGGTGTTCTTGTCCTTCATGACCAGGCCGATCTTGCGCATGACCACCGGTCTTGTGGGCAAAATAGCCACCTGATAATTGGTCTTGCGCAGCACCAGCTCTGGCAGGATGCTGATGCCCAGCCCCGCCTCGATCATGGACAAAATCGAATAGTCATCGTGAACCCGGAGCCGGACGGACGGCTCCAGCCCCTGCTGGTGGAATGCCTCCAGCGGCTCGCTGAGCAGTCCTTCCTCCAACAACAAAAAGGGTTCGTTTACCAAATCTTCCAAGGTCACATAAGGCGCTTGCGCCAAGGGATGGTTTAACGGCAGCACCGCACGGTGCTCACCGGCTTTGACGAAGCGGGTCTTGATGTTGGGGATGGCGTCCGGGTTCACGAACCCGAAATCCGCCTCCCCGGTGCGCACCCGCTCCGGGATGCTGGTGTAGTCCCCCTGGTGCAGGATGAACTCCACGTTGGGGTAGCGCTCCTGGAACTGCTTGATGAGGGTGGGCAGCCAGTGGCAGGAGACGCTGGAGATGGTGCCGATGCGGATGGTGCCGGTGTCCAGACCGCGAATCTCTTTGGCGATCTCCTGCATGGCCTGATACTGGGCGACGGTCTTTTGGATGGAGGGGAAGAGGCGTTCCCCTTCGATGGTCAGGCGGCTGCCGTAGCGGGAGCGGTAGAGGAGTTTGATGGACAGCTCTCGTTCCAGAGAGGTGATCATCTGGCTCATGGCAGGCTGGGTATACCCCAACACCTCCGCTGCTTTGGTCAAACTGCCCAGTTCGACCGCCTTTTGCAGGGCAATATATCGGTTCATTTCCACATAACCTTTCTGCATATCTACATTCCAAACATTTATTTTACTTATGCTACATTTCAGTATATACTGTAGCCACAGAAAAGGCAAGGCGCGAGCCGCCCCGCCGGAACAAATCTTGAAGGAGGTTCTTTTCATGAGCAGCAAAAAAGCAGAATTATTGATGGTCAGTGTCACGCTAGCCTGGGGTTCTTCCTACCTGCTGATGAAAGTGGGCCTCAACGGCATCGGGCCCTTCAACCTCATCGCCCTGCGCTTCGGCATCGCCTTCGTCTTCATGACCCTGGCCTTCCTGCCCAAGTTCCGCAAGCTGACCCGCGCCACCCTCCTGAAGGGACTTTTGGCCGGCGTCATCCTGTTCCTGCTCTTCACCGGTATGGTCTGCGGCGTCAACTACACCACCGCCTCCACCGCCGGTTTCCTGACCAGCACCACCGTTGTGCTGGTGCCCATCCTGGAGAGCTTCCTGAAACGGAAGCTGCCGGAAAAGTCCATGGTGGCCAGCATCTGCATCGCCATCTGCGGCCTGTTCCTGCTGACCGCCACAGACGGACTGGCGCTGGACAAGGGCGCACTGCTCTGTCTCATGGGTGCGCTGTTCTACGCCATCTACATCATCGTCCTGGACAAGATCGCCAAAAAAGAAGACGCCTTCCTCATCAGCATCATCCAACTGGGGGTCGCCTCCGCCCTGGGCGCCGTGGCCATGTGCCTGTTCGAGACCCCCTCCCTGCCCACCAGACCGGTGGAATGGGGCGCCGTCATCGGCCTGGGGCTGGTGTGCAGCGCCTACGGCTTTGTGGTACAGCCCATCGCGCAGAAATATGCCGCTCCCGAGAAGATCGGCCTGATCTTTGCCCTGGAACCGGTCTTTTCCGCCATCCTGTCCTTCCTCTTCCTCCACGAAGTCCTGGACTTCCGTGGCTATCTGGGCGCAGCCCTGATTTTGCTCTCCGTTGTCGCCTCTGAGCTGATGACCTCTGGTCGGAAGGTGACGGCCAGCAAAAAAATCCAGGCCGATGCCCACACCGTTTGTCGCTGAGACAAGCACTTTTTCCTCTCGCAAATATCCATTTCTTATACCTACTCTCTAAACGGAAAGCGGAGACCATACGTGGTCTCCGCTTTCTACTATTTCGCACAAATGCAAGCATTTGTGCGAGGCCACAGCCCGGTGCATGCACTCTCTTCGTTCGCACACTTACCGGGCTGAGAAGAGAAAAAACGGACGCGCATGTCGCCCGTTTTTTCAAATTTCATTTTATTCCGCCATCTCCGATGCCGGAACTCTGCGAGGCTTTTCTAGCTAAAGTACCCGCATTTTTCTGAAATCCTTTACAGTCCGCGGCTCCACTCCGGCCGGATCTGGCTCTCGCCTGCCAGCGCGCTGTCGATCTTGGCCAGCATCTCCGGCGTCTTGTCCGGGATGGTGTCGTTGAAGGACAGGTAGTTGGAGGCGTGGTTGCTGGTGAAGTGGATGGGACCCTCGTGGATGTTGGCCAGCAGCAGACGGGTCTCCTGGAGCACCTGGGTGGGGGTCAGCATCTTGAACTTGCCCTGCTGAACGTCCCGATACATGGGGGTGCCCGGCTCGCACATATAGGTCAGGGCGGACAGGTGCTGGGGCACCATCTTGTTCATCAGCTCCGCGGTGGCCAGAGCGTGCTGCTTGGATGGCTCGCCGGGGCCAGCCAGACCCAAGATGATCATGGTCCACAGGTCGAACCCGCAGTCCTTCAGCAGCAGAGCGGCGTCCAGGATCTCCTGGGCAGTTGCGCCCTTCTTGACCTTTTTCAACAGTTCGTCATCCCCGGTCTCCACCCCCAGGTACGCCCGCTTCAGGCCGGCTTCGTTCAGCTCTTTCAGCTGAGCGGGGGTCTTGGACATGGTGGACTTGGGACCTGCGTAGGTGGTGACCTTCTCCAAGTAGGGGAAGGTCTTATAGAGCCGCTCCAGGATGGTCAGCAGCTCGTCCTGCTTCATGATGATGGCGTCACCATCGCACAGGAACACCCGGCGGACGCCGTTGCCATAGGCCTTGCGTGCCATCTCAATGTCGTCCAAAATGTCCTTCAGCGGACGGACCCGGAACCGCTTCTCCTTGTACATGCTGCAAAAAGTGCAGGTGTTGTTGGAGCAGCCAATGGTACACTGGAGCAGGTAGCTCTTCCACTCTCCGGGGGGACGGTAAATCATGCCTTCATATCTCATAATACGTTCTCCACAAATCGTTTCATCGTCGCACAGAATTCAGCCATCTCTTCCTCACTGCCAATGGTCACCCGGAGGAAGTTGTCAATTCTGGGCAGGGCAAAATAGCGAACCAGAATGCCCGCCTCACGCAGGTCCGCAAAGAGCTTGCGGGCAGGCAGTTCCGGATGGGTGATAAAAATAAAGTTGCTCTTGGAGGGCAGGACGGTAAAGCCCAGCTCCCGCAGGGTCTCCGATGTCCGGTCTCTGGTGGCCGCCACCTGGGCACAGCGCTGTGCAAAGTAGTCCCCATCCTCCACTGCGGCCACACCGGCCAAAATGGCCAGCTGGTCGATGGTATAGGAGTTGATGGAGTTTTTGACACAGTTCAGCCCCTGGATGAGGTTCTCACTGCCAAAGGCGAAGCCCACCCGCATGCCAGCCAGGGCACGGGACTTGGACATGGTCTGCACCACCAGCAGGTTGGGGTACTCGTCCAGCAGGGGCAGGGCGGAGGTGCCGCCGAAGTCGATATACGCCTCATCCACGATGACCACCACGTCCGGGTTTCCCTTCAAAATGCGCCGCAGGGACGCCTGATCCAGTTCGATGCCGGTGGGGGCGTTGGGGTTGGTGATGACCACGCCGTCGTTGTCCCCCAGCATCTCCTCCACCGGGATGGTGAAGTCGTCCTGCAAGGGGACGGTGCGGTAGTGGATGCCGAACATATTGCAGTAGACCGGGTAGAAGGAGTAGGTGATGTCCGGGAACAGGACGGTGCCGCCCTCCTCAAAGAACGCCTGGAAGGCGAAGGCCAGCACCTCGTCCGAACCGTTGCCCACGAACACCTGGCTCTCCTTGACGCCGTAGGACTTGGCCAACGCGGACACCAGTTTGCTGGCATCCGGGTCGGGGTAGAGCTTGAGCCGCTCGTCCACGCCCTGCTGCACCGCTTCCACCACCTTGGGGGAGGGCGGATAGGGGTTCTCGTTGGTGTTTAATTTGATGAATTTCCGCTCCTTGGGCTGTTCCCCGGGGGTGTAGGGGGTGAGGCTGCGGATACGGCCGCTCCAAAATTCTTTCATAGCTCGTGCGCTCCCTTATGCTTTTATCATTGTGGCTCCTGCCCTTGGGGCAGGATCTTTTTCACGCTTTTTTCCGCCTTGCTGCGCAAGATCATCACTTCTCGCCCGCAGGTTTGGCAGCGGAGACGGAAGTCCATACCCACCCGCAGCACCAGCCATTCTCTCCCCCCGCAGGGGTGCGTTTTTTTCATCTGCAAGACATCGCCTACTTGAATGTTCATGGGATTCGCCTCCTATATTACTTTAGCACACTGATACGCTATCACATTATATCTTTCCTGTCAATAGCACTCCTGCACAAATCCAGCCATCGGACGGTGCAAGAACAAACCCCCTCCCCGCGGCATAGGATACACCATCCATACAACTGGAAAAGAGGAGGAAGGATTATGCATGATTTCTGGCCGGAAGGCCGACGATACACCACCCTGGAAAATCAGCAATTTTTGGCCAGCCGCGCCGGTCTGGAAGCCGCCTGGCGGCAGCAGGTGGTGCTGGAAGGGCTGGCGCTCCGCTGTGACCCTGCCCACAACCTGACGGTGCAGCTGGGGGACACGGTGGGGGTCATCCCACGGGAGGAGTGCGCCCTGGGCATCCGAGAGGGCACCACACGGGACATCGCCATCCTCACCTGCGTGGGCAGGGCGGTGAGCTTTATCATCACCGGCTTCGAGAACGGCGTCCCCCAGCTCTCCCGGCGCTTGGCACAGGAACGGGCGCTGGCGCAGCTGCTGCAATGTCAGCCGGGGGACATCTTGCCCGCCACCGTCACCCACCTGGAACCTTATGGCGCTTTCGTGGACATCGGCTGCGGCGTCCCGTCCCTGCTGCCCCTGAAGACCATCTCCATCTCCCGCATCCCCCATCCCAACTGTCGCTTCCGACCGGGGCAGGAGATTTTTTGCGTGGTGCGGCAGGTGATGCCGGAGCTGGGACGGGTGCAGCTGTCCCACAAGGAGCTGCTGGGCACCTGGTCGGAGAACGCCAGCCACTTTGAAGCAGGCGAGACAGTGACCGGCATCGTCCGCAGCGTCATGGACTATGGCATTTTCGTGGAGCTGGCCCCCAACCTGACCGGCCTGGCGGAACCGCTGGAGGGCTTTCAGGCAGGGGATTCCGTGTCGGTCTACCTCAAGTCTATTCTACCCGACCGGCAGAAGATCAAGCTGGCCATCATTGGCACCGTGGCGCCTCAGCCCCCTGCACCTCTGGCCTACCACGCCACCGCCGGTCGTGTGGTGGACTGGAACTATCACGGGGTCACGCATATCGTCCCGCCGGAAGAGATTATCCCTTCCCCTTGATGCGCGCCCAATAGGCTTTGGCCGCCTGTTCGGTTTTGTTCTCGCCGTACTGATAATAAGCAGCGTCCTTGAGCCGGTCGGGCAGGTACTGTTGGGGAACATAGTGGTTGGGGAAGCTGTGGGGATACTGGTAGGTCAGCCCACGTCCCAGCTTTTTGGCACCGGCGTAGTGACTGTCCATGAGATAGGCGGGGATGTCCCCATAGTTTCCCTTTCGGATGTCGCTGAGGGCGGCGTCGATGCCCATGATGGCGGAGTTGGATTTGGGTGCCGTGGCCATCAAAATGACCGCTTCCGCTAAGGGGATACGTGCCTCCGGCAGCCCCAGCATATTGGCCGCGTCAATGCAGGATTTCACAATGGACACCGCCTGGGGATAGGCCAGCCCCACGTCCTCGGACGCGATGACCATGAGCCGCCGACAGGCAGACACCAAATCCCCCGCCTCCAGCAGCCGCGCCAGATAGTGCAGCCCGGCGTCCGGGTCGCTGCCCCGGATGGACTTTTGCAGGGCGGACAGGATGTCATAGTGGTTGTCTCCGTCCCGATCATAGCGGAAGGCAGACTTCTGCCCCACCAGCTCCGCATCCTCCAAGGTCACCGTCACCACGCCGTCCACCTGCTGGCCAGCGGCACAGAGCAGCTCCGCCCCGTTGATGGCCTTGCGCACGTCGCCGCCGCAGGCGGTGGCCAGGTAGTCCCGCACGGCGTCCGATGCCTGGATGGTCACGCCGCTGCGCTCCTCCAACAGCCGGAAGGCTCGGTCTACCGCCGGTCGAACCTCCTGGGGCGTGACCGGTTTGAACTCAAAGACGGTAGACCGAGAGAGGACGGCATTGAAAATGGTGAAGTAGGGGTTCTCCGTGGTGGAAGCGATGACGGTGATCTTGCCGTTCTCCATGAACTCCAACAGGGACTGCTGCTGCTTTTTATTGAAATACTGGATCTCATCCAGGTAGAGCAGCACCCCGTTGGGCGCAAGGAGCGTGTCCACATCGGCGATGACCTCCCGGATGTCCGCGATGGAGGCGGTGGTAGCGTTGAGCCGGTGCAGGGTGCGGTGGGTCTGGTTGGCGATGATGTTGGCTACCGTGGTCTTGCCGGTGCCGGACGGGCCAAAAAAGACCATGTTGGGCACCTGACCGCTCTCGATGATGCGGCGCAACACCCCGTTTTTGCCCAGGATGTGGCTCTGCCCCACCACGTCCTCCAAGGTCTGAGGCCGGATCTCATCGGCCAACGGACGGTACTGCATCTGTGCCGCCTCCTTTCCTTCGTACTTGCGTTTATTTTACCACATTTTATGACGGGGGAAAAGGGATGGGCTTTGTGGAATGTCCTGTTTTATGGTACAATCTATTGTGAATTTATCACAGGAGGAACACGCCATGAAGACCAAAGAGGAGGCACGCGCCATCGTCAACGGGCTGAAAGCACTGTACCCGGATGGCATCTGTTCCCTGCAATACCAAAAAGATTATGAACTGCTGTTCTCCGTCCGCCTGTCCGCCCAGTGTACCGACGCCCGGGTGAACAAGGTCACCCCCGCCCTGTTCCAGCGCTTCCCCACTCTGGAAGCCTTTGCCGAGGCAGCACCGGAAGAGGTGGCGGAATACATCCACTCCTGCGGCTTCTACAACGGCAAGAGCCGGGACCTGGTGGGCTGCGCCCAAATGCTGCTGCGGGACTTTGGCGGCAAAGTCCCCCGGGACATGGACGACCTGTTAAAGCTCCCCGGCATCGGCCGCAAGACCGCCAACCTCATCCGGGGCGACATCTTCCATGAACCCGGCTGCGTAGTGGCAGACACCCACTGCATCCGCATCTCCGGCCGCCTGGGTCTGACCGATGGGACGAAAGACCCGGTAAAGGTGGAAAAGCAGCTGCGGGAAGTGCTGCCGCCGGAGGAATCCAACGACTTCTGCCACCGATTGGTGCTCCACGGACGGGCGGTGTGTACCGCTCGGACGGCCAAGTGTGAGATCTGTCCCCTGTGCGAGTGGTGCGACCACTTCTTGAGCCAGGGGAAGTCGTCGGAAGGGAAAAAGTAATAGGCTCCAAAGGTCAAGCGCCGCAGGCCAACTTAAGTTTTGCGGAGCTTTTTAAGTGAGATTCCAAATCTATGATTTGGCTTAATCGAACTTACACAGGGTGACAAAAGCAACTAGGATCCAGGGGAAAAGCCCCTGGTCGCTGACCGCAGACAGCGCCGCAGCGGTAAGAAAACTTGCCAGTGGCAAGTTTTTAGCGTAGGCCATGCCTGTTTTACAGGCATGGTACGTTGGTTTTTACGCAAGAGGGGAAACCCCGCAGCGTTAAAAAAACCTGCCGGGGGCAGGTTTTTAGCGAAGGCCCCGCCTGCCAACAGGCGGGGAGACGGTTCGGGTAGGAGTACAAGGATGAGCAATTATACTAGCCTGCCCCGGGGGTTCTCCCTTCCCTATGCTGTATATTTCTAAAAAGGAACCACGTAACATCCTAACCAGACGTCACGTGGTTCTTTTCTATCCTTTCCGTTTCCGCCCGCCAGCTTTTTTCTCCACACGCCCTGTGGATTTCTTCCCTTTGCCAGCTTCGGGCTTCCCTTTCGGACGCTTTTCACCGCCCTTTTCCCCGACCTTTTTCGCCCTCGGCGGATAAGGCCGGATCAAGCACCGGGCGTCAAACCCGATCAGATCCTCTCGCCCCGCCTTTTGCAGCGCCTCCCGCACCAGCTTCCAGTTTTCCGGAACCTTCCACTGGAGCAAGGCACGCTGCAGGGCTTTTTCATGGGGATCGGTGGCCACGTACACCGGTTTCATGGTGCGCGGGTCGATGCCGGTATGGTACATACAGGTGGACAGGCAGCCGGGCACCGGGTAGAAGTCCTGCACCTGCTCCGGCAGCCGGTGGCTGGCATTTAGATACTCCGCCAGCGCCACCGCGTCCTGTAACGTACTGCCCGGGTGGGAGGACATGAGATAGGGCACCAAAAACTGCTTTTTCCCCGCGTTTTTGTTCAAGGCGTTGTACTTCTGCTGGAACCGCTCATAGACCTCAATGTGGGGCTTGCCCATATAGTCCAGCACCGAATTGATGCAGTGCTCCGGCGCCACCTTCAACTGACCGGACACGTGGTACTGCACCAGCTCCCGGAAGAAGGTGTCCCGTTTGTCACAGAGCATATAGTCATAGCGGATACCCGACCGGATGAAGATTTTCTTGATGCCGGGGATTTTCCGCAGCTTCCGCAGCAGCGCCACGTAATCGGACTCGTCTGCATCCAGATTAGGACAGGGCTTGGGCGCCAGACACACCCGTTTGGCACAGACTCCCTCCTTCAGCTGCTTCTTACAGCTTGGGTGGCGCAGGTTCGCCGTGGGGCCGCCCACGTCGTGGATGTAGCCCTTAAACCCCGGGTGATGGGTCAGCGCCGTGACCTCCCGGATGACGCTCTCGTGACTGCGGCAGGTCATCATTCGCCCCTGGTGAAAGGCCAGGGCACAGAAGTTACAGCCGCCGATACACCCTCGATTATGGGTGACCGAAAACCGCACCTCCTCAATGGAAGGCACGCCGCCCATGGCATCGTACATAGGGTGCGGTTCTCGGACGTAGGGCAGCTCCGCAATGCGATCCAGCTCCTTGGTGGACAGAGGCATCTGGGGCGGGTTGGTTACCAGCCACCGGTTCCCGTGCTTCTGCAAGATGGCCTTGCCCCGCACTGGGTCGTGCTCCTCGTACTCCACCTGGTTGGCCTCGGCGTAAGCCATCTTGTCCGCCTTCACTTCTTCATAAGAGGGCACCTCCACCCAGGGATACACACAGGCTTCCCGCTCCCTTGCGGCGAAGCTGGTGCCTCGGACGGTGGTGATGTCACTCACCGGCACACCGGCGTTGAGCTGTGCGGCAATCTCCAACGTAGCCGCCTCCCCCATGCCGTAGATGAGCAGGTCGGCTCTGGCGTCGAACAAAATCGCCCGGCGCACCTGGTTGCTCCAGTAGTCATAGTGGGCGAACCGACGCAGGGAGGCTTCCAAACCGCCGATGATGAGGGGCGTGTCCGAAAAAGCCTCCCGCACCCGGTTGGCGTAGACGATGACCGCCCGGTCTGGACGCAAGCCGGTCTGATAGCCGGGGGAATAGGCGTCCTGGCGGCGGCGTTTTTTGGCGGCGGTGTAGTGTGCCACCATGGAGTCCAGGTTGCCAGAGGAGAGCATGACCGCCAGACGGGGTTTCCCCATGGCCAAAAACGCATCGGCACTGTGCCAGTCCGGCTGCGGCAAGAACGCCACCCGATACCCCTCCGCCTCCAACGTGCGGGCGATGACCACGCCGCCGAAGGAAGGGTGATCCACATAGGCATCGCCGTTGACGATCAAAAAATCATACCAATCCCAACCACGAGCCTCCATGTCCGCCTTGGACACGGGCAGGAAGGGATTTTCACAGGCTGCTTTCTTCGCGCTCATACCGGATACCCGATTTCTTTCTCCATCAGCCGCAGGGGTACTGCGCTGTCCGTGGCCGGGCCGATGTCCGTAAAGCCGTTGCGCAGATAGAACCGCTTGGCCAGCGCATTGTCCGGGCTGCACCGCAGACGCAGCTTGGTGCGCCCCATGGGGCGGAAGGTGGCCACCGCCTGACCGATGAGCTGGATGCCCAGGCCGTGGTGACGGAATTTTTGGTTCATATAGTAGAAGGAGATGTACCCAGCGTCTGCTTCCGCGTATCGTTCCAAGTCCATTTGCAGCAGCCCTGCGATCTCCTCCCCATTCATGGCCACCATGACCGCTTTGGCGTCCGCTTCACTGGACGCCTTCGCCGCCTGATAGAACTGCTCCATGGGACAAGGCTCGTCACCGTGGACGCTGATCCAAGCCTCCCGCCGATAACTCTCGTACAGCGCCCGCTCTTCCACCGGCTCCCAGGGGCGATACCAGATATTTTGATCCTCAATGGCCGCCTTCTCCTTGGATTCCCGCCACCAGGTCTGTTTGCCCAGGGTGGACAGTTCCGGCGTCAGGTGGGAGCCGTCCCCGTAGAAGAGCACCTTAGCCGTCTCCCCTTCGATCTCCACACAGCTGACCGCCGTGTTATCGCTGGGGATCATGTTGTGCATCTCCTCCAAGGGGCGTCCATAGAAAGCATTCACCGCCGTCCGAATGGCTTCCCCATGGCTGACACAGGCGATGGTCTTGCCGTCGTTGGCCGCCGCCAGACGATAATAGGTGGACACCACCCGCTGACGCAACTCCTGAAAGCTCTCGCCGCCCATGGGGGTGTAGTGGGCGTTGCCGCCGGAGAAATAGGCCATCTGCTCCGGATGCTTCCGCGCCGCACCGCCCCAGGTGTCGTCCTCCCAATCTCCCATGGAGATCTCCCGCAGCCCCGGTTCCAGCTGCAGCGGCAGACCCTTGGGCAGGTAGAGGGCTTTGGCCGTGGTCTGGGTGCGGAACAGGTCGCTGGAATAGACGGCGTCCAAGTAGATGTCCTGGAACCGCTTCTCCAGCGCCGCAATCTGCCGATACCCCAGCGGGGTGACCAAGCTGTTGTATTGACCATGGATGCGCCGGTATAGATTTCCCTCCGCCTCCGCATGGCGGATGATGTAAATTCTGGTCATAAAAACACTTCTTTTCTATCTCCACTTCATTGACATAATATCAATCTCATTTCACCACGGCAGAACCCCACCGGTCAGCTCCGTAACCGAGCTCAGTCCCTGCCGTTCCGCGATGGCGGCCAGCTCATCCCGCACCTGCAAAGGCGCATAAGGATTGACAAAGTTGGCCGTCCCCACCGCCACAGCGGAGGCGCCTGCCAGCATCATTTGAGCCGCGTCCTCACCGGTGGCGATACCGCCCATGCCCAGCACAGGGATGTTGACCACATTGGCCACCTCCCACACCATCCGCACCGCAATGGGCAAGACAGCCGGGCCGGACAGGCCGCCGGTGTTCATCTTCAAAATGGGGCGGCGGGTGTTCACGTCAATCCGCATCCCGCGGACCGTGTTGATAAGGGACACCGCGTCCGCGCCAGCGGACTCTACCGCCTTGGCAATGGCGGTGATGTCGGTGACGTTGGGGGAGAGCTTGACCATGACCGGCACGGCGGAATGTTTCTTCGCCACCTCGGTCACTTCCGCGGTCATCTCCGGCACCACGCCGTACTGCAAACCTCCGCATTTCACGTTGGGACAGGAGACGTTGACCTCGATCATATCCACCCCAGCATCACTGAGCTTCTGGCACAGGATGCCGTACTCCTCTGGGGTGTTGCCAGAGATGTTGGCGATGATCTTCACGTCGTGTTTCCTCAGTTCGGGCAGTTCTTGGGCGATAAAAGCGTCCACGCCGGGGTTCTGGAGGCCCACGGAGTTCAGGATTCCCATGGGGGTCTCAGCCACGCGAGGGGGCGGATTGCCCTCTCTGGGGGCAAGTGTAAGTCCTTTACAGCAAATGCCCCCAAGTTCACTCAGGTCATAGAACTGACCGTATTCCCGACCAAATCCGTAGGTACCAGAGGCCACCACAACGGGATTTTTCATTGATATACCAGCAAAATTCACCTGTTGGCTCACCTTATTCATCCCACGCTACCTCCTCACTATGGAACACAGGGCCGTCCTTGCAGACCCGTCTGTAATGTCCTTTCACTTTACAGGAGCAGGTCAGACAGGCCCCCAAACCACAGGCCATCCGTTCCTCTAAAGAGACCTGGCAGTCTCTCCCCTCCCCTGCCGTCACGGCGGAAATCGCCTTCAGCATGGGGGTGGGGCCGCAGGCCAGCACGGTCAGGTCGGGATTTTCCCGCAGCAGCCGCTGTACCACCTGATCCACCCGGCCTGTTTCGCCGTAAGAACCGTCCTCCGTGGTCACGGTGACGGGCAAACCCGCTGCCGCCAGCTCGTCCGCCAGGATGACGCCATCCTGAGAGCGGAAGCCAAAGGCCGCCTGGCACCGGTCGCCCA
>JABLTO010015397.1_pt1 | contig 124839 bp, 115 predicted proteins | sample 7160091 | NCBI WGS metagenome assembly JABLTO01 (sample SAMN14651225, study PRJNA627086) | human gut metagenome | isolation source: feces | host: Homo sapiens | reverse complement strand
GCTTTTTTTATCATAGAGGCAGGATGGCAGCGGAATGCATCAAAAAATTTTTCGCGCACATGGCAAAACAGCAGGCAACCGTAATGCGTCAACACTTGTTACCAATATGCCGCTTACTATCGTAATACTAGCAGCAACTGTTCCAATTTTATACACTTTAGGCCAATTTTTCTTGATCCATTGTCTATGCCGTTCTTTTTTGAACAATTTATCCATTTTTTTATTGAAATCATCTGAAAACACATATTCTTCTAACTCACATTCGTTTTGTATTTCTTCAGAGTTTTCTATATCTTCTTGTATTGCCGCTCTTACCAACAAGTGAAAGAGGTCGTCCTTAGACTTTTTATCCATACATTAGTCCTCCTTTTCTTTTAAACTTTCCAACAATTTTTTCTTTGCACACGCAATCCGATAATATACAGTATGCGTTTTCATTCCCATAATAGCTGCGATTTCATCTACTGTATGCTCATAAAAACAGTATAATTTCAATGGATCTTTAAATTTATCATCCATTTCTTCAATCGTCTGTAATATACGCATATACCCTATATTACTTAGTACTGTGTCATCTACTGTGCTCAAATCCGGAATGGTAGCAGCTTCTTCTATATTTACTACCACATTTTGTCGTTTCCTCCAAATATCTAAAGCGGTATTTTTTGTAAGTATCAAAACATAATCCTGCTGTTCTTTTTGCCCCAACTCCAGAATTTTTGTTTGATTCTTCGCAATCTTAATAAATGCTTCTGAGACAGCATCTTCTGCCATGTATGTATCTTTCAGTATGCGATTAGCAACATGGAACATATTGGTCTTATATTTAAAATATAGTTCTTCAAGGAATATATGTTTGGTTGTTTTCTTATCCACCGTGATCTTTTTCTCCTGATAATATAAATTAACAATTTCCCCTACATATATTAAACGTGTTTTCTCGTCTATTTTTATAAAATTCTTTCCAAATTTTCTATTTTTGTTTCTTTGCACAATTTTATACTCACATTTTTATGTATTATCACAACAAGGATCCCACTATAGTACCTTGTAACCTATAGTGGGATCTTTATCTATCAATTATTTTCAATTAAAACACTTACTAAGAAATGTTACAATCTGTCCTCGCGTACACATATTTCTTGGTGAAAATGTTGTTGCAGATGTACCGGATGTCACTTGTTTTTCGGCTGCCCAATTTACTGCATCTGTATACCATGCATCCGAGGGAACATCAGTAAATGGCATCTCCATGTCATCTGTATCGAGTCTGCCAACATAATTGTATATCATCTGTACAGCCTGCGCGCGCGTGCATCCACTTTCAGGTGAAAAAGTCTTTGGTGATCTCCCAGATGTAACACCTGCTTCTGATGCCCAAACCACAACATCATAATAATAAGCATTGTATGCTACATCTTCAAACGGCATTTGCGGTGATACAACATTAGATACCGCAGTAAAACCAGTCTTTCCATCTATGATATTGCTGGTCACTACTCGGTAGTATTCTCTTTTGCTTCCATCTGCATCCATCCATGAATCTTCACCGACAGATGCAGTATGTACCGTCTCATATGTCCCATCAGACTTATCTGCCTTTTGAATCATATACTGCGCAGCGCCATCAGCATCTGTCCAACTGATACGATTTCCAGTGTCTGCTATATATGTTGCTGTCACTGTCGTTTTGTCTGGTGTCAGATACTTATATTTATCCTGTGTTGTTGTCACAATCAATGACGGATTCTTTAAGATGTCTAATCATTATTGGCGTATACGAATTATCTGTAACATCATACAATGCATAATTCTCTTCGCTGTCTTTTGTCAAGATACAAAGCAGCGTCAAATTATCTTTGTCATAATACTCATAAAAATCAAGGTCTTCTCCATCTATCTCAGCTTGATTGTATGAGCATATATATTCCGTTTCGTATGGAAAAAAATAAACCGCATATGATGTCATCTGTTCGGCCACATCATCATCCGGTGGAGTGCACGGGAAAGTATATCTCTGGTCATCTCGACTCTCTACGGTTGGTAAATACGGATCTTTTGCCACGCTCTTCTGTTTTGTATGCAACACAATATGACCATCATCGTATCGCTTTTCTCCAGAGCTCTCTCTTTTTTCGGATTTTTCTGTTTTTCCCTGTTCTTTTACCGTAGCATCTTTCGTTTGATTGTCATCTGAACTTACAGAAGAAGACGATTCTTTTTCTGTAGATTGCTGCAGACTCGGATATGCAACTAGCGATAAAATAAATGCTGCTATCACTGCAATAATCAAAACAATAATCAGTATCTTTTTCTTCTTCATTTATATCATCTACTTTCTTCTTGTCCACATTGTTGCATATGTAGCATCTGAATTCTTACTGACTGGTCGAACGACAATCAAATAATATTTTGTCTTTGATTCACTCAAAAACAGGTTCTCTATCTCTCCATCTATCATTGCTGTGTCATATCCAACAACGGTATAATTTGTGCGTTCAGGCACTCCTACAAGTGCTTTACTTTTCGTATAGAATGTATCAGAATCAAAAACCAATGTCAAATCTCCCGTTTTATTTGTCCACTCTCCATTCAAAATATTTTTGGATAATTCCAATTGCATAACTTTTTTGTACGTTATACTTACATTTTTATCACCATTGAATTGCAATGTACCATTATCTTGTAATTTCGCCTTACAAATAACAGGCTGTTCTTCAACCGTCACCGAAATTCCATCGTCAGTCACTTTATATGTATGGCGTTGCTTTTCATGATCGGTATTTCCAAAGAACTCGTAGCTGATAATCGTACCGTTCTCTTCAAAAATAATCGGATATGTTTCTGTATCTACAGGAATCCAGTAGCCCGGCAATGTTTCTTTTAACTTTTTCTTATCTTCTGCCTTTTGTAATGTATCAGCTGCTTCGTCAGCGGCTATCCGATTTTCTCTTGCGAACTCAGCTGCATCTGCATCAGAATAATAGGTATGTGAATGCTGTCCATTATCAAAGAAAAGTACTGTATTTCCATTGCTATCCTTCTGTATCCGAAGCTCATGTGTTCCATCTACCGCACTGGTCAGTGTAATTGTATTCTCCTTCGTTGTATACTGTCCAGTTGTTAGCCAACCACTATCTGTATATTGTCCATCTTTCAAAGTCAATGTGCTCTGATCATCTCTATCACTATACCAAGTCTGCTCAATAGATTGATGTCCACATCCAGTGAGCATTCCCACTGCAAACAGTAGTAAACATGCAATGCCATAAATTTTCTTTCTCATAACTGCCTTCCTTTCATCTGATTATGCAGCGGATCAGTCAGTACACGAACTAGATATTGCACTGCTTTCATCAGAAAAAATTCTATCGTATCCTTTCCCAATGTAATGCCAACCGAAAAAAGCATTAACACTATCATAATACCCAGTCCCATTAATATCGTGTGAATTGTGATTGCCGCATGTGTTACCACCAAAATGATTACTGACAAGACAACAATAGATGCAGTAACTGCACACAGACTGGCTAAAATCATTAATATAAAACTTCCCGCAGCAAACAGCAGCAATAAAGCCGCTGGCACCGGTAATAAAGCCAATGCAATTGCTTTCTGCAAAATCTTTATTGCAGTGGATCTTTCATGCATATCTTTCACCTCTATTACGACATTTGCATCGCGTGTACAACAACTCGCTTTGCAAAATTCTTCTCATAGCAACAAACCAATGTCACAATTTTGTTATCCGTATTCGGTGTGATTCCTGTATCATATTGTGCAGCACTGCTTATATTCTGCAAAAATTCTGGAAACGTATCTTCTTTAATACTAGGATTAAACGCTATACTTTTTGCTGAAGATATATAAACCGAAAAAATTGTATATGTATGTTGCTCTCCATCATCCGTATCAATCGTAATTTCTTTGTGCTTCTCCCAGAATGATTCAGAAAGATATTTATTTAGTTGACTGAACATCGTCTTTCTGGAAGATAACTCATGCCCATAAATGACCGTATTAAAATCCGAAAAGTCTGATTGATTCCGATAGTCTATAAAGATACTGCCCATCCAATTTCGTCTGCCATTATATGCATACTTTAAATAGTGTGTATTATTTTTTCCTTGTACTATCGGATAGTCAATGTTGGTTCCCGGAATAATAATCCAACCGATAACGTCTTTGTTCTGCGCATGTAAAGCGTCAAAATCAATACTTGAATTTTTTCTACTCTTAGAATCCTGTTTACCATCCTCAACAGTATTTCCCGCTGAATTGTCGGTAGTGCCTGTTTGATACAGTGTTCTGCATTCTTGATACACTTGTATACTTTGTTCTTCCTCCCAGTGCATGTATGCAAAGACTCCATAAGCCCCAATCAGAACAACTACAGAAATAATTTGTATCACGGTTAGAATTTTTCTCACAGTTCTTGTCTCTCCTGTCTTTGTTGTTTTTTCTTTTCTTCTTGCTTTACATCTTGCTCATACTTTGAAGAATCTCTAGCAAATACAAATCGTTCGCCATGCTCAATCCGTATAACAACATCCTTTGCTTTTTCCAGCTCAGCAGCACGTTTTGCAATCTGCTCTATCAATTTTTCTAATTGTTTTATTTCGCCTTCTTTATTCTCCAACATATTTTCTAACTTCTTATCTGAAATATCCGTCCGCAATCCAAGCTGTTTCAGCTTTGCTTTTGCAATTTCAAATGTCTGCAATTCTTTCTCATGCTGTTTGTCAAATCGTTTTTTCTGAAATCCTACTCTGGACTTCTTCTCAGATTCCTCTGCGATCGGCTTCAGCCTATTGTATAGTTGGATCAGCTGCACAGCCTGTCTATGCTGGTGCATCTTATCTTTCAACGTGCTCATTGTCGTTCGGCAATCTAAAATATCGTGTTGCAATGCTTCCATCCGAGAATCAAAATCTGAAAACTGTTGAATATTTTCGTGTCGCATCAGCAACAGCGTATTAGCAAGTTCTTTCGTTGCGGCAAGTTTTGTTGACCGTGCCATCTTCGCAACACGATTTCGATATGCATGTTGTTTCTCAATTCGTTTCTCAATTGCAGCACGAGAAAATTTGTCACCCAATGATCTATCTCGTGTAAAGCGTTGCTGCCCTTCCACACGAAAAGATAAATACTTTCCTTCTTTCATTTCAACACCGCGATCTGCTAAGTGTTGTTTGAATTCTTCAAAGCTGTCAGACTCTCTGATGCACTCATTGATGTTTTTTCTGATCTGTTGTCGGAATGATTGATGATATTTCAGATTCTTTGTTCGCTCACTTTGTTTTACTTGAGTGATATTTAATCCATGCCTACGCCGAACCAAATCATTTTTATCCCGTAACAGTTTTGCATCATTCCACGTGTGCCACTTGCTTAAATCTTCAATAGAAACCGCATTAAAAATAATATGGTTATGTAGATTGTTTGTATCTGTATGTGTTGCAATCACATACTCAAATTTTCCGCCTAAGACTTCTTCTGCCCATTCCCTTCCAATTTCATGTACTTGCTCCGGTGTGAGATTATCATCTACATCAAACGATTGAATCATATGATACGCTAAAATATTTTTCTTTTCTGAAAGAGAAAACTTCGTCTTTTCTCTGTTCATTTTTTCAGCAAGCTGTGCAGTCATCTTAAATTCAGCTTCTGCCGCACTTGCATCTGGTGTACACTGAAAAGCTGACAATAATTTTTCATCTTCTGTTTTTGCTGGATTCATAATATAATTCAATGCCTTTGAAAGTGTAAAGCGAATCGGATGAATTTTAGAAACACCCATATTTACCTTCCACCATTTTCAATCTTTCCCATCAATTTAATTAAATCAAACATCATTGACCGAATCGTTCCGATTTGACGCGTCAACTCATCAACATCAGATTTATAAATACTGCGTGTGCTATTTGCAATCCGTGCGACCTGATTCACATTGTTGCTGACACCGGCAAGCTGCCTATGAATTTCTTTCAATTCCTCCCAATTTGGCGTGATAATCAACCCATTCATCAGCATATGCCGAGCAAATGTAGAAAAATCTTTTTGTTTTGTCCGCTTCATTCTTTCAAGAATAATTTCTTTTTCTTGTTCATCTACACGAATAATCATTCGTAAAGGTCTCTTTCTATTTTCCATTTTTATCTCCTATAAATAACTTCGGGGATTGGGGTGTCCCCAAATTTGCTTTTACAATTCATTTATGAATAATAAATTGTAAAAGTAGTAAGTGGGCACCCACTTGCATTGCTTGCTGTTTTGTGCACACCACCTTCCTCGTTGGTGGTGATTTTCTTTTTCAATTGTATGAATATAGGAGCTTCGCCCCTATATTCTCAACAATCCGAAAGAATATTGTCACCATTCCAGCGAAAACAATATTCTGATTAACAGGTAATCGAAACCATAAATGCAAACATTGGCTATAGCTAGAGCCAATAATCCAAATGCTTTCAGCCATTTCTTCGTTGTTATCTTTTTCATTTTCTCTTTCCGCTTGCAAACATTAGACATATAAGCATGATTCCTGCAACACATCCCATCAAAAATCCTGCAATAAAGAACCACATGAAATATCCTCCTAACTCTAATTGAAATACATCGTTACTCAGCGATAAAAAATGTAAGTGCAATAACTGCTCCCATATATACACTGAATAAAATTTTTACATACTCCATCAGACTTTTTCTCTCTGTCTTATCCAATTTCTAATTCCCGCTCTGTGAAAATTCCATTTCTTCTTCTGCGTTTAGATTGCAAGTATGTCAACAAAAAATCATTCACATCTTTTCCTGCTTCCAGATGACAGTCAATCACCTGATACTTGTCTTTCAAAGCAGTCGCAATTGCTTGTGCGCTACTGCGCCCAGCCTTATCATTATCAAGATGCAAATAAATCTTTTGAATATTTGTATGTTGCTTCAGAAAATGCTCCAATGCAATCGGAATCTTCATTTCTCCAGAATCATTCGGCTGATAGACACCAGACAGAGATAGTAAATTTTCTTTGTGATAGTCTTGTCCTTCACTAGCCAAGTATGTTGCATATGATAGCAGGTCAATCGCTGCTTCAAATAAATGTACAGAATCAGAATGCTTTGCAGAAGCCAACCGAAAAGAAAAGTTCTTATTGCTGCCAGATACATCGCCCTTAAAATTGCTTCCGGCTTGCGTTCCACGGCATGCTGCATACTGCGGGATTCCATGTTCATCCTTCCCAACAAAAACCACGTTGTGATACTTCGCGCTCTCATAAAGCAATCCGGTTCGAATACATTCACAGATCAATGCTTCATCAATTCCTCTGTTTTTCAGATACTGAATTACTCGATTGCAATTCCGATTTCTTTTTGGTAATTCTAATTGCTTTTCTTTTGGCTCTCGTACTTTTTCTGATACGTGTGGCACGTATTCTATCCCGCTGCTTGCAAGCAGTTGCACTGCATCAGCGAATTTCATATCTCGAACTTTTATCAGGTAGTCAAGAGCTGATACTCCGCCAAACCCACGAGACCACCAGAACCATTTACCATTTGAAATCTTCAAACTATCATGCTCTCGTGTCTTGTAAGTCTTGGCTCCAATACGCGCAAGATTGTCTGGCTCGTATGTCTGCATATACGTCAGCAGATCAATCTGCCGGACACGTTCTATCGTGTCCGGTGAGATTTTTCCGTATGTATTTCGCTGATTAGCTTTTGTTGTAGTCATGAATTTTCCTCTCCTTCCATAGCTACAACTTCGCCAGTTGTTGGGTCAGCCCTGATGCCTTCACTTTCGTACAATTTGCTGTTCTCCCGAATGTCACAGCATCGTTTTGTCTCACCAAACCGAACGCGATCTGCCACAACGACCATCTTAGAATGATTCTGCCCGTTGTCATCCGTCCAGCGCTGCTGCATCAAATGTCCCAACACAATCATCATTGCACCTTTGCGAAAATAATTTGCCACAAATTCTGCATTGTTTCTCCACGCAGTCACGTTGATAAAGTCGGACTCTCTCTTTCCATCTGTTTCATAATCGCGTAGCACCGCTACAGAAAAAGACAATACCGGTACGTTATTGCTCGTGTACTTCAGCTCCGGTTCTGCGGTCAATCTTCCCATCACAATGACTTGGTTCAACATGTTTGTTTACCTCCAAAATAAATTTTTCTTACAGGGGGACTGTAAGTCCGCCCTGCGGCTTACGTCCCTTGTTGCCACCGCAGTAGCGCATGATCTGTTTGTCAAGGGCGGCGGTTTCCGCCGTTCATTTCACCCTTTACAGACAGATACAGCGCTGCTATTTTCCTGATTACAGCAATTTGTCTGGCTGCTCACCAATTTTTGATCTGCGCCATAATTACGCCGTTATGAACCTTTTGCGTCACCAATCGAGACCAAATACACGACTGCATATAGCTGATCTTATTTTTGATCGAGCTATGTCTCTCCGCTGCTTTGATTTCAGCCTTGCGATAATCTTCTACAATGTCATCAATCACTTCAAATGCAAACGGGTAGTATACGTCATCTGCAAATTCAATACAGCGATTCAAAAACTCCAAAACTTTTGATCCCGTAACTGCTGCGCCACGCAAGTTCATTCTTTTCTCTGCCATCAGCATCTGCACCAAACTGTAATTTGCTAATTCAAATGCTGCTTGTGTCAATTCATCATCGCTATATTTTTGCTCGTAGTGAGTTAACAGGTGCACAGCTTCTGTACAACTTGCTTCTGATCGCAGAATAGCAGATGGCAATTCATGATTTTCAATCAGATAGTCCCGCAGCTCTTGTCGAGAAATCGTTTCATTCTGTTTAAAATCTTTTGCGTCACACTGATCCGCATTACTCATCCGTTGCCAGATACAGTGCTTCATGCACGCCCGTTTACTCCTAACGCTCTGTGTCAGGCAAATTTGTCGATAGTTATCTACGACTGTTGACATGAAATTAAATAAGCTAAAATGATTATGTCCGCTTTCATCGGCATAAATTTCCAACTGGTCATTTAGCTCTTTCATCACATCTACGCGACTGACATTTGCTCCATCCAACACAGTAAATTTTTCTGTCGTGCACATGCAAATCAAACTGCTTCTAAACAATTCAGCAGTTTCATCTTCAATATCTCCCAACAGCAATTGCATTGCTTCTGTACAATTTTTCCGCGTTCCAATATCTACCGGCAGTTTTCCATATGTATTCAAGTAGTCAAACAGTTTCTGCTTAAAACCCTGATTCTTTTTCTCAGATTCCACTGCCACTTTTATCACTCTATCTCTCTTAACATAATTATTATTAACTATATTATTATTAATACCCTCCCCTTCAGCTACAGGACGATTTGTCCACCCCTGTGAAAATAGAGGTGTGGAGAGATTTTCTTTTTTAGATGCAAACGTTGGTATAGATGACGTGATTTCTCCATTTCTATTAACAGATACAAACGCAGGTGTTTCCAAATCTGCCTTTTCCTTGAGTTCATATTCATAGACAAAATTGCCTTTTTTTGTCTGTACCCGTGCCTGCTTCAAATAACCTCGGTTCTTCAATTCATTCCAAACAGTCTGAAATGCCGTATCACCCAGCCCAGATTCATTTTTCAAATACCACTTGTAAAGAGTAAAATCCGGAATTAAAATATAACTCTGAATCATCCCATACAATCCCTTTGCCCGCAACGAAAGATTAGAGTCGCGTAGAGCTTCATTGGAAATTTGTGTAAACGGAACTTCTTTTTTCTTAAAATACCCACTCTTCATAACTAAAACTCCTTTGAAATAAATAGGCTGCCTGAATTGCACAGGAGCAACAGATCATTCGATCAACCGAGCCGTTACTTATGCCTGCGACTTATAATCAATAAATTCAAACGATTTACCATGTATCATAGAGATACAGGCTGCTGGTGCTGGAGTTCGGAGTTGAACCGAACAGAATAAAACATCAAGAAATTTGTAGAAAGATACGGTAAATGAAGGGTGTTTTGCGACCGCGCTCCAGCATTTATACTTTTTCGCGTATCTTTCAACTGTCTAATCCACTAAATACAAAAGATAAAAAGAGCATATTATTGAAAACCGATATATCTTTTGTATAATATTACCGTTTATCAATTTAATTGTCAATAATATTCTCCAATTTTATTGACATAATTATTGATTACTGATATTATTTAAGAAAAGGAGGGTGTTTTCTTTGGATATGAATGATAGAGTAAAGATTATTAGAAAATCTTTTGGACTAAATCAGGAGCAATTTGCAAAAAAGATACAGATAAACCAAAGAACATTGTCTAGTATTGAACGAGATGTTACCAAACTTACAGATCGAAATTTAAAGCAGATTTGCACTGAATTTCGTATCAATGAAGTATGGCTACATACTGGCGAAGAAACTATGCTAAATACATCAGATGTAGCCATCACATGTTCCACAGAGGAATTGAACGGTATAAAAAAATACCGTGCCCTTGATGAGCACGGTAAAAAATTGGTGAATCTTATTCTCACTGAAGAATATCTCCAAGTTCAAAAAACAAATTTTGAACCAAAATAAAAAAACTCTTATCAACACGAGCAATCAGTTGATAAGAGAATTGACAATTAAATCATATGCGGTTATAATCTAAATAGAAAAAGGGCACTGCCAGTAGGCGGTTTATCCCTCAGATTCGATTAATGCAGTAACCGCAAGTTGAGGAACCGGCGGTTACTTCTTTTTTTATTTGCTATTCTTGTATATCGAAACGATAAGACTGATAATAGCGACAATGACCAATGTATACTGATACAATTCTGCATGAGTTACCATATGTTAGCCCTCCTCTCATTAGATCAAAGGGCAAAAGAAGTTACCCTCTGTCAGAGGGTTAAACCGCCTACCGCGCACGGCAGTGCCGAAATAATATAAGCCAAATAGCAAGAAAACACTTTCATCAATTGATGATACCTATAAGTTAAGAAAGGTTGTATAAATTGAAAGTAGTTATTTACGCCCGATATTCTTCTGAAAATCAATCCGAAGAATCAATCGCAGCCCAAGTCCGCGCCTGTACAGAATATTCAGAACGAAATGGACATGTGGTAGTAGACGTATACATTGACCGAGCAATGTCTGCTCGATCAGACAAACGACCCGAATTTCAACGGATGATTGCCGACAGCAGCACACATTTATTTGAAGCCATCATCGTACATAAGCTAGATCGCTTTTCTCGTGACCGCTTCGACCATGCGATCTATCGCCGCGAGTTAAAGAAAAACGATGTGCAGCTGCTATCTGTACTTGAAAACTTGGATTCCAGCCCGGAAAGCATCGTTCTTGAATCTGTTCTTGAGGGATTTTCAGAATATTATAGTGCGAATCTTGCACGAGAAACTCGAAAAGGTCTGCGTGAGATTGCCCTTCAAGCCAAATATACCGGTGGAACAGTTCTGTACGGATATGAAGTTGGTTCAGACCAAAAATATAGAGTCAATCCGGTAGAAGCTGTCGTTGTCCGGCGTATTTTCAACACCTGCTTGACCAAGCAAGGATATAACAAGCTATTGGATGAACTGCGCAAAGAGGGTGTAAAAACACGAGCTGGAAAGAATTTTACCAGTAGTGCATTTTATTACATTCTCAAAAATCCCCGATACACCGGTGACTACGTTTATTCTCCGGTTGGAGAACGTTTTCGCAACAAAAATCAATCTGAAATAATCACGGTTCCTAACGCATTGCCTGCAATCGTTTCTCATGAGGAATTCAACGCTGTACAAGAAATCTTGCGAGAACGTAAGCACAACGGTTATGTAAGAGCCAAAGAGCCTTTCTTACTGTCAGGAATTTTGTACTGCGGTAAATGTGGTGGCAAGTTATACGGTCATCGTCAAAAAAAGCCACATAAAGATTATGTATATTATTCCTATGAATGCTCCAGTAATGCACGCCGAAAAGAGTGCAATTCTCGTTCAGTTCCGCGTGATCGGTTAGATCAATCTGTATGCGATTACATGAAGCAGCTTCTATCCCCCGCTTCTGTGTCTGAAATTCAAGCTGCTCTGGAAAAAAATCATGCATTGGAATCTATGCAGCGCCAAGAACAGATTAAAGCATTACAGAAGCAACTAAACGGTATCCAACAGCGGATTAATCGCGCAGTTGACCTACTAATCGACATGCCCAGCGATTCTTTGCAGAAAAAAATCCGTTCTCTCGAAACCGAGAAAACGGAGATTGAAAACAAAATTATAATATTAAAAAGCAAGCATTCATGTAATGAGGAAATCGCAAATCAGATTCAGGTATGCCTTGAATTCGATGAGCTTACCGTAGAAGAAAAGCAGCAAATCATCCAAAAGATTATAAAAAAAATCACCGTCCATCCGGACGGTGATTCTGTGGAGCTTACCATTGAATCAAAACTAATGCAAGCATTCAATGTATCGCTCAAGTTGGAGGTGCCACCCAGAATCGAACTGGGGATCAAGGAGTTGCAGTCCACTGCCTTACCGCTTGGCTATGGCACCGTATGGAGCGGATGACGAGGCTCGAACTCGCTACCTCCACCTTGGCAAGGTGGCGCTCTACCAGATGAGCTACATCCGCATATGTGGTGCCTCCGGGCGGAATCGAACCACCGACACGGGGATTTTCAGTCCCCTGCTCTACCGACTGAGCTACAGAGGCGAATCGTCTTTCTGTCACGCTATCGCAACAAAAAGAGTATTCAAAACGCTTTTTTAGGTGTTTCTCGTATCAAACACCGCACTCTCAAGTGCTTGTTTAGTATACCGTAGGAATCCAAAAATGTCAAGGAATTTTTTCAAATTATTTTTTGTTTTTTTCCATGACATTTTCTCGTGGTATGATTTGCTGTTTTCGCGGGGATACTGATGGATACAAAGATTTCTCAAATCCAGGAGGCGAAGCCATGCCGAATAAAGTAGAGATCTGCGGAATCAACACCTCACGGCTGGAGGTATTGTCCGCCGAGGAAACCGATGCCCTGCTGCGCCGCAGCGTCAGCGGTGACCGAGCCGCCCGCGAACGGCTGATTTCCTGTAACCTGCGTCTGGTGCTCCGCGTCATCCAGCGCTTTTCCGGACGCGGAGAAAGCATGGATGATTTGTTTCAGGTCGGCTGCATCGGTCTGATGAAATCCATCGACAATTTCAATGTGGAGCTGAACGTTCGATTTTCCACCTATGCCGTCCCAATGATTATCGGTGAAATCCGCCGCTATCTGCGAGACAACAGCTCGATTCGTGTCTCCCGTTCCATGAGAGACACCGCCTATCGTGCTCTGCAGGCGAAGGAGGCATTCGTCAACGCCAACCAGCGCGAACCCACGATGGAAGAATTATCCCGCGCCATGCAAATTCCGCGAGAAGATATTGTCTTTGCGCTGGACGCCATTCTCGATCCGGTATCTTTATATGAGCCGGTATTTGAAAACGGCGGTGATGCGGTCTACGTCATGGATCAGGTCGGCGACACCAAAAATACCGATGAACACTGGCTGGAGCAAATCGCGCTCAAAGAAGCCATGCGGCAGCTGTCCAGCCGAGAACAAAACATTCTGCGCATGCGTTTTTTCGAAGGGCGCACACAGATGGAAGTTGCCGATGAAATCCATATTTCACAGGCGCAAGTATCTCGCTTGGAAAAAAGTGCTCTCGCCCACATGCGAAAGCAAATCTAAATCCTGTCCGTTTCGTCCTTGACAAATGATTTCCCCTCCGCTATCCTGAACATAGATTGTTGCAGGAATCGGAGGATACTTATTTTATGAAGCAAGCAATGGTTGTCGTCAGCTTTGGAACCTCTGTGCCGGAGGCCATGAAAGCGATTGAAAACATCGAACACGCCGCCGAGCAAGTGTGCGGACAAACCGTATATCGCGCCTTCACCTCGCGAATCATCCGCAAAAAATTGCGCGAACGCGACGGCATCGACATTCCCGACCCGCACACGCTGTTTGAACACTTAATCGCGCAAGGGTATGACAGCATTCGTTGTCTGACCACGCACGTCATCGCCGGCATCGAATACGAGCAGCTGTGCGCTGACGCCGCACAATTTCCGCAGGTCCGTATGGCGCGCCCGCTGTTATGGTCGGAGTCCGATTACGATGCTTGTGTCCATGCCGTCATGCACAGCATTCCTGCGCGCCAAGAAAACGAAGCACTGCTGCTCATGGGGCATGGAACCGAACACTTTGCCAACGCAGCGTATTGTGAATTGGAGCACAAATTCCGTACAGAGGGCTATGCCAACGTCTATGTCGGCACAGTGGAAGGCTATCCGACGCTGAACAATATCATCCCGCAGCTGCAAGCCGCCAAAATCAAAAGGATTCTGCTCCTGCCGTTTCTCATCGTCGCCGGAGATCACGCCCGCAACGATCTGTCCGGAGACGCTCCGGACAGCTGGAAAAGCCGGCTCGAAGCGCTTGGTTTTGAAACGCGAACCGTCCTTATGGGACTCGGTGAAATTCCGGAAATCGCGCAGAAATTCGCAGGTCATTTGAAGGAGATGGAATAATTTATGAAACGCAGCCATGTTATTCTTCTACTCACCACACTCTTGGCGACGCTGTTGCTGTCCGGCTGTTCTTCCGGCTCATCTGACGCCGCTTCTGCTCTTGTGCCAACAGACAACATGCAGCTGATTGATTCCCAAACCGTGTATCCCAACCCGCAAGATACCGCAAGCAAAGAGGATCGTGTCTATTACACCGTTGAAGTGTATCAGGACAAAGACAATACCATCCTTGTGCAAGCGGATTCCAACTTCAAATTATTTGAGAAAACACAGTATACCGTTGATTCCGATCAGGCACTGACAAAAGCCGATATATCCATCCGGTGGACAACGCTTATGGGCAGCACGGAAGCTACCCAAAACGATGAACTGGCAATCGCAGATATTTCCCTCTCACACGACGGCACGGTATTCAGCGAAAAGAAAATAAATTTCGTCACCAAAGCCATTGATATTGTTGTCGATGGCATAGAAAAGAATTCATAACAGACAGAGGGCACATCACGTATGATGTACCCTCTGTTTTTTATGCCAATAAATCATTTTCTTCTAATGTATGAATAAACGATGCAATATCCGTCCGAGCAGTCTGTGCGTCAACATCAAACTGCGCCGTCACAGCCGCTACAAGTGCGTCCACCGTTCGTTCCTCTTTTAATTGTTCGCAAATAAGCGCCCCGACTTCATTCACAGTGATCAGTCCATTTACTCGAACTGCATCTTCTCCAACCGGAACCAGAATTGTTTCTCCCGCAATTTTTCGTAAAATTATCGTTGATTTCAGTTTCATATTTTCCCCCTAGTTTCTTATTGTCTGATAAATTTCTGTGCCAACCGCAAATATGCAATTGTCTTTTGACAATTATACGTCGGCACAGTTTCAAAATTTTGATTTTCCGCATAGCAGGTAGCCGGACAAAATTCACAGGCATTTTTCATGGCGCATTCTGTGCAGGCTGCCGGAAGCAGAATTTTTTCTCTGGCATCACGAATTTTTTCCCAAGCGCCGGAAAATCCATATTCCGAAACGGAAAAGGACGGCACTTGCATCATGCCGCACGGACGCATCTGTCCATGATATGTCACCCAGAAAGCAGACGCGCCTGCGCGGCAGCGAATGCGTTCCGTCGGCAATTCCTGACATTCCGTCATCGGGTCATCTACAATGCCGCCTTTGAGCAATTCTTTGCATCTTTTCATCATCACATCTCTGGAAAAACGGAAGCAGTCATACGCAAAGCTCGCCTGTGCAGCTTGTTGTGCAGACAGCCGTTCATTGGAACAACAGCCATGTTCACAAGCACGTATCGGCGGGAACATATATGTTGCAGGCTGAATCGGCAAATGCTGTTCCTCAGCGAATTGGCAAACCTCCAGCAAATCATCGCGGTTATACGGTGTTACGCTGTAATTTAATTTCACAGGAATTCCAGTTTTCTGCAAGCCCAAAACAGCCTGATATGCTCTCTCATATGCCGATGCATCTCCGCATAATTTTTCATATGTTTCCGGACTTGCGCCGTATAATGTAATGTTGATACGCGCCGGAGCATTTCGCTTCAATCGTTTGATGATTTCCGGTGTGATGCACGTTCCGTTCGTATTGATGGAAACCGACAGTCCCAATGCCGTGCAGGCATCATAAATATCAAAGAAATCGCGGCGGACAAACGGTTCGCCGCCGGTCAGCAACAACAGCAGCATTCCCTGCTCCTGTGCTGCTTTCGCAAGCGCAATCCACTGCTCTGTTGTCAGTTCCTCCCGCTTTGCGGCAGGGTCATTTGCTCGTTTATGGATATAGCACATTTTGCAGTCCAAATTACAGCGTGCCGTCAGCTCAAATGTGCCGGAGAGCGGCGTGCCGGTCTGGATTGCTTTATACGTCAAATAATCCACAAATCGCGAATAAGATGTCGACATACTAGTTATTCCCCCAAAGCGTTTTCCAAAGCTTGTACTGCGCGGATATCCGGTGTGCAGGCAAGATGATACACAGGTACAGTTTCCAGCAGTGCAGCAATTTGTTTCAGCATCATACCAGCCACCTCCTGCACCGCCTGATGTCCCATGCAATTGCGCAGAACGCGAATCACCGCTTCTACGCCCTGCAATCGTGTCGTTTCATTTTGCTGTGCCTGTTCCAGCAGTACAATCGCCCGCAGGGGCAGCTGATACGGCTGACAAATACCGCTCGTGCCGCAAAACGGCAAGCCATACGCCATTGCCGTTCCCTGCTCGATTCCCACGGCATTTTTATCTCCATTGAGAATTTCTGCCCGTCGATGCGCATGCCACAGCTTTGCCTGCGTGGACTTTCCCACACCGGAGGGCGCCGCGAACAAAATAACGCCCTGTTCCGTGCGCACAGACGCGCTGTGCATGACGACACGGCGATGCAGCAGCAACTGATGGTTGATATCCATTCCCGCCCATAGATGCACGGAGCGCGCGATATACGGCATATCTGCCTGCGACAGATACAACGACACCTCACCCTGTTTCACCGCGTCATACACGGATATAGTCAGCGGATGCCCGTCCAGTGGGCTGAGCAGCTGCTGATACAGCGTGTCTCCGCTGCGAAACAGCCGCAGTTCATTGGTCTGCATAAGCTGTGTGCCGTGCACCTGCGGCAGCTGCTGAACGCAGGCAATCCGGCAGGTACTATTGATTTTTTCTCCCGTTTGCCGAAACGCAACCGTATTTTCGTCCTCCGCCGGCGGGACATCCGAAAGCATTCGGACGCCCAGTCCGGCGAAACAGTAATCTTTTTGATACATGGCAGCTCCTATTGGAAATGCGCCTGCATCTTGCGACGCAGGCGCATCTCTTTGTTCCTAAGCGATTGACTATTCAGTTAGGAATTGAACAGCAAATTGCTAGAAGTAAAGTAGCAATATCCTTTCAGAGGACTAGTGCAGCCACTATCTTCCGCAAAATTGATGCCTTTGCTCAAAAGGCTCTGACCATATTCCGTCGGGGCGCATGTATCTTGCGTATGGTTATACACCTTGTCGCTGCAGTTTGCCGCAATTGCCTCGTGGAGGGAATACTGAACCACTTCCAGCCTTGGAGCTTCGTATGCTTGTTTCATGCTTCTCCTCCTTTCTTACTTTGCAATCGTTACCGTGAAGTCTACAGACTTGCTCTGATTACCGCCCTCATCAACAGCATAAATAGAATACTTATATGTGCCTTCGGAAAGTGCTCCTGTGCCCTTTGTCTTAATCGTCTTGCTGTAAGAGTAAAGGTCGGTCTTTCCGTTTGCAACCGCATTCCTATTGTTTGCATTCAGTTCAATCGGTTTTCCATCGTTTACCGTCATGCAAACGCGCTTTACATCTGTAGATGCCTTAACCTTAATGACAGAAGATCTGCCCACCTTCAGTGTATCTGCTGGTACAGAAACTGTAAAGGTTTTCGGTGTAAATGCAGGCTTGGTATTATCTTCTTCAATAATCTTATCCGCCAATGCCTGATTGGAAGATACCGTAACATCAGAAGACAATTTCAAGTTACTCAGAGACAGTACGCCGTCAGACTCTTCGCTGTTTCCGATTTTAACTACATACACACCCAAATCCTTATCATACTCCGGTGTCAGATTGTAGTACATTTCTGTTGCAGAGTCAAGTGAACTCGTTTCGCATTGCTCACTCTCCACAGTAACGGAATCCTTTACTGCCTTCATTGCGATCTGTGCGGTATCGCCTTCCTTGTAGTTTTTGAGTGCAAATGCAATATCACAACCCGGAGCAAGATATACTTCGTTCTCCGGCCCCTGCTGCTTATACTCTGCGATAGAAGAACTATCCGTGCTTCCATTGTATTCCGTATAAATCATGGCATTGTCCGTCCAAGTACCGTTTGCATCCAAGCTATTCTTCACGTAATCGTAAACCGATTCGTACTTGACGTTCTGTTCGGATTTCGTGTATTTATTTGCGCCATTGTTCTCACTCAGCGTATTGTATACGCGAACGCCGTCAATGTAAACGTTTGCACTTGTTGCTGCAGTTGCGCGAGCAGTTCTGCTCTTTGCTGCGGTCTCTTCTACACCGGTGCCGCCGAGCAGAACGCTGTTGTCATCCATGCAGGTTGCTTCTACTTCGGAAGCATCTACATTCTTAACGCTCATATCGTCCAGAACGGCAGCAACAGCCTGTTCGCTGACTTCGCCTTCTTCGGTTGTTGCTTCTGCTGATTTCGCAGCATCTTTTACAGCACCCGAATTGCTGGTGAGATAGCCATAAACATCTACCGTATAACTGCCCTGCTTCAATCCGGTGCAGCGCACAACCGGAACCTGATAATCCAGAATGCCAGTGCCGGAAATAATTCCACCGTCATCGCCGGTAAAGTAGGTATCTACCAGATAAGATGTGACAGCATTTCCATCTGCATTCTTTACAACAGCCAGAAGCATACCAGTGTTCTTGCCGCACTCGGAAATCAGATCAAAGCCTGTGCCGGTGAACGTAAAGCTTGCTGCTTTTTGTGTTTCAGTAAACGTTTTTCCGCTCGGAATGGTCAGCTGTGCCTGATACGCAGAGCCGTTGCTGAACTTGGAATCCGTGTCGTAGGATTCGTCATAGCCGTGGATGCCTTCCTTGCCGAGTTTTTCCGTTGCCTGCGTGCCTGTGCCAGCTGTTCCGGTTTTCGTCCAGTCAGAGGTGTCTCCCAGCTTTACGAAGCTTTCTTCGTACATGACGTTGGAAGCCGGAATGAAGGCAATCTTCGGAGAAACCTGAGAACCATCCTTAAACGTAATCTTCGCAGTTACGATAACCGGCATTTTCATAATGCTGGTAGGCGTAAAGGTAATCGAGTTATCCACTTCGTGTGTAACTGTTGCATCGCCATACTCAGCTTTAAACGTCATTTTATCAATGGTCTTTTGAGCAGCATCGCCGGTGAGAATATCTCTAATCGGCACGTTGACCGGCTTGCCAAAGTCAACAACATATTTCGCTTGAACCTTGCTGTTATCAACTGCGTAATGCAGGGTCAGTCTCTTACCATCCTGAGAAATATCCGCCTTTTGATACTCATACAGACCGGTTTGATACTTGGTATCTACGTTCGGCAGCAGCGTAATATCCTTGTTAAAGGTCTGATTGATACCAGAACTATTGGTGACATATGCGTCATCATCTAAGGTAAATTCACCGACATTTACCGGCGATTCCTGTATCAAGCTCGTTACAAAGCTCGGCTGCGGGTCACCCTGATTGTATTTCATAGCAACCTGAATGTCATTCTTATTGATCTGCGCGTTAATGCTGTCATCCCAATAAACAACGTTCAGGTTGGTTTCCTTCTGAACCGGCTTCAGATAAATCAGAACCAGCTTTGCCGTGTTTTTTGCAGACCATGTAATATTGCTTGTTTTGCCGTTTACCATCGGCGTTGTTCCTGCATTCGTGGTTTCGTCCCAAACGGTTTTTTCATCATACCACTTAGAACCTGCGTCATTGGTCGTCTTATTCCATGTGATGGAATCGCTGCTATACCATACGTTTTGGTTTGTATTTTTATCACGCTTACCATCTGTCACAGTGATTTTGGAAATATCATAGTCACTGTTATTGATCGGTGCGACAATGCCGATGTCTCGCTTCTCCCAATAGTTAAAGATAGTCGTGGACTTCGAATACATGCCACTCTCTGCCGGAGAAACCGTGCCGTCCGGATAAACAACGGCAACCGTCAGAGCTACCTGTCCCTTACCACTAGATGTATTTGGAGTTCCGCTGTCTGTAGTTCCGTCGACTGTATTTGTAGAATAGCCCCAGTCCTTAGCATAGGTAGTAATTTCCTTGGTAACATCTGTCTTTTGCAGATAGTACGCTACCAGCTGGTCATCCCTCTTGAAGGAATTCCATGTGCCGTCCGAGGTCTGATACTGCCAAGCGTTGTTCCAATAGCGGATATGCGTCAGCGTTGTGCCGTCAGCGGTTTCATCATCGCCACTCTCGCCGGTCTGCTTATTGGCAGCATCCAGACGCATGGTCTGCCAGTAGTATACATCTTTCCAACCATCAAAATTGGAATACGCATGCTCCGGAGCAAGTGTAGAAACATCTACGCCTGTTTCGGTTTGCACATCGTTTGTATTGGTCGTGATTGCTTTGTAGTAGGCACTGTTTGTATCCTTCCGGTTATAAACCTGAGAATTTGTAATCCAGTATTCCAGATAGATGGTATTTGCAGCCGGTGCGTTGCTCGGTGCATCTCCCACAACATTTACAGTATACGTTGCATTGCCGACCTGAGCGGTGGTTGTGCCAACCGCTACACCGGTGAAGGTGAGGGTAGTTACATTCTGCGCTTCAGAAACAATCTCGTACAGCGTCCACTTGCTGCCTGCATCAGTAGAGGCACCATTGCCGCTCCAGCCGCCGGCGGTTGTTCCTTGACCCAAATTGTTCAGATAATAACCGTTCTGTGAAATATTCCAATAGCCGCCGTCAGTGTATACAAAATTCAAAGTTTTTGCAGACGATTCAACAGACGATCTAACAGCAGACACATCATTGGATTCTGTAATGTTCAAATAGTTGCCATCAGAATTCGCAACAGTATAGCCATTTCCGCTGCTGGTAAATGTCCACTGGTTCAAATTTGATGTCGATGCAGCTCCATTTAACTGCAAACCAGTATACTGCGCATTCGTGCCTCTAGTACTGGTCAAAACAGTGTTGGTTCGATTGTTTACAATCAAATACTTGTGTCCGGACTCAATGCTGGTTACAGCTTTCAGTTTCGGATCAGAAGTGCCGGTTTTGTACTCAGCCGTTACCGTTGCAATGTTTTTGTTCGCAGTTGTTACGTCCGAATAATTGCCGCTTACGGTTTCCGTTGCCGTTCCGCCAACCGAAAGATTGATTTCCTTATTGGTAGGAGCAGTCGGAGCCTTGTTCGGCGTAGTGGTGCCGGAGTTGGAAGTGCTCGGCAGAGTCTTTGCAAACGCAGCCATGGTATCAGCTGTTTTTCTTACTACATTTGCTTCTGTGTCTGCTCCCGGATAATCACACCAGATGCAGAACATTGCGCCAACCGGATTGTCAATCGTGCCGCCTTGGAATGCCTTATAGTTGAATCCGCTTGCCTTCTCCGCGCTGCACTGCCAATCCAACTTGCCGAGAACCCAGTAATAATCACCATGCGTATTGATCAGCTTGAATCCCATCTCTGCCAGTTTCGATGCGCTCATCGGAGTATAACCAGTCCAGCCGTTTGACCAGTACGAAATCACAATGTCTTTATCAAATGTGCCACTCGATGTATTGTTGTTGAAATAAATGCCATCGTTGAACGCCATCGGTGTCATATTGGCTTTCTTGATCATGGCTGCCATCTGGTTGACGTAGTCGACAAATTTGTCGTATTTTTTATTAGTCTGCAAATTGCCAAAGCCCATGCTGCCGCTGGTGTATACATCATTCGCATACTCGTCTGCGCCCATGTTGAAGTACTTGCAGCCCTTGCCTGCAAAATAATCGACATACTTCTGAATCAGCGCCTGCGTGAATGCAACAGCTGTTTTATTCGTCACGTCAATGGTGCGCGCAGAGCCGTTGTACGAACAAGTGGTACCGGTCAGCGAGTTTGCCGCACTCAAAATGGCATCCATATGACCCGGGGAGTTGATAAGCGGAATAATCGAGATGCCCTTATCCTTAGCATAAGAGATAATCTTGTCCATCTCGCTCTGCGTCAGCTCGTCGGTATCGAAATTGTAGTATGCTTCATTGCCTGCGTGAATCGCATTAGAAACCGCCTCACTGCTGTATGTCTTGCCATCTGCTGTCACAGACATGTCATTGAGCAGGAAGCGCAGTCCGTCATTGCCCACGCCCAATTCCAGATAGTTATATCCATCTGCGGAAGCGTTGTCAATGATCTTCTTGATACTGTCAACGCTGAAATACTTTCTGCCGGCATCAAGATGGACGACCTTCATGAAGTCCGTCTGCCCTCCGCTCGTTGTGTCCGCCGCAAAGCCCGTGACCGTCATGGTGCACAGCATGCAGAACACAAGGACAAGCGATAAGGCACGCTTGATCTTTTTCATTCGTCTACCTCCTTAATAGGTGTTTTATATTCAATAAACCGGAAACAACCGTTTGATAGCTGTATGCCGGGAATTTTCAACACATCTCCTTTTTTCGCGCTATTTCATTTCAAAATCACAAAATTTATCGTTTTTTCCTGAAACACACGCGCGATTCCATCTATAAACACATTATCATTATAGAAATGCAGACGGAAAATGTCAATAGTCATATGCACACATGTCTGCTCTTTCTCTCACGCCATATCGGCATATTCTGCTTAAAAAATGAAGATATCTTCATTTTTCTGCCCATAAAGTTATTTTTTGTCTCAGCAATCCCTCGCGGAGAAATTTTACCTCTATTTTATAGATTGCCTTTAGCTAACTTATTGTGAAAAGAAAACCTCTTGCACGTCATTTCATACAAGAGGTCATTTGGTCCGAGTGACAGGAGTCGAACCTGCGGCATCCTGCTCCCAAAGCAGGCGCGCTACCATCTGCGCTACACCCGGATATTCAAGTTGTCCCGTCAATACAATGTCTTGACATTTAATTAGTATACGCTATAATAAGAGCATAGTCAAGATTTTTTGACTAAATTTTTTGTGTGCATAAGCCATATGCGCCTATAAGGAGTAGAAATTATGAACAACACCGAAAAGACAATGGACAAGATCGTTGCCCTGTGCAAGGGCCGCGGCTTCGTTTACAGCGGCTCTGAGATCTACGGCGGTCTTGCTAACACCTGGGATTACGGTCCGCTTGGTGTCGAATTCAAGAATAACGTCAAGAACGCTTGGAGAAAGAAGTTCGTACAGGAGTCCCCGTACAATGTCGGTCTGGATTCCGCTATCCTGATGAACCCGATGACTTGGGTTGCTTCCGGCCATGTCGGCGGCTTCTCTGACCCGCTGATGGACTGCAAGGACTGTCATACCCGTCACCGCGCTGACCAGCTGATCGAGGACGCTACCGGCGAAAATCCGGCTGGCTGGAGCAATCAGCAGATGCGCGACTACATCGACGAAAAGCAGATCGCCTGCCCGAACTGCGGTGGTCATAACTTTACCGATATTCGTCAGTTTAACCTGATGTTCAAGACCTTCCAGGGTGTTACCGAGAACGCAAAGAATGAGCTGTATCTGCGTCCGGAGACCGCACAGGGTATCTTCGTAAACTTCCAGAACGTACAGCGCACCACCCGCCGCAAGATTCCGTTTGGCGTGGCACAGGTTGGTAAGTCTTTCCGTAACGAGATTACCCCGGGCAACTTCACCTTCCGTACCCGTGAGTTCGAGCAGATGGAACTGGAATTCTTCTGCAAGCCGGGCACCGATCTGGAATGGTTCAAGTACTGGAAGGACACCTGCAAGAACTTCCTGCTCAGCCTCGGCATCAAGGAAGAAAACATGCGTCTGCGTGACCATGAGCAGGAAGAGCTGTCCCATTACTCCAATGCTACCACGGACATTGAGTTCCTGTTCCCGTTTGGCTGGGGCGAGCTGTGGGGCATCGCTGACCGTACCGACTTCGACCTGACCCAGCATCAGAACACCTCCGGTGTTTCTATGGAATACTTCGATCAGGAAGCCGGCGAGAAGTACATCCCGTATGTTATCGAGCCGTCTCTGGGTGCTGACCGTGTTGCTCTGGCATTCCTGTGCGACGCATACGACGAGGAAGTTGTCGGTCAGGACAAGAAGGGCAAGGATGATGTCCGCGTGGTTCTGCGTCTGCATCCGGCTCTGGCTCCGTACAAGGCTGCTGTCCTGCCGCTGTCCAAGAAGCTGCATGATCAGGCTATGCCGGTATATGAAGAGCTGTCCAAGCACTTCATGATTGATTACGATGAAGCTGGTTCCATCGGCAAGCGCTATCGCCGTGAAGATGAGATTGGCACGCCGCTGTGCATCACCGTTGACTTCGAGACCGAAACTGACGGCTGTGTAACCATCCGTGACCGCGACACCATGGAGCAGATTCGTCTGCCGATCGCGGAGGTCAAGGATTACATCGCAAAGAAGTGCGAATTCTAATCAAATTCTGCTATGTCTGAAAAGCTGTCCTGTTCGCAGGACGGCTTTTCTTTTGCATGTCATGTAAAATATACTTGACATTTTATCGTGTATAGCATATACTGCAAATACAGAAAGACAGAAGGAGGGCAGTCCATGAAAAATCTGCGGCTGAAGGCAGCGCGTGCCGGAAAAGATCTGTCTCAGCAGGCGCTGGCCGAGCTGGTCGGCGTCTCCCGCCAGACAATCAACGCCATTGAAAAAGGCGACTACAATCCAACCATTCGTTTGTGCATTGCCATTTGCAAAGCATTGGATAAAACTTTGGACGAGTTATTTTGGGAGGTATGACCTATGAAAAGAAAAAATATCCGTTTACTCCCCCCGATTGCTCTTGACGAGCGTCAGAGGCAGCAGATGTACCAAATTGAACACCGTGGTTTTTGGTTTGCATACTTTGGCATTTTAGCCTTGCTGCTGTTGGAAATTCTCACCAACGCCTCTGGTATATTGATCGGCTGCACCACGGTTCTGCTGCTTGCCCTCAGCATATACACGGAATGTTGCTGTATTCGCCGCGGCTTGTGGGATTGGCGTCTCAAGCCCAACCCGAAAAGCAATGCCTTGATGAGCATGATTGGCGCTGTCTGCATCTTTGTCTTTACGCTGCTCGTTTACACAAAAAACGGCTATTTTGTCAATTCTCCTGCGCTGATGTACTTGTGCGCCCTGATTGCCGCCTTCTTTACGTTTATTCTGACCTTTGCTCTGTTGTCTGTCACCGCTCACATATGCAACAAACGCAATGCGCGCCTAGACGAAGCGTGCGAAGAGGATGAGGACGAATAATCTCATATTTTCCTGTTAAATTTCCGGCAACCATGCTATACTAAAGTTGTTTGAAAGTAAATTTCTCACAGGAGGCAAAAACGCGATGGAAAAGAAAATTCCTGTCCGCAGCGAAGCGGACCCGAAATATACTTGGGCATTGGAAGATGTCTATGCAAACAACGATGTATGGAAAGCAGATTTGGAAAAAGCCCGTGCCCTGCCGGCACAGCTCGCCGCATACAAAGGTCATCTGGGCGACAGCGCACAGAAATTGCTGGAGTTTTTACAGCTCAGCGATGGCATCAGCGTGTTGTTTGATTCGCTGTATGGCTATGCACAGCGCAGAAGCGACGAGGACACTGCCAATTCTCTGTATCAGGGCATGACTTCACAGGCAATGAGCGCCATGGTCGCTGTCGATGCGGCAAGCTCTTTTGAAACACCGGAACTGCTTGCCATTCCGGATGACAAGCTGGAGCAGTTTTATCAAGAAGAACCGGCATTGGAAACCTACCGTCTGGCTCTGACCCGCATCCGCAGCAAGCGCGCACATATTCTCTCGGATGCCGAGGAAAAGCTGCTCGCTGCCGCCGGAGAGATGTCCCAAGCACCGGACAGCGTCTATTCTGTCTTTGCCGATGCCGATTTGAAATTTCCGTCAGCAACCGACAAGGACGGCAATTCTCATCCGGTCACGCATGGCACCTATATTCCGCTCATGCACAGCGCTGACCGCGTTTTGCGCAAATCTGCGTTTGCATCGCTGTACAGCGTGTACGGTCAGTTCCGCAACACAGCCGCTGCGCTGCTCTCCGCACAGGTCAAGCAATTAAAGTTCTATGCCGATGCCCGCAAGTATGATTCTACGCTGCAGGCATCGTTGGACGGAAACTATGTGCCGACCGAAGTATACACCAATCTGATTTCTGCGGTACACGAAAACATGGTGCCGATGTATCGCTATGTCGATTTGCGCCGCAAGCTGCTTGGTGTCGATGAACTGCACATGTATGATCTGTACACGCCGATTGTCAGCGATGTGGATGTCAATATTCCTTATGAAGAAGCCAAACAGACCGTATATGACGCCCTCGCTTGTATGGGTGATGACTATCGTGCGATTCTCAAGGAAGGCTTTGACAATCGCTGGATTGATGTTTATGAGAACGTCGGCAAATGCTCCGGCGCATATTCTGCCGGTCTGCGCAAGCATCCGTATGTCCTGCTCAATTATTCGGGCACACTGGACAGCATGTTTACGCTGGCACACGAAATGGGTCATGCGATTCATTCGTATCTGTCCAACAAGCATCAGCCGATTGCCTATTCCAATTACAGCATCTTTGTCGCTGAAGTTGCCTCGACCTGCAACGAAGCCCTGCTCATGCAGCATTTGCTCAAGACGACCAAGGACAAAAAGCGCCGTGCGTATCTCATCAACTACTTCTTGGAGCAGTTCCGCACAACGCTGTATCGTCAGACCATGTTTGCAGAGTTCGAACTGGAAATCAACCGCCGCAACGAGCGCGGCGAAAGCCTGACAGCGGAATCCCTCAATGCCCTGTATCACGAGCTGAATCATCAGTACTTTGGAGATGATATTGTCATCGACAAGGAAATTGATCTGGAATGGGCACGCATTCCGCATTTCTACTACGATTATTATGTGTATCAGTATGCGACCGGTTACTCTGCCGCTATCGCGCTGTCCCGCCGCATTCTCAAAGAAGGTGCTCCGGCAGTCAAGGACTATATTCATTTTCTGTCCGGCGGCTGCTCAACCGACCCGATTTCTCTGCTGCGCGGCGCCGGTGTTGATATGGCATCGACTGCACCGATTCATGATGCCCTGCAGCTGTTTGATGAGCTGATTACCGAAATGGAACAACTGATGGAGGAGTAAACTTCTCTGATAAAGCAGAATCTCCCGCACACTGGATTTCCGGTGTGCGGGAGATTTTTATATGTATAAAATATTTTATTTCTAGCCTTCACTGTGCGTCAAGAACGCCCAATCTTTTTAATCTGCTCCGCACAGCTGATATGCTCCGCTTTAGTGCCATAGCAATTTCACTCATTGGCAGTGACTTTTCATACAGAGCAATCAAACAATCATCTTGTTCCTTTGTCCACGGAGCTCCCCGCATTTCTGCTCGCTCATGTTTGACAGCCAGAATGGCGTCCAGATTGTCTATCATAAAATGTTGTGCCGCTGTATTGTAAACAACTACATGATAGATGCCGGCATTACCCGTTCGTTCTTCTATGGAAATTCCATTTTTTATGCCGCTTTCTGTCGGTCGCCTTGTGCGCTCTCCGTCCAGTGCAGACGTAAATTCCAGCATTCCAATTTCAATAAGCCACGCAGAAATATCATCGTATGTGAGCTTTTGCCTATTTTCCTCATTCACCAGAGCGTTCACTCGCTTTGCAATTTCACTGGCTGTAATCGGTATTTCCGAATAAACAAACCGATTTCTTTGCTCTAACGAAACGTTCAACGGCAGTTTGGGATAGTTCTTACCAACTGTGTTCGGCTTCGTTCCACCGTTTTCAATCACTTGTCGCAGCACATCAGATACAAAAAAGAAGCATCTTGACAGGCGAACTTGATTGACAATATCTTCATCCGGCACCACGGTGTCATCAAGGGGATTGATTCCATTCGCTAACTTATCCATATACATTTTGGCGCGTTTAATTTTTTCAAGTTCCGTCATATATGCTTCCCTCCCATACGGATAGACAAAAAATGCTCTGCCATATACATAGCAGAGCATTTAATCTGTTCCAGCTATCCTGCCCATGCATCACACAACACCGACTGTGTTGTTTATAATGATAACATATTTAGGCAGAGAAGGCAAAAGCTCAAGGCGTATTTTTACACCCACCGCATCATATCCTTTTTCATCCGTTTCATAATGCGCTTTTCCAGTCGAGAAATATACGATTGCGAGATGCCGAGCAGATCCGCCACCTCTTTTTGCGTATGTTCTTCTCCATCTGTCAGGCCGAACCGCATACAGATGATGGTTTTCTCGCGCTCCGGCAGGCGGTTGAGTGCCCGATGCAGCAACTGCCGATCCACATCGTCTTCTACCGGCCGAATGACGCAGTCGGGTTCTGTGCCGAGAATGTCCGACAACAGCAATTCGTTTCCATCCCAGTCCGTGCTCAGCGGTTCATCAAAGGACACCTCGGTTTTCTGTCCGGAAACCTTGCGCAGGTGCATCAAAATCTCATTTTCGATGCACCGCGAAGCATAGGTTGCCAATTTGGTCTTTTTCTCCAAATTGTATGTCTCAATCGCTTTGATTAACCCAATTGTTCCAATGGAAATCAAATCTTCCATGTGAATGCCGGTATTTTCAAACTTCCGCGCAATGTACACGACGAGCCGCAAATTGTGTTCAATAAGCCGATCTCGGCAGGCTCGATCTCCCTGCTGAAATCCCCGCACCGCTTCCGCTTCCTGTTGTGCCGTGAGCGGCGGCGGCAAAACAATCGAGCTTCCAATGTAAAAGATACCTGTTTCCGACGGAAGCAATCCCAGCCGGCACAAAATTTCCCGCAGCTTTTCCCAAATTCGCATACCCTTCTCCTTTCACGGTTCAATGAGTCCGTCAAATTCTCCGGAGCAGATATCCGCCGCAGAAATCGCCGTCATGCAGTCATATGCCGTGCCGTTCGCCCGTCTGACAGCATCCGGATGAAAGCATGGCAGCAATCCCCCGCCACCAACGCTGTGAAATGACACGAGCCGCCATCCCGTCAGCCCGCTGCGCTGTGCTTGCTGCACCAGCTCGGCAGCATTGTCCTGTTTGAGTTCTCGCGGCACAAACCGCTGCTGTTCCGGTAAAATCCGAATCGCGGCGTCCCGTGTCAGCAGCAGCACAGGTTTTCCCGTCATCGGATCACACAGCGTGTTTCCGCTGTCCACCAACAAAAAAATCTGTGCTTGTTTTCCCTCGCAGCAGATGGAAACGCGTTCTCCGCGCGGCCGATTGCTTTTCGCCTGATTGCGAAAAACAAAACAGCTCAGGCCATATGCCAGCAGCGCTGAAGCGAACAACACCCGCCGTGACACCTGTGCGACAAGCACACCGCCCTGCATCAGGCGCGTTCCGCTCACCTGTTCCAGTGCCGTCACTGCTCCGCCAAACACAAAGGCCACAAGCAGGAGAAGCAAGGTCTGCCGCACCAGCAAGCGCACCTGCCGAATGGAAAAGGCAGTTCCCGCCATGACAGCCCCCGCCGCCATGCGCACCGGCAGTGTGGATAGAACCGGAATCACGATGCACCCGCCGGCATACAACGCACCAAGCCCCGCCGCGAGGCTCAACCGCCAAACCGCTGCCGGTCTGCCGCTCAACGCCGAGACACATCGCAGGATACAGTAATCCATTGCAAAGTTCAACGCGAACAGCACATCCAGATACACCACGCGCATCCCCTCAGCCACCTCCGTGTATCTGCTATTATAGATGGTATCCGGCGCGGAACACGGCGGTCTTTGTCCGCAGAAAAAAATTATTTTCCCGTCATGGGCAGTTTCTCTTGCGTTTTATCCCCACACGCAGGACGAAACTTTTTCTATCTGTTTGACCTTCTCTCCCGCGGCGTTAGAAACGTCTGCCACAACCCGCACGCGGTATTGCCGATCCAGTCCCACTATCCTGTCCATATAGGATACCGTGCTGCCAGAACAAAGCCATGCATGTTGTGTCTCCCAGTTTTTTCCATCCTTGCTGTTTTGCAGCTGTACGCGCAGTATGCCGGTGTACCCCGTCGGCAATCCAATCATGGCATTGCAATAAATTTCCGAACCAACAATCCGAATCCCGCAAAATATCTGCGTCATGGGTGCAATGGGCTGCGCCTCCTGAAACGGCGTGACATCCGGCGGCGGTGCTTGTTTGATTGTTTCCGCATTCACATCCGCCTGCATCGCGTAGCAAAAACCTTCCCATCGGCTCATCTCGTCACTCGCCCATGCGGTACTGCTCAGTGTCCCTAGAGCCAATGCAACAACCAAGCCTTGTTTTATGATTCGTCTCATATAGCCTCCTTATTGTATCTGTTCAGCGGTTTTGAGTACATCCTGTGTGTCAATGTTCTGCGCCGTCACACAATAAATCGACACGCGCAGGGCATCCGTCCAAGTTACCGTAACCATACCATCTTTTTCCGCTATCTGTGCCGTATTTCCATGAATCTTCGTCTGAGAAGTCTGTGCGCCTTCTGTGTCAATGGACGCCGTCATCGCTGCACCGGTTGCCTTTTGAATCGTCAAATACCGCCCATCCGCCGCAGCAAAGGTATCTATAATGGTGCTCTGTGTGCGTTCTTCTTTTTGAAACGTCAGGCCATCCGGCAGCCAATGAACAGAAAAGCTCTGCACGACGGTATCCGTGTACTCAGACGGCATGGTTTGATTGTATCCGTCCGAAAAAGAGTACGCAGTGCCTGTTTTGGTGCTTTTTTCCACCAAATGCAGCACATTCTCTCGAAAAGTCGGGGAGGACGCAAATGCTGTTGCGGACACAATGGTCAGCACGCAGAACACTGCCGCAGAAACCTGCATCACATGCAGGATGGTCTTTCGTGCGTTCCGATGCCGTTTTCTGCGGAACTGCCTGCGAATAAACGCCCTCATGCGCCGGTCGGTATCTTTGGGAATAGATAGATTATGCCCCGCCTCTTTTTCCGCTTGATACTCCGTCCAAATGTGTGCACTTTCGCGCTGCATGACCTCATTCATCAGCAGAGCAAAGACGGTATCTTCCATCTGTTCCTGTAATTGCTCCTGTCTGGTCAAAGCTGTTCCTCTCCTTTCTTTGCTTCCTGCATGGCTTGGAGCGCATGTCTCCGCGCACGGGTCAGCTTCATGCGCACGCTCTTGGGCTGACAGCCAATCTGTTTGGCAAGATATTCATCGGAATATCCCAGCATATATTTTCCGCGCAGGAGCAACGCTTCTGCTTCCGGCATCTGCTGTAATACCTGCATCAGAAGCTCTGCATTTTCTCGTGCAATCAAAATTTCATCCATTGTCGGCGCGGTCGGTTCTTCCTCCGCAACCTCTCTTGCGTGAGCTTTTACGATATCTTCATGCTTTAAGGTATTGATGGCGACATTTCGCACGACCATAGCAATATATCCCGCCTGTACACAGCGTTTTTTGCTGCGCAAAACATCCAGTTTGTCCATAATGCGCAAAATACTCTCCTGCACAATATCCTCGCAGCTCATCCAGTTATTATTATACCGTCTGGCGACAGAAAACATCAACGCATGAAATTCTTCATACAGTTCGATGAGAAATTCTTGATCGTCCGGATCTGATACAACCGAACAAATCCATGTAATCATTGGTTTCTCCCTTCGTCATATTTTATCTCTTTATTATTAAGACAAGAAACTCGCATATTTGCAACACTTTTTTCAAAAAAATATCTCCGCCCTCACAAGAAAAGCGGAGATATTTCTCAGATGATGTTTCTTTACTTTTCTAACGAAGAACCGCCCATCTCATTCCACAGCGGGAACGGGTTGATCTCATTCGGATCAATGCTTTCCGCGGCTTGGAGCGCCTCAGAAAAGCTGTCATATTCTGTACCGAGAGTTTTCTGCTCGTACTCGTCAAATACTCGCATTTGCTCCTGCTGTTCTGCGCTGTACGCCGCAGACCGTCCTTTTGCACTGGCTTTCTGCTCTGCTTCCTGCAAATCAGAAATCGCATCCGATCCAAAGAAAAGATCCGCTTGTTCCATCGACCGCAGCTTCCACTTTCCATCCTCTTTGACCATCGTCACATTTGCAGAAAGTTGTCCGGTTGGTGCAGATACTTCAATCTGCCCATCTTCATTTTCTTCTACCCAATTGCCCCATTCTACAAATACAACGTGCATCGTAGCAGATGTTCTATCTTCATTCAGTTTGATATTTTCTGCTGTACAGGATAAAACGCCACCATCCACCTTATAGTCCACGACATCCTTTGCACATTCTCTCAATACACGCTCATTCAGTTCCTTATAGTTTTCTCGAGACGGATTATCCAATGAATAATACGAATCTACTCCTGTATTAAACCGATCAATATAACTCTGAATCTGTTCTTCACTCAGTTGGTCAGTTTTTCCGTTATCCGACTCGAAATGTCCAATTTGCTGGAACATATTCTGCGAGCTGATAAATGCTTCCTTGATTGCTTCATCCTCGGAATATGCATTTGCCCACAGTGTGCTGCCAGCGATGCAGGCGGTTAATGCAATGGCAGCAATGCCAAACTTAAAACCAGTTTTCATATGAAATTCCTCCTGTTATCTTGTCTGCTCATGCTATTCTTCCCAGCTTGCGTCTCCTTTATATTTCTCTAACGAAGAACCGCCCATCTCATTCCACAGCGGGAACGGGTTGACCTCATACGGATCAATGCTTTCCGCGGCTTGGAGCGCCTCAGAAAAGCTGTCATATTCTGTGAAGTAGGTCTTTTGTTCGTATTCCTCGAATACCTGCATCTGTTTTTGCTGCTCTTCATTAAATATAGATTTCCCTTTTTCACTGGCTTTCTGCTCCGCTGCCTGCAAATCATTCATCGCATCCGTGCCAAAAAATGCTATCATGTCATCAATGGATTGCAATTTCCACTGTCCATCTTCTTTCACCATGGTTACGGACATGGTGTCTTGTTCTATTGGCGCCGTCACTTCAATTTGACCCTCTTCATTTTCTTCTACTAAATTTTCCCAATCTATCAATATAACATCCATCGTAGCAGATGTTCCATCCGCACTCACTTTAATATTACTGTAGGTACAATCTACAACACCTCCATCTACTGTATATGCAATGGTGTCCTTTGCATCTTTTCTAAGATACTGTTCATTGATTTCCTTATACATTTCCCTGCAAACATTATCCGAAGAGTAATATCTATCCATCTTTGCGTTGAAATCATCAATATATCCCTGAATCTGCTCGTCGCTCAGTTGGTCGGTTTTTCCGTTGTCCGATTCAAAATGTCCAATCTGCTGAGAGATATTCTGTGAGCCGATAAACGCTTCCTTGATTGCTTCATCCTCGGAATCTGCGTTTGCCCACATCGTGCTGCCAGCGATGCAAGCGGTTAATGCAATGGCCGCAACGCCGAACTTGAAACCAATTTTCATATGAAATTCCTCCTGTTATCTCATAAACCAAAAAACAGCCCATATCAAAGACGGAACACTCGCGGCAAGCACCGTTTTCAGGGTTCTTCCAATCCAAGCATCTGTGTCGGGTCTGGTTGCCGCATATTCGCCCAAGCACACCGCCGCCAGTTCCTGCAAGGCAATCGGAATCACGCCTTGCGCCGTGCGGCTCAGTGCAAAATTCCCCTGCGCAAATCGGACAGCCAGCACAACCGCCGCAGCCATGCATACATACCCTACTGCATGAAATATTTTCCTGTCCGTCAATACTTTATCTTGTCTGCTCATGCTATTCTTCCCAGCTTGCGTCTGCTTTATATTTCTCTAACGAAGAACCGCCCTTTTCCTTCCACAGCGGGAACGGGTTGATCTCATTCGGATCAATGCTTTCCGCGACTTGGAGTGCCTCAGAAAAGCTGTCATATTCTGTGAACAGCGTCTTTTGCTTGTATTCTTCGAATACCTGCATCTGTTTTTGCTGTTCTTCATTAAATATAGATTTCCCTTTTTCGCTGGCTTTTTGCTCCGCTGCCTGCAAATCGGTAATCGCGTCCGTGCCAAACCAAGCAACCATGTCGTTAATTGCTTGCAATTTCCACTGTCCGTCTTCTTTCACCATGGTCACAGACATGGTGTCTTGCCCCGTTGGTGCGGTCACTTCAATCTGTCCGTATTCATTTTGCTCTACCCAATTTCCCCAACTTACGCATACAACATCCATCGTGGCAGATGTCCCATCTGCACTTAGTTTGATATGTCTGCAAGTGCAATCCAAAACGCCGCCATCTACCTTGTAATAAACGACATCTTTGGCATCTTTTCTCAGACGCTGTTCGTTGATCTCCTTATATGTCTGTCTGCAAATATTATCCGCAGAATAGTATTTGTCCATCTCTGCGTTGAAATCATCAATATATCCCTGAATCTGTTCTTCACTCAGTTGGTCGGTCTTGCCGTTGTCCGACTCAAAATGTCCGATCCGCTGAGAGATATTCTGTGAGCCGATAAACGCTTCCTTGATTGCCTCATCCTCGGAATGTGCGTTTTTCCACAGTGTGCTGCCAGCGATGCAAGCGGTCAGCACGACTGCCGCAATGCCAAACTTAAAACCAGTTTTCATATGAAACCACTCCTTGTGTCTCTGCATTTCATGTATTGTCCACTGTTGTCTTTCTATACCATAAGACAGCTTGGCACCGCACGGTGCAACACCGTTTTGCAAAATTGCAAAAAAAATTTCCCGACTCGCTGGAATCGGGAAATTCTCCACCTGTTATCTTATAAACCAAAAAACAGCTGCAAAAATTTTTATTTTTTTCTTTTCGTGTATTTGTCCAGTGCCCGTGCCGCATACACAACAATAACTGCAATCAAGCCAAGAACAACAACATTCAAGATCTGCGTGAAAATTTCTGCCATATTCTCCCCCAATCAATCGACAAACCAAATCGCATACCAAACAAATGCCGGAATGCCCGCCGCTACAATCGCCGCCAAGGTTCTTGGAAACCAATTTTCCGTATACGGTCGAGTAATGGCAAAGACAGCAAAGCAAATAGCCGCAATGACTTCCAATACAATCGGAATCACGCCCTCTGCCGTGTAGTTTAGAATGTCAAATTGGCTAAATACAACCGCAGTGATGACAGCCGCCGCCACAAAGACAAAACCAACCATCAGCAGATTTTTTCTCCATAATCTCATGGCATTCTCCCCTCTCTGTACGTCAGCACCATAATGCGCTAAATTAAATGTAATCAGATCATTTTTTGTATCAACGTCATTCCGTTTCTTTTGCGCCTTCCGACTGCAAAATCAGCTCAATGCACTGCATAAACTGTCCAAAAGTGTCGGTCAGCTGCACCAGATACTCTCTGCCTTTTGGCGTGATGCCGTAATACTGGCGCTTTCTGCCATCCGGCGCCACGCGTTTTTTCAGCTCGTCAATGTACTCAAACTTAACCATGCGGTAAATCACCGAATACGGGAACACGATGTGAAACTTTCCATCGCTGCGCCGTTCCAGTTCTTCCGGAATTTCGCCGATATACATCTCTCTCTCGTTGAGCAAAAACAACACGAGCATCTCCGACACTGCTTTTTTGAGATTTTCTTCCAATCCCTGCACCGAGCCGCTGCGCTCCGGCACATCCGTTGTGTTTGGCTGTCTTCCCATTTTTCTGCCTCCCTCACAATTGTTACTATTAGTATAACACGGCTTTCGTATTCCTGCAATAACAAAAATTTGAAATGACAGATTTTTAAGAATCATCCAAATCGCTTGAGCGACAGCACGACACGCCCCTTTTTGCTCTCGCCCAAAATCTCCGCAACCTCTCCGCGTCCGGTGCCGCGCAGCGTAATGCGGTCATGCACCGCAATTTCCTTGTCTGTATGGATACATTCCTGCTGATTGACAAACACTTTTCCTGCACGGATGGCGTCCGCCGCCTTGGCGCGCGACATGCGGAACAGCGATGCCGTCACGGCATCCAGCCGCATAGACGCGACCGTATCGCGCAGCATGGTCACTTTTTCTTCGGGAACAATCAATTGCGTGAGCGGAATTTCTTCCGTCTGCAAATGCTTGCGTCCCGCTTGGCTGTAATGCATGAGCAGATACGGCGCAATGTCTTTGAGCACGAGAATATCCGCGCCGTGTTCGCTGACCAAAATATCTCCGATGCCGTCGCGGCGCAGTCCCAAGCCCATCAGCGAACCGAGATAATCCCGATGCGTCAGCGCGTCGTTTTTGCTGCGCAGGCAGCGAATGACAACAATCGGGCAGTCCTCTCCCTCTGTCGGCACAGCATCCATCCATTCCGGCAGGAAAAAGACCATGCGGCGTTCCGCCTGCTCATATCCGCCCCAGAAAATGCCGTGTTCTCCCAGACTGCGCAGCAGCCGATCCGCCAGCGCCGCCTCGTGCATATCCAAAAATTTTGTGTGCGTCAGATAGCACTTTTCACGGCAGGTTTCTGCCTTCTGCGCGATCTGCGTGAGCAGAATTCGTTCTTCCTGTGTGCGCGCAATGCCGCTGATGATATCGTTTGTACTCGCCATGTATCTATGTCCTCTTTCTTTCGACTGCATTTGTGAATTTTCCTCGTTTCCAAGTAAAATCTATTGTACTGCGTCAATATCTGTATTACAATAAGGAAAGGTTAAAAAGACCCGAAAGGATGATTGGATGGTTCGAGATGATGTGCTGCGCACACTGGAAGAGCACCGCGGAGAGCAAATCTCCGGCGGCACACTGGCACGGAAATTGGGCGTGTCCCGCACAGCAATATGGAAGGCGGTTTCCTCTCTGCGCGAGATGGGATTTCCCATCACCTCAGCAGCCGGCGGAGGCTATTGCTTGGATGAATCGAGTGATGCCTTGTCTGAAGCCGGCATTTCTATGAATCTGAAAACCCGGTACGCCGCACAGCATCTGTGTGTGCTGTCCACGGTGGATTCTACCAACAATTATCTCAAGCAGCGCGCCGCAGACCTGCCCCATGGATATGCCGTCGTCGCAGACTGCCAGACCGCCGGCCGCGGCAGACTGGGACGGAGCTTTGTATCTCCTTCCGGCAGCGGCATCTATATCAGTCTGCTGCTGCGCCCCAACATCCCGCTGGAACGCATGCATCTGATGACGGTCGGCGCCGCCATCGCCGCCTGCGAGGCAATTCAAGAAACTGCCGGCTTTACGCCGGACATCAAATGGGTCAATGACGTACTCATGCACGGCAAAAAGCTGTGCGGTATTTTGACCGAGGCCTCCATCGAGGCGGAAACCGGTCAACTGTCCTATGTCATTGTCGGCATTGGTCTCAATGTCCGCACACCGGCCGGCGGTCTTGCGCCGGAAATCGCAGATATTGCAGGCTGTTTGGAGGACTTCGCCCCGCACGCCGTCCGCCGCAACGCGCTGGCAGCATCTTTTTTCAATCACATGGAGTCTTGCTGCGATCTCATCGCGGCTGGTCAGACCGATACTTTGATTGACCGCTACCGCTCGTTCATTCATTTTCTCGGACAACCGATTACCGTCATCCGTTTTGACAAACGGGAACCGGCAACGGCGATTGGCATTGATTCCAACGGTCATCTCATCATTGAGCAGAACGGCCAGCGCAGCACACTGGTCGCCGGAGAAATCAGCATCCGGCTTCCGGAACAGACGCGCTGAGCATCTGTCTCCCCATAGTAAGGAGTTTTATTTCAAATGAAAGATTGTGTCATCATCGGAAAGGGTCCGGCAGGACTGTCTGCTGCATTATATGTTCGACGCGCAGGCTATACGCCGCTTGTCATCGGGCGCGATTCCGGTGCTCTCGGCCAGAGCCATCGCATCGAAAATTATTTCGGTCTGGCAGAACCGGTCAGCGGTGACGAATTGTTCCGCCGCGGTTTGGTACAGGTCGAACGTCTTGGCATTGAAGTGATCAGCGATGAAGTCGTATCCATTCGCGAATCCAACGGTTTTATCGTAAACACATCCTCCGGCAGCAGCTACACGGCGCGTACCGTTTTGCTGGCAACCGGAAAGCAGCGTATTTCTTCCAATCTGGACGCCGATCATCTGATTGGTTACGGCGTCAGCCACTGCGCGCAGTGTGACGGTTTCTTGATGCGCGGCCGTTCGCTCGCCGTTGTCGGCAGCGGCGACCACGCCGTCGCAGAGCTCAACCATCTGCGCCCGCTGACGGAACATCTTCGCCTGTTTACAAACGGCGCAACCATCACCACCCACAACATTCCGTCGGATATTCCGATTGTGACCGAGCCGATTACCGAGCTGCGCACGGATGATTTCGGCATGCTGTCCGGCATCCAGACGGAAAAGCAGCTGTATCCGACAGAGGGGCTGTTCTTGGCACAAGGCATCGCTTCCGCGGCGGATTTCGCCCGCCGCATGGGCGTCATCATGGACGACGGCGACGTCAAGATCGACCGCAGCTATCAGACCAATGTACCGGGTCTGTTCGCAGCCGGTGACTGTGTCGGCGGTGTCCTGCAAATTGCCAAGGCTGTGGCAGACGGCGCCATCGCCGGACTCAACATCAGTGAGTTTTTGCGAAACGCACCGCAAAAGGAAGATTCTCAGGCATAACAACCAAAGCGGCAGAGGATGATGCATCCTCTGCCGCTGTTTCTTTCAAACATAAAAGCGCCGATACCGTCCGCAGCGGACAGCATCGGCGCATCGTTTTTCTTCGGATAAAGCTAGCGAAAGTTAAATTTCCATGATGACCGGAAGGATCATCGGGCTTCTCTTGGTCTTGCGGTAGAGGAACTCAGACAGATCGTTTTTGACATTTGCCTTGATGGTCGTCCAATCGCGGACGTGATCATCCAAGCAGCGATCCAGCGCGCGCTGAGAAATGCGGCGCAGCTCCTCCATGAGGTCTTCTGCTTCCTTGACGTAAATAAAGCCGCGGGAAACAATATCCGGACCCGCGATGACAATGCCGCTCTCGCTGTCCAGTGTCACAACAACAACCAGCAGACCGTCTTCGGACAAATGCTTTCTGTCGCGCAGAACAGCCGTGCCGACATCACCGATGCCAAGACCGTCAACCAATACCTTGCCGGACGGAACCGGATTGGCAAGGCGCGCAGATTTCGCGGTGATTTCTACCGGACGTCCAATGTCCGTGATGATGACGCGGCGCGGGTGCACACCGGTCTGTACAGCAAGCTCTCCGTGACGGCGCAGCATGCGATACTCACCGTGCACCGGAATGAAGTACTTCGGCTTGATCAGCGACAGCATCAGCTTGAGTTCTTCCTGACAAGCATGACCGGAAACGTGAATAATCGCGGAGCGATCATAGATGACTTCCGCGCCCTTTTTGCTCAGCTCGTTGATCATCTTGGTCACCGACTTCTCGTTGCCCGGAATCGCAGACGCAGAAATAATGACCTTATCTCCCGAGCCAATGTCTACCTGCTTGTGGCTGGAAAATGCCATCCGGTACAGGGCACTCATTGCCTCACCCTGCGAGCCGGTGCACACAACGACAACCTTGCTCTTCGGATAGCGATTGACCTCGGAAATATCAATGAGCACATTTTTCGGCACATTGAGGTATCCCAGCTCCATTGCCACATTGGAGATGTTCTCCATGCTTCGGCCGCAGATGGCTACCTTTCTGCCGTTGTGATGTGCGGCGTCTACAACCTGCTGTACACGATAAATGTTGGAGGCAAACGTCGCAACAACAATGCGCTGGTCACAGCCCTTAAACTGTGCCTCAAACGTCTTGCCGACCTCCATCTCACTCGGTGTATAGCCCGGACGCTCAACATTGGTCGAATCGCTCATCAGCGCCAGCACACCCTTCTTGCCCAGCTCACCAAAGCGGGTCAGGTCAATCATCTCACCGGATACCGGCGTCGGGTCAATCTTAAAGTCACCGGTGTGAATGATGGTGCCCAGCGGGGTGCGAATCGCCAAAGCGACTGCATCTGCAATCGAATGATTGGTATGAATCAGCTCAATGTCAAAGCAACCCAGCTTGATGTGATCGCCTGCCTTGACGCAGTTGATCTTGACCTGCTTGGTCATGCGGTGCTCCTCAAACTTGGAACTCAGGATACCTGCCACCAGACGCGTGCAATAGACCGGAACATTCAGCTCTTTGAGCACATACGGCAGTGCACCGATGTGATCCTCGTGGCCGTGCGTGATGACAATGCCGCGCACCTTGTTCTTGTGCCGGCGCAGATACGTGACATCCGGAATGACCAGATCGACGCCCAGCAAATCATTGTCCGGAAACGCCATGCCGCAGTCAATGACAAAAATGTCCTGTCCGTACTCCACGACCGTCATGTTCTTGCCGATCTCATTGAGTCCGCCCAACGGTATAATCTTCAGTTTTTCTTTCATAAATGCGTACCACTTTCCTTTACATGAACGCACACGCGGGATGCATGGCCTCTGATACAGGCACAGCAAAACAGCGCACCGGCACTTCCGGTTCCGCTGTATTCGGCATCCCGCAGCGCGGAATAAGATTTGATTTTTCGTATTTGCTATTACTTTATCCTGAAACCGCCGTGGTCCACACACGACAGCCAAACGTCAAAAACTATTATTAGTATAGCACAGTTTTTTCTGGATGTACACCCATTTGCCGGTTTTCAGATTCATATACCCTCTGAATTTTTTCGACCAAATGCCAGCCGCTTTGTAACCATCTCCGGATTTCTGTAACCGTTTGTCATCGTTGTAACCTTGTTATTTTTCCGAATTTTCGCCGTTTTTATTGCCAATTTCACCAATTTCAGCCGTTTGTTCTTGTATAAAATGTCTGAATTTTAAAAAATGTCCAAGATTTGTTTGACAAACGCGGCGTCTTCCTGTAAGATAGGTTACAGTTCAGTTACACAACCGTAACAAACGGTTACATGAACGTAACAAATTGATACCCACGCTGCTTCGGCAGCCCCGCGTAATAAAGGAGTTACTTATGTTTCAGAAATTAAAGAGAAATCTTATTGTTGCCGCTACCGGCATTTTCGTTACCGCATCCCTGACCGCTGGCGCATTCGCTGCATCCGCTACCGCTACCACGCACGTAAACATGCGTGCAGGCGCAGGCAACAGCTACCGCGTTGTTTCCGTTGTCGCAAAGGGTCAGACCGTTACCACCAACGGCAAGTCCGGCAACTGGACTAAGGTCACCGCAGGCGGCAAGACCGGTTACGTACACAGCAAGTACCTGACCTCCGGTTCCGCTTCCACCGGCACCACGGCATCTACTTCTACCACCACAAACACGGCAAGCACCACGGTATATGCGACCTCCGCAGTCAATGTCCGCTCTGGTCCGAGCACCAGCTACAAGGTAATCACCTCCATGAGCAAGGGACAGATCGCTACCAAGACCGGCGTTTCCGGCAACTGGGCAAAGATTTCCGTAAACGGCAAGACCGGTTATGTATCTTCCAAGTACCTGACCACTTCTAAGCCGTCTACTTCCCAGCCGACTACCAGCCAGCCGAGCAACAGCGGCAGCAAGCAGCTGGTAGGCAACTTCAAGCTGACCTTCTACGCTGGCGACAGCACCACTGCTTCCGGAAGAACCCCGCGCGTCAACCACACCATCGCAGCTGACACTTCCGTCCTGCCGATGTACACCAAGGTTTACATTGAAGGCTGGGGCACCTACACTGTAGAGGATCGCGGCGGCGCCATCAAGGGCAAGCGCATCGACATCTTCGTAGCAAACAACTCCATCGCGAGAAAGAACGGTGTCAAGTACGCAAACGTTTACATCGTAAAGTAAACAGCCAATCAGACAGCAAAAGACCGATGCAATGAATCGCATCGGTCTTTTTTCTGTTACTTTACCACCACGGCAAGGAACACAGCCGGCTTATCCGAGGTGTTCTTGCTGTAATGCACGGCGCCGTCCCCGCAGATCCACGCGTCTCCCGGATATACGGTATGTTCTTCGCCGTTGTCCAGAATGGTCAGCTCTCCTTCCAGCATGTAGCAGAACTCCGCGTCCGGCTGATGCGGGTGCTCACCGATAGAACATCCCGGCTCCAGTGTAATTTTCGCGCACATCTTAAATTTCCCGCAGGAATCTTCCGGTGCAATCAGTGTGCGGCGGAGAACGTGTCCGTCACCGTCACGCATATGTTCGATGCGATCTGTTTTCTGTTCCTTGTTTCGATTCAGCATACATTTCATCCTTTCCTGTCTCGCAGCACAACAATGGTAATGCCGTTGTTGTGCCGATTGATGTCGTGATCTTTTCGGAAATCCGGACACAGCTGCAGCAGTTTCCGCGTCTCCTCTTCAAATATCGTCAGTCTTTCTCCGGGAACGAAAAATCGGATTTTTCCGCGTTTCTGATATTCCGGCATTGCCCGGCGCAGTGCCACGCGGATTTTTCCTCCGTTTCCCGTCGAGCCAAACCCGTGAATGATTTTCAAAACACAGACATTCTGTTTTTTCGCCAGTCGAAGTTCCAGTTCCAGCCGATCCATCGCCTGTTTCACAGTCGGTTTTTCGTCCTCCAGATTGATGAGACGTATTTGTTCCATGAATTATGTCGTTCCTTTCTTCGCCGGCAGGGCTAGAAACGCCGCAAACAGCGGAAGCATATCGCACGCCGCATCCTGACACAATCCGTCAATCATGCGTTCCGGATGCCACTGCACCGCCATAATCGGCAGCGTATCGTGCTCGATGGCTTCAATGACGCCGTCGGCATCACTGACCGCCGTCACATGCAGACCTGCACCCAGCGTGCGAATCGCTTGATGATGATAGCTGTTGACAGCGAGCTTTTCTCCCAAAAGCGGGCGCAGCCGTCCGCTCTCCGCGGTGATAATTGTGTGCAGGGTGTTGTCATGCACATGCGCCGTGCCCAAATGCCGAAACAGCGTGCCGCCAAAAAACACATCGACAACCTGCATCCCGCGGCAGATGCCCAAAATTGGCTTTTTCTTCGCACAAAACCAGCGCATGAGTTCCCATTCTCTCTCATCTCTGTGCGGATCGACACTGGTATCCAGTCCGGTCAAATGCTTTCCATAATACAGCGGATGAATATCCCCGCCGCCGGACAACACCAGTGCATCCATACGCTCTGCGAGAAGCGCGGCATTCCCATAGCCCGCATCATGCACCGCCGTGCAGCCCAATCGCGCCAGCGTCCGCGCATACAGTTCGCTCTGCGCAGTCTGTCGGCTTTTCGCGCCGGAGATGCTTCCGGCTGATACCAGTATAACAGTATTCTTCGTATTTTTCACCTCCTCGGCAGCAAATATTTTCAAGCAGCTGCCCTTTTCAGCATGCCATGAATTGCCCGCGATGCAGCGCGAATTGAGCAGAACGGAAAAAATTATTCCGCTTGCACGCAGCAAAAAACTCCCGCCGAAGCAGGAGTTTTTGCATCTCTTAGATTTTCGGCTCTGTGACAATCCAGCCGTCCGGAATATGCCGTCCGCGCTCGGAATTTGCCGCGGAGGAATGCGTGATGATGCGGCCGCGATAGTACATGACCGCAGACGAACCGCCGTCCAAATTGCACGCCTGATACGCGCCGTACTGATACAAAATGTCCGCCAAATCGCCAAGCGTGATGCCGACGGAATAGCCCGGCTGTCTGCCGTCTACAATTGCCAGCAGCATCTCGCCGTCCTTGGTCTGTCCGATAACAGAGCGCGGCTGCAAGCCCCAGCCGGAGGAACCGCTGATCAGCTGTTCTCCATTGACGACCAGTGCCGGAGAAAACTGCATGGCATCGCGCGCGCCGTCCGGCAGCGTGTTGGATATTTCAAGATGATTCTTTTTGTCCAGCCCAATGACCTTCATCGTGGTATCCAAGGACTTTCGATACAGCTTTTCCTTGGACAGAATCATACCGAATGCCTCTCCGCCGTTGCCTGTACCCTCCGGATCGGAAAATCCGCTGGCATTGATGCCGAGCACGGCATCATTTTTTTCGCAAATGCGATCCAAATAACTGCCGGCAGAACCGAGATTCGGCGCAGTTGCAAGCCGCACCTGTTCGGAATTTTTGACAATCGCCATGCGGCCGGCATAGCCGTCACCGTCTAAGCTGACAATGACAATGCCGTTATGTGTGTCAATGGCACAGACATCATCGCCGTAAATGGTTTTGATTCCGGTTTTTTCCTCGTCATACGCTGCGCGGTCAATGAGCAGGCAGCCGTCTTTGTCCAGCAGCTTTTTGTTTTTATGTTTTTCCAGATATTTTTTCAGCGAAGCCTGATCAATTTCCGGATACTGTTCCGAAAAATGCTTTTTTACGGTTTTCCACGAGCCAACGGCATCGGCATGGCTTGGAAACGCCGTCTCCTCTGCACCCCAAGCAGAATTATACTCCTCTTGCTGCAGTTCAATCGCCATACGTCCCTTCATAACATCGTCAATGACGGTCTGCGGGAGAAAGCGCGTTGCCAGCCACTGATGATTCATGGTTCCCATTGCGGTTTCAATATAAATGGTTCTCCATTTTTCAATGAACGGAATATTGGAAAACACCAGCACGCAATACACTGCCGCGAGCAGCACCGCCGCAACAAACCATCTCGTCACCAACTGCGCCAGCCCTCGCTTTTTGCGTCTGCGGCGCTTAGTTGCCCGCCGCGCTCTGCGCTTGGCTTGTTTGGGATTCTTGACGCGTTCTTCCTCAACAACCTTCCATCCGGACTGTCCTGCATAATTTTTGACGCCCAAAGGTGTATTTCCTCCTCCATGTTACAAAATTCGTTTTATTATACCACATCTTTTCTGCCGCTCCTATGGATAAATCTATAAAAAATTCTTAAGATATTGTCTCCGCCTGCGAATTCGTGATAAAATATCGAAATCAGGAGGGATTCCCATGCAAATCACCATGCAAGACAACCAACTCTTTGTCACCGGCTCCAGTCGGTTTTCCGCCCGCCAAACATTCACATGCGGCCAGTGCTTTCGCTGGACGGAACAGCCGGACGGCAGCTATCTCGGTATCGTTCGCGGCTTACCCGCTCGCGTTTCCGATCAAGACGGCGCGCTGGTGCTTTCCTCTGACGAGCAGCAGTTTGCACAGCTCTGGCGCGATTATTTTGACTGCGACACAGACTATGCCGCTATCTGCGACAGCTTTGCGGTAGATGCATTTACCGCTGCCGCCGCCGATTTTGGCCGCGGCATCCGCATTTTGCGGCAGGAGCCTTGGGAAGCTCTGTGCACCTTTATCCTCTCGCAATGCAACAACATCCCGCGCATCACGGGCATTGTAAACCGTCTGTGCACGCTGCTGGGCGAACCGATTTCTTTTGAACAGCAAACGCTGTATGCGTTTCCCAGTCCGGAACAGCTCGCCATCTGTACACCGGAGGATTTGGCATCTCTGCGCGCAGGCTACCGCACGCCGTATCTCATCGCCGCCGCACAGGCCGTCTGCTCCGGCACGGTTGATTTTTCCGCCCTGTCCCGCATGGACACGGACGCCGCCCGCCGCGAAATCATGCAGCTGCGCGGCGTGGGAAGAAAAGTCGCGGATTGCTTTTTGCTGTTCGGTCTGCACAAGCTGGACGCCTTCCCCGTAGATACATGGATGAAAAAAGCCGCCGCATATTACAGCGGCGACATGAAACAATTCATCAACAGCCCCTATGCGGGCGTGTATCAGCAGTATTTCTTTTTCTATACGCGGGAGAATTTTTCGTAATTATTCTTCCTCATTCCGGCTTTCGCACAGATACGTTGCCTCCAAATCCGACAAATGTACCTTTACGGCGAGCGGATACTGTTCATACGCATGCGCGATGGCAAACGAGCCCGCCTTTGCCGTATCGTCAAAGCCGCCCATGTGCCAGCGAATGGCAACCGCCTCGTCATTTTTCAGGCGCATAAATCGTTCGATGAGAAACACGGACTTTTCGCCGTGTCCATAGGGAAATCGGTCATTGATGGTATAATACGGCACTTTCTCCCATTGACCATCCTCGTTTTTGCGATTCCGGTACGAAACCTCATAAAATCCGGCTTTGCAGATGTCATGCAGCAGCGTACAAATTGCCACGCTCTCCGGATCGTCCTCGCCTTCTACGAAATGCTTTTTCATAAAGACCTTATAGACGTTCAGGCTGTGTTCCACCAAACCGCCCTCATAAGCTGCATGAAAACGCGTAGATGCCGGCGCTGTAAAAAAGTCCGAGCCAATCAGCCATTCCAGCAGGCGGTCTGCACCGCGGCGCTTGATGTGCTGTGTATACTGATCGACAAAAATCTGTTTATAATCCAAACTCATATGACCACCTCAAATCCTGCCGCTGTCAGGGCGTTTCGCACCTGCTCCAGCGGTATTTTTTGTCCATATAGTACAATCTGTCCGCTGTCGAGCACAACTTCTGTCTTTTGCACCTCCGGAATGCGTTCCATCAGGCGGCGCACTTCGCGCACACAGCAGCCTGCACTCATGCCGCTGACCGTCAGTTCAATCTGATTCTGCCCGTCTTGCAGTTCTTCAAAGATTTCCTTGAGCCGCTCGCGTGTGTTATTTTCCGGCTCGTCCAGCACACGGTTCAGCATTTCGGACAAGAAAAAACCAATGCTCCGACCGGAAACGCCCCACGCCTGCAGGTCATGGCCATTGACCGCCAAATCCCGCCGCGTCAGACAATCATGCTCCGTCAGCACTTCTTCCAGCAGCTGCTCGGTCTCCAGCAGCTCTGTCTGATTGTGCGGCGTTGTTCCCTGCCCAATGCAGTCTGCTTTTTTGATTGCCAGCAGCTGCCGAAAAATTGCTTCGCCATGCACCGCCAGCTTGCGCCGCACACTGCGCTTGGTCTGTCCCAGCGGCGTGTCATGATGCCGCACCAGATACAGCAATTGCTGTTCCATCTGCGTCGGCAGACGCAAATGCTGCACCGCCCGCTTTGCCACGACATACGATTGCGCCGGATGGCCGTAAAAATGTCCGATGCCCTGTGCATCCACAGTAAATGTATCCGGCTTTCCGCAGTCGTGAAACAGCATGGTCAGCCGCAGCAGCGGTTCCGGCCGAATGCTCTCCATCGCGCGGACAGAATGCTCCCACACATCATATTTATGATGCGGATTACACTGTTGAAACCCCATCATCGGCGCAATTTCCGGCAAAATTTCCGCAAAAATCTCCGCAAACTCCATGCACACAGCACCGGCATACGCGCCGCTGACGATTTGCAGCAGCTCCGCCGTGATTCGCTCTGCGGAAACATGTGTCAAGCGGTGTCTGTTGTCGCGCAGAGCCTGCGCCGTTTGCGCCTCTATTTCATATCCTCTGGTCGATGCAAATCGAAGTGCCCGCAGAATGCGCAGGGCATCCTCTTGAAACCGCGTCTCCGCATCGCCGACACAGCGAATGTGTTTCCGTGCCAAATCCTCTTTTCCGCCAAACGGGTCGCACAGTCCGCGCCGCGGACTCCACGCCATGGCATTGACCGTAAAATCCCGCCGCGCCAAATCCTGTGTAATATCCGTTACAAACGCCACGGAATCCGGTCTGCGCCCGTCGGAATACGCGCCTTCCGTGCGGAATGTCGTGATTTCTATCGGTTCTCCGTCCATGACAATGGTTACTGTTCCATGCTTGAGACCGGTTTCAATGACATGCAAATCGGAAAAAATCCGTTCCGTTTGTTCCGGTGTAGCTGCCGTGCACAAATCATAGTCATGCGGCTTTCCGCCTGCCAGCCAGTCGCGCACTGCGCCGCCGACAATATAGCAGGCAAATCCCGCCTGTTCCAGCCGCTCCATGATGCTATGAATCTGCTTCGGCACATAGAAATTTGTCGTGTTAATGACGCCGCAAACCGTTATACGGCTTTCGCTGCAGCGGGTGCTTGGTGCCGTCCGGTTCTACAATTGTCGTGTTGTCCAGCTGTGCCTTGAGATTGGCGCGGTACTCTGCAATATATTCATCGCGCAGCTGCTTCTGCTCGACCTTTTCCGCGTCGGTCAAGCCCTCTGCCTTTGCCTTCTTCGCCAGCGCATTGATGCGCGCAATTTTCTGTTTTTCCATCGTTCTGCCTCCATCTATTCCAAATTCCTTTATCTTTTTATTCTTTATCTTTTTATTATACTAACTTCGCGCAGGTGTGGCAAGTGCAAGTATCTCTTCATTTTTTGTATCAATGAAATCTTAAGGTTTCTTTATATTTACTTAAAGATTTCTTTATATTTAAATTATTGCAATCTAACTTCGATTGTGCTATCATGCAATCAAAATTGTATAACACATGTATCAGGTATCCATATGAATTACTTAACTTTCGATCCAAATATTCAGAACGCATTCATATCCATTGGCATATCAAATATCTGCTGTAATAGTACAGATTATTCTATCTTTCATCTAAAAGACAAAGCTGATAACTTTCTATCTCTTCTCGAATTTCCTCCATATTCTGACTCCGTTGACATGAAAAACAGCTTCTATCGCACGCCTTTAACGATTCTATATAGTTATTGTCCTTTAGAAATATGTGGACTGTACGCAACGATATTCCATCTGAAAGACTACAATCTTCCCATATATATCACATCACCCGACAAAAAATCCAATGCGAATTTCATTAGTTACAGTGATTATCCTCCTAACGAAATTCTCTCTCAAGTATCTAATAAAAAACGATTATCCAACGCTAGAAAACGAGACATATGCGATACTTGGAGACAGTTATTAGAAGAAAATAGGAATTTACGACTTTGGAAATCAAATACTCTTGTCAGTGCACCGGATGACTATTTCGATTCAGATATTCAAAACGTCCTGCAATGCAAAGCAAATTCTGATATGCTATTGTCCATCCAATCACGACTACGTAGTGAATACCATATCAGTCTAAATTCTAAATACATAGAATGGAGGTTAAAATATATTTCTAAACAAATTAATACTAATTCAAGAGGTGGTAATCTAAAATGAAAAAAAGATTTTTTCTCTAATCGTTCTGTGTTCGTTGCTAATAACTCTTCTTCCTGCAAAATCTTATGCGGTTGATACCAACGAGAATCCCCAAAACATTGTTCTAACTGAAGAGGACAAAACCACTGATGAAAATTTGGATTCTTTATCAAATGAGAATTTAATTGCATCAGAAACTGTCGAGGTTCCTATTTCGTTAAGCCTATCCGAATTTAATGAAATAAAACCTGAACTCGATAAATATAATACGCCTTATTCAGTTCAAGGAAGCCGTGCTATTGTTAGGGTCAATGTTACGACTAATATTCATTATGTGCGTCAATTATATTTTTCTATTACTGCTCACTGTAGTAAAACCCTATTGACCAAAATAACCGGTTCTATTACTTGGAAGTACCAAACATCTAAGGGATATTCAAAAGCTAATAAAATCTATATTAACTATAAGGATTCATTTGGTATTCCCAAATATACTCTAACGTGTATAAAATATACTGGCAAAACTTTTTCTTCTGGAAAAAAAATTCGAGCTGACTTCAATCTAAATATTGAGGCTACCGGCAAGGTATCTGGGGGAACTGTATCCAGAACTGTTACCGGCACTATACCATAACCCTTATCAGCCAACGAAGAATTTGATTTCTTCGTTGGCTTTTATATTTTCAGACTGCTTGACAGCAATTCCCTCATATGGTACGGTATTAGTATATTTTGTTGAAAACGCTCAAGTTTTTCCCACTAGAAAGGTAGGTTTTGTATAATGAGACCGGAAACCATGTGTATTCAGGCAGGCTACGAGCCGAAAAACGGCAGCCCGCGTGCCCTGCCGATTTATCAGTCTACGACATTTACGTTCGACTCCACAGAGCATGTCGGTGCCCTGTTCGACCTGACCGCAGGCGATGCGTTCTACACCCGTCTGGGCAATCCGACCACGGACTGCGTAGAGAAGAAAATTGCCGCGCTGGAAGGCGGCGTCGGCGCGCTGTGCACCAGCTCCGGACAGGCAGCATCTATGCTCGCTGTGATGAACATTGCGGAGGCAGGCGACCATGTTATTGCCTCTTCTGCGATTTACGGAGGCACGTTTAATCTGCTCGGCGTGACACTCAAAAAATTTGGTGTTGACGTCACGTTTGTTGACGGCGATGCACCGCTGGAAGAATTACAGAAGGAAATTCGTCCGAACACCAAGGCAGTGTTTGGCGAGACCATCGCCAATCCGGCACTTCATGTGCTCGACATCGAAAAGTTTGCCGCTCTGGCTCACAACAACGGCATTCCGCTCATCGTAGACAACACATTTGCCACGCCGATTCTGTGCCGCCCGTTTGAATTTGGCGCTGACATCATTGTTCATTCCACGACCAAATACATGGACGGTCACGCCGTACAGATGGGCGGTGTCATTGTCGACAGCGGCAAATTCGACTGGGGCGCTTCGGGCAAGTTCCCGGGACTGACTGAGCCGGACGAGTCGTATCACGGTCTGCGCTACACAGAATCCTTCGGTGCTGCCGCTTATATCACCAAGGCGCGCGTGCAGCTTATGCGCGACATGGGCACCTGCCAGACGCCGATGGGTGCATTCCTGCTCGACCTCGGCTTACAGACGCTGCCGCTTCGCATCCGTCAGCACAGCAGCAACGCGCTGAAAGTTGCGCAGTTCTTGGAGCAGCAGCCGGATGTAGAATTTATCAACTATCCGAATCTGCCGTCTGACAAGTATCATGCGCTGGCACAGAAATATCTGCCGGAAGGCACCGCCGGTGTCATTTCGTTCTCGATCAAGGGCGGCCGTGCGCGCGCTGCCAAGTTTATCGACAGCCTGAAGATGATTTCTCTGGAGGTTCATGTCGCAGACATTCACAGCTGCATCCTGCATCCGGCAACGGCAACCCACCGCCAGCTCAGTGATGAGCAGTTGGTTGCCTGCGGCATCACGCCGGGTCTTGTGCGCCTGTCTGTTGGTCTGGAGCATGTCGATGACATCCTCGACGATCTCAAGCAGGCATTTGCCGCTATCGCAGAATAACACAAAAAGAAAATGCCATCCGAAACCGGATGGCATTTTTGTTGTCTTATTGCTTTTTCGTGGTCAATCAGCCGGTAATTCCCAGATACTGAGACAGCATACGAGCTGCCTGTGCACGGTTGGTAACGCCCTGCGGCTGGAGATACAGAACGCCGTTTACCGGAACGCCCTGAATGATCTTACGTGCATTGCACCAAATCATTGCGTTCTTTGCCCAAGCACCAACATCCTTAAAGTCCGGATGCGGCAGTACAGCACCGTTTACAATAGACGGGCTGCCGGCAGCGTAGTACAGAATCTTTGCAAATTCCTGACGGGTAACATCCTGATACGGGCGGAAGGTGCCGTCGCCGTAACCAGCGATAACGCCTCTCTGTGCTGCCCACTGGACTGCATCATAGAACCAAAGATTCTTGTTGGTGACATCGGTAAATGCCGGTGCAGCATTCTTGTTAAAGGTCTTGTCGCTGGAGCGATTGTACATGGTCTGCACAACCATTGCGCGGTTAAAACCAACTTCCGGTGCAAATCTGTCGGCAGAAACACCGATCATAATATCATGGTTATATACGTACTGCACACTCGGTGTGTACCAAGCAGCTGCCGGTACATCCTTAAATACCACAGATACAGGCGGCTTCAGGGAAGCTTCCTCATCCTTTGCATCAGCCCCCGTCGTATCCGCTGCAAATGCAGCAACCGAAAGCATTGCTGTCATACATCCCGCTAACAGCAGACTAATCAATCTCTTTTTCATATTAGTCACTCCTTTCAGCGTTTCACATACGCTTCTATACTTATTTATATTATACAAAATCAATCTACGTTTGTCAATCAATACCCCGAAATATGTACAACGTTTTTCCCGCCATACAAATGACATTTTTGCACATGTTTTGCTAGTATTTTTCAACTTTCCCTGTACAAAAACCGACAAGCAGCACGCATGTGCCACTTATCGGTCATTGTTTGTTCGTTATGCAATTCCAAAAAACGCTTTTCCGTTTTGTGTCGTTATATCTTCTACTTCCTGCACGGTCAAGCCCTTAAAGCTGGCGATTTGCTCCGCCACCCGATGCACAAACAGCGAGCTGTTGCGAACGCGGCCTTCCGCAAGCCGTTCCGGCTCCGGCGTGAGATACGGGCTGTCTGTCTCAATCATGATTCGGTCCATGGGCAGACCTTCGATGACGCGGCGGGCTTTTTTTGCCTTGCCGTAGGTGATGACGCCGGTAAACGACAGATTCCACCCCAGCTTGACGATTTCCTTCGCCATTTCCAAGCTGCCGGAATAGCAGTGATACACGCCCTTGAGGTCGGAAAACTCTTTAACAATATCAAAACAGTCCTCGTGCGCCTCTCGGTCATGAATGATGACCGGCATGTGCAGCTCCCGCGCCAGCTCCAGCTGTTTGCGCAGCAGGATTTTCTGCTGCTCGCGCGGCGGCGTGGTCTCCGGTGAACGTTTTTCCCAATAATAATCCAAGCCGATTTCACCAATCGCCTTGACCTTCGGGTCTGCCGCCAAGGTTCGAATGGTGTCAATGTCTGCATCCGTGACGCCGACGCTGTACTCCGGATGAATGCCGACCGCCGCATACATGAAATCATAGGTATGCGCCAGCCGCACCGCCGTTTTGGACGTCTCCACATCACAGCCCGGATTGAGAATCAACCCGACGTTGTGTTCCTGCATGGACCGGAGCAGCGCATCCCGATCCGCATCAAACCAACTGTCATCATAGTGTGCATGGGTATCAAACAGCATATCTGTTTCCTTTCTTACTTGTTCAGAATACGCACCGCCGTACCATACGCAATCACTTCCGCAGCACCTGCCATGAGCTGTGAGGAGCCGTAGCGCACGCCAATAATGGCATCCGCGCCCAGCGCTTTTGCCTCATCCACCATGCGCTTCACGGCAATCTGCCGCGCTTCCTCCAGCATCTGCGTGTAGCCGACGATTTCTCCGCCGACTAGCGTTTTCATGCCTGCCATAAAATCCTTGCCGACATTTTTGGTCTGAACGATGGTTCCTTTTACCATTCCCAGTGCCTCGATTTCTGCACCCGGGATGTACTCAATACTTAGCAGCTTCATCTTCTTCTCCTCCTTTGATTTCTCTGAGTCTGCTGCGCAGGGCAGCCAGCACGCCAACGATCATGACGACGGGAATCCCAATTCCAATGCCCAAAACAGGCATTGGGATTTCCTCCTGTGTGTTCGCCCACAAAACAAGCGCAATCACCGCGAGCATTACGCAGATCATAAACGCCGCGCCAAGCACGGCACCGTTTCTTCGCTTCTTTTGTACATCGGTTTTGTTGACATCCATAAAACTGGTTCCCTCCTTTTCCAGATGCTCCATCCGTTCCAGACAGAGCTCCGCATCCAGAGATTCCAGCGAAGCATTTTCCTGCATCAGCATCTCGCAAAATTTCGTCATCTGGTCAAGGTCGCGCTTTTGCCTCTCGTACTGCATGGTCTGCCGTGAGAGGCAGGTATCCAGCCGAAGCGTTCCGGCAAACAATGCCCGAATATCTTCCAGCGGAACCGACAGCTTGCGCAGCAGCCGAATCTGCTGCAGCCTGCGGACGTCCTGCATATGATATTCGCGGTATCCATTATCCGCCCGCGCCACCTGCAGCAATCCCTGTTCCTCATAGAACCGGATATTTTTGCGGGTGATGCCGACCAGCTCCTCCACCTGCTTGATCTTCATCGAAAATCCTCCCTGTGTTCTCTGTTTTCTTAGTTATACAGCTTCCACAAGGTGGAAGGTCAAGAGATTGTTGAAAAAAAGAGAAAAAAATTGCAGATACAGAAGGCTCGAAAATCCCGTTGCGGAATCATCGAGCCTTCCTTTCTTCCTTCCGTCCGAAGGAATGTTTTGTTTATCTGATCTTGCAGCCGGACGGAATGCCGTCTGCAAAGACAACCTGTACGCCATCCGGCGTATCTGCTGCCAGAATCATGCCCTGACTCTCTACGCCGCGCAGCTTTGCCGGCTTGAGGTTCGAGACAACAATCACGGTCTTGCCGACCATGTCTTCCGGCTTGTAATACTCGGCAATGCCGGAAACAATCTGGCGCTTTTCCTCACCCAGCTCAACCTGCAGGCACAGCAGCTTGTCCGACTTCTTCACCGGCTCACAGGACAGAATCTTTGCGGTCTTGAGCTCGACCTTGGCGAAATCGTCAATGCCGATCATAACGCCTTCCAGCTTTTTCTCGTCCTTCTTCGCAGCCTTTTCCGCCTTCTTGGCAGCCTTTTCTGCTGCCTTCTTCTGCTTGTCCATGCGCTCCTCAAGGAATGCCAGTTCCTTGTTCATGTCAATGCGCGGGAACAGGGCAGCACCCTTGTGCACGGTAACCGTCTGCGGCAGAGAGCCGTATACACCGGCGGTCTCCCAGTTGTAGATCGATGCATCTGCGCCGATCTGCTCGCGAATCTTTTCCGCAGAATCCGGCATATACGGCGTCAGCAGAATGCCGCAAATGCGGATAGTCTCCAGCAGGTTATACATGACACGCGCCAGACGCGGCTTGTTTGCCTCATCCTTTGCCAGCACCCACGGAGCGGTCTCGTCAATGTACTTATTGGCACGGGATACAACCTTGAAAATTTCAATCAGGCCGTCCTGGAATGCATACGATTCCATGATGCCGTCGTACTTGTCACGCAGCGCGGAAGCCATCGAAACCAGCTCGTCATCCAGTGCATCGGCAGTCTGCTCAGCCGGCAGCGTGCCGTCAAAATACTTCTCGACCATGGAAACGGTACGGGAAACCAGATTGCCCAAATCGTTCGCCAGATCCGAGTTGATGCGGTTAATCAGTGCCTCATTGGAGAACGCACCGTCAGAACCGAACGGGAACTCGCGCATCAGGAAGTAACGCAGGGTATCTACGCCGTAGCGCTCACACAGAAAGACCGGATCGACAACGTTGCCCTTGGACTTGGACATCTTGCCGCCGTCCAGCAGCAGCCAGCCATGGCCGTAAATCTTCTTCGGCAGCGGCAGATCCAGCGCCATCAGAATTGCCGGCCACAGAATCGAGTGGAAACGCACAATTTCCTTGCCGATGAAATGAACGTCAGCCGGCCAGAACTTCTCAAAGTCGTTGTACTGTTCGTTCTCATAGCCCAGCGCCGTGATGTAGTTGGTCAGCGCGTCAATCCATACGTATACGACGTGCTTCGGATCAGACAGCACCGGAACACCCCAGTTGAAGCTGGTACGGGATACACAGGTATCCGCCAGACCCGGCTTGATGAAGTTGTTGAGCATCTCATGCGCACGAGAGGACGGCTCCAGCCAATCCGGATGCTCCTCGTACAGCTTGATGATGCGATCCTGATACTTGGAAAGACGGAAGAAATATGCTTCTTCCTCTGCGTCTACAACCTCGCGGCCGCAGTCCGGGCACTTGCCGTCTACCAGCTGTGTCTCGGTCCAGAACGACTCACACGGCTTGCAGTACTTGCCCTTGTATACAGACTTGTAAATATCGCCCTGCTTCTTCAGACGCTCGAAAATCTTCTGTACAGCTTCTTCATGGTACGGATCGGTCGTGCGGATAAAGCGGTCATTGGAAATGTTCATCAGCTTCCACAGATCCTTGACGCCGCTTACAATCTTATCGACAAATTCCTTCGGCGTCACACCGGCTTCCTTTGCCTTGTCCTCAATCTTCTGACCGTGTTCATCCGTACCGGTCAGGAACATGACATCATAGCCCTTCAGGCGCTTAAAGCGAGCCATGGTATCGGTTGCCACGGTACAGTAGCAATGACCGATGTGCAGGTTATCAGACGGGTAGTAAATCGGAGTAGTTATATAAAACGGTTTTTTCTCCAACGAAATCGCTCCTTCACTTCATACTATTACTTATTATCATATACCAAAACAGGGCGTATCATCAAGTTATTTTGATAAATTTCCTGTGTTTTACGAAAAAAAATTCACCGCGCACGCAAAAAAAGACACGGCAGAGCCGTGCTCTGCCGTGCTTTAGGTTGTATCGTCTGTGCTGTTCTCCTGCGTTCTGCGCGAAACGCGGATTTCCACGCCGCGAATGCGGTCAAACAAATGATACAGAGCGAGCAAAAAATACGGACACACAACGATGAGCAGCAGTCCGCCAAAGACAACCGAAAGAATCATCCAGAACAGAAAGCTGAGCATCAGATAAAAAAACTCAAACCGATGTCCGCGGCAGCTCTTGGCAGCCGTGCGCACAGCACGCCAGCAGCTTATGTTCTGCCGCTCTGCCATCAGAGAATAGCCGCACTGATACGGCAGCAGCATCGCCGCATACCAAATGCTCGCAACAATGACAAGCTCCATAAAAATCAAATAACCCGTCGTTGTGGGCAGGACATACTGATACAGCGCCGCTCCCACCAGACAAATTGCCGCGCATGGAATCAGCCACAAAACCGCGTACAGCAGCTGAATCAGCGCCATCCAAATCGACCGCACGTACAGCCGTATGGACGTAAAGCACAGCAAAATCACGGACGCCTGCACCCGCGCGCCCGCGCGCCGCCATGCACAAAACTGCGTCATGCCGTAATACAGCGGCATCGTGATAAACAGCTGCGCCGCGCCATACGCCGCCAGCGCCTCGGCAAGCTGCCCATAGGTCAGGGCGGCGCGGATCTCCATGCTTGACGGATCAAAGCACACAATGCGCAGCGCGACAGAAATCAAAAACGCCGGTGCCAAAAACAGAAACGCCGCACCGAGTGTGGGCAGCAGCATTTGCATCAAATCCTGTCTGGCAGCGACCTTGCTGCCATATACATTGTTCAAACGCTGTTTTTTGCTGCCCATGTCATTCTCCCTGTGCGGCGTTTCTTCGTCGTCTTTATTTCTTGTTCAGCAGATATGCACTGCTGTTTACCTTTGTGGTTGTGGTCTTTCCGTTCTCCGTCACGGTCTTATACAGCGAAGCGTACTTATACTTGCCGCTGGTATAGCTCTTGCTGGAGAAAGAAATGGTCTTGTCCGATGTCTTAGTGCCATACAGCTTGACCGTCAGCGTACCGCCGCCGGAGCTTGCAACGACCTTAATCGGATACGGGGTATCATTGACAAACTTAAAGTCCTTGCTGCCCCAATATACCGCAGCATCCTGCGAAATCGGCGTGTACGAAATCTGGAACTGATGGTTGTAGCGCTCGGTTACCTTGAGATCGGCGCGCAGCACAGCCATGTACACCGTCGACGATACCTGACAAACACCGCCGCCCAGTCCGTCTACCTCCGAGCCGTTGGAGAAGATAATCGCGGAGCGGTATCCTCTCGATGCGGTTCTCTCACCGACAATATCGTTGTACGAGAATTCTTCGCCCGGATTCAAAATGGTTCCGTCAATCGAATTGCACGCCAGACGAACGTTGGTGGTACGGCCTGCCTGACCGCCGTTGTAATACGTCGTGGTCGAGCCCAGTACATCACGGAACAGCAGCGGCTCCAGATCTGCCTTGGTGACCTCTGCCTTGGTCAGTTCAACCGGAATGCTGTAGCTCTGCTGGCTCGCATCGCCGATAGCGGAAGAAATGGCACTTTCTTCTACCTTTACGCCGTCAACCGCTTCTTCAATGGTCTTGCCGTCTTTCTTGTTGACGGTTGCGTTCTTTGCCTCTGTGTTGACATCCTTGGCAATGGCAGCCGCATCCGGCTTATCCTGATCCTTCTCATAGGTCTCAATGGTATACGGCTCAAGCTCTACGCTTTGCGCCTGTGCCGAAATGTCCTTGACTACCTTGCTCTTGTCAAACTCATTGCCCTGCTTGCCGGTGTCTACAATCAGCTTTTTCGCGTCCTTGTCCACCTTCCAGCTCGGCTGGGTCGGTTCATACGCCAGATCTTCCGCAATTTTATCTACCTGCTTCTCCACTGCGCCGTCCTTCAGCGTAGCGTTCAGCGAAATATCCCGTCCGCCAAACAGGCAGCCCAGCACGGTAGAAACGCGCTGGAAATATCCGCCCTCACGGCCCATCTGATATGCCTGCTGTGCTGAGGTCTGCGCGTCAACGGATTCCGCAACATCAGACAGCTTGATCTCGTAGGTCTTTTCCTCGCCGCTGACGGTATCCTTGCCGTTCAGCTCGATGCTCTGCTCCAGCACGCCGTTCTGTACATCGCTGGAAATATAGCTTGCAGCTTGTTCCTGCGTCATGCCGCTGAGCTTGTATTCGTCTGCGACCTTTACGCCCGGAAAAATCTTGCCGTATGTATAGGTATATACGCTCAGCGCAACGACTGCAACGACAACAACACCCGCGATGACAGCGGCAATGCGCTTGCCCATGCCGCCGCCGGATTTTCTCTCCGCGCGCGGCTTTTTGCCGTTTCCGGAGCCGCCGTCGGTCTGTGCAATCGGCTCAAACGGCTGGGTTTCCTCCTGCGCTGCACGGCGCGGGGGTTCCTTCGGCTGCTCTGCCTCGTCATCAATTTTTACTGCCGCAATCTTCATCGTTTTGTCGTCCGATGCATCTGCTGCAGCTTCCGGCTCCTCCGGTGCGGCTGTTTCCGGCTCTACAACATCGCCGCCGGTTACATTGACCGGAATTGCCGTTTCCCAATTGCCGTCCTTTGTCTTTTTCTTCATCTCAAAGGCCGCTGCATTGTCTGCGTCCTCTTTGCTGACGATGGGAAAACCCTTGGTGCTTTCTCCTACACCGTTCTGTTCTGGAGTTGCCCCAGACTGCTTCTTATCATCCATGCAGTTTTATAACCTCCTGCCTACCTTTTCAATCAATCTTTCCCGCATACGAAATCATTTCCGTTTCCGGCGCACGGCCGGACTATGAACCTATCATAGTGCATTGCACAGCAAAATGCAATTACAATTCCGAAACAATTCCATGTCGTTTTGATTACTTTTGGATAGCGGCGAGAATCTTTATGCTTTATACGTTGAAACGGAACTCTACGATATCGCCGTCACGCATGACATATTCCTTGCCTTCCGAGCGAACGAGACCCTTTTCCTTTGCTGCAACGAGCGAGCCGCAGGCCATCAAATCATCAAAGGAAACAACCTCTGCGCGGATAAAGCCGCGCTCAAAGTCGGTATGAATTTTACCGGCAGCCTGCGGTGCCTTCGTGCCCTTCTTGATGGTCCATGCACGCACTTCCTTCGGGCCTGCAGTCAGGAAGCTCATCAGACCGAGCAGGTCATAGCAGACGCGAATCAGACGATCCAGACCCGATTCCTCCAGACCCAGCTCGGACAGGAACAGTTCCTTCTCGTCGTCCTCCAGGCTGGCAATGTCCTGTTCCATCTGCGCACAGATCGGCAGTACCATCGAGCCTTCGTCCTCCGCAATCTTGCGAACCGCTGCCAGACGCGCATTCTCGGTCTCATCGCCAGTGAAGCCGTTCTCGTCCACGTTTGCCGCATAGATAACCGGCTTGGAGGTCAGCAGATCGACGGTGTCAATCAGTTCCTTCTGCTCCTCAAATTCTGCGAAGGTGCGTGCGGTGTTGCCGCCCTCCAGATGATCGTACAGGCGCTGGAACACTTCGATTTCCGCATTGTACTTTTTGTCGCCCTTTGCGAGCTTCTTGGAACGCTCAATGCGGCGCTCCAGCAGCTCCATATCCGACATAATCAGCTCCAGATTGATGGTCTCAATGTCGCGCTGCGGGTCAATGCTGCCCTCAACATGAATGATGTTCGGGTTGTCAAAGCAGCGAACAACATGCACGATGGCATCCACTTCTCGGATATGAGACAGGAACTTGTTGCCCAAGCCTTCGCCCTTGGATGCACCGCGCACCAGACCGGCAATGTCAACAAATTCTACAACAGCCGGAATGGTCTTGGGCGGCTGATACATTTCACTCAGCTTATCCAGACGTTCGTCCGGCACGCTTACCATGCCGACATTCGGGTCGATGGTGCAGAACGGATAATTCGCCGACTCCGCGCCGGCATTCGTGATGGCATTGAACAGGGTGCTCTTTCCCACGTTCGGCAGTCCGACAATACCAATTTTCATGTGTTACGCTCCTTTAATCTATCCTGCGGGATGATTTGGTCACCCCGGTTATTTTTACATACTTTTATAGTATACACCTGTTTACATCTTCTGACAAGCATCCTTGTGTAGTCAGTGTAACGGAATTCTCCCCTGATTTTCCGCCGAATTTTGGAATATGTCTGTGTGTACTTTTTGTGAAAAGCATTCTATAATAAACAGGAACAAAGATTACAATTCCGTTACACATTCTTTATATACCCATTGATTTTGGAGGAATCGCAATGCCTGCGCTTGTCTCTCATTTTATATTTGCAGACTCTGCCCTGCACGACGCCCAGCCCTATCTTGTCAAAGCCATTCAAGCGGCTCCGCTCGCTTTTCGCTGGGGCGCGCAAGGGCCGGACATCTTATTTTTTCACCGCCCACTGGCGGAAAACAATATCAATCGCATCGGTCACCGGATGCACGAGGAGCGCATCGGCCGCATGTTTCAGGCGCTGACCGACGAATGTGCGCGCAGCCGCACGCCGGAAGCAACGGCGTATCTGCTCGGCTATTGCTGTCACTATATTCTCGACCGCACCGTCCATCCGTTTGTGACGTACATCGCCAATTACCGCATCGACCCGCTGTATCCGCAGCTGTCGCTGTCCGCTCAGCACAATCTATGCGAGGCGGAGCTTGACCGCGCCCTGATTGCAGCCGCACACGGCGGAAATCCGGCGGATTATCCGGCGCATATGCTTCTGTCATATGACAACAAGACGGCGACCATCATCGGAACCATCTTATCACGCGCCATTTGGAGCGTATACGGCACACGCGTGCCGGTTTCCGCAGTCAAAGCGTCGATGCGTTCGATGATTCATGTACAGCACATGCTGCACGACCGCTCCGGACGCAGACACTCGGTTTTGTCATGGCTGGAACACCGTCTCCATATTTCCGGAGATTTCTCCAGCTTAATCCGCCCGCTGACGCCGCTGGATGCAGACTGCACCAACCACAGCCACCAGCCTTGGATTGATGCTTCGACACCGCATCTGCGCCGCTACACGGATTACTTCCAGATTCTCAACAGTGCGCAGCGTCCGGCCGCCCATCTCATGGAATCCTGCTATGATGCCGTACAAACCGGCAAGCCGCTGCCCAAACAGGCATTTGCACTCAATTACATGGGAATCCCCGAAAGATAACATGTTTTACACACAAAAAGGCTGTTTTTCGTTTGAAAAAACAGCCTTTTTTCTTTATGCTTCTTGTGGTTGTTCCGGCTGCTCCGGCTGTTCCTGCTTCGGCGGAAGCGGCGCAATGCGCAGCGCACGAGCCAAAACCACCAGCAGATACACACCGGCGAGCAAGTACATTCCCGCGCGGAATGTCGTTGAGACGCCGAAGTAGCGCAGAATGCCCAGATCGGAATTGGCACGCAGCTTCCACACCAGCAGACCGCCCGCGTTGGTCAGCGCCAGATAAACAGCGGCACCTGCGGAAACAAAAAACCGCGGTGCGCATCCCGTGGAAAACAGGAATCCGCTCATGCTGTAGAATGCCAGCATGACAGCGACAATCAAAACCAACTGATAGGTGTAATCGGACAGCACCGGATTGGCGCTGTTGTCATGATACACCATAATGAGATCCAAGCATCCCCAGAACATCGGGATAATGGTATAGCAGCCGGTCTTTTTGGACACCGCTTTGTTATTTCCCGCTGCGAGCAGCAGCAGGCCGATGCCGGTGAGCAATCCAAGTGCCCATGTGATACCGGTTGCGCAGACAATGACCATGCTCGGCGCAATCAGCTGATCGCCCATAATAGTCGATTCTTCCAACAGCTGCGCCGGCAAATACACCAGTCCCAAAACCGATACCACTGCCATGCCGATGCCAAGCAGCATGCACAGTGCGCGGCTGACACCGGAGCAATGGGAAAACAGCTGTTCATAGGCATACTCCTGTCCGCCATACCATGTGCGGCACAGCACAGCGGACACGATAACAAATCCAACCGTCAGCACCAGCAGGGCGGTTGCCGGCACATAGCCGGCAACCGGAAGCCCTGATTCACCCTCATAGCCATACAGCAGGCTCATGCCGCGCAGCACTGCGCCGCACACGCCCGCAATCAGTACAAGAAACAGATAACTCTTATGTTGTTTCATGCAGCGTTTCGCCTACCCTTTTATTTTTACTCATTGCGGCCGCAGCACTTCTTGTACTTCTTGCCGCTGCCGCACGGGCACGGATCATTTCTGCCCGGCTTTTTGATTGCCTTGCGCGGCGTGTTGGACACGCTTTCTTCACCCTCCGCACCGGATGCACCGGTCTCGCGGGCAACCTGTTCGCGCTTCGGCTCTTCGCCGTGTACGCGGACGCGTGCCGTATACATCATGCGAACGGTATCTTCTCGGATGAGCGCAATCATCTGATCGTACATATCCGAGCCTTCGCGCTTGTATTCCACAACCGGATCGCGCTGCGCATATGCACGCAGGCGGACACCGTTTCTCAGCTCTGTCATCGCGTCGATGTGTTCCATCCACTTTTCATCGACATTGCGCAGCAGAATGACGCGCTCCAGCTCACGCATGATATTCGGCGTGACATCCTCTTCCTTCGCCTGATATACCGCATGGGCAATCTCGCGAATTTCTTCGATGAGAGCCTCCGGCGCCATATCATCCAGTTCCTCATTGGTAAACTGCAGATCCTCCGGCGTCAGGAACAGTCCCAAGAAGTGCTTGCGAATGTCCTCCACGTCGCTCGGCTCCAGATACGTCTTTTCGCCGAGTACGCCGTGTACGGTTGTCTCGATGACGCTGTCAATCATGCTCAAAATGGATTCCTTCAGGTCGGCGCCGTCCAGAACATCCTGACGCTGCTTGTAAATCACTTCGCGCTGGGTATTGAGCACGTCATCATACTGCAGAACGTTTTTACGAATCTGGAAGTTTCTCGACTCAACCTTCTTCTGTGCGCTCTCGATGGCACCGGACAGCATTTTCTGGTCAATCGGCGTGTCATCGTCCATGCCCATCTTATCCAGCATACCCATAACGCGCTCGGAACCAAACAGACGCATCAAATCATCTTCCATGGAAATATAGAAGCTGGATTCACCCGGGTCACCCTGACGGCCGGCACGGCCGCGCAGCTGGTTGTCAATGCGGCGGGATTCATGTCGCTCTGTGCCCAGAATATACAAACCGCCGGCAGCGCGCACGCGCTCGCCCTCTTCATCGGTCTGCTTCTTAAATTCTGCCAAATGACGCTGATATTCTTCGCGCGCACGCAGAATTTCCTCGTCCTCGGTCTCTGCATAGCCGGTAGCTTCCGTTATAACCGGTTCGTCAAAGCCTGCCTTGCGCAGGGCAGCAACCGCCATATTTTCCGCATTGCCGCCGAGCACGATATCCGTACCACGGCCAGCCATGTTGGTGGCAATCGTAACTGCACCCAGACGACCCGCCTGTGCGACAATCTCCGCCTCCTGTTCATGGAACTTTGCGTTCAGGACATTGTGTGCAATGCCCTCCTTCTTGAGCAGCTTGGACAGCAATTCACTCTTTTCAATGGATACCGTGCCGACCAGAATCGGCTGACCCTTGGCGTGGCACTCCTGAATCTTTGCAATGGCTGCACGGAATTTGCCCGCTTCGGTGCGGTATACGGCATCGGAATTGTCTTTTCGTGCAATCGGCTTGTTGGTCGGAATCTCGATGACGTCCAGCTTATAAATCTCGCGGAACTCATCTTCCTCGGTCAGTGCCGTACCGGTCATACCCGACAGCTTGCCGTACATGCGGAAGTAGTTCTGGAACGTAATCGTTGCCAGCGTCTTGCTCTCGCGCTGTACCTTGACATGCTCCTTTGCCTCAATCGCCTGATGCAGACCCTCGTTGTAGCGTCTGCCGAACATCAGACGGCCGGTGTTTTCATCGACAATGATAATCTCGCCGTCACGGATGACATAGTCAACGTCCAGCTTCATAATGCCGTGTGCACGCAGCGCCTGATTGATGTGATGCGCCAGCGTCGAGTTTTCCGGATCCGCCAGATTTTCCACGCCAAAGTACTGCTCCGCCTTTTTCTGACCCATCGGCGTCAGCACAGCGGTCTTTGCCTTTTCATCAACGACATAGTCTGCGCGCAGCTGTTCGAGAATCTGACGATCCTCGTCCGTCATCGGCTTTGCCTTTTCCGGATTTTCCTTGCGTTCCTCTTCTTCCAAACGCAGGCGTTCGCCCTCTGCTTCCAAATCCAGCTTGTCATCGGTCTCCTTGATGCGGTAGCACTTGAGACGATTGACAAAGCTCTCTGCGCGCTCATACATATCGGTAGACTTATCTCCCTGACCGGAGATAATCAGCGGCGTGCGCGCCTCATCAATCAGGATGGAGTCCACCTCATCGACGATGGCGAAGAAGTGTCCGCGCTGTACCATGCGGTTTTTGTAAATCGCCATGTTATCGCGCAGATAGTCAAAACCAAACTCGTTGTTTGTGCCGTAGGTAATGTCTGCATCGTACATCGGCTTGCGCTGATCCGGCGGAACGGCATGAACAACCAATCCAACCGTCAAGCCAAGGAAGCGGTAAACCTTGCCCATCCACTCGCTGTCTCGTTTTGCCAGATAGTCGTTGACGGTGACGATGTGCACGCCCTTGCCCGCAATGGCATTCAGATATGCCGGCAGCGTTGCCACGAGCGTTTTACCTTCACCGGTTTTCATTTCCGCAATACGGCCTTGATGCAGCACAATGCCGCCGATGACCTGTACGCGGTAATGGCGCATGCCGAGCACGCGCCAAGCAGCCTCTCGCATGGTGGCAAATGCTTCCGGCAGCAGATCATCCAGCGTCTCGCCTTCCTGATAGCGCTTTCTGAATTCGTCGGTCTTTCCGCGCAGCTGCGCGTCTGTCAGCTTCTTGTATTCCTCCTCCAGCGCATCGACTTTGTCCGCAATCGGGCGGATGCGCTTGAGCTCATGGTCACTGTGTGTGCCAAAAATCTTGTCTAAAAACCCCATGAATCAAGTTCCTCTCTAAAATCAGACCGGAAAAGTTTGCCCTTGCGCACTCGTCCGGCCATTCACTTTGCATTATAACACAAATCCATTGTAAGAAAAACTAAATTTTTGTGAATAAACCGTATTTTGTTTCATAACACAAAAAATTCTTTACTTCTCTCCCCGCTTTCACTATAATATAGAATTAAGAACATATGATTTTTTATTTGTGAGGAGAATTTACTTTGGCACTCATTGAATTTGAAGAATACCGCCAGAAGCTGCACGATCTCAAGCCTGCCATTGAGGAGCTTGGTCAGGCGTACAATCTCGAGCACGCTGCGGAAGAGGTAGAAGAATTGGAAAACCGCGCCTCCGAGCCGGGTTTCTGGGACGACACGGAAAAATCTCAGAAAATCCTGCAGCGCACCAAGGCGCTCAAGGACAAAATTGAAGGCTATCACAACCTGTGCGGCCAGCAGGAAGATCTGCTGACGCTGTGCGACCTCGCCATCGAGATGGATGACGACTCCATGATCGACGAGCTGCGCGAGGGCTTTGACGCGCTGAACGATGAGCTGGAGCGCCGCAAGCTGGCTACGCTGCTGCTCGGCGAGTACGATGCAAACAATGCGATTCTTTCGTTCCATGCCGGTGCAGGCGGAACCGAAGCACAGGACTGGTGCGACATGCTGTATCGCATGTACACCCGCTGGGCGGAGCGCCACGGCTTCAGCTATAAGATTCTGGACTATCTGGAAGGCGATGACGCCGGCCTGAAGTCCGCTTCTATTCTGATCGAAGGCGAAAACGCATACGGCTTCCTCAAGAGTGAATCCGGCGTACACCGTCTGGTTCGCATCTCTCCGTTTGACTCGTCCGGCCGCCGCCACACCTCGTTCTCCGCAGTTGAGGTTATGCCGGAGATTGACGATGACACGAAAGTTGATATCCGTCCGGAAGAAATCGACATGCAGGTGTTCCGTTCCTCCGGTGCAGGCGGTCAGCACATCAACAAGACCTCGTCCGCCGTTCGTCTGACGCATAAGCCGACCGGCATCGTTGTCAGCTGCCAGACCGAACGAAGCCAGTTCCAGAACCGCGACAACTGTATGAAGATGCTGCGCGCAAAGCTGGTGGAAATCAAGGAGCGTGAGCACTTGGACAAAATCTCCGACATCAAGGGCGATCAGAAAAAGATCGAATGGGGCAGCCAGATTCGCTCCTATGTCTTTATGCCGTACACGCTGGCCAAGGACACCCGCACCGGATTTGAAAACAGCAACATCGACGCAGTCATGGACGGCGATATTGACGGCTTTATCACAGCATATCTGACTGCACAGGCTACCGGCGAGCTCAAAGCCAAGTAACCGTGAAAAAAAGACAGATTGTAAGCATTGCCCTGTGTTTTGTCTGCGCCGCCATCATCGGCATCTGCTGTATGGCGGGCATCAGCAAGTGGCGTGCATATCAAGCGGAAGTAAAGCGTCAGCAGCAGCTTGCGCAATATACCGAGGATTTGACCGACGCCCTGAACGAGCTGTATCGCATAGAAACCGATTTGTTTCAGGACATTGCCAAGCAGCAGGCAAGCGGCATCGACAACCGCACCATTTTGCAGTCTATGCTCGATGCTGCGACCGCACCCATTGACGCGCTCGCTCATGTCCAAGCACCGGACGAGCTTGCCGATGCACAGGCGCACTTCAAAAAAGCGGCTTCATCCTATCACACCATGGCGGATACGCTCAACGACATGCTGAGCGATGCTTCTACGACGGATGCCGACCTGCGCGACGCGCTCATCGACATGCTGCCGGATGCGGTATCTGCTTTTGACGAAGTCAAAGCGGGCATCACTGTTTTGGCGAAGAACTCTGACATCACGCTTCCTGACAGCGCAAAACAGTTGGAAACTGCTCTGGATTCTTTTTCAGGAGACAGTTTGCGCTCTATTTTAACAGCACAGCCGTAATGATTTTCCCCTTCTCTGAACGGAGAAGGGGATTTGTGTTTCTGCACAATTTTCCCACTGTTATTTTGTGTATATCAATCATAATTTCACTGCTATTTTGTAACATTTTACCAAGTTGTTCAGGATAACAACAGACAATTCTACCAAAGCATTTTTCTTTGTCAAAACCGCCTATTGCATCTGCAGAAGAAATGTGCGAAACTATTCGTGCACCAAAAAAGGGGTGTATGGAAGGACAATTCCATATCTCAATGATATTTCACATTTCTTCTAAAGGAGAAGATTCATAATGACTACTGCTACGTTTGATTTTATGGCTCCGGCCACCGGCAAATGCGTTCCGATTGAAGCTGTTCACCACAGCCTGAGCGACCGCACCCTCGGCGAAGGCATCGCTATTTTCCCGAACAACAACACGGTTGTCGCTCCGTGCACCGGCGTTATCACCCGCGTTTCCGACCATGCTGTCACCCTGTTCGACAGCGAGCATGACATTGAGCTGCTGCTCACCGCTGACATGGAGGCACAGCACCATGATTTTCAGCTGCACGTCAAGGCTGGTCAGACGGTAACCACCGGCACCGAGCTGTTTTCCTGCGACGTTGCTGCCATCAAGGCACAGGGCGGCTATGTAGATTTTTCCTGCATCGTAACCAACCTGCCGATTGAGGAAGTTTCCGTTTGCGCCGGAGATGTAGAGACCGGCAAGACCCGCATGTTCTCCTGCTCCTGCCCGATGGTATAAGCGCGTATAAAACGCAATTGTTTTGCAAACAATACAGGCACATCAGTCCATGGCTGATGTGCCTTTTGTTATCCCCGCAGAAAGGAGATGCCTATGCAGGAACGCACCAAATGTCTGATTATTGGCACCTGTGCCGGAGCCGCGAACGGCTTTTTCGGCGCTGGCGGCGGGCTGTTTCTCGTTCCTCTGTTCACCGCTTGGCTCGGCATGGAGCAGAAACGAGCGTTTGCCACCTCTGTCGCAATTATTTTTCCGCTGTCTGCGGTCAGCGTCTTGATTTATCTGCAAAATGGCAGTCTCCCTCTGCGATTTTCTGCGCCGTATCTGTTCGGCGGCGTGCTTGGCGGAATGTTTTCCGGTCTGTTGTTTTCCCGCGTATCCGTGCCGCTGCTGCGCAAAGCCTTTGCTTTGCTGCTTCTGTGGGGCGGCGTGCGCGCCGTGCTGCTGTTATGACGGCGGTTGTTATCGGTGCGGCAACCGGTATTTTATCGGGTTTTGGCATCGGCGGCGGTTCGCTGCTCATTTTATGGCTGACCATGGTGCAGCAGCTGCCACAGTACACCGCCGCAGGCATCAATTTATTATATTTTCTGTGCTGTGCGCCCGCAGCACTGGTTTCTCATATCCGTCACCATTTGATTGAGAAAAAGATTGCGTTGTGGTGTATCTTGGCGGGATGCATCGCCTCGCCGACAGCTTCTCTGCTCGCAGGTCTGCTCCCCATGCATTGGCTGCGCCGCGGATTTGGCATCTTGCTGCTTATCCTTGGCTTTCGTGAGTTGTTTTCGCACACACCCAAACAGTAGCATTTTTCGCGCATGCGTGCTATACTGAAACTATTCTTTCAAAATGGGGATGATTTTATGAACCAATCACAACTGCCCGGTATTGATATTTTGCTCATGATTGCCGTTGTCGCTGTGCTGATTGGCATTGTTTTCTACACACGCAGACCGCCAAAAATCCGCGTCGGCAAAAGCAATATTACCGCACAGGACTCCGCCTCGATTCTCAAGCTGTTTGCAGATGACACCAAATCGTTTGACTTTCGCGTGAAGGAAGATGCCGCACAGGTTACGGTTGCTCTCCACACCTGCACCAACCGCAAATGGGCGGAGCCGGTGTCTCTTGCCGATTTTACGGATTTGGAATCCGGCAAATACCGCCTGATTATTCGCCGCGTCGGCACGATTATTGACATTTATCTGTGCAGCAATGCAGATTATACCCGTGTCGTACATATCACATCATCCATCGCGCCGGAGCATCTTGACGCGCTGTCCGAATGCAGGGCCATCGGGCAATTCGAGCTTTCCGACTGCAAAGCCGCCATCGGCGACGACAGCAGAACGCCGCTCTGGGTTCTGCTCGGCAGAAAACAGGGAACGCTGACCGTGACGCAGGATTATCAGCACTCCGGCGGCACCACCGGCTTTGCGATTATTCTTCAGTTTCGATAAAAAAGAGCCGCTCGCGCGGCTCTTTTATTCTGTTTGTTCCAACGCTTCCAGCATCAGAGAAATTCCTCGCTCCACCAATTCCAACTGTTTCGGGGAAATATGCCGCAATTTCTCTGTGAGATGATCTACAGCATTTTCGCCTTCTTTTCCCATCAACAAAAAATCACTGGACGTATGCAATACTTGGCACAATTTAATAATTGTCGGCAAGGACGCGCCCACTACACCGCGTTCTAAATCCGAAATATATTGAACAGAAACATCAATTCGTTCTGCTAAATTTTCCTGTGTATATCGCATGGTTTCTCTGGCGGTTTTAACACGACTGCCAATCTGAATATTCAGCTCTTTCTTCGCCTTCATCGCAATTACCGCCTTTCTTACTTTAAACCGCTTATCCAGAAAAAAAATTGATTTAATTTTAGTCCTGCCCTATCAGACAAAACAGCTTCAATATAAAAGAGCCGCTCGCGCGGCTCTTTTTCTTTTCTGCTATTTGTTCAGCTTACAGCGCTGTCAGGTTCTTCAGCGAAATATCCATCGCCGGAGAAGCGTAGGTCAGCGCGCCGGAGGATACGAAATCCACGCCGATATCTGCAATTTCCAGCAGGCGCTCTGCGGTAACGTTGCCAGAGCACTCGGTCTTTGCGCGGCCGTCAATAATCTTGACCGCCTTGCGCATGGTCTCGTTGTCCATGTTATCCAGCATGATAACGTCTGCGCCGCATGCAGCAGCTTCAGTTACCTGCTCCAGTGTCTCGCACTCTACTTCAATCTGCGTGACAAACGATACATACTCTCGTGCCATCTGCACTGCCTTGGTGATCGAACCTGCTGCGCAAATGTGATTGTCCTTCATCATGACACAATCGGACAGATTGTAGCGGTGGTTGGTTGCGCCGCCGCAGCGTACTGCGTACTTTTCAAAGATACGCAGACCCGGTGTTGTCTTTCTGGTGTCGAGCAGCGTGGTGTGCTTGCCTTCCAGAATCTTCACCATCTTATTGGTGTTGGTCGCGATGCCGCTCATGCGCTGCAGGAAGTTGAGCGCGGTGCGCTCACCGGTCAGCAGCGTGCGAATGTCCGCATAAATGACACCAATCAGCTGACCCTTCTTGACTTCATCGCCGTCAGCATAGGTTGTTTCAAAATGAGCTTCTTCTTCCAGAATCTCAAATACACGTGCAAATACATCCAGACCGCAAATAATACCATCCTGCTTGCAAATCAGCTCCGCCTTGCCCAGCTGCGGCTGGCGCATAATGGCGTTGGTGCTGACATCCTCGCTGGTTACATCCTCGCGCAGGGCGTTGATGATGGCCGGGTCCATATTAAGCATCATGGTCGAGCCACTGATCATAGAATGCTTCATCCTTTCTCTTAATAGCTTTCAGAACCTCTGTGCGGTTCTTCTCGTCGATATCCGCATAAAATGCCGGATCAAATGGAATTTCATCTGTCGGCATTGGCTTGCCAGCCTCTACCGTCTCTGCAATGTGATTGGCTGCACGCTCTGCAAATACCAAGCTCTCCAGCAAGGAATTGCTTGCCAGACGGTTTCTGCCGTGTACGCCATTGCAGCTGGTCTCACCGGCCGCATACAGACCGTCCATCGAGGTCTCGCTGTCCGAGTTTACCTTGATGCCACCCATGAAATAGTGCTGGCCAGGTGTAACCGGAATCGGCTCCTTGGTCATGTCGTAGCCTTCCTCCAAACACTGACGATAGATGTTCGGGAAGCGGTTGCGGACAAAGTCCGGATCCAGATGCGTCACAGACAGCTCTACATACGGGCGGCCGTCCTTCTCCATCTGCTTGCAGATTGCCTGCGATACAACATCACGCGGCAGCAGCTCATTGACAAAGCGTTCGCCGTCCTTGTTGTACAGATATGCACCCTCACCGCGCACAGACTCGGAAATCAGGAAGCTTCTTCCCGGCTTGGTGGTATACAGCGTGGTCGGATGAATCTGAATATAATTGATATGCTCTACTTCAATGTGATGGCGCATAGCGATCGCCAGAGCATCGCCGGTAATATGACGATAGTTTGTAGAGAACTGGAACAGACCGCCGATACCGCCGGTTGCCAAAACAACCGCCTGTGTGCGGACTTCTTCCAGTGTACCGTCTGCGTTTCGGATAATACCGCCCTTGCAGACATTTGCCTTCTCATCACAGATGATATCTACCAGCGTGGTATTTTCACGGATGGTAATGTTTTTGCGCTCTCTTGCGCGAGCCAGCAGCTTGCTGGTGATTTCCTGTCCGGTCAGATCCTCGTGGAACAGAATGCGGTTCTCGGAATGTGCGCCCTCTCGGGTAAATTCGAAATTTCCGTTCTCATCGCGCTGAAAGTCCACACCGTAATCAACCAGTTCCTGCGCAATATGCTGCGAAGAACGAATCATGATATCCACGGATTCTTTGTTGTTCTCGTAATGACCAGCCTTCATCGTATCTTCGAAATAGCTGTCATAATCATCGTCATCCAGCAGCATGCACATGCCGCCCTGTGCGAGGAATGAATCTGCCTGATCAGCCTCAGACTTCGTGATGACCAGAACCTTGTATTTTTCGGGCAGCTGCAATGCGTTAAACAATCCGGCAGCACCGGTACCGACAACCAAAATGTCAGCGGTTTCCATGTTTCGCTCCCCCTTACTTTCTTTCGATATTCGTGAGCACGGCCATGTGCTCCGTCAGATGTTTCATTTCCAGTTTTCTCCCTATTGACATGCGGTCTGCACCGCACAAACTTTTTACACTTCAGTATACCATACTGAAATGCATCCTGCAAGGCAGTTCCCCGCCTTGCACGGACACTTTTTGAAATTTTTCACATTTCATTATGCATTTTCCAAAACCGGTGGTGCCGGATTGAAGTCCGGACGATGCTTTGGATTCATCAGATATTCCTCTACCTTGTCCATTGTCGGTGCAGAAAAATATGCCGCGCCGCGCTTGGTAACAGACAATGCCGAAGCATACGTTGCATATTTCAGTGCAACCTCCGCATCTTTCCCGTACAGATACGCCGCCAGGAAATAGCCCTCGAACACATCGCCGGCAGCTGTGGAATCTACGACAGGAACCTTCAGCGAAGCCTGATATATCTGGCGTGTACCGTTCTTGTAAAATGCGCCCTGCGAACCAAGCGTAAACAGGAACTGCGAATTCGGATACATCTCTGCAAGCCGAATCAGAATATCTCCCGGCTGTACATAGCTCGTCATCGAGCGGCCTTCAATCTCATTGAGGCAGAACATTGAGATTTTGGTCAAATCGCTGCGCAGCAACTCGCGCGTACATGGCGACGGATTGAGAACGATAAACATCTTTTTCTCATATGCCGCATCGATAGCGTACTGCAGGCAGGAAATCTCATTCTGCAAAACGAGCACATCGCCTTCGCCGTACTGCGCCAGCACATCATCAATGTATGCTTTATCAATGGTTCGATTGGCGCCGCCGTAAATCATGATGGCATTCTGACCGATTTCATCTACCTGAATAATGGCATGACCGGTGCGGCCTTCCACCACACGTACCGGAGAGATATCAATGCACAGCTGCTCCTTGAGCTTGTCCAACATTTCCTGTCCATCCGATCCAATCTGACCGGCGAGCTGTACCTCCAGACCGGCGCGAGCCAGCGTGACAGCCTGATTCAATCCCTTGCCGCCTGGGAACACTTCCATGTGAGAAGCGCCCTGTGTTTCCTTCGGGGTCGTAATATGTCCAACATAATAGTTATAATCAATATTGATAGAACCCAAAACCAATATTTTCATTGTTATCCGCCCTCCATTTTTTCAATTGTATCATGCTGTACAGCATGTGGATGCAGTTTACTAATATTATAAGATGTTTCTAAGTGAAGCACAAGAGTTTCCGCATCGTTTTCCTTCGGATATTTTCATCACGGCGAATTTTGTAAAAATCTGCGACAGATTTTTCAATATTTTAAGCAAATATTCTTGACTTTCCAGACATAAAACGATATGATAAAGAATACTGAAACGAAAGGATGATCGGAGCCATGGCTGTACAAAAAAAAGGCACAAAGCAAATAACCGCCAACAAAAAAGCCAGACACGATTATTTCGTTGAGGAGGCTTATGAATGCGGCATTGAGCTGTTCGGCACAGAGGTTAAGTCGATTCGTCAGGGCACGGTAAGCCTGAAGGATTCGTACTGCATCTTCCGCGACGGCGAAATCTTTGTCAAGGGCATGCACGTCAGCCCGTATGAGATGGGAAACATCTTCAACAAAGACCCGCTGCGCGAGCGCAAGCTGCTGATGCACAAGAAGGAAATCATGACGCTGTTCGGCAAAACCAAGCAGCAGGGATATTCTCTGATTCCGCTGTCTTTGTACTTTAAGAACGCGCGCGTCAAGGTCGAGCTGGGCTTGTGCAAGGGCAAAAAGCTGTACGACAAGCGCGAAGCCGCTGCACAGCGCGACGCCAAGCGCGAAATCGAACGCGCGATGAAGGCGCGCAGATAATCCTCTCTTTTCGTTCAGCACGAACTATCCGGGGACGTACCGGTTTCGACGGGGGCGTGGAATCTGGGATAGCGGGCCGCAGTGAGAATCTGCGTTAAAAGTCTCAAATGTCTAAATTTAACTGACAACAATTATTCTTTACAGGCAGCCTAATTAGGCGTGCCCGTTCTGCCTGAGAGTATCGCGGCTCGGGACAGAGCGTCATTTAGCGGTGAACGTGCGGCGGGTAAGCTTTGCCCCGCCCATGCATGATGAAGCTACCAACCCTGTAAGCCTGTCATTTGGCGTGCAGCAGCGGGAATTCCAATAAAATGACTGCGCCCGGAGAAGTCCTTGAGGAAGTACCTTCGGACAGGGGTTCGACTCCCCTCGTCTCCACCATAAGTCCACTGTAATTTCGAAATTACAGTGGACTTTTTCTTTTCCAATAAAATAATAAGGCTGCAGCAGACGTTCCTTTTCCGCAGGGAACATCTATTGCAGCCTGTTTTTAATGCCCGGCAATATCAGCGACAGAGAGAGCTTGTATACACTATCAACTCTCTCAGATTCGCCTGATGCAGACTTGTTAGATTGCTCACCCTCTCAGTCATTTGCTACGCAAATGCCAGCTCTCCCGAAGGGAGAGCCGAGGCTGATACTCAATATTTAATAGTATCTACGAACGGAATGCCAAGACCACCGGAATAGAAATACACTGGAATGCGGTCGCCAACGGACAGAGACTGGAAGTCCTCTTCCGAGACCGCCAAATCCAGCTCCTTTCCGTGAGCATCTACTGTGATGGTATAATCATTTTCGCTTTCGTCGTACTTATTGGTCACGTTGCACACGTATTTTTCGTAAGGCTCACAGCTATCCAGCAGATAATTCGCCTCGCCAACACTGCCAAACGCAAAAATCAGGCAGTAAATTACAGCCGCAATCCTGACGTTATTGGCCTTTGTACGGTCACGGATAAGAAAAATGATTGATAGAATGATGCCGAAAATGGCAGAAAAGACAATCAGCTTGGTATACGACAAATAGTTGACGTCAAACAGTGCTCGGAAACACAAAGCAATGACCGGAGATCCAAAGGCAATCTGCATAGACACCATAGATAAGCCGCTGTTTTCCGATGTGGTAAACCATGGCGTAAAATACAGCGGCTTGCACACGCAGAGAAGAAAACAAATCAGTGCAAACACGAAGCAGGCGCCGACCCAAACATCATATGGATCGCAGATGACAAACGTTCCGATCATGAGCAAAGCACCCAAGACCGTACAGATACCGCCGATGATTTTACACTTGCGCAGGGTTTCTGGGTTCTGCTCCGCAGAAAGAGCCTGTTCTCGTTCTGTATTTTGGGATTCCTGCTGTTCTTTTGCCAATTCCTTATCGGATTTTGGCGGATAAACAGCAGAAACATCGGACAAGAAGTCCATCACCTGCTGTTCCGCTGGCTTTTCCAGCACAATAAACCGCTGTACCTTTCCTTCATATGTAAAGTGGAAGGAACCACAGTTTTCCAGCTGTGTCGATGCGCTGAGCTTGCGTGACAGCCGACAGCTGGAGATGTCCTGTTTGCGATACAGCTTGTCTTTTTTGGCTACCTCTATGTGGTCAGCATCCGGCGTCTGCGCGAGAAGCAGTTCTGTATCAATGCCGAATGTCTCGTTGCCGAGATAGCGGAAGTAATACACCTCACCGCAGTCATATACCATATAAATGCGGTCACTTGGAAATCCCATGAGCATCAGACTGGACAGCTCACCCTCCGGCGGATAATCCAGTTCGGACACCTCTTCCTGCTCGGTGTCCTCTACCATGTCGTGTTCGTTCATAATATCCTCCTGATAAGTTTTGTAACAAAGATTATACAGGAGGAGTTATATTCTGTCAAATAAAAAAGAAACTGCCGCAGAGCAGTTTCTTTTTTTGGGAATATCCGAACTTATCGCTCTCGATACCGCCACTGAAAATTTTGTATGCTCCCACTATAGCAGAAAGACACAGAGACGTCAATAAATGTACACACAACTTAAGAATTCTTAAGAAATGCACCTGCGCGCAAAAAAAGAATCCGTATGCGCGCGGGCACACGGATTCTTTGCGCCTGTTTACTTGTGCGTGTCCGGCTGCTTCTGCTTGCCGTTGTACTTCTGCGTTGCAGCAGGCACACCGTTTGCAATCAGTTCAGACACTGCGAGTACAGCGCGTTCCACCGCGTCGTTCATTGCAGGCAGCTCTTCCTCCGTGACGTTGGACAGCACCCAATCCGCCAAATCATAATCCGGATGCGGCTTGGCGCCGACACCGACCTTGATGCGCGGGAACTGCTCCGAGCCCAGCATGGTGATGATGCTCTTGACGCCGTTTTGTCCGCCGGCAGAGCCTTTCGGACGAATGCGCAGGGCGCCGACAGGAAGTGAAATATCATCAAAAATGACGAGGACATGCTCCGGTGGAATCTTATAAAAATCCGCCGCTTCCGCCACGGCATCTCCCGATGCATTCATAAAGGTCTGCGGCTTCATCAGCAGGCAGCGATGCCCGCCGAGAACCGCTTCACCGGTCAGTGCATGAAACTTGGAGCGGTCACAGCGCACACTGTGCTTGCTGCAAAGCGCATCCATCACGCGAAAACCGGTGTTATGGCGGTTGTTTTCGTACTTTTTTCCGGGGTTGCCGAGACCGACAACCAACCAGTCGATGGGCTGGGCGGCAGGCTTGTTTTTCTGCTCCTGCTCCAGCTTTGCAAAAATATCAAAAATAGACATGAATTAACCTTCTGCTGAAACAATAAAATAGTATACCGGCTGACCGCCGTTGATGATGGTAACTTCCGCCTCCGGAGAGTCGCGGTGTACCATCTTTTCGACGCGGGCTGCGTCTTCCTCGGTCATGTCCGCACCGTAAATGATGTTGACAAACGCGGTATCCTTTTTGCACATTTCACGCAGCATCTTTTTGACGGCGTCATCCAGCTTGCGGCTGTTTGCGCACAGCTTGGACTCAACCAGAGCAAGGTATTCGCCTTCCTTGATTTTCTTGCCGTCAAAATCCGAGTTGCGGGCAGCATAAGTAATCTGACCCGAACGAACATTGGCAGCTGCATCCAGCATTGCCTCGCGGTTCTCGTCCATCTCCGCGCCCTCGTCAAACGACAGCAATGCAGAAATGCCCTGCGGGATGTTCTTGGTCGGGATGATAACAACCGTCTTTTTCTCGCACAGCGGAACAGCCTGCTCCGCTGCCATGATGATGTTTTTATTGTTGGGCAGAACGTATACAATTTCAGCCGGAACGGCGTCAATCGCGTGCAGAATATCATCTGTGGACGGGTTCATGGTCTGACCGCCCTGTACCATTTCATCTACGCCGAGATCTTTGAATACGTTGACCAAACCGTCACCGGCTGCAACGGAGACAAAACCATATTTCTTTTCCGGTTCTGCGATCTTCCGCGCGGTGCTTTCCAGTCCGGCAGCTTCCTCTACAATCTTTGCGGAATGCTGCTGACGCATGTTCTCGATTTTTACGGTGAGCAGCTGACCGAATTTCAGTCCGGCTTCCAGTGCCTCGTTCGGCTGGTCGGTGTGCACATGCACCTTGATGATGTCATCATCTTCCACGACAACCAGACTGTCGCCAATGCTGTTGAGGAACGTGCGCAGGCGCTGTACATTGCGCGACTTGTCGCGGCGCTCTGCGATAAACTCGGTGCAGTAGGTAAAGGTAATATCTTCATCCTTAATATCGCTAAAGGTCGCGCCGCTCTTTGCTTCCGGCTCCGGCTCTGCGATTTTACGCTGCTTGTGAATGCCGTTGTACGCGTCACTCATGCCTTCCAGTACTGCCAGGAAGCCAAAGCCGCCGGCATCGACAACGCCCGCCTTTTCCAGCACCGGATTCTGGTGCGTGGTTTCAGCCAGCGCTTCGTGACCCTTTTCCAGCGCAGCACGCAGAACATCTCCGCAGCCTGCATCCGGATTGGACTGGCACAGCTCAACCACGTGCTGTGCTGCCACGCGGGACACGGTCAAAATCGTGCCCTCTGCCGGCTTCATGACCGCCTTGTATGCGGCCTGCACGCCTTCCTGCAGCGCAAGCGCCAAATCCTGACCACTTGCTTCCTTGCAGGTTTTGAGCTGCTTGGACATGCCGCGGAACAGCAGAGACAAAATGACGCCGGAGTTGCCGCGCGCACCGCGCAGCAGAGCCGAAGCGGTCATCTTGCTTGCAGTTGCCAAATCAATGTCCTTGTCCAGCTGCTTGGACATCTCGTTCTTTGCGGATGCCATCGTCAGCGACATATTGGTGCCGGTATCACCGTCCGGCACCGGAAAAACGTTCAGTTCGTTTGCTTCGTCTTTTTTCTCTTCAATGGACAGCGCGCCCTCGATGACCATGGCACAGAACAACTGTCCGTCTATCAGTTTTGACAATTCGTTTTGCCTCCTTATTTAGTCCGCACGGATTGCGTCCACGTAAATGTCGACATTCTTTACGTCAACGCCAGTCATTTTCTCTACATTGTAGCGGACTTCGCTAATAATCGAACGGCAGATGGTCGCAATGTTGACGCCATGTTCCACAGCAAGATGCAGGTCAATGTTTACGCCGCCGTCCTCTGCCTCCGTGATGCGCACGCCGCGTGACATGTTCTCTCGGCGCAGCAGGTGAGCAATACCGTCCGAAACAGAACGAATGGTCATTCCCTTGACGCCGAAGCAGCTCATTGCTGCGTAACCAGCTATATCAGCCAGAACCTCTGGCGCGATGTTGATAAATCCGAGATCGGCTTTGATCGTCATCACTATTCCTCCTCTAACCAATCTAATGTAAGGTCTCCATTTTTGCAGATTCCTGTTTTCTTGCAAAATTATTCAATCTTATTTTATATTATTTTTACGTCCGGGACAAGAGGATTTTGCAATTGTCCCTGCAATATTACGGACTATCCATCACTTTCCAACGGAACGTTCAAAAACTTTTGTACGTATGGCAAAAAACCAAACATCCGTTTGCTTTTTATCTTGCTCTTAGGTACAATAGAAATAGAAAATACATGAAGGGAAGATTTGCTTATGCGTCCGATTTCTGAAAAACAGAAACAGATCCTGCAATTCATTCAAGAATATACCGCGTCCGAAGGATACCCGCCAGCCGTGCGGGAAATTGCGGCAGCTGTGGGGCTGCGCTCTCCCTCCTCTGTTCATGCGCACGTCAAGCATTTGCGCGAACTAGGCTATCTGGAGCAGTGCGCCGGAAAAACGCGAACCGTCAAAATAACCGGCCAGACCGGAACGACGGCTGTTCCCCTGCTCGGCCGTGTGGCCGCCGGACAGCCGATATTGGCGGTCGAGGAACAGCAAGCGATGCTGTACATTGATTTGCACGGAAAATCCGGTTCGTATTTCGCCCTGCACGTTCGCGGCGATTCCATGGTAAACGCGGGCATTCTCAGCGGTGACACGATCATCGTGCGCAAGCAATCCTACGCCCAGCAAGGACAGATTGTCGTTGCTCTCATCGAAGAGGAAGCGACGTGCAAGCGATTGGAGAAACAAGACGGTCACATCTGGCTGATGCCGGAAAATGAAGCCTATGCGCCGATTCCCGGTGATGACGCACGCATTCTCGGCGTGGTTGTCAAAGTCGTGCGGGATTACGACGTATGAAGCTGACGGATGACGTTCGGTTTGTGCGAGGCATCGGCCCCAAAAAGGCAGAACTGCTGCACAAGCTCGGCATTGACACGCTGGCTGATGCCGTCCAGTGCTATCCGCGCGGATATGAGGACCGCACCGCTGTCGTACCGATTGTTGAACTGCTGGACGGAGAGAAATGCTGTGTCCATGCGATTGTCGGCGCGCAGCCGAAAACAGCACATATTCGCAAAGGCATGGACGTCACAAACTGCCGCGTGTATGATGAGACCGGCTTGCTATCCCTGCGCTTCTTTCATAACAAATACGCAGCGTCTGTGCTGGAAGTCGGAAAGGAATATGCGTTTTACGGAAAAGTACAGGCAGAAGGCAGACAATTCGTCATGATTGCGCCGGAATTTGAGCCTGTGCAAGCAAAAGAAAAAACCGGACGCATTTTACCGCTGTATCCGCTAACGGCAGGCCTACATCAAACGGATTTTTATAAAATCACAGATGCGGCTTTGGCTGCTTTGCCGGAAAACTATCCGGACTTTCTTCCGGAGGCAATTCGAAAGCAGCAGCAGTTCCCTCCACTGGAGCAAGCCCTGCACAGCATGCATCGCCCGCGAACCCTCGAACAGGCACAGCAGGCGCGCAAGCGCATGGCATTTGAAGAATTGTTTCTGCTTGCCTGCGGCATGAAGTTTTTGCGTGCCGGCCGAGCCGACAAAAAAGGGGCGCATCTGCGCGATTTGAGCCTGCGGGAATTTTACCGTGTTCTGCCGTTCTCTCTGACCGGTGCACAGCAGCGAGCCATTGAAGCGTGCACAATGGATATTGCAGAGGGAAAGCCGCTCAGCCGCTTGATACAGGGCGACGTCGGCTCCGGCAAAACCATGGTGGCTGCTGCCCTGTGTTATCTGGCTGCAAAAAACGGCAAGCAGGCCGTGATGATGGCGCCGACGGAGCTGCTCGCCCGTCAGCACATGGAAACATTGCAGCCGATTCTGCACAAGCTGGGCATTTCCTGCGGCTTATTGGTCAGCGCGATGCGCGCCAAGCAAAAACGAGAAATTATAGACGAGATTTCTTCCGGCAAACTATCCGTGATTATCGGCACCCACGCCGTCCTCAGTGAACACGTGCAGTTTTGTGATTTGGCGCTTGCGGTTGTCGATGAGCAGCACCGGTTTGGTGTAAACCAGCGCGCCGCCTTGACAGAAAAAGGCGAAAATGTTCACCTGCTCGTCATGTCCGCGACCCCGATTCCGCGCACGTTGGCACTGCTGATTTACGGCGATTTGGACGTTTCTATTATAGATGAGCTCCCGCCGGGACGACAGAAAATCAAGACGTATGCTGTCGGAGAACAGACTCGCCCGCGCATTGACCGGTTTATCGACAACCAATGTGCCGCAGGCGGACAGGCTTACGTTGTGTGCCCGCTTGTCGAGGACAGCGAAGTGACAGATACGCAGCGGCACAGTGCCGAACAGACCGCGCAGCGGCTCAAAACGGTTTTGCCGCACCGGCGCATCGGATTGGTACATGGGCGCACGAAAACCGCAGAAAAAGAGCAAATCATGCGCGATTTTGCGGACGGAAACCTAGATATTCTGGTTTCTACCACCGTCATCGAGGTCGGCGTCAACGTGCCGAACGCAACGCTGATGGTCGTGGAAAATGCCGATTGTTTCGGCATGTCTCAGCTGCATCAGCTGCGCGGACGCGTCGGACGCGGAAGCAGACAGTCGTTTTGTGTCTTTTACGGCGCGGACAAAGGCGCCGATGCGCGGGAGCGATTGAGCACGCTGGTACACACCGGCGACGGCTTTGCCATCGCACAAAAAGATCTTGAAATGCGCGGCGCAGGCGATTTCTTCGGCACGCGACAGCACGGCCTGCCGCCGCTGAAGCTGGCGGATTTGGCTGGTGATGCGCGCCTGTTGGAGCAGGCGCAGCAGGCAGCCGATGCGCTCATGGCACGCGACCCGCAATTGAAAACCGCTCCCCTGCTGCGCCAGCGCATTGTGCGCCTGTTTGAGCAGCACGGAGAAGGGAGCTTTAACTGAAAAGAACCAGTCGCATGACTGGTTCTTTTGGCTTTTCTCATTCCTCCATCGGATTGACATGCACCATAATGTGCTTGACCTTCGGGAAGTTTGTTTCAATGGCATTGTGCACGATTTGTGCTGTTTCGTGTGCCTTTTCCAGCGTTTCCTGCGCATCGGCGGCAATTTCCACATCGACATAGATTTTATTGCCAAATTCGCGCGTGCGCAGCACATCCAAACGCAGCACGCCCGGCTGCTGCTCAATGCAGGCGCGCATTTTCTGTTCCAATTCCGGCTCGCAGGCATGATCCACCATCTTATTGGTGGCATCCAGAAAAATCTGCGTGGCTGCCTTTGCGATAAACACACAAATGATCAGGCTGGCAACCGGATCCAGCACCGGATAGCCCATGCGTGCGCCAAAGATGCCGAGCAGGGCGCCGACAGAGGACAGCGCATCCGAACGATGATGCCATGCATCCGCCATCAGTGCCGAAGAATCAATCTTCTTTGCATTCCAGCGCGTGTACTGATACATCGCCTCTTTGGATGCAATCGAAACAATGGCTGCAATCTCTGCCAAAATACCCGGAACCGCCAGCGATTGATAATCGCGGGACACAATATTTTTGACCGCTTCCAAGCCGATGCCGAGACCGGTCGCAAGCAAAATGCCCGCCAGAATAACAGCGGCAACACATTCCATGCGTTCATGTCCATATGGATGTTCTTTGTCCGACGCCTTTGCCGACAGCTTGACGCCGATAATCACGACAATGCTGCTGAATACATCGGATGCGGAATGCACCGCATCACTAATCATGGCGCCGGAATGCGCCACGATACCTGCCATCAGCTTAAACAGCGACAGGATTATATTTCCGATAATGCTCACCGCAGACACGCGCATAGCCGTTTGTTCTGCTGTTTGTATTTGTTGTTCTCGCTTCATAAAAAAGCCCCCTTTGATATAAAAAACGCGGAACAGTTGCTTTCTGTCCCGCGGAATGTGTCCACTGTCATAACGACCCGGCTGCGGCGTTTTCGCCGTACCTGCTCAGTTGTTGTATTGTATGCTCCGTTTGTATTGCTTGTGATTATAGCAGGGTATGCAGCAAACGTCAAGAGGATTTTTTCAGGTTATAAGATGGTAACTCACATCGTTTTTACAGATTTTACAAACTTTTCTAGTTATTTTATGCAAACAAATGCCAGCGGGTATTCCGCTGGCATTTTGCTTATTTTCGATTGGCAAAAAATTTTTCCCGCTCTCGCCGCAGTTCCGCATACATCTGCATGGCGTTCCATTCCAAATTTGTCGGCGTGGTAATCGCCTTTAAATCAATGGAAATTTTCGCCGCTTTCAGCTGTGCCAGCACAGCATCTACCATGTCATCCGGCAAGCTGTGCATGAGCAGCATCGGCTCTGCAAATTCCAATCCCAGCGATGGCAGCATGCGCCCTGCTTTGCGCAGACCGAGCAGCACGCCAAGCGGTACGGTATACTGTTCGCGGGAAATTGTGCGCACAGAGATGCCATACGGCCGCAAAAGCTGCGCCACCTGTTTTTCTGTCTTGAGCGGCACATGAAACAAGAATACCTGCATATGTCTCTCCTTTATGACGTTGCCGACCAGCTGCCCAGACCGTGGAAAATCTGATCCGGCCACGGGTCAAAGCCCTTTGGGAAATCCTCAACCGCAGAAATGAGCCGGCGCTCAAACACAATGGGAATAATCGGTGTTTCCTGTGCAAAGCACGTCAGATATGTCTGATACGCCGTGTCATACTCATCTTCCGTTGCATTGTTGAGGTCACTGAGCGCGCTTGTCATCGTTGTGCTGCGGTAATCGCCAAAATTGCGGTCACCATTTCGGGAAATAATCGAAGACAAATCGAGATCCGCCGTCATCTCATATTCTCCATAATACATCTGATATCTGCCGCGCGACAGGCGGGACTGACATTCCTCAAATTCCAACGGGATGACCTTGGTTTGAATGCCCATTTCATTGAGTGTCTTTGCGTACTGCTCCAGCACAGCGCCCTTGGTGCCGTACTGCTTATTATAGATAATCTGCAGCTTGAAATCGCTGCCGCCGCGGATTTCCAAATATCCGTCGTTGTCTCTGTCATAGATGCCCGCTTTTTTGAGCAGCTTGACCGCTGCCTCCTGATTGAAGGAGGGTTCCTTTACGCCGTCCGGAATCTTTTTCGCCGGCAGCGCCGCTGCATCTGCCCGCCCCGCAAAGCAGGTCTGTGCAATGGTGTCTCGATCCATCAGCATGGACAGCGCCGTGCGGACATTTTTGTTGTCCAGCGGCGTATCATTGCAATTGATGCCGAGATAGTGCATGCGGCTTGTGCCCACCGTCTTGGTGTACTTGGCACCGGATGCCGCCGTTTCCTCCGCATCCCGCTGCACCAGCATGGAGAGCTGACCGGTGCCCAGCAAATTGACTGCACCTGCACTGTTGGCAATCGGCTGTAGTGTGATGCTGTCGCAGAACTGAATCACACCGCCGCTCCACTGTTCAAACGGAACAGCATGTATGCCGCCGTCATCGGATTTTGTAATTTTATACGGGCCGGAACCGTCCGGAATCTCATCGTCCTCTGAGCCTTTGCAGAAAATCGGCACATCGAGCAGCGCTTCCAGTGCTTTTTCCGACTTCGCCGTCTTTAAGCGAATATAAATCTCGCTCCCGGAGTATTTTACGGACGAAATGCACGACAGCTGTTCCTGATAGGTCGAGTCGTCGCGCAGACGCGCATTGTTGAGAGAATACACGACATCGGACGGCTTGAGCTGTTCACCGGAATGGAACTTCACCCCGTCGCGGATGGTCAAGGTGTACGATTTGGCACTGTTTCGCTGCACGCTCGCACACAGTTCCATCTGCGGTTCAAAGTTCTCATCTAACAAGAACAACCGTTCAAAGCACAGCTGACTGAGCAGCTTATTTTCCTCGGACGTACACGCCAGCGGGTCCAGTCCATCGTTTTCGTCATATGCCAGCGAAAAGGAGGCAACTGCCTGTACATTTTTATCCGCCTGTGCCACCGGTTCTCCCGAGCCTGTGCTCACGGTTCCGCTGCCCGCGTCCGGCTGCGCCTCGGTGCTTGCGCAGCCGGTCAGCAGCGCGCTCATCAGGCAGGCTCCCGCCAGCCAAGCAGTGATTTTTTGTCTGGTTTTCATATCTATTTCTTATCCCTCCAGCATGATGACGCCCGCCTGTACGCCGCGATTTCCATGCGTCGCACGGTGCGACCAAAACGTATCATGCATACACTTGGTGCACATACCGCTGTCTACGATATTTCGCACCCCGCAGCTCTCCAGCTGTTCTCTGTTGATTCCCTGCAAATCGAGGAAGAATTTCTTGCCGCGCGGCTGAATAAACGGCGTGACGGATTCGCCCATGGTTTCCGTCATGGCGTCCGGCACATCCGCATCGGTTTCAAAGCAGCACTGCCGAATAGACGGGCCGATGGCCGCTTCTATATTCTCCGGCTTTGCGCCGTACTGCTCCTGCATGCGCTGTACGGTTTTGCCAAGAATGCCGCTCGCCGTACCGCGCCAGCCGGAATGGCAGACGCCAATGCACTTGCTCACCGGATCATGCAGCAGCGTCACCACACAGTCCGCATAGTATCCGCACAGCGGAACGTGCGGCAGGTTGGTAATGATGGCATCCGCCTTCCAGCTCATCGGCTGTCCCAATCCCATGCCCATCGTGTTCTCATCCACGACGCGAACAATGTCGCTGTGAATCTGTTTGGTCATGGTCATGCGCGCACGCGGCACTCGAAAGTGATCCGCAAGAATCTGATAATTTTGCAAAACATTGCTCCGCTCATCCCCGCGATTAAATCCAAGGTTGAGCGAGGCAAGATATCCCTTGCTCACACCGCCGAACTTGGTGGTAAACAGATGTTTTGTTGTAATATTATCACTGGTATAGTAAATCAGACTGCCTTCCTGCTGTCTGTGTATCCTTTGCTGCATGGTAATCCTCCTCTTATGCTGTATGTATTATACTATGCTTTTCCAAAAAAATATAGTGGGAAATTCCATACACAAACTTTACGAAAAATCGGCAGAATCTGTCGTTTTTTCCCTCCCATTATCCCTTTTGTATTTTTCTGCCATTCCTGCCGCCGGTTCCTGTTTCCCTGCCTGTTGACAAGACTTGGTTTTCAGATTAAAATGGTCTATGATGCCTTTGTATCAAACGTACGCGATCTATCGTTTAACCGCACAGGTAATCCTTAAAAATCAAGCTTTTTTTAGAAAAAATCACAAAAAACGGAGGTGTGTATCAGAAGAATGATTGGTTATATCATTGGCGCAGCCATCGTCGGCCTCGTCATCGGCGTTGTGCTCATGTTCATCTACTGCAATATTTCCAAGCAGACGGTGAATGATGCCAAGCGCGAAGCCGAGAGCATCAAAAACGAGGCGGAAGAAAGCGCTGCGCGAAAGAAACGCGAAGCTTTATTAGAAGCAAAAGAAGAAATTCACAAGAACCGCGCCGATCTCGAGCGAGAAATCAAAGAACGCCGCGGCGAAATGTCCAAGACCGAACGTCGACTGACACAGAAGGAAGAAACGCTGGATCGTAAGACGGATGCAGCGGACAAGAAAAACGAGGAACTGACCCGCCGTCTGGCAAATGTCCAGAAAAGCCGCGAGGAAGCGGAGCAGTACAAGCAGCAGCAGCTGGAGCGTCTGGAAAGTATTTCCGGTCTAACCCGCGATGAAGCCAAGCAGTATCTTGTCGATTCCATCGAGCAGGAGGCACAGCACGATGCAGCCATCAAGCTGCGCGAGATTCAGCAGCAGACCAAGGATGATGCTGAAAAGTATGCGAGAGAAGTTATCTCCTCTGCCATTCAGCGCTGCGCTGCCGACCACGTAGCAGAGGCAACCGTATCGGTTGTTCCGCTGCCGAATGACGAAATGAAGGGCCGCATCATTGGCCGTGAGGGACGCAACATCCGCACACTGGAGACCCTGACCGGTGTCGATCTCATCATCGACGATACGCCGGAGGCGATTACTCTGTCCTGTTTCGACCCTGTTCGCCGCGAAGTTGCCCGTCTGACGCTGGAGAAGCTCATCATTGACGGCCGCATCCATCCGGCGCGCATCGAAGAAATGGTCGAAAAGAGCCGCCGCGAAGTGGATCAGATCATCAAGCAGGAAGGCGAACGCGCAGTTCTCGAAACCGGCGTGCACGGTCTGCATCCGGAGCTGGTCAAGCTGCTCGGACGCATGCGTTACCGCACAAGCTATGGTCAGAATGTGCTGCAGCACTCCATTGAGGTTTCTCATATCGCCGGCATTCTCGCCGGAGAGCTGGGCATCAATGCCACACAGGCAAAGCGCGCCGGCTTGCTGCATGATATCGGCAAGGCAGTTGACCGCGAGATGGAAGGCTCTCATGTCGATATCGGCGTAGATCTTTGCAAGCGCTATCACGAGCACGCAGACATCGTCCACGCCGTACAGGCACATCACGGTGATATCGAAGCGAAAACGCTGGTTGCTTGTCTTGTACAGGCCGCAGACGCCATTTCCGCAGCGCGCCCAGGCGCACGCCGCGAGAATCTGGAAGCATACATCAAGAGATTGGAAAAACTGGAAGAGATCGCAAATACTACGCCGGGTGTCTCCAGCTCGTATGCCATTCAGGCAGGCCGTGAGATTCGCATCATTGTCAATCCAGAGCAGGTCAATGATTCTCAGATGATTCTGCTCTCCCGTGAGATTGCGAAGAAGATTGAGGATGAGCTGGAGTATCCAGGTCAGATCAAGATCAATATGATTCGCGAAACCCGCGCTGTTGAATACGCAAAATAAGCACAAGTTCGTGCATGCAAAAGCCCCGTACCGATTGGTACGGGGCTTATTTTTTTTACGTTACGGCCGTCTGCATGTCAGCAGAATAACCTGTCTTTCGTGCGCGATTTCGCGCAGCAGCTTCATGCCGCACGCCACGCGCTGGTCATCATAATTGACGAACGGATCATCCAAAATCAGCGGAACGCTCTCATCCGTCTTGTCCAGCAGCACCTTGCACACGGCAAGACGCAGTGCCAAATACAGCTGGTCGCGGGTGCCCGTGGACAGCCGCAGGCGATCCATTTCCACCGCGCTGTTTTCTCTGCGGCAGGTCGCTTCCAAATCCGTATACAGCTGCATCGCCGTATAGCGCTCTGCGGTCAGTGTGCGCAGATACTGTTCAGCGAGCTTGTTGATCTGCGGAGATACGCGGCCGGTCAGCTCGGCATGCGCCTGCACCAGCGATTCCTTTGCCAGCCGGATGGCATCCAGCTGCCAGAGAAGGTTTTCGCGTTCCTCCTGCAGACGGCTGCGCTGTGCACACAGCGAACTGCGCTCACCGATTTCTTCTTTTTTGCCCTTGCACAGTGCAATGGCTTCGTGCAGCGCATTGTTGTGCTGCCGCGCCTGCTCTGCCTGCTCTTTCGCTTTGTTCATGCGGACACGAACTTCGCCGTCCGGACCCGTCTTTTCCAGAATATCCAAATACTGGTGCTTGAGATCTTCATGCTCCTGCTGCCGCGCGATGTACTGTTTGTTGCGCTCTCTCGCCTGCGCGATAAAGACAACCAGTTCCTCACTGTCATCGGCGCAAAGTTCCGGACTCATCTCCCGCAAAACCTTTTGGAATTTATCCTGTATATGTGTGAGCTTTTCCGTCGTCTGTTCGACACGGGCAATGGCCTGCTGTCTGCGCTTGTGCAGCTTGACGCGTTCTTCATCAAAATCCATCGGCGGCGTGTCCAGCGTCTGTGTGCTTCCCATAAACGTCACAATGAGAAAGACAACCGCCAGCACGGAGAATACGTATGGCATATACGCCGTCAGCGGACCGAACGGCACCAAGCCCAACAGGCTGACAACTGCCAGCACACCGAGCGCAATGGCAACTGCCATCGACCATCCACGAATGTGAATGTCCGAAATGCTGCTGGAGCTTTGGCTGTAATCTTCCTCTGTGTGGTCAATATCTTCCTGCCACTGTTGATAATTCTCTGTGACTTCTTCCAGCTCTGCACTGGCGGCATCAAACGCCTGCTTTGCCTCCGCATAAATCGGTGCCAGCGTTTCCGCCTCGTTCAGCAAAGAATCCGCAACCAGATGTTCTCTCAATTCTGCGAGCTTGTCCCGCGCTTGGCGTTCTTCCCGCTCGGCAGCTTCTCTCTTTGCCACAAACAACAGCGTGAATGCCTCTGTCGCTTCCTGCTGCTTTTGCTCGGCATCTGCGACATTTTTTTCCGCCGCCGGTATCTGCGCCTCATATGCTGCAATCTGCGCCGTCAGATCATCCAGCCGCGATACGGCGTGGTTGATGTCGTCCAGCTCCTGCTCGACCGCCGCATATCTGCCGCGTTTTCCCGTTCCGCGCAGTGCATTCTTCCACTGATCCAGCTGAGAAATCGCACTGGAGTACGCCGCCGCATTGTCGCCGGACGTCGAAAGCTCCAGCATGCGCTGTTCCAGCTCCTCCGCGGAAAGCGCCTGATCCTGTCCGTCCAGCATAGCAGAGGACTGAAAGCCCTCCTCGCTGACACCGGTTAATATCTTGCCGCAGTCTTTTGCCGTCAGCTCCTCACACGGTTCGCCGGTGTCGGCATATACCGCCGAAAATTCCTGCATCGGCGCCGTACCCTTGCCGGTCTGTCTGCTGATAATAATCTCTCTGCCCTTCCACTCCAACTGTAACAGACCGCTCATCGGATTTCCGTCCACCGGACGGAACCGCGTCTTGTCCGACAGTTGATTGCGGGTGTCGCGCTTGCTGGTGTTGATGCCGTACAGCATCACGCGCAGAAAATTGCACAGCGTCGTCTTGCCGCCCTCGTTGGGGAGATACAATACATTGAGACCATCCTCAAACCGGATTTGTCTTCCGTCAAGCACACCGAAGTGTCCCTGTGCTGTTAAAAATTTCATATTTCGTCACCTATTTGCATTTCCAATTGCATTGAACAAGTATGATTCTTAATTATACCATAGAATTTGTATAAGACAACCAACTGTTTGGAATTTCTTTTGCTCCGCCGGCATCCTGCACTGCGCATAAGGAATAAATCCCAGTCCGGTGCAGAAAATTCGTCTCTCCGACAAAATTGTACCATTTTTCCGCCGCATTCTGCGTAATCTTCCCGTATATCACCATCATGTGCGCATGAATCCAAATGCTTTTACCAGAAAATCAGGTTTTTCTGGTAATTGTCTCCACGTTTTACACAACTTTTTTTGAAAAAATGATTTACAAAGTTGTAACATTAGTATAAAATGTAGGTACATAGGAAGGTGCGGGTTTCCCTTCGCCGATTGTGTCGAGGCGGCAAGATATTTTTTCTTGTAACTTTATCACTTTCTGTTGAAGTTTCGTTTATCTTTTGATACAATTAGAAGCGAGGGTATCAAACAATCCGCTCAAGTTTTGGACAAAAGGTTCGTCTGACCTTTTGTTCTACAGAAATTTTTATAGGAGATGTTAAATATGGATGCTTTTAGCAAGGCTCTGCAGGCCGACAAGAGAGAAATCGTAATCGCGCCGACCATTTACAAGTTCGATGATTTCAAGGGATTCGCTGAGGAATTCAAGCTGGGTGAGAGAGACTGCGTTCTGACCAACGAGTTTATCTACAAGCCGTTCATGGAGGAACTGGGTCTGAAGTGTAACTTCGTATTCCAGGAGAAGTTCGGCGGCGGCGAGCCGTCCGAGGCTATGATCGAGACCATGTACGAGGCTATTCCGTACGATTCTTACGATCGCGTTATCGCAGTAGGCGGCGGCGCTATCATGGACCTGTGCAAGCTGCTGGGCTGCAAGCGTCCGAATTCCGTACATGAGCTGTACTTCAAGCGCGAGCCGGTTGTACATGAGAAGGAAGTTATCGCTATCCCGACCACCTGCGGCACCGGTTCCGAAGTTACCAATATTTCCGTTGCTATCGTAAAGGATGAGAAGGACGGCAAGCTGACTGGCGGCGACACCAAGCTGGGTCTGGTATCCGACGATATCATCCCGAACAAGGTTTGCCTGGTACCGGATCTGCTGAAGACCCTGCCGTACAAGCCGTTCGCAGCTTCTGCTATCGACGCTCTGATTCATGCAACCGAGTCTTTCCTGTCCCCGCATCGTAAGACCACCACTTCTGAGATGTTCTCCGTAAAGGCTATGGAGATGATTCTGGAAGGCTTCCGCCGCATCGCTCTGGAAGGTCCGGACGCTCGCATGGATTACCTGGGTGAATTCGTACATGCTTCCCTGTTCGCAGGCATCGCATTCCTGAAGGCTGGCTGCGCTACCGTTCATGGTATGTCCTTCCCGCTCGGCGGCACCTATCATGTACCGCACGGCGAGTCCAACTACGCACTGTTCGGCAAGATTCTGGAGATGTACGAAGAGTACGAGCCGGCTGGCGAGCTGGGCAAGTTCAAGGAAATCGTTGCTCGCTGCCTGGGCTGCTCCAAGGACGACGCTCTGCGCACCCTGAACGTAACTCTGGAGAAGGTTCTGCATCTGAAGCCGCTGCATGAGTACGGCTTCAAGGAAGAGGACATCAAGGCATTTGCTCAGTCTGTTGAGGCTAACCAGCAGCGCCTGATCACCAACTCTTACCGTCCGTGGAGCGTTGAGCTGTCCGAGCGCGTATACAAGGAGTGCTTCTAAGCTTCCCGTTCCGTTGGAACCCAACACTATAACCGTTAGCTTGTGAAACGCAGCGGGTATCGTCCGCGGTACTCGCTGCGCTTTTGCTACATAAAACACGTTGATTTTCGCTTGAATATATATTTAAGAGAGAGACGACTAGAGAAAGGATTTTGATCACCATGATGACCAAAGAACAGTATATTGAGTCCCTGCGCAAGCTGAACCTCAATCTGTGGATGTTCGGCAAGAAGGTAGAGAATCCGGTAGACGATCCGGTAATCCGCCCGTCTCTGAACTCCTTCGCAGCAACCTATGAGGCAGCAGAGGATCCGCAGTACGCAGATCTGATGATTGCTACCTCCAACATCACCGGCAAGAAGGTAAACCGCTTCACCCACATGCATCAGTCCACCGACGACCTGATCAAGAAGGTTAAGATGCAGCGTATGCTGGGTCAGAAGACGGCAGCATGTTTCCAGCGCTGTGTAGGCATGGACGCAATGAACGCTGTTTATTCTTCCACCTACGAAATCGATGAGGCATGCGGCACCAAGTATCATGAGAACTTTGTCAAGTTCCTGACCCGCGTACAGGACGAAGATCTGGCAGTTGACGGCGCAATGACCGACGTAAAGGGCGACCGCGGTCTGGCTCCGTCCAAGCAGGCAGATCCGGATCTGTTCCTGCACGTTGTAGAGCGCACTCCGGACGGCGTATATGTAACCGGCGCTAAGGCACATCAGACCGGTTTCGTAAACTCCCACGAAGTTCTGGTTATGCCGACCATCTCCATGCGTGAGGGCGACGAGGATTACGCTATTTCCTTCGCTGTTCCGACCGACTCTAAGGGCATCACCCTGATTTACGGCCGTCAGTCCTGCGACACCCGTAAGACCGAGGAGTACAACGACATCGACGTTGGCAACAAGGTATACGGCGGCCACGAAGTTCTGGTTATTTTCGACCGCGTATTCGTACCGAACGATCGCATCTTCCTGAACGGTGAAGTAAAGTTCGCCGGCATGATCGTAGAGCGTTTCGCAGGTTATCATCGTCAGTCCTACGGCGGCTGCAAGGTTGGTGTAGGCGACGTCCTGATCGGCGCTACCCAGCTGGCAGTTGAGATGGCAGGCTGTGCAAAGGCTTCCCATGTCAAGGACAAAATCATCGAGATGATTCACCTGAACGAGACCCTGTATGCTTGCGGCATCGCTTGCTCCTCTCAGGGTGCTCCGACCAAGGCTGGCAACTACCTGATCAACCTGCTGCTGGCTAACGTCTGCAAGCAGAACGTAACCCGTTTCCCGTATGACATCGCTCGTCTGGCACAGGATCTGGCAGGCGGCCTGATGGTAACCCAGCCGTCCGAGGCTGACTACCGCAATCCGGAGCTGAAGCCGTACATCGAGAAGTACCTGAAGGGTGTTGCTTCCGTTCCGACCGAGGATCGCATGCGCGTTCTGCGTCTGATCGAGAACATGACCATGGGTACTGCTGCTGTCGGTTACCTGCCGGAGTCCATGCACGGTGCTGGTTCCCCGCAGGCTCAGCGCATCATGATCGCTCGTCAGGCTAACATGGAGCAGAAGAAGGCTCTCGCTAAGGCGATTGCTCGCATCGACTAAGTGTTTCTGACAAACGGTGCTGAATCTTAGACAATAATTTATTGTGACAACAGGCACTCATAGGGTATTCTCTGTGGGTGCCTGTCTGTCCGTTTGTTCATTCTTCCTAATTATTTGAGGTTTTTTATGCTTCACTGTGCTGTAAAATTCTGCGGCGGCTGCAATCCGATGTACGATCGCGGTGCTGCCTACCGCAACATTGCCGAGACCCTTGCGGGTGTGGCCGATTTCTCCTTGCCCAGAGATGGCGAACAGTACGATGTGCTGCTCATCCTGCGCGGATGCACCGGATGTCCATATCTGTATGAGGACATTTCGGCAACCCACCGTATCGTCTGTGCCAGTCAGAACGAAGCGGATCATGCCGCACAGCGCATCACCGCGCTTTGTGCGCATTAAGTTGTAAACAGGATTTATTTTCAGATGCTTGTGTCTGGAATGAATCGTTTAATAGAGAAAGGATTTGATACCAATGAAGAAAGTACAGATTGTCTCTGCAGAAGAGGCTGCTCTGCGCGTAAATGACGGCGATACCATCGCTACCGGCGGTTTTGTAAGCTGTGCCTGCCCGGAAACCTTGTCCATCGCTCTGGAGAAGCGTTTTCTGGAGACCGGTCATCCGAAGGATCTGACCCTGTTTTTCGCAGCAGGTCAGGGCCATCGTGACGGCACCGGCGGCGACCACTACGGCCATGAAGGCATGGTTAAGCGCGTTATCGGCGGTCACTGGGATCGTGCTCCGAAGCTGGGTGAACTCGCTCTGAACAACAAGATCGAGGCTTACAACCTGCCGCAGGGCATTATCTCCCACATGTACCGTGACATTGCAGCTCACAACATCGGCACGATCTCCCATGTTGGTCTGTACACCTTCGCTGACCCGCGCAACGGCGGCGGCAAGCTGAACGACTGCACCAAGGAAGATCTGGTTAAGCTGATCGAGATCGAAGGCGAAGAGCGCCTGCTGTACAAGGGCTTCCCGATCGACGTTGTATTCCTGCGCGGTTCCTACTGCGATGAGTTTGGCAACTGCACCGTACATCGCGAAATCGGCCCGCTGGACGTTACCGCTATGGCTCAGGCTTGTAAGAACTCTGGCGGCAAGGTTATCGTACAGGTTGAGAAGATCGTTCAGGGTGGTTCTCTGGATCCGAAGCTCGTTGCTATCCCGGGCATCTATGTTGACTGCGTTGTTGTCGGCTCTGACGAAGAGAACATGCAGTGCCTCGGCATGCCGTATGACGGCGCACTGACCGGCGAATTCCGCATTCCGGTTGACGCTATCCCGTCCATCCCGCTGGATGCAAAGAAGGTTATTGCTCGCCGTGCTGCTATGGAGCTGCCGAAGGACGCTATCGTAAACCTTGGCACCGGCGCACCGGAGAAGATTGCAAACGTTGCTGCTGAAGAGGGCATTTCCGATTCCATGACTCTGACCGTAGAGGCTGGTTCCATCGCAGGTGTACCGTACGGCGGAACCCAGTTCGGCGCTGCTGCAAACTCCATGGCTATTCTGCCGCACAACGTACAGTTTGACTTCTATCAGGGCGGCGGTCTGGACATCGCATTCCTGGGTCTGGCTGAAACTGCTCCGAACGGCGACCTGAACGTATCCAAGTTCGGCACCCGTCTGGCAGGTGCAGGCGGATTCATCGACATCACCCAGAACGCAAAGAAGGTTTGCTACTGCGGTACCTTTACTGCAAAGGGTCTGCGCACCAAGTGCGAGGACGGCAAGCTGGTTATCACCCAGGAGGGCGGCAAGAAGAAGTTTGTAAACCAGGTTGAGCACATCACCTTCTCTGGTATCTACGCAAACAAGGTACATCAGCCGGTTCTGTACATCACCGAGCGTGCAGTATTCGAACTGCGTCCGGAAGGCGTTACTCTGATCGAGATTGCACCGGGCATCGACCTGCAGACTCAGATTCTGGATCAGATGGAGTTCGAGCCGAAGATCGCTTATCAGGAGGACGGCACCATCAAGCTGATGGATTCCCGTATCTTCCGTGACGAGACCATGGGTCTTGCTAACGACTAATCTGCATTTTGCAGTATCGTCATAGGATTTCGCACGATTTTCAATGGTAAAATTTCGTCAATTTTGAACCTTTTGCCATAAAAACCTTGTGAATTTCCGTTTTATCATGTACAATGGTATCGGGGACAGGGTTCAAAACCGATCCTGTCTCCGATATTTATTTTCATTAGCTTTCTGTATAGAAGAAAAAGGAGAATTGGGCAAATGAATGTTTATATTTGTTCTGCTAAGAGAACCCCGATCGGTTCTTACGGCAAGACCCTCAAGGGCGTAACTGCAAAGACCCTCGGCGTAACCGCTGCTAAGGCTGCTATCGAGCAGGCAGGCATCGATGTAAACGACATCGACGAGACCCTCACCGGCTGCGTGCTGCAGGGCGGTCAGGGCCAGAACATCGGCCGTCAGATCGCTGTAGGCGCTGGTCTGCCGATCACCACCCCGTCTATCACCGTAAACAAGGTTTGTGCATCCTCTATGCGCTGCATGAGCTTGGGCGCTCAGCTCATCAAGTCCGGCGATGACCAGGTTGTTCTGGTTGGCGGCGCTGAGTCCATGTCCACCGCACCGTACGTTCTGAAGGAAGCTCGTTGGGGCGCTCGTATGAACAACGTTACCATGATCGACCTGATGGTAAACGATGGTCTGTGGGACGTCTTCAACGGCTACCACATGGGTATCACTGCAGAGAACGTAGCTGAGCAGTACGGCATTACCCGTGAGATGCAGGACGAGCTGGCACTGGCTTCCCAGCAGAAGGCTGTTGCTGCCATCAAGGCTGGCAAGTTCAAGGACGAAATCGTTCCGGTTGAAGTAAAGCAGAAGAAGCAGACCATCGTATTTGATACCGACGAGCATCCGCGCGAAGGCACCACACTGGAAGGTCTCCAGAAGCTGCGTCCGGCATTCAAGAAGGACGGCGGCACGGTAACCGCAGGCAACGCTTCCGGCATCAACGACGCTGCTGCATACATGGTTCTGGCATCTGAGGATTACGTAAAGGCTCACAACCTGAAGCCGATGGCTAAGATTAAGTCTTACGGTTCCGTAGGCTGCGATCCGTCCATCATGGGTATCGGCCCGATCGAGTCCACCCGTCAGGCTCTGAAGCGTGCAGGTCTGACCGTTGACGATCTGGATGTCATCGAATCCAACGAGGCATTTGCTGCTCAGGCTTGTGCAGTAAACAGCACCCTCGGCTTCGATATGGACAAGGTAAACGTAAACGGCGGTGCTATCGCTCTGGGTCACCCGATCGGTGCAGCTGGCTGCCGTATCTCTACCACCCTGCTGTACGAAATGATCAAGCGTGATGCGACCTATGGTCTGGCTACCATGTGCATCGGCGGCGGCATGGGCGAAGCTATCATCCTCGAGCGCGACGAGCTTTGCAAGTAAGTATCGTGAAATGAGAACACGGGAGGGTGCTGTGCACCCATCCCGCTTTCTTAGCATATTCGTTTTTCCAAAACAAACAACATAAAAATATGAAGGAGAGCTACAACAATGACTGACGTTAAAGTTGAGAAAAAGGGTAATGTAGCAGTCATTACCATCGAGCATATGCAGGCAATGAACGCACTGAGCACCGACATGTACACACAGCTGGAAGAGGCTTTTGATACTGTCGCTGCAATGGAAGACGCATATTGTGTTGTCCTGACCGGTTCTTCCCGTGTCAACAAGAAGGGCAAGACTGTTCAGTCCTTCGTAGCTGGCGCTGATATTTCCCAGATGTCCACCATGACCGTTGAAGAAGGCAAGTTCTTCGGCAACAATTCCAACCGCGTTTGCTGGAAGATTGAGAACTTCAAGCGTCCGGTTATCGCTGCTATCAACGGCTTCTGCCTGGGCGGCGGCGTAGAGCTGGCTATGTCCTGCGACATCCGTATCTGCTCTGAGAACGCTACCTTCGGCCAGCCGGAAGTTGGTCTGGGCATCACCCCGGGCTGCGGCGGCACCCAGAGACTGGCTCGTCTGGTAGGCATGGGCAAGGCAAAGGAAATCCTGTACACTGCTCGTGGCAACTATACCGCTCAGGACGCTCTGGATATGGGTCTGGTTAACTACGTTTACCCGATCGAAACCCTGATGGACGAGGCTATGAAGCTGGCTGACGAGATCGCTGCACAGGCTCCGATCGCTGTTTCCCTGGTTAAGGAAGCTGTTAACGTTGGTATGCAGACCGACATCAATTCCGCTCTGAAGTTCGAGGGCAACTGCTTCGCACAGTGCTTCGCTACCGAGGATCAGAAGTACGCTATGAAGCACTTCGTTGAGAAGAGCCGCGAGCCGAAGGTATTTAAGAACAAGTAATTTTTTTAGGGAATTGATCGATAAATAGAGGAGATTGAAATAATGAAGGTTTCTGTATTTGGCGCAGGTAACATGGGTGCCCGTATTGCAGAAGTATTCCTGAAGGCCGGTCATGCTGTTACGATGATCGATATCAAGGAACAGTTCTGCGAAGGCGGTAAGAAGCGTATTGAGGGCGACCTCGCAGGTGCTGTAAAGCGCGGCAAGATGACGCAGGAAGAAATGGATGCTGCAATGGCAAACCTGACCCTGTCCATCAACCGTCAGGACGCAGCTGGTTCCCAGTTCGTCATGGAAGTTATTCTGGAGAGAATGGATCTGAAGGAAGACCTGCTGAAGGATCTGGATGCCATTCTTGACAAGGACTGCATCATTGGTACCAACACTTCTGCGCTGTCCATCACAGAAATTGCAAGCGCTGTTCCGGCACGTGCAGCAAAGGTTATCGGCGTACACTTCTTCAACCCGGCTCACATCATGAAGCTGGTTGAGGTTACCCGTTCCATGCTGACCGATGACGAGACATTTAAGACCACCTATGAGCTGATGCAGACGCTCGGCAAGACCCCGATCGCTGTTAACGAGGGCGCAGGCTTCGTTGTAAACCGTATCCTGATCCCGATGATTAACGAGGCAATCGGCATCTACGCTGACGGCATCGCTTCCCCGTCTGACATTGACCTGGCTATGCAGCTGGGCGCTGGTCTGCGTTCCGGCCCGCTTCACACCGGCGACCTGGTTGGTCACGATGTAAACCTGGCTATCATGGAAACGCTGTACCGCGAGTCCGGCGATGCAAAGTATCGCCCGCATCCGCTGCTGAAGAAGATGGTTCGTGCTGGTCTGCTGGGCCAGAAGACCGGCAAGGGCTTCTTTACTTACGACGGTCCGTTCGGCAAGGAAATCCCTGGCGGCGACCTGACCATCAAGTAATCTACGGTAGACAGGAAGAGGCGATACTATGAAAATTAGCGTCATTGGCGCTGGCGTAATGGGCGCTCGTATCACGGAAGTGCTGATCAAGGGCGGTCATGACGTTGTCATGATCGATACAAACCGCGACCATGCAACCGGAAGCCTGAACCGCATCGTTGCCGATCTGGCAATCGGTGTAGAAAAGGGCAAGCTGACCAAGGAAGAGAGCGACGCAGCTCTCGCCCGCATCACAATCTCTAATATGTGCTCGGATGCCGCTGGCTCCGCACTGGTTCTGGAGTGCATCAACGAGCATCTGGATGACAAGGTTACCCTGCTCAAGCAGCTGGACACCATTCTGGATGAGGACTGCATCATTGGCACCAACACCTCCGCGCTGCCGATCTCTGAGATTGCTCGCGCTGTTCCACATCGTGCCGATCACATCCTCGGTGTGCATTTCTTCAATCCGGCTCATATCATGAAGCTGGTTGAGATTACCCGCACCATCAGCACCGATCAGTCTGTTATTGACACCGTTGTCGACATCATGAAGGGTGTTGACAAGCATCCGATCGTTGTAAACGAGGGTGCAGGTTTCGTTGTAAACCGTATTCTGATTCCGGAAATCAACGAGGCTATCGGCATCTATGCAGACAACATTGCAAGCCCGTCTGACATCGACCGCGCAATGCAGCTTGGTGCCGGCATGAAGGTTGGCCCGCTTCATACTGCCGATCTGGTAGGTCTGGACGATATTCTGTCCGACCTGTCCAACATGTATGAAGAAACCGGCGACCCGAAGTATCATCCGCATCCGCTGCTGCGTAAGATGGTTCGCGCAGGCCTGCTCGGTCAGAAGTCCGGCCGTGGATTCTTTACTTACAAGTATCCGTTTGGTCCGGAAGTTCCTGGCGGCGAGCTGAAGATTAAGTAAAAACATTCCTTTGTTTTCCATCCCCCGTAACATCTCGTTACGGGGGATTTTTTCGTTTTGCGCTTTGTGATGCCGCGCAGAATTTTCTCCAAAACTGTTTTATTTGAGACATTTTTTGTATATTTTTTTGAGATTTTTTCGCAATTTTGCGCAACTCTTTTTACAGTTTTTTACATATTCTTCTATTAAATTTTACAACTTTTCCTTGATTTGGAAATTATTTTATATGTTTTTCATAGTTTTTCTATTTGTTTTATTGTCCCCATTGTTTAATATCAGAAAATTCCCTGTACAAAATAGGATAGTTCGTTTTCATATTGAAAAAGAAGAAAATCTACGTCATAATAGAATGCATACTTGGAGATTCTATCCATTTTCTCCAGTTAATACAATATGCGAACAAACCACGCCGCGCAAACAAAAGCGGCAAAATCTGCAAGCAGCGCTGCGGGAATGGCGTACCGCGTTTTCTTTAGCCCCAAGTACCCGCAGTACACACTGATGGTATACAAACTCGTTTCTGACGCGCCGAGCATTACCGCAGCAGTTCTTCCCTGCACGCTGTCTACGCCGCAGGTGCGCATAATGTCCTGTCCGAGCGCCAGCCCGCCGCTTCCGCTGATTGGCTTGAGCAAAAGCAACGTCGTGCATTCCTCCGGAATGCCTGTCAGCTGTAACAGCGGCCGACACGCCTGTCCCATCAGGTCGACAAATCCCGACACACGCAGCATGCGCACTGCCGTCAGAATGACAATCATGGTCGGCAAAATGTGCAGCGCCGTGCGCAGTCCCTTTTCTACGCCGCACAGCAGTGTCGGAAAGAGGTCTACACGCCGATACAGGGCATATCCCGCCGTACACGCCAGAATCAGCGGGAGAAACAAGTCTGTCATACGGTTCCCCTGTGCGCTTGTATGCGGGCAAACAGCCGCGCTGCCGTCAAGCCAACAGCAACCGAGCAGATCGACGCGCCCCATACTGCCGGCATGATATCAAACGGCTGGGCTGCCCCCAGCGCCGCACGCACTGCGGCAACCGTTGTTGGTATGAGTTGGATGGACGTTGTGTTGAGCACAACAAACGTCAATACTTCATCCGGCGTTCCGGCCGCACCGTACAGCTCATACAACCGCTTTCCGGCGCGCAGACCAATCGGCGTTGCCGCATTGCTCAGCCCCATCAGGTTGGCAGTGACATTGGACGCGATGCCTTCCATGGCCTCTGTGTCCTGCGAGGCACGCGGAAACAGAGGGCGCAAAATCGGGCACAGCAGGACTGTCAGCCCCTTGCAGATGCCGGATTTCTGCATCAGTTCCAGAATTCCCGACCACAATCCCATGACGCCGACCAGTGCCAGACAAAGCGTGACGGCCTGCTCCGTCCCTTGCGTCACGGCCGCGGACAGCTCTGCTGTTCTCCCCGTTATGCAGGCAGTTGCACAGGCAAGGATCATCATGCCTGCCCATAAACCATTCATCATGCGTTTCACGCCTTTCTCCCGCCGATGTTCGGCTTTCTTCTTATCGTATCATTTATACTTAAACTATGTGTTTTCTATGGAGGAATATTACTATTATGAAATCAACAGGAATTGTCCGCAAAGTTGACGAGCTCGGCCGCATTGTTCTTCCCATCGAACTGCGAAGAACCTTAAACATTGCAGTCAAGGATTCTCTGGAAATTTATGTGGACGGCCCGCAAATCGTATTAAAAAAATATGAACCGGACTGCATCTTTTGCGGCAACACCAAGGACATTGTTCAATTCAAAGGCAAAAATATCTGCCGCAGCTGCATGCACGAATTGTTTGAACAGGACTAATCCATTTTATCTCATCTTCTCTTGATTATAATACGGGAACTGCTGCCAGTTCCCGTATTTGTTATTCTCCGCGATATTTCTTTCTCGTTGCCATGCCGCCGCGGATATGTCTCTCCTCTTTGTTTTTCATCAACACCTCATGCGCCTGCGTATACAGCGGCAGATTGAGATGATATAATCTCTCCGTAATATCTTTGTGCACGGTGGACTTGCTCACGCCGAATTTCGCAGCGGTTTGCCGCACAGTCGCTCCCGTTTCTACCAGATACTGTGCCAGCTGGATGGCTCGTTCTTCCGGCTGTCCTTTCACAGAGTTCCCTCCTGACATTGCTTTGTGCTCTATGTCTATGCAGCAGACGGCGAAAAAAGACGTAATTTTTTCCGAAAAAATCAGCATGTGCAGTTTTTGTTGTTTTTCCATATGATGCAAAAGCACGCAGGTTTCCGAAATGGAACCTGCGTGCTTTTGCGTTGTGCTATAATTTGTCAGTAAGGACAGCACAGAGGTCTCTGCCATGGCGAAATGCTGACAGAGACCACTTTTGTGCCGGTCGAATTTAGGAACTGAGGGGCAGACTCACAGTGTCGATGAAAATGCAGCAAAATAAGGAGAAAAAAGATGCATTTTTAAGAATTTGTCCATCAGAAAGGTGGGCATGCTGCTGTTTTGTCTGTCTGGCTGAGCCGGATCCGGCTCAGCCAAGCGACAAACAAAAACAGGATTTATACATCGGATTGTCTGAAGATCATTCTTTTTTCGTTTGCCATAAAATACAACGAGGAGATCTGCACATGGGAAATGGGAAAGCCATAGCAAAGAACCGCTTTTCTTCAGACACCGGAAACAGGCAGCTATACTTGCGTATCTTTTGTTTTTGTATAATTCTATTATACACACAGCGCAGAAAACATGTGTGCTTTGCTTCTCCGTTTTTGTGCTGTTTCTCGCCTGACGAAACGGAAAAGCCAAAACAGCACATGCTGTCCGGCAGCTCAAGCTTTCTTGCACCTTTCACTTGTTCATAGGAAGATGTCAAACCATGCTATTTTTCCGCAAATACTGTCCGGTCAGAGAATCCGCGCACGCAAGCAATTGTTCCGGCGTTCCGGTAAACATCACCTTGCCGCCCTTTCTGCCGCCTTCCGGCCCCAAATCAATCACCCAGTCTGCCTGTGCAATCAGCTCTTGTCTGTGCTCCACGACAATCACCGTATTGCCCGCCGTCACTATACGGCGCAGCAGCTGGAGCAGGCGGGCAACATCTTGATTGTGCAACCCCGTCGTCGGTTCATCCAGCACATACACATTGCCCTGCTTGTGCAGCTCGCTCGCCAGCTTCAGACGCTGAACTTCGCCGCCAGACAGCGTGCTTGTCGGCTGTCCCAGCGTCATATATCCCAAGCCAACATCCAGCATACACTGCAGACGTTCATGAATTTTAGGCTGCGGAAAAAATTCCAACGCCTGATGAATGGTCAGTGACATGACTTCCTCGATGTTCTTGCCTTGATATGGATAGCTGAGCGCCGTCGGATTATATCGTTTGCCCATACACTCCTCACACAGGATGGCGACCGGATCTGCAAACGCGACATCCGGCAAAATCTCTCCCTTTCCCTTGCACACGGGGCATGCGCCCTTGGAATTGAAGCTGAACCACTGTACACTGACACCGTTTTCCTTGGCAAATAACTTGCGAATATCATCCATCACACCGGTATATGTTGCCGGTGTGGAACGTGCAGACGTGCCAATTGGCTTCTGGTCAATGACAATGCAGTCCGGATACCGCTCGACAAACTCCTGTCGAATCAGGCTGCTCTTGCCGGAACCGGCAACACCGGTGACAGCAGTGAGAATCCCCTTGGGTATCTCGACAGATACATCTTTTAAGTTGTTTCTCGACACATGTTCCAGCACAAAGCTCTGCGTCCATGGCAGCGGATGGGTATTGAGCGCGATTTTCTCACGCATACAAGCTGCGGTCAATGTATCCGTCTGTTTTAATTGTTCTACCGTACCTTGGAAGATCACTTGTCCGCCCTGTGCGCCCGCCAGTGGCCCCATCTCAACGACATGATCCGCAAGCTCTATCATTTGACGGCTGTGCTCTACGACCAGCACCGTATTGTGATTGTCACGCAGAGCAAGCAGCAGCTTTCCGATTTTTTGCGCATCAGCCGGATGCAGGCCGGCTGTTGGCTCATCAAAAATATAGGTGATATTGCTCAGGCTGCTGCCCAAATGACGCACCATTTTGAGACGCTGCGATTCTCCGCCTGACATCGTATCTGTGCGGCGCGACAAGCTCAAATATCCCAATCCCACGTCCATCATGTGATGCAGGCACACAAGAATTTGACCGGCGATAGACTTACCGAGCGGATGGTCAATGGCTTCGAGTACCGGAATCAGATCGCTGATTTGCATGTCATTATAGTCCCGAATGGTATATCCATTGATTTTGGAAGCCAATGCCTTTGGATTGAGTCCGCTGCCGCCGCATGCCGAACACGGACCTTTTTTGATAAACTGCATCACTTCTTCACGCACGCTCTTGCGCAGCTTAGAAATATCTCGGTTCAAATACAACCGGTTAAATCGCGTGACAACGCCCTCATACGGCAGCTTGGAAACCTGTCCCGTATTGTTGCGAATGAAATCCATAACCAGCGGCTCATCCGGTCCAATGCGAAGCGCTTTCCACTCTTGTTCGGTAAAATCTCTGAGTTTTTTGTCTGCGCTGTACAGCGGATTGAATTTATAATAAAACTCCTGCCAGCTGCCGCCGGAAAACTGACTGAACCGAATTGCACCCTCGTTGATGCTCTTATCCATATCAAACAGCTTGCTCTCGTCCAGCATTACTTTTTCGCCGAGACCAGTGCATTCCGGACACATGCCATGCGGATGATTCAGCGAATACGCCATGGAGCCGCCGGCACTCGGCTGACCCACACGGGAAAACAGCAGCCGAATGAGCGGTGCGACATCCACCGCCGTTCCAACCGTCGAACGAACATTCGCGCCAAGCGCTTTCTGATCGACAACAATTGTCGGTGTCAGATTGTACATCGCATCTGCTTTCGGCTTTTCGTATCGCGGCAGACGCTGACGCAAAAACATGGGATAGGATGCCTGCCATTGTCTATTGCTCTCCGCAGCAATGGTGTCAAACGCCAACGAGCTTTTTCCCGATCCGGAAACACCTGCAAAAATAACCAGCTTCTCTTTTGGAATCGTCACGTTGATATGTTTTAGGTTGTTCTCTGCAGCACCGAAGATTTCGATGTTTTCTCGTTTTTTTATTTCATTCACGATGATCCTCCTGCCAGTTTCACTTCTGCCTCTGTCAGCGATGCATAGCCGAGCTGCTGCACGGTATTTTGCAAAATCATCTCACACAGATTCTCTCCCTGCGCTTCCAACTGCTGAATATATGCGTGGTACAGCTTCACGGTATCCAGAGAATATGTCGCCAGCTCTCCCCACAGATACGTCTCAAAGGAAGTTTCATACAGACTGTCCATTTCTTTGCGAATGGCTCTGCCGCGCCCTACAAGATGCGGATACTGCTGTGCGAGCTGTTCCTGCCACGCGGCACTGACTGCACAGATCGCATCAATGTATGTGTCCTTTTCCGGCAGCCGCGCCGGAAGCTGGCTGCGAATGCGGAAAAATTCTGCCGGACTGGTGCGCGCCATCATATACGCGTATTTCTCCGTCAAAAGATTGCGCCCTTGTTGTGTCGCTGTGATGAGATCGTTCCAATAGCTCTCCTTCATTGCTTCACTCCACGCCATCAGCTGGCTGCTGCGCATAATAAAAAAGGTATCGGGACTGTCCTGACACGATGCGCGGCCGCCGATATTGTGCACCTGTTCAAACAGCTTCCATTCTGCTTCTGCTATGCGTCTGACGCGCGGCGTCACAGTAAATGCCATATCTATCACTCCTGCATGATGTGTGTCTGTCTTAGTTTGGGATCTTGTATGCGCTGCATCATATCGGCACACAGATCAATCAAAAAGGTGTCCTCCCGTGTCGTGAGCTGCTGACGGCGCAGTTCAGCAGAGACATTCAGACAGATGCCTTCTATCATTTCCTGCGCCTCGCCTTCTCCCCGGCTGAGTTTTTCCAACTGTACTGCCACGCGCGGCAGTCTTTCCAGATTTTTCATCCCGCGATGGATCCATTTATAATATGGCGCATATCTCCGGTTCAGCAAGTACACCATGGACATCGTCGCATTAGCAAATTCCGCCATTGCCAGCTGTGCCGCCACGGTATCTCCGCGGCGCACACAGCGCGGATAGTTATACTGTCCCGCCTGCGCCATGGTTGCCGCACGCGCCACAATTTTCTTGATGCGAATATCCTCCGGATAATACGCAAGCAGCTTTTCTCGAATGCTCATAAAGACACCGAGCGGATCGGCAAAGATTTCTCCGTTTGTCGCCGTTGCCAAAAAGGACTCCGGTATCTGTCTCCACTGTGCCAATGTCTCCGGCCCGTGTGCATATCCGGTATACCGGCGGTACCAGTCCTCGATGCATAAGCAGCCCACGCGCCCGCTGCTTATAATGCCGCTCTTTCGCACGGAAAATCCGGCAACGGCATCCGGCAGACCGCGATACACCGCCTGTACCTGTACGCCATGTTTGACGAAATCCTCCTCCGTCATCCAAATGCAAAACGCCGGTCCCCAATCATGATCGCGGGACAGTTCATCATCCAATCCAAAGCATTCTGAGCCTTCTCCCGCCAGTCCGATTGCCAGCCGCGGCACCAAATCCGGCACTTGCCGTTCTAACGCCTGTTTGCCCGCGGTTTCATAATAATAGCGCGCGAGTTCCAGCCCGTTCATGCGCCGGCTCCTTCCTTCAGACGGCGCAGATCATCCGCAACGGCACACGTGCGGGCATCGTCCTCTCCGAGCGCCTGCGCAAAAATTTCCCGCGCTTTTTCCAGCACCGCCATCGCTTCTGTGCGTTTTCCCAGCCGTTTATATACCCAGTACATATTGCGGCACGTGATGCCATATTCGATATTTTCTCCAAAAAAGCGTTTGGTGTACTGTGCGGATTTTTGGTACAGTTCAAGTGCTCGTTCGTCATCGCACTCCGCGTACAAAAATCCTGCCAAGCTGTTGAGTCCTGCGGCATAATGCACATTTTCTTGTTCGCAGCACTGGTCAAAATATTGCATCGCCAAATCAACGCACTGTTTTGCCTTTGCCGTGTTGTCCGCCAGCCGATACATCGCCGCCAGATTATTATAGGTAATCGCAATTTCCTGTTGTGTATTCGGCATGGTCTGTATGATTTCCAGCGCTTTTTCCAAATAATCAATGGCTGGCTGTAAGTCCTCTAGCTCTCGATAGACCAGCGACATATTATTGAGCACGCTCGCATAAGCGTAGCTCTGTTCTTCTCCGGCACGAGCATAGATCTGTTCCGCCATGTGAAACAGCCGGAGCGCATCATCAAAATGTCCCATCAAACGGCAGGTTCCCGCCATATTGTTGAGCACTGTCGCATACTGCACGCTGTCCGTGCCAATCTCTTTCTCCACCAGCTGTCTCGCGTGCTGAAACGAGGAAATTGACGCATCATACCGGCTGATGCCACGATACAGAGAACCCAGCTCATTATAAACAGCAATGCCGATTTGTGCCGCTCCCGCCGTGTTTTTTCGGTACTGTGCCTCCGTTTCCAGCAAAAAGCGTTCCATCTGATCGACATCACCGGCTGCATAATATTGATCCAAATTTTGATAAAATGTCTGTAGTGTCTGCTGCATAGATATACCTCCCATCCGCTCATTCTGTAAAAATAACGATACGAATCGCTATTTTAATTATAAGAAACCCAACTCACGCAGGTTGTGCCGGATTTCACAATTTGTTTGCCGCTTGCAGGAGACTGCGTTTTCTGTGCACACCAGACAAGAAACACGCTGCACTTGCGCCCTGTTCTTGGTTTTTTTGCTGCAAACAGCAGTCGAGATTCGGCAAAAAAAAGATGAATGCATGCACACTATATGGCTTGATTTTCTTCTATAATAATGGCAAGGATTTCAAGCACTTACCATTATTCGTTCATTTATTTTAAGATTACTTTTATGTACGCAGGAGGTTTATTGTATGGATAACTTTACTTTCTACAGCCCGACTTATTTTGTATTCGGCAAGGGCACCGAGGCACAGACCGGCGAACTGGTCAAGCGCTATGGCGGTCATAAAGTTCTGATCCATTACGGCGGCGGTTCTGTCAAGCGTTCCGGTCTCTTGGATCGCGTAAAGGCTTCTCTGGAAGCATCCGGTCTGGAATACGTGGAGCTGGGCGGCGTGAAGGCTTCCCCGCTGAGCGATTTGGTGTATGAAGGCATCGAACTGGCTAAGAAGGAAAAGGTTGATTTCATCCTCCCGCTGGGCGGCGGCTCGGTTATGGACTCTGCAAAGGGCATTGCGCTGGGCGCACTGTATGACGGTGACTTCTGGGATTACTACTGCGGCAAGAAGGGTCCGGTTACCGAAGCTCTGCCGGTAGGCTGTGTCGTCACCATCGCGGCATCCGGTTCCGAAGGCTCTACCGACTCGGTTGTCACCCTTGTCACAGAGGACGGCAAGCAGTACAAGCGCTGCGCAGACGGCGATATTCTGCGCCCGCTGTTCGCTATCATGAATCCGGAGCTGATGATGACGCTTCCGCCGTATCAGACCGCTTCCGGTGTTTCCGACATCTTCGCACACTGCTTGGAGCGTTACTTCTCCGACACGCCGGACTGTGAACTGACCGACCGCATGCTGGAAGCTGTTATGCTGACCATGCTCAAGGAAGGCCGCCGCGTCATGAAGAACCCGAACGACTACGAGGCGCGCGCAAATATCATGTGGGCTGCTATGGTCGCACAGAACAACATCACTGGTGTCGGCCGTGCGCAGGACTGGGGCACTCACCACATGGATAATGAAATCGGCATCAACTACGGTGCATCCCACGGTGCCGGTCTGGCTCTGCTGTTCCCGTACTGGATGGAATATGCCATCAAGGCAAAGGGACCGGAAAAGTTCGTCAAGTTCGCAACCCGTATCTTTGGCTGCCAGAACGACTTTGAGCATCCGGAAGTGACTGCTATGGAAGGCGTCAAGCTGCTGCGTGCGTTCTTTGATGAACTGGGTATGCCAAATTCTATCAGCTCCCTCGGCGGCAAGCCGGAGGACATCCCAGGCATGGTTGAAAACATGTTCTACGGTGCTCCGAATCACGGCAATTTCATCAAGCTGACGCCGGAAATCGCTGCCGAAATTTACAGCATGGCAATGTAATGTTGTCCACCATCCACAGTATCCCTTGATACTGTTCGGGGTCTGCTGGTATGACTGGATCATACCGGCAGACCTTTTTATTCTTTTGCACTTGCAAGCATACGGACTGCTATTTATAATAAAAAGGATGTGATTTCCATTGAACTATATCGCGTCTATAAACGCATATGAAAATCTGTCTGCACCGGAGAACACCAGCGGTGTGATGGTAACCGGAGAATCTATTGCGGAAACCAACACGCAGCGGCTGCTCATGCAAAGTCTGTTGCTGCTGGAACCGGAAACACCGAACGATCCGCGTCTCAAGCAGCTGCAGGAATGCCAAACCGCCTCTTGGCTGAAGAAGCTTCGGAACAATTCCCAAAAGCAGCTGTGCGTGCGGCTGCCGGACGGACCGATAGAAACCCTTCTTCCCAGTCTTGCCTCGGATTTTGACCAACTCAGCGAGTTTATGGGCTGCACCGAAGAATGGCTGCGCGCGCGTGTCAAAGCCGTGTGGGACAAGCATCCGGATCTCAGCTATTACATGATTATCAGCAATGAAATGCTGTTTGAATCCATGCTGTGCGGATTATTCGACGCGGCACAGACCTGCGGCATTGAAAAAATGTCCATTTTGCTGCCGCTCGTCAATCGCTGCCGAGAGGCGCAGCAGCAGCATTTATTTATTGCGCAGCGCGCGATTGATTACGACATTCTCTGCGATGTCGGCATCGAAATTGCCACGCCGCGTGCGATTTACTTCGCCGGTGACCTCGCGAAATTTACGGATGTCATTGTGTTTCAGGTCGATGAACTGTGCTGGCTGCTATACGGCAAGGCACAGAACGACGGTAGAAATCAATATGGCTTTCATGAAACACCGTTTAACGAATTTGACGACATTGGCATCAGCACGCTGCTCGGCGTAGCAATCACACAGGTGCGCCGCAGCAATCCGGATGTGCGCATCTGTGCCAGCGGAAAATATGTATTGACGGAAAAGGGCTTGCAGTTCTGCAAAGAGCTTGGCATCAACAGTGTCATTGCCTCCCCGCAAATCTACTCCAACACAACGAAACCAGATAAAAAAGAGGAATTTCATTGATAGGCTTAGGAACAATCATCAACGTCAGCTTAATTATCATCGGCGGGCTGCTGGGTCTGCTGTTTGGCGGCAGACTCAACCGACGATTTCAGGAGACCCTGCTCAAATCGCAGGGTCTTTGTCTGCTGTTCGTCGGCATGGGCGGTGCCATGGAAAAAATGCTGCAAATTTCAGGCGGAAATCTATCGAGCAGCGGTACCATTATGATCGTTGTGTGCTTTGCTGTCGGCTCACTGATCGGTGAAGCGTGCAATTTTGAAAAGCGCATCGAGCAATTCGGCGAGTGGATTCGCGCCAAAACCGGCAACGCAAATGACAATGAATTCGTCAATGCCTTTGTCATGACCTCTCTGACCGTCTGCATCGGTGCGATGGCGGTTGTCGGCTCCATTCAGGACGGCATTTCCGGTGATTATCACACGCTGGCACTCAAAGGCGTCATTGATATGATTATCGTCTGCGCCATGACGGCATCTCTCGGCAAGGGCAGTATCTTTTCCGCCATTCCGGTCGCATTGTTTCAGGGCACGATTACGATTTTGGCAAGTTTTTTGCAGCCAATCATGACCGAGCAGGCACTCGCCAATTTATCTTTGACCGGTTCCATGCTGATTTTCTGTGTCGGCGTCAACATGGTGTGGAGCAAAAAATTCAAACCGGCAAATATGCTGCCAACCATCGTCATCGCCGTCATTTGGGCATTGGTCGCCGCATAATCTTCAACATACACAAGCGCCAGAACCGGAAAACCGGAACTGGCGCTTTGATTTTGTCACGCAGGTGATGTTGTCTTTTCTGCACAGGAATTATATCTTTTGGGCAGAATAGGTCTGAAAGCCTTGTTTTCTCAAAACTTCTTCCGCCATTTCGGCAAAATTACGATTTGCACCCCAGCTAAAATTTCCCAATCCTTCCCCGCCGCCATAGCCGATAATATCCGCTGTCTGAACCTCTCCGTCATCGGTCAGCATAACCGCCAAGCTCGCATAGCTGCCGTTGCGAAAATACATCCGCTCAAAGCACAACAGCGCGACATCTCCGCCGCCTATCTGGCACGGTTTTCCAAATATCATATCCGCGTTGATTTCATCTCTCAAAAGATACGCCAAATCCGCTACGCTTTTCCCTCTTGTTCTATTTCTCATCTGGATAATTTGATTCGACATACGCTGACACCTCCTTGTTGTTATTTATTATATCATTTCAATCAAAAAAACGGAAGCAGAATTTTTCTGCTTCCGGCAAAAACCGTTCTTTGCTTAACACAAGCATTGCATTCTTTCTGTATCATACAACGCTGACCGTTTTCTTAAAGCACGGGCACTCTCGGTATGCCTTCGGCGTCATGCCCGTGACGTTGTGAAAGGCGCGCGTAAAGGTCGAATTGCTGCTGTAGCCTACCATAATCGCAATTTCCATCACGCTGAAATTGGTCGTCACAAGCAGCTCTTTTGCCCGCTGGATGCGCGTATTGCGCAGATAAAAGCTCGGAGACAATCCCGTCTGCTGCTTAAACCAGTCGCAATAATAGGTCACGTTGTAGTTTTCAATTTTAGCCAGCTGATCCACCGTAATCGGCAGATGATAATATTCATTGATGTACTGGATCGACGGTGCTGCGCAGTTTTCCATCAGCTTGCTGTACAAATATTTGTACAAATGCCGCACTGCAGTGCTGTCCGGATTTTGCTCCAGCTCCGCCTGAATCAATTCGACAAGCTGAACAATTTGTCCGCGCATGGAAATAATCAGCGGGTTGGAAATCAAGATAACTTCGCCGCTGTCTGCCATATCATCGGATAAATTGATTGCCAGCAGCTTGCCATAATAATTGCACTGGTGCAGCATCCCTGTCGGGATAAAGCAAAGCTCCTGCGGCGTCACTTCATATTCCATTTTGCCAATGCTGATTTTCATTGGCTCCTGCAGAGGCACAAGGATCTGCGGATACTCGTGCGTGTGCTGTCCCTTGCATTCATAAAATACATGAATATTAACTTTCTGATCCATTATGCTCCACCATCCTAAATCAAAAAAAGTGTGTGTATATACCGATATAGACACTGTTCGCCGTCTGCGGGAACAGTGTCTATGATCTGCTTAGAAAATCACATTTTCTACATACCGTTCGATAATCTTTACATAGCCTGCCATCTGATCCGGTGTCGGGCTTTTGATACCCGGCAGTGCATATGCTCTCCCCAGCTTTTCATAGGTCGCTGTGCCGAGCTTATGATACGGCAGCAGCTGTACATAGCTGAGCTTTTTTAGTTTTGTGCAAAATTCTCCGATTTTGCACAGTTCTTCTTCCGAGTCATTGAGTCCCGGAATGATGGGGGTTCGAATGACAAGCTGAAATCTGTCCTCCAGCTCATTGGTCGCCAGCAAGTTCTGTTTGATTAATTCATTGTCCACGCCGGTATACTGCTTGTGCAGGTCATTGGAGAAAAACTTCATGTCAACAAATGCCAGATTGACATAGGGCAGAATGCTTTTGATGGTCTCCCACGGTGCAAAGAACGACGTCTCAATCGCCGTGTGCATACATTCTGCGCGACAGTTGCGAAGAACTGCCCGCGTGAACTCCGGCTGTGCGAGAATCTCGCCGCCGGATATTGTGATGCCGCCCGTGGAAATAAAGAAGAACAGGGAATCCTTGCGCAGCTCCCGCATGACGTCCTGCACGGTCATCACAGAGCCATAAGAATAAGAGTCTCCAGTTTCAATCTCAAATTTTTGGCTTTCCGGCGTGGAACACCACTGGCACCGCAACGGGCATCCCTTCAAAAACAATACGGTTCGAAGTCCCGGACCGTCATGAACGGACGACCGCTCAATACGCAGCACGGTGCCTTTTCTATCTGCATCGTAAATGGTTGGAACGCTCATTGCGTGTGCCTCCTTGTGGATTTCTTCTTGATAACAGTTCTGCGCTTAGCAGCCGCAGCCGCCAGACCAGTTATTGATTTCGGTACGGCCGATAATTTCGTCCTGTGTCTCCTTGGATAGTTCGACAAAGAATGCCGTGTAGCCTGCAACGCGAATCAGCAGGTCTCTGTGCTCCTTCGGATGTGTCTGTGCATCAATCAGGGTATCGCGGTCTACGCAGTTGATCTGTGCGTGGTATACATCCAGCATGCTCATGGTCTTAATCATGTTCATGCCGTGTGCGATGCCGTTTTCTCCCTTGAGCATTTCCGGCTCAAACTTCATATTGAGCTGTGTGCCCTGCGTGTATCGTGCGTGCGGGATGCGAGAAACCGACTTGAGCAGTGCAGTCGGGCCATTGATGTCAGTGCCGCCGGTTGCGCCGATGCCGTCTGTCAGCGGCGTTTTTGCGTTTCTGCCGGACGGCAATGCGCCTACCCACTGGCCAATCGGGGTATTGCCGGATACCGGCAGCATGCCGCAGGTCATCTTGCCAAATGCCGTTTCATACGTCTCGAACTGGTCAACCACGTGGGAGAAAATCTCACCGACGCAGAAGTCTGCGCGCTCATCGTCGTTGCCGTACTTCGGTGCATCCAAACACATTTTCTGGATGTCCTCATAGCCGACAAAGTCCGCGTCCAGCGCCTTGATCAGCTCATCCATCGTGCACTTCTTTTCGTCAAATACCAGATACTTGACGGCAGCTACAGAGTTTATAATATCCGCCTGTCCGACTGTGATAACGCCGCCGCCAATAGAATACTTGGCGCCGCCCGGCTGGCTATAGTCCTTGCCGACTTCCATGGTGTGCGGGAAGCCCATGGACAGAACCGGAACCGGACGATAGTTGATAGACAGATAGTCGAGCAGCTGGTTACCGGAAGTGATAACATCTACCGCGTGGTCAATGTGCTTCTTCACTGCCTGAAGGAAGTCATCAAACGTCTTGAACGCGCGCGGATCGCCGGTGTGAACGGACACCTGCTCGCCCGTGATGCGGCTCTTGCCATCGTTGAGCGCAAACTCTACCATGGCGCCCATGTTGATGTCGGCAATATCGGTGTACTCCTTGAGCTTGCCGGATACATTGGTCTCTACGCAGCCGCACGGATTCCAGTCCCAAGCCTCGGAGAGCGGAATGCCCTTATTCATAATCATGCGGATACCCACATCATTGGAGTAAATGGCCGGCATGGTCAGACCCATCGAGATGGATTCTACCGCCTTATGCAGCAACGCATCCGGATTCTTTGCCATGCTGTAAGTAACTGCCAGATTCGGTTCCTTAAACTTGACGTCCATCGTCGCCTGAATCATCATGTACGACAGCTCATTGGTCGCGTCATCGCCGTACTCATTGATACCGCCGCAGCTGGTCTGTACGGTGATGCAGTAGCCTGCCGCGTACTGTGCAGTGATTTCGTCCTGGAACAGGGACATTTCTGCAATCTTAATCCACAAGCAGTCAAACAGCTCCTGTGCGTCATCATCCGTGATGATGCCAGCTTCCTTATCTGCCTTGTAGTACGGATAGAAGTACTGATCCAGACGGCCAATGTTATAAGAGGATGCATTCTGCTCCATGAAGCACGCATACTCATAGGTCAGCAGCGACTGCATGGCCTCATACAGATTGCGTGCCGGAAATTCCGGAACATGACGGTTTACCTCTGCAATCTTGAGCAGCTCTGCTTTGCGCTTCTCATCGGTGCAGGCTGCCGCCTGCTGTTCTGCGAGATCTGCATGGCGGTGTGCCAGATGAATGACCGCATCCGCTGCGATGATTTCCGAACGATAGAAGAAGCTCTTTTCCAGATCTCCCGGTACGGAATCATCCAGCGCCGCGAGCTTTTCCTTCGCCTCATCGCGAATGGCGCCGATGCCCTTACTCAGAATCATGCGCCAGTCAACCGTGGTTTCACCGTAGCCGCGCACGGCCTTGCGGTCGATAAAGATTGCACCGTTGTCCTTCATGGTCTGCATATCCTGCGGTGTCATCTTCTTCCAACGGTCGAGCAAACATTTATTGGTCCAATAATCCTTGACTTCTTCGGTGTAGATTTTCTTGCCTTCCTCGCTCAGATAGAACGGGTCAAACTTACGGGTAGAGATGGTGTCCAGTTCGTCCGCGATGATGCCGGCGGAGCTGTCTGCACACAGGATGCCGGCACGCGGCTTGAAGCCTACGCCGCCAACGAGCAGCTCATTGTCCTGAATATATACATTCTTCTTTTCACAGATGTGGCGGTAGCCGACTGCCTTCTGAATAATCCACGGCTCGCCTTCCGATTCCTTAAAGCCCTCGGTCAGATACTTGGCATTGTATACGTCCATGTCAACGCGGGTTGCCAGATACTGCTGACGCAGCGCTTCAATTCTCTTCATGTATTCCTTAGCCATAAAAGTTCCTCCTTCGATTTTCTTCTCTGCTTTTCTTTGTCGTATCTCTTTACGGATATACATGCAAATCCCATGCCAATTCGAGAAAATACACAGAAAAATTTTGTTTTCATTTGTTGTGCACAAGTTTTTTTGCAAAAAATTGTGCATATTCACCGCAAATTCTTGTGTTTCCGCGTTTTTTCTATGCGCTCTCTCCAACAGGCAGGTTTCTGCATTTTGCAGGTTCTCAGATGAATCTGTCAATTTTTTATTCTTAAATTTATTCAACCTGCCAATCGTTTTCTATTTTTTTGTATAAAACAACCAACTTCCAGCAAAACATCTCAGCACTTTGCCCGCAAAATTTATCCGCAAAACATTTTGCATGCAGTGCAAGTTTTTTTGCATGCAAACTTCTGTCCTTTTCCGCCGCGCATCTCCGCCAGAAAAGTATCTGCGGAATGCAAAGGGTGTTGCATTCCGCAGGTTACTTGAGATAGGTGGTTTTAAATGAAGAATGATTGCATGGCAGCAAACCCGCCGATATGCTTGCCAAATATCATGTTTGGTTACAATTGCTGTTTTAAGAATAAAATTTTGTTTCAGTCATCCCGCCGCACTTATGCCAGATGCTTCGGGAAGATACAAAGTATCCTTGGTTTTGATGAAAGTTGGTTGTGTAAATCCTCCAGCGCAGATTATGCCTTCGGGGTATAGGTGCCTTCGCGCAGATAAGCCTGCAGCTGGTCGTGCGTCATGTGGTCGATGTCGAGGTAATCCAGCGTCCACTTAGAGTCTCCTGCCAGATCGCGCTTGAGCATGGTGGATGCCAGCAGAATCATGGAGTCGATAATCGGAGTCGGAACGTTGTACTTCTTGCCGAGCTGGCTCATCAGATAGCAGCCAACCGGAACGTCCTCGGTGATGTAACGGTTTTCCAGATCGAACGGACCGTCGCCCCAGAAGTTCTGGTAGTTTTCTTCATACGGTACTGCGAAGTCCGGACCCATGTATTCCTTGCCGTACATCGTGGTACGGGAGAAGAAGTCCTCATAGTTTACGGTGCACAGGCCAACTTCCATAGCCTTAGCCAGTGCCTTTTCTTCCTCCCAGAACTTTGCCTGAACCTCAGCGATTGCCGGACAAGCGCCGAATGCGTACAGAGAGTAGTTTGCCTTGTTCTGACCCAGAACCGTGTCAAAGTTCTGCATGGTGGAAACTGCCAGTACCGTGCCCGGAACATGAATAACCGGATTTACGTTGGACAGGTTGATGTCGAGTACGGTGTTGCCTTCTACGAAGCCGTGGTGGAACGCTTCACCCTTCTTGGAGATGGTAACTTCGCCCTCCGCGTCGATGATTGCGCCGAATGCCGGAATGTAGTAAGCGGAAGCCATGAATCTGTCGTTGTCCTTCATCGGCAGCGCGCAGCCGCGGATGGTGGTGATGCGGTCCTCTACCTTGCACTCGTTGGTGACAACGCCGCCGCGGCGTACCACGCGGATGCCGTACGGAGCCGTGTACCATGCGCCGACAACAACGTCCTTGGTGCAGCCCATCTCACGCATCAGCTTGCGGAATACGAAGGTGCCGCAGTTATCCGGAAGGATGTGGATAACCTGACCGTCTTCCAGCAGCGGAATCAGTTCACGGAAGATTGCCTCATGACCCAGAGCAACAGCGGCAACGATGATGATGCCTGCGCCCTTGACAGCCTTTGCCAGATCGTCGGTAGCCAGTGCCACATGTGCGATGCCTCTGCGCTGGTAGCCGAAGAAGCTGAACTGGTTGCCGCTCAGGGTAATGCCGGTTTTTTCAATGTTGAGGAAATTGGTCTTAGCAAATCTCGGCTGATCCCACAGGCGAACTTCCTTTCCCGCCAGTGCACAGTCCGCAGCCATCGTCTTGCCTACTGCGCCGCCGCCCAGAACCGCGATCGGCATGTCCTTCAGATAACTCATATCCATTTTTAGGTTCCTCCTTCAATGTACAGCCGGAAACTCCGGCCTCTCTACAACAATACAATTTTGCAATGATCGGGTGCGCTCTCTTTCGTTGACCCTTGGTCATTGACCTGAGGTCATTATACTTTCGAGTCAGGCAAATGTAAAGATGTAAATTCCCACAAAAAAATACAAACTTTCTTGTGCATATCAACAAATACGTTTGAAATGATTGCGCGTTTCCCGTAAAAAGCACCAAAAAACAGCCTTCCAATACGGATTGTGTTCCGTATCGGAAGGCTGTTCCATTTCTCAGGTATTATTTGCCGTTTGCGTCGCACACCATGCCCTTGGCGGTAATGCGGATGGCATTGACCATCATTTCGGCAAGGCTGCGGTCTCTATCGTCGAAGCACCAGAGTACTTCAATGCCGATCATCGTGGACAGCAAAATCTTGACGTAGCTGTCGCTGTCGGTCTCATTATCCAGCACGCCCTCTTGCTTTCCGTGCTCGACGATTTGGTACAGACATTTGTACAGCTCTCGGTCTTTGTTGTAAAACAGGTTTTCGTCCGTGTTGAAGTAATTGGAGATAATCGCGCGGATAATCCCCTTGCCGCGTTTTTCATATTCCTCATAGCAGCATCCCACAAAGCACGGGAGCGTATCGAGGAAATCCCGACCCTGTATCTTTTGATAGGCTTCCTTGTACAGCTTGTCCGAGCGTTCAAACGTATAGAACACCAGCGCCTCCTTAGATTCAAAGTGCGTGTAAAACGAGCCCTTTGCCACATTGGCGGCTGTTGTGATGTCCTCTATGTTGACATTGTTAAAGCCTTTTTTATTGATTTCTTCTATTGCCGCTTTGTAAATCTTGTTTTTGGTCTCCATTGCCTGCAGCTGCCGCTTGGTCGGCTTTACCGCAACAGTCCTTGCTGCCCGCACGGATTTCTTTTTCCCCGTTTCCGTGTTGCCTTTCAAAGCGTATCACCTCTTTCCTTTTTATATCAAAATATCATATTTTTATCCGTTTTGAATGGTATTACCAATATACACCCTGTTTCTGTCGATGTCAACTAAGATTTTTTCCCGCTTTTTCTCTCTCCCGCGTGAAATGTGCATCTTGCACAATTAAAGCGAAAATATTTTGTCTGCTTTGTAGAAAAGATAATTTACGCATTGACATTAAAACGGCAAATCAGTATAATGCAGGCATTGAAACGTTGACTGAGAGTCAATGAATTACAGTCAGCTTAAATACCTTTTGTAATCAATATTGAATCCTGTTTGATTTTAGGAGATGAATTGTATGTCTAAGAAAATCGAAATCATGGACGGCAACCAGGCTGCTGCGTACGTTTCCTACGCATTTACCGAGGTTGCGGGCATCTACCCGATCACACCGTCCTCTCCGATGGCTGAGCACGTAGATGAGTGGGCAGCAAACGGCAAAAAAAATCTGTTCGGCCAGCCGGTACACGTTGTGGAAATGCAGTCGGAAGGCGGCGCATCCGGCACCGTGCACGGCTCTCTCCAGTCCGGCGCTCTGACCACCACCTACACGGCATCGCAGGGTCTGCTGCTCATGATTCCGAACATGTACAAAATCGCAGGCGAAATGCTTCCGGGCGTGTTCCATGTCTCCGCCCGCACGCTGTCTGCGCATGCGCTGTCTATCTTCGGTGACCATTCCGACGTCATGGCAGTCCGCAACACCGGCTTTGCTATGCTGGCTTCTTCCTCCCCGCAGGAAGTTATGGATTTGGGCGCCGTTGCGCATTTGACCGCCATTGACCAGCGCATGGCGTTCCTGCACTTCTTCGACGGCTTCCGCACGTCTCACGAAATTCAGAAGATTGAAGCGCTGGACTACGAAGATCTGCGCCCGCTGGTGAATATGGATTCCCTCAAGGCATTCCGCAAGCACGCGCTGAATCCGGAGCATCCGGCAACCCGCGGCACCACCGTAAATCCGGACATCTTTTTCCAGTGCCGTGAAGCATGCAACACCAAGGTTGCCGCCATTCCGGACGCGGTTGAGCATTACATGAATGAAATCGGCAAGATTACCGGCCGCCCGCACAAGCTGTTTGACTACTACGGTGCAGAGGATGCAGAGCGCGTCATCATTCTGATGGGTTCCGGCGCAGAAACTGCCACCGAAGCGGTTGATTTTCTGATGAGCAAGGGCGAAAAAATCGGTATGATAAACGTTCACCTGTACCGTCCGTTCTCTCCGAAGCATTTCTTCCAGGTTCTGCCAAAGTCTGTCAAGAAAATCGCTGTTCTCGACCGCACCAAGGAGCCGGGCGCCATGGGCGAGCCGCTGTATCAGGACGTTTGCTCCATCTTCAAGGAAATCGGCAGCGATATTCCGATTGTCGGCGGTCGTTACGGTCTGTCCTCCAAGGACACCACACCGGGTCAGATTGTTTCCGTCTTTGAGAACCTCAAGCAGGACAAGCCGAAGAACAATTTCACCATTGGTATCGTCGATGATGTCACCCACACATCTCTGCCGCGCGCAGAAGAACCGAAGCTGTCCACAGAAGGCCTGACCTCCGCCGTATTCTGGGGCATGGGCTCTGACGGTACGGTAGGCGCAAACAAAAACTCCATCAAGATTATCGGTCATGCGACAGACCTGTACTGTCAGGCATACTTTGTATATGACTCCAAGAAGTCCGGCGGTCTGACACAGTCTCATCTGCGTTTCGGCAAAAATCCGATTCGCTCTCCGTATCTGGTAACCGCCGCAGACTTTGTCGCATGTCATAATCCGTCTTATGTTCATCAGTACGACATGGTTGCAGGCCTCAAGGAAGGCGGTACCTTCCTGCTCAACTGCCAGTGGTCGGCAGACGAACTGGATACACAGCTGCCAGCTTCCATGAAGCGTGCTCTGTACGAGAAAAAGGCAAAGCTGTATATCATCAACGCCATTGACATCGCGCGCGGCTTAGGTCTGGGCAACCGCACCAACACCATTCTGCAGGCATCCTTCTTCAACCTGACCGGCGTGATTCCGATTGAGCAGGCAGTTACCGAAATGAAGGAAGCGATTTACAAATCCTACTTCAAAAAGAAGGGTCAGAAGGTCGTTGACATGAACAACGCATCCATCGACCACGGCATCAACGAGCTGGTTGCTGTTGAGATTCCGGAGGCTTGGGCTGCCGCAGAGGATGCCCCGAAGCAGGACAATGTACCGGAATTTATCAAGGAAATCGTAGCTCCGATGAACCGCCAGCAGGGTGACGCGCTGACGGTTGGTCAGATGATGAAATATGGTCTGGAGGACGGCACTTGGCCGGCAGGTACTTCTCAGTACGAGAAGCGCGGCGCAGCAGTAGAGGTTCCGCAGTGGGATATGACTGCCTGCATTCAGTGCAATCAGTGTGCATATGTTTGTCCGCACGCGGCAATTCGTCCGATTCTGCTTGACGAAACAGAAGCTGCAAACAAGCCGGAAGGCTTCGATACCGTTACCGCTAAGGGCGCCGGTCTCGACAAGTATCAGTTCCGTATGCAGGTTTCTCCGTATGACTGCACCGGCTGTAAGAGCTGTGTCAATGTCTGCCCGATGAAGGACAAGGGCGCGCTGTCTCTCGCACCGCTCGCTTCCCAGCTCAAGGAAGCGCCGAACTGGACCTATGCAGTTGACACCGTTACCATCAAGAAGGACGCTGTCAATGCAAAATCCGTCAAGAATTCCCAGTTCGCAAAGCCGTACTTCGAGTTCTCCGGTGCCTGCGCAGGCTGCGGCGAGACGCCGTACATCAAGCTGGTAACCCAGCTGTTCGGCGACCGCATGTATGTTGCAAACGCATCCGGCTGTTCCTCTGCTTACGGCGGCTCCACCCCGTCCTCTCCGTACACCACGGACAAGAACGGCAACGGTCCGGCTTGGGCAATGTCTCTGTTTGAGGACAACGCAGAATACGCATACGGCTATCTGCTCGGTCAGGAGGCTGTCAAGACACAGGTTCTCGCTTCTGTAGAATCTCTGGCTGAACAGGGCATCGCTGTCGATGCAGCCAAGGCTTATCTGGAAAAGCATGACATTTCCGAGGAATCCCGCGCCGTTTCCGACGCACTGCTCGATGCAATCAAGGATGACAACAGCGAAGCTGCTGCATTTATCCGCCAGAACAAGGAATACCTGAGCAAGAAGTCTGTTTGGGCATTCGGCGGCGACGGTTGGGCTTACGACATCGGCTACGGCGGACTGGATCACGTTCTCGCTTCCGGCAAGAACATCAATGTTCTGGTTCTCGACACCGAAGTATACTCCAACACCGGCGGACAGGCTTCCAAGTCCACCGCTACCGGTGCAATCGCGAAGTTCCAAGCCGGCGGCAAGACCACCAGAAAGAAGGATCTCGGCATGATGGCCATGAGCTACGGCTATGTATACGTTGCTCAGGTCGCTATGGGCGCCGATCAGGCACAGACGCTCAAGGCAATTCGTGAAGCAGAAGCATATGACGGTCCGTCTCTGGTTATCTGCTACTGCCCGTGCATTGAGCACGGCATGAAGCGCGGCATGGGTCTGTCTCAGGAAGCAGAAAAGGACGCCGTACAGTCCGGTTACTGGCAGCTGTACCGCTACAATCCGGATCTGGCAGAGCAGGGCAAGAACCCGTTCCAGCTGGATTACTCCAAGGAACCGAACGGTGAGTTCCAGACCTTTATCAAGGGTCAGAACCGCTACGCTTCCCTGAAGCTGTCCTTCCCGGAAAAGGCGGACGGTCTGTACGAAAAGGCAGAGGCAGATGCAAAGCATCGCTTTGAAACTTACAAGGAATTGGCTGACGACTAACCGATTCGTTCAAAGAACTTTCTCCAATATCACGTCTGGGTGGGCTGTTCTTACAGCCCACCCAAATGTATCTCTGCTTGCAATTCATGGTTTGTTCCAGTACAATACAGGCAGATGATTCGAAAGGAGTTGCGTATATGGATCTCACGCGCTTACAAAAAAATTTTGAGCTGCACGGTTTTTCCTATCGGTATTTTGAAACGCGCAGCGAAGCCACTGCCTATCTGGCACAGCAGACAGCCGACAAATTCGTCTCTTTCGGCGGTTCTATGACGCTGGATGAAATGAATCTGTACGACATCTTAAAGCCGCACGCGGATGTGCACTGGCACTGGAAGGGTGACGGCTACGTACAGGACGCAGAAATTTACATCACCTCTGCCAACGCAATCTCTGAGACCGGAGAAGTGGTCAACATTGACGGCGCAGGCAACCGTGTTTCTGCAACTCTATACGGCCCGAAGCAGGTATTTTTCGTGTGCGGCATCAACAAAATCGCACCGGATCTGTCCGCTGCCATAGAGCGCGCCCAAAACATCGCCGCGCCGAAAAACGCATGGCGTTTATTCGGCAACACGGACGGTGACGCTGTCTGTGTCAATGCCGATGATCCGGTTCCGGCCTGTACCAAGGCTGGCGGAAACAAATGCTATCACTGCACAGCACCGAACAGCATTTGCCGCGCCATTGTCATTCATCAAGGCCCGATGCGTTCGCAGGATCGCTGCGAACTGATTCTCATCGGAGAAGATCTCGGCTACTAAAAAAATCAGCCTCTCACTTTTGAGAGGCTGATTTCAAATGTATTTATTCCCGCAGCTTCTGCACATCAATCCGATGCCGTTTGATGCGATACTGTAATTTTTGTCGGCTCATTTGCAGGATGCGCGCCGATTCCGAAATATTTCCGCCGGTCTCTTTGAGAACACGGCAAATGGTATTGTATTCCATGTCTTTCATGGTACTGGCAAGCGAATCTCTTTGCTTATCCGGCGCTGATATTCCCGTCTGTCCCGCTGCACCGCCGATGTGTTCCGGAATATATTCCGCTGTAATCATGGAGTATGCATCCGGCAGCACATTCATCGCATGTTCCACTGCGTGCTGCAATTCCCGCACATTGCCCGGCCAGTCATATGCATAAAACGCATCCAGCACATTGCGGTCGGCATCGCGGATATTGCGCTCCAGTTTTTGATTGCACTGCATGACAAAGGTTTTAACGAGCAGCGGAATGTCCTCTTTTCTCTCGCGCAGCGGCGGGATAGTAATATTCACAACGCCGAGCCGATAGAACAAATCGCGGCGCAGCTTGTTTTCTTCCATGGCCTGATATGGCGGAATATTAGTGTTGGACAGCACACGAACATCGACGGAAATTTCCGTTGCTCCGCCGACACGGCGCACGGTTCCCTCCTGCAAAACACGCAGCAGCTTTGCCTGCAACCCCAGATTCATGGAATTGATTTCGTCAAGCAGCAGCGTGCCGCCGTCCGCTTGTTCAAACAGTCCCGGACGGCGTTCTGCTCCGGTATATGCACCCTTTTCCGTGCCGAACAGCAAGCTCTCCAGCAGGTTTTCCGGAATCGCCGCGCAGTTGATTGCCAAAAACGGCCCGTCTTTTCTTCGGCTGGCATTGTGAATGCTTTGCGCGAGCAGTTCTTTTCCCGTTCCGGTTTCTCCATATATCATAACAGAGGAATCGGATTTCGCCACTTGTTTGCAGCGCGACACAACATGCCGCATCGGTTCACTGATATGCACGATGTCATCAAACGTATACTTGGCTGTCAGTTTGCTCGCCGTGTGGCTCTTTCCTGATGCCGTGTGATTGCGCAGTTTTTCCTGCAACTCTAAAATTTGCTTGTGCAGGCTGTCCATCCGGCTCCAGTCCTCCATGACGCTGAATCCACCGAGAATCTGTCCATTTTGAACAATTGGATAATTATTGGACACAATGTCCACATCTTTTCCGTACCGTGTGGTATAATACTGTCTGTGATTGAGTTTGGGCTTGCGCGTGCGAATGACCTCCGGCACATTGTTTTTGCTGCCGTCGCGCATCTGGTAAACATCCTCCGTGCGTGCTCCGCGAATATCCCGCAAATCCATGGATTCCATGCGAACGCCGGCATCATTCAAAAACAAAATGCGGCTGTCCGCATCGCAGACAAACAGAGCTTCCGACAGCTGATTGACCACGTTCATCAAAATATCCTGCATGGCATCCGCTGTCGCATTGCGAAATACAACCAGCTGTGTATGCGGCGGCAGGTTTTCCACATTCGGCGTCGGACATCGCAGCAAATATTCACCGAAAACAACGCTTGCATACACCGGTTTTTCCGATTGCATACTCAGCGGCAGTGCGATTTCGGACAGCAATTTCCCCTCTAATTTTCCCGCCCCATGCAGCAGCGCATCCCCCGCTTGATTGACCGCTAAAATACGGCTGTCTGCCTCCATGACGAGTGCGCCCAGCCCACTCTGCGACAGCACGGACATGATTTCTTGATATTTCATATTTCGTGTTCCCTTTCTCTTTTGTAATCGTCTGATCCTCTGTTTTATTTTACAACAAAATCTCCTGTTTTTCAATTCTTAAAGGAAAGGATGGTAGTATTTGTGGACCTGACCCTGACACAAAAGCAGGGGTTATCCCCTGCCATGCAAACCTCTATGCACCTGCTGCAAATGAACAATTTGCAGCTTCGCACATACATTGCCGATCTCATGTATCGAAACCCTGTCGTCGAACTGGAGTGTCCGGAAATCGACTTCAAGCCCAACCCGTTTGAACGCAGCCGCAGCACGCGAACCAACCACCTGTCCGACCAGCAGGACGAGCAGGACGATTACACGGCAGAGCAATCCGCAGAGCAGGACCCCCTGCATGATTTATTTTTGCAAAGCGCCGCTTTGGATCTCAAACAGAGCGATGCCGAAATCCTTCGCTACTTAATTCTCTCTCTCGATGAAAATGGCTTTTTGACAGAATCCGCGTCCGAATCCGCGCGCATTTTGCAGGTCTCGGAGCAGCAGGTGCAAAGCAATATTGTGCGGCTGCAATCCATGGAGCCTGCCGGCATCGGCGCCGCCAATTTGAGCGACTGTCTCGTTTTGCAATTGCAGCGCATGACGCCGGTAAATTCTATTGCCGTGCAAATCGCAGCGTCTTTTCTCGACCAGCTTGCCAAGCAGCAAACCGGAACCATCGCCAAAGCGCTGGGCGTGACACGTGCAGAAGTGCTCGAAGCGTGCGAATTGATTCGCACATTAAATCCCCGTCCCATGAACGGGCTGGGCGGGCGCTCCGAGACGCCGTATATTTTACCGGATTTTTATATCACGGAGGAAAACGGGCAATTGCATATCATCATGAACGATTATTATCTTCCAAAGATTATCATTGACCCGACTTATCAGCAAATTATCCAGTCCGGCTCACAGGGAAGGTCATTCGCCCGCAGCTCGCCCG
>JABLTO010100570.1_pt1 | contig 127406 bp, 116 predicted proteins | sample 7160091 | NCBI WGS metagenome assembly JABLTO01 (sample SAMN14651225, study PRJNA627086) | human gut metagenome | isolation source: feces | host: Homo sapiens | reverse complement strand
GGACACCCTTGCTGTTCAGCTATACATTTCCCACTACCTGGGCATGTTCAGGACTTTCACCTGCGAGAGCGCGCCCATGGCGCGCAAACGAAAAGACAGCTAAGTTCTATGTGACTTCGCTGTCTATGTTCTTTAGTATAATTATTTTTTTTAATTTGTCAATCGGTTTTTTTATTATTTTTTGTGTTTTATGACAATTTACTTGAATTTATTTTGTAGATATCTACATTTTGTGCATTATTTACAATGCCTTATTATAGAGCATTTCGATATCTTTAATAGTTGAACTTCTTGGATTAACAAGGATATTTCCACTCTTCATAGCATCTTCTGACATTGCACCTATCTTGTCAGTCGTTACGCCTGCTTCACTCAATGATGCCGGAATATTCAATTCCTTATTTAAGGCTTTAATCTCGTTAACTAACATATCCGGCTCAAATACTTTCTCCGGCACAGGTGCTTTTGCAATATATCTGTATATTTTATAATATTTACCGGTATCAGCTAAGGCATTATATTCTACTATTGTCGGAAGCAGAATCGCATTAGCTACTCCATGTGGTACATTAAAGAATGCACTTACCGGATGGCTCATTGCGTGTACATTACCAAGTCTTGCCCAAGAAAATGCAATTCCTGCAAATAACGAGCCAACTAACATATTCTCTGCCGCATCGATATCACCGCGATTAGCAACGTATCTTCTTATATTTTTACCAATTAACTCTAATGCCTTTTCAGACATTGCCTCTGAAAATGGTGAAACTGCAGTAGATATATATGCCTCTAATGCGTGGACCATTGCATCAATTCCACATGCCGCTGCTACTGACGGAGGTGCTGTCGTAAGCAGATTCGCATCAAGAATGGCATATGCTGGAATTAATTTATAACTGAATACTGTAAGTTTATAATTCCTGCTATGATCCGTTATAACCGAAAATGCTGTTACTTCTGAACCTGTTCCTGCTGTAGTCGGAACAGCTATTAACGGAATTATGTCTCCTGGAACTTTTCCGCCTCCCTCGTAATCCGTTATACTTCCGCCGTATTTTGCTACCACACCTACCGCTTTAGCAACGTCCATAGGTGAACCACCACCTAAAGCGATTATAAAATCTGAATCACTTTCTTTAAATGATTCTGTAGCTTTCTCTACGGTTTCAACACTCGGATTACCCTCTGTATCAGTATATGCTGTGGCTTTAATGCCCTTTGCTTCTAATGCTTCTATGCATTTACCTACAATTCCCATCTTATTAAGATGAGGTCCTGAAATAATAAATGCTTTTGTACCACCTAATTCTTTTGCTACTTCAGGTAACTTAGCAAGTCCACCCTTTTCTACTATAATATTCTGTGGCACTGAAAATGAGAAACTATTCATATGTATGTCCTTTCTACAAATTACATATTATGACCTGTCATAAGTTATTTTTAATTATGATTAGCTAAGAATTAACACAATGACTCAACTGCCTCTTTCATAATCTTAAATGCTTTATCACATTCCTCTTCTGATACAATAAGTGGTGGAATCATTCTATTTACATGTGAACCGATAGCTGTGATTAACAAATGTCTGTCAAGGCAGGCATGTTTAACATCTGTACTATTAATTGTATCATCAAATTCTACACCTACTAAAAGTCCCTGATGTCTTACTTCCTTAACGTGTGGAAGTGTCTCTAATTTAGCACTGAAGTAATCACCCATCTTCTTAGCATTTCCTGCAAGGTCTCTGTCTAGTAATTCATTAACTTCTGCAAGTGCTGCTGCACAGCTTACAGGGTGTCCGCCAAATGTTGTACCATGCGAACCAGGTGTAAATGCTTTAGCAACCTCTGCTGTTGCACAAATTGCACCGATTGGCATACCACCACCAAGACCTTTTGCCATAGATACGATATCAGGTTTGATACCATAATTCATATATGACATGACAGCACCGGTTCTGCACCATCCTGTCTGAACCTCATCTATTAAAAGGAGCATATCATTTTCATCACAGAATTTACGAAGTCCCTGCATAAATTCCATAGTTGCAGGATGAACTCCGCCCTCGCCCTGTACAGGCTCAACCATAATTGCGATTGTGTTCTCTGTACATGCATTTTTAAATGCCTCTAAGTCATTATATGGAGCATAAGAAAAACCATATGTCATAGGACCGAAACCTACCTGACAACCATTACCTGGCTGACCTGTTGCTGACATTGCACCGAATGTTCTTCCATGGAAGCCCATCTTAGCAGTTACGATATGGTATCTATTTGGTCCATATTTCTCAATACCATATTTACGTGCCATCTTAATCATTGCTTCGTTAGCTTCTGTACCTGAGTTCTGATAGAAGATTTTATCCATTCCAATTGTCTCACAAACCTTTTCAGCTAACAAAGCCTGAGGAATTGTATATGGGTAGTTAAATGTATGCATTATGTCATCTACCTGGTCTTTAACTGCTGCTACAACTTTTTCATTACAGCTGCCTGCGTTATTAACAGCAATTCCTGCATAAAAGTCAAGATATGGTGTTCCGTTTTCATCATAAATATACATATCTTTTGCTCTTTCAGCCAGAAAATCAAAACGTTCATACGTTTCAATCATATACTTATTTACCTTGTCTTTAATGTCCTGTACGCTTAAACCTGTATCTTTTAATTTCATAATTAATTCCTCCATTCTGATGAAATAAAAAAGCAAAGGCACCTACTAATGTAAGCGCCTTTGCTTTTGTCTTTTATTTTGTACAAATGTAAGATAACACTTTATTGTTTATTTGTCAACAACTATTTTAAAAATTTATTTTATTTTGATAATGCAATTTGTTTTGTTTATATTTCTCGTATTTTTCAAATTATTTAATCAATATTTATCAGTATTATTATTTATTGTCATTCAGTCATGGTAAATTATTTATCCATTGATTTGTTCACTATATTGTACATTTTAATAGAACATAATAATTATTATCTTTCACACTATTTATAATCCAGAAAAAAGCACATACAACTTGCTCTCTCTTTACCATCATTTCTATATGTGTGTGTCTGGTCTGTTTCGAAACGGTATACCTGTTCTTTTGAAACTGTCTGACTCTGTCCATGACATTCAACTGTTATAACTCCATCAGTAACTGTAAGATATTCTCTGGTTTTTTCGCCATGTCCTCCGCTTATGTAGATAGCGCCCGGTTCAATATCAATTCTGTATATCTCTACATATCTGTTATCCTCATAAGGAAAACAAGTCCATACTTTATACTGTCCGACTTCTTCTTTAGTCGGTATCATTTCTTCAGGTGTAACAAGGCAGAAGTCCATTCTAGGTGTTTCTATTAATTGCTGAAACTCTATTCTAAGACCACTTGTTATCTTACCAAGCACTCCTAGTGATGGGTTCGCACTTCCCTTTTCTATCTGTGCAAGCATACTCTTACTGACACCGGTTTGTTCTGATACTTTATCTAAGCTCATTTTCTTTGACTGACGTATTCTTTTTAAATTAATGGCTACATTGTGTGACAAATAATCCATATATTTCTCCAATCTTATGATATATTGTAATTATTTTATCATAAAATCAATTAGCTGGTATATATTTTTTATAAATCAACTATCTGTTATCTACTTTTTCAGGATACATATCATGATTTGACATTCTGTTCCAGGCAACTTCTTCCCAGCGTGTACCCTTTCTTCCGTAATTACAATATGGGTCAATGGATATCCCGCCTCTTGGTGTGAATTTTCCCCACACTTCTATATACTTTGGATTCATTAGTTTAATAAGATCTTTCATAATGACATTTACACAATCTTCATGAAAATCTCCATGATTTCTAAAACTGAATAAATATAATTTAAGTGACTTACTTTCTACCATTTTAATATCTGGAACATATGAAATAGTTATTGTCGCAAAATCTGGTTGTCCGGTAATCGGGCATAAACTAGTGAATTCAGGGCAATTGAATTTCACAAAATAATCATTATCCTGATGTTTATTTACAAATGTCTCTAACACTTCTGGAGCATAGTCCATCGGATATTTTGTTCCCTGATTTCCTAATAATGTTATACCCTCTGTTTCTTTTTCGTTTCTTCCTGACATGTAAATCTCTCCTATTCTATACTGTAATCGCCGGATCTTTAACGTCATTTGCTTCAAATGCTCTGGCTCTGTCTATGCATGTTCCACACAATCCGCATGGTCTGTCTCCACCCTCGTAGCAGCTCCATGTAAGCTCATATGGTACTTTTAAATCCAATCCGGTTTTAACAACTTCTGCCTTATTCATATTTACAAATGGTGCTTCAATACGCACCTGCTTACCACTTCCAAGATATATCGCCTCATTCATCGCATTATTGAATGCATCACTACAATCCGGATAAGCATTTCCTGCCGCATCATCACTATGCGCGCCATAATAAATAACTTTACATTCCTTTGATATAGCTATACTTGCTGCACTTGATAAAAATAAGCCATTTCTGAATGGAACATATGTAGATACAGGTGAACCATTTGTTTTCTCAAGCTGCTTTGAATATTCCTCTTTTGGAATTTCTTCATCTGAATGTTTTAAAAGTGAACAATCGCTATATTCAAATATTTTAGCAAGGTCAAGATATATGTGTTCAACACCATAATAATTTGCTATTTTATTTGCTGCTTCAATCTCTTTATCATGCTTCTGTCCATATGCCATCGAAAGTGCAATAACATTATTCTTTCCATATTTGTCAATTGCAAGCCCTAAACATGTGGTGCTGTCTACACCACCACTAAATAATACTAATACTTTCATATTAACCTCATTCCTGAGCGACTCATTGTGAATCGGCTGTCATAAATTCGCAAATACGATTTCTGACTTGCCTTAATAGCTATTTGCTTTCGCTCTAAAACTAATAGCTATGCGAAAAATAAATGCTTCAGCATTATTTTCACACTGACTTAATTTTCTATGAATATAATCTCATTAAGAGACTCATATTTTCTTTGAATTTACCTCTAAGCGTCGAAGAAAACGTTTTAGCATTTGTTTTCTTTATTCCTCTTGCACTCATACAGCTATGACATCCTTCAATTAATATGGCAATATCTTCTGAGCCTGTAACAATCGTCATAATATCAGCTATATCTGTTCCAATTCTCTCTTGTAATTGAAGCCTTTTTCCGACCATATCAGCTATTCTTGCAATCTTGCTAAGTCCAATTACTTTACCATGTGGTATATATGCAACAGTAACTTTCATATCATACATAAGTGCCATATGATGCTCGCAATAACTGAATATATCTATATCTTTGACTACAATCATATCATCACTTTCTGACTCAAATTCTAAATCATCTTCAAATGTTTTATTAAACATTTCTGCAATTTCTGCATTTGTATAATTCATTCCTTCAAAAACTTCCTGATACATTTTAGCTACTCTCTCAGGTGTGTCCTTAAGTCCCTCTCTATCCGGATTTTCACCTAATGCTATTAATATTCCTCTTATATGTTCTTTAATTGCTTCTGAATCTATTGCCATTTTAAATATCCTTTCTTATATATCATATCCGACAAATCAATGTTCGAAGAATAAACATTTATGAATCATTTTTCACACTAAACTCCACGTTCCTGTGGATCCCATATGAATTTGTGCATCTGTAATTGCATATTTACTTTATTCATTTTATGTTCCTTCATATATTCTACAATGTCAGGCAAATTGATTTTCCCAAACACCGGACTAATATACACATGACATTTATCTATAAGACCATATCTTTCAATAATTTCTCTTGCTCTCTCTAAATCTTCAATGCTTCCAGACACAAATTTAACAGTATCCTTATATGTCAGTATATCAAAATTTCTCAGACACATCTTATCCTCCATACCACTTACCGGCAATTTGTAATCCATAGTAAATGATAATCTGTTATCAATCTTAATAAATTCTTCTAAGTTAATACTTCCGTTTGTTTCTATTTCTACAAACAAGTCTGTGTCCTTTGATAAAATATTTAATAATTCCATTATTCCGGTCTGTAATAACGGTTCTCCACCTGTAAGTGTTACATTTGTAATACCTGTCTCTTTAATATATTTATATATTTCTAATGCTGTCATCTCTGTATATGATGCATCACTTTTATTTGCCCAGGCAGTATCACAATATTCACAACAGAGGTTGCATCCTTTAAATCTGATAAAAGCAGCAAGCTGACCTGCCTTTGTGCTTTCTCCATTTATACTTATAAATGTTTCTACTACCTTATATTTAATTTCACTCATTATTACACCTCTGTATATGATGCACAATTATTTGGAGTTTCATATACCGTTAACTTTCTTACCTGATAACCAGATTCTTTCATCTGTTCATATAAATACTTCGCTAAATTTTCTGCTGTTGGTCTGAAATCAAATTCTATAATTCTGAATTGTTCATCTTTTAATGCCTTATATGTGGTTTTTTTCAGGCTTCCAGCTTCAATAATTAATGCATGGTCTAAATAATCTACTTTTTCTCTCAGGTCATCTTTAAGTTTAGAAAAGTCTACATACATTCCCCTTAATTGTTTATCTTTCTTTAACTCATCTGACATTACTTCAACTTCCACTCGCCATCTATGACCATGTATATTACTGCATTTTCCATCATATCCCAACAGAAAATGTGCTGAGTCAAAGCTGTGTTCTGTTTTTAATATATACATTCTTTCTCCATTTCTGAGCGAGTACCTTGAAGATACGATGCGAAATTCGCGTATGCGATTTCTCATCAGCCATAATGACTATTTGCTTTCGCTCTAAAACAAATAGCTGTGTTAATAAGAATAAAGAATGTCGCTTGAGACATTCTCCGCCTGCGGCGGATTGCTATAGCAACATTTTCTGCTCCGCCGCAGTGCGATGCTTGCGGAGTGTTTTTTACTTACTAGGACAATTTCAACGAAATTTTCTGGTAAAAAAAAGACATAGTATAATAATACCATGTCTCTATAATCAAATTTAATCTTTAGTCCTGGTTTTAATTATAGACAGGATGGTACAAATGAACTGTCTGTTATGAAATTACTAAAATAGTATAACTCACATATCTGAATTGTGCAAGTAGATTTATCAGTAATATTAATAGAAATATTAATACTTGAAAATTTGATTTCATTCTGTCTTTATGAACAACTTAACCATCAATCATTATTTTATATAGCTCTCTTATTAATTGTTATATAGAGTAGCACAATATCCATCTTGTTTCTTACTCTCATACATTGCAATATCCATCTCTCGATATAACTGGTCAAACGTAGTTTCTTTACCGGCAAGACATATAGAAGCACCAAGACTCACATATATTTTTCTGTCTCCCATTTCACTTATCTCAATCTCATCAATACTATCAAAAATACGTTCAAAGAAATCATTTGCGCTTGCCTCATCAACTATTTTAGGAATAAACATTGCAAATTCATCTCCACCAAGTCTCATAACTACATCGTTTTCTCCACATAATCTCTGCAATGCATCAGCTATGGCAATTATGACAGCATCACCTACATTATGTCCAAATGTATCATTAATTGATTTGAATTTATCGCAATCAATTAATACCAACATTCCACCAACTCTTTTTCTTAATAATTCAGAAATCTTTTTTTCACCGCTTCCTCTATTAGAAATTCCTGTCATTAAGTCAGTTTCGGATAAATAAATTAATCTGTTTTCTCTTCTCTTTTCTTCATCAATAACTTCTACACAATATAGAACATGCCACAAATTACCATTTTCGTCATTATCAACTTTAATGAACCTCTCTCTGCACCATCCATGAACTGTACCTAAAAATTCGTCTGCTATTGTGCTGACATTTTTCATTCTGTCCTCTAATGTTCTGATATTCGTGAAATGCATGACATTGTCGTAATATTTCTCTGTGCATAATTTAATCATAACATTTCTTATCTGTCTTGGAAAATTATCTTTTTCAATATTATCACAGTTTCTAGCTATATTTTCTGTATTTTTTATAATCTGAAAAGTTTCAGTTTTCAAATCTATAAGATGCATTGATGCATATATTGCAGCCAGTGAGGAGTAACTGTTAATCTTTGCTTCATAATTAGATTTACGAAACGAATTTCTTATCTTCATAAGAGAAATAAGTATCATTCCTATCATATCTAGAAATACGGTAAGTGTCTCATAATCTGTCTCTGCTGGATTATCAACCCCAAAAAATCCACTAATCTCACCTTTATAATATAATGGTGTAACAACTAAGTTATGTATATTCTGTTTGCTAAGGATATTATATGATAATCTGTGTGTCTCTTTAATCTCTTCGAGATTTGAAATAATTACACTCTTACCATCCTTAAAAGTATCATACCACCAGTCAATAACTTCCATATCTACATTTTGCAGCTCATCAATCTGAGGAACAATCCCTTCAGCACACCATTCATATGTATTCTTTGTTATATGATTTCTCATATCATCTTCAAAAATATATATTCTATCTGAATTAGTATGCTTCCCAAAAAAACGGATAAATTCATTTATTTCATCATCTGGAATATCATTATCTAATGCTGAACGAAGTGCTTCATTAATAATAAGCTCATACTTCATTATTGCTTTCATCTGTATTAACTCTCCTTATTTGTATACTGAATTTTGATAGATTTTAATTTTATATATCAATTATTATAACACATATTTTTTTATATTTCGACATTTTTTTACCTATTCAATTAAATGTTTCTATTAAGTAAAATTCAAATATATCTATTTATTCTAATATGAACGCATTTATTTAGTACGATTTAAAAAGTTAAGTTCTCATAACAAAAATTACTAAAACTTAGCTACTTTCTGATTTGATTAAAAGTTTAATTAAAAGTCTCTTTTATATAAATTCTTGCCTCATATGGTCTAAGTACAGATGTATCTTCTATGCCAGAATAATTCGCAAGTAAGATCTGCATATCTTTGACTTCATCTTCTAAAGGCATTTCTATTGTTTTATCAAAGAAATTACATACTACAACCATTGTCTGCTTATCATTCTTTCTCTGATATGCGAAAATATTTTCATCATTTTCTAATAATAAATCAAAATCACCATCAACTAATACAGAATACTCTTTTCTTAACTGTATAAGTTTTTTATAACAACTAAAAATAGAATCAGGATCATTTATCTGTGCCTTAGCATTAATCTCTTTATAATTGTCATTTACTCTTATCCAAGGTGTTCCATCTGTGAAGCCTGCATTCTCCGTATCATCCCACTGCATAGGAGTACGCGCATTATCTCTTCCTTTTGCATAAATTGAACGCATAATATCATCTTTGGAATATCCTGCTTCTATACGCTCTCTATACATATTATGGATTTCAACATCTCTATAATCGTCAATATCATATTTGACATTAGTCATTCCAATTTCTTCACCCTGATAAATGTAAGGAGTTCCCTGCATTCCATGAAGTAAGATGGCTAACATTTTAGCCGACTCTGCTCGAAACTCTCCATCATTTCCCCATCTTGAAACTATACGAGGCAAATCATGATTATTCCAGAACAGGCTATTCCAGCCACAGCCATGAAGTTCTTTCTGCCAGCGTGTCATTATCTGTTTTAATTTTATAAAAGGTAATGGTGCTAAATCCCATTTTTCTTTGCCCTCCTGCTGGTCTAATCCGATGTGTTCAAACTGGAATACCATTGAAAATTCACTTCCATCAGGATTACTGTACAATTTGGCCCGCTCTATATCAGCACCCCATGCTTCTCCAACTGTAATAAGGTCACCTTTCTGGAATGTCTCTTTGCTTAATTCATGAAAATATTCCTGTAATCTAGGACCATTTATAGTGATTTTCTTATCCGGCTCTTTTGCTATCTGGTCAATAACATCAAGTCTGAAACCGCCGACACCTTTATCCATCCACCAAAGAATCATATCGTAAATTTCTCTTCTTACCTTAGGATTGTCCCAATTCAAATCAGGCTGTTCAGGTAAAAACTGGTGAAAATAATATTGTTTAATCTCCGGTACCCATTCCCATGCACTTCCACCAAACACACCTTTCATATCGTTAGGTTCAACACCCTCTTCTCCATCTCTCCATACATAATAATCGTGATATGGATTATCTTTGCTCTTCTTAGCCTCTTCAAACCATCTATGTTTATTCGATGTATGATTTAACACTAGGTCCATCATAATACGGATATTGTATTTCTTAGCTTCTTCTATCAGTTCTTCCATATCATCAACATTTCCAAACATCGGATCAATATCCTGATAATCAGAGATATCATATCCATTGTCAGCCTGAGGCGATTTACATACAGGTGATAACCATATTGCACCTATTCCAAGTTCTCCAAGATATGGTATCTTACTGATAATTCCCTTTAAATCACCGATTCCATCTCCATTACTGTCTTTAAAACTTTTTGGATAAATCTGATATACAACTGCATTTTTCCACCATTTTTCATTATTCTTTTCATGATTAATTGTATTATTCATAATCAAAACCTCTCATTTCTCTATAATATAATTTTCTGAATATTTGTACTTAAAACGTATTTATTCTATATCATTTTAAGTATATCTAATGATATTATAACGGTTCAGCTTAAGTTAGTCTTGCATTATTTATTTATTTTATGACACAATCTTGCTGAAATAGAAATTTTATTTTGCTTCTTATCTAAAATGATAACATTCAGAAGGCATTGACAATCTCAGTTTTCCAAATGAATTGCCTGAATTTATTGTCATCAAGTATAGATGACTTTCAGATTTGTTTCATACATACAGATATAATTACATTTTTAATTTCTTTAACTCCAATACAATCTATTTCTGTTCCATTATTTCCGTTCATATAATAAATAACACCATTTTCTTCAAGATTTTCTTTTGCAACGTCAGACAGGTACTTTGACAGATTTTCGTTAATCATTCTTCTTATTGCATTTAATATTTCATTCATAATCTTCACTCCAACAAAAAATTGACTTTTATGCCCTCAATCATAATGTTTTAGGGTATAAAAGTCAATTTTTTTATCATTTACCTTTACTAAATGAAGAATTCTGAAATAGTTTTTTGATATATAATGACATTTTCATAGTGTGTATGACATGAAAATGGAAGCAAAAATTGAATATATAACCAAATTTTTTCAATTTATGCAAATTCCAAGAGTACATTTTATTTGCCGGAATGGGTGTTTTGTTTGCAAATTTTATTTATTCGTCTTCATCATCCAAAAGTGACATGTTACGAAACTCTTCTTCCTCAAGTCTATACTCATTATCGTCCCAATTGTAAACAAATTCGCCTCGATCAATACTAAAGCCATCTTGGTCTATATACTCATAGTCTCCAGAATCAAAATTACAGCACCATTTACTCATTTTTATTCTTCCTTTCTAAATTGTATTTCATCTTTTTTTCTTTTTCAAATTGAATGCCTCCTTTTTGTGGATTTTTGCTCCTTCTTAAAGGTCCTGCATTTTTTACAGACTTTAAAAATTTTTTTATTTCTTCTCACCATGAAATTTCTCTGAAAATTGTAGTTTATCTACATATTATCTAATTCTTCTTTTGTGAAACCACGTCTTAATAAATTACTTTCATCATATATTCCATCGTATATAATATCATAGTATGTTTCTCCTCTAAACTCATATGCGGTATATTTATACCATTGCCCATTATTTTTCATAGTTTCCTTTGTAACAGGGTAAAACTCAGCCAATGCACTTTTTTTAGTGTATCTATCTGTTGGAAAAAGATAATAATCATATATTTGATCCCATCCCATTCTTTTAGCACTTATCATATGATATTGTCTCATAACACTTTTCTCCTAAACTTATAATTCCGATTTATCACACATCAAATTTGCAAGAGACTCTAATCTGTCAATATCAATTTCAGAAAGCTCCTGTTCATTAGCATCCTGTGTTAATTCCATTGCATCTAAGTAGGAATCCGCTTTTGGCTCAATATAAAAGTTCCAATTTTCCCTTGAATACTCCATGAACTCGGAATACCTAATGCTACCCACTTCTTTAGTGGTTGGAACTCGACCTGTAAGCTTTATGCAAGAATGGTCCAATAAGAACCAATCTTTATGGTGCCAGGAATGCGTTCCTCAGTGCAAAGTACCTGAATCCTCCTGACTGAAATACCCCATTTTTCTGCTGTTTATTTTATTGATAAATATTCCATATGATCTCTCCTACGAAACTACAGACTACTCCTTGTTCCACTATCACATATTATATACCAAAACACGAATAAAATCAATTTCACAAAAGAGGCAGGGAATAACCCCTGCCTCTTGATTTGTCTGTACATTCATTTTATCGCGGAATATCAATCTCCACTTTGCTGTCCTGCATCTTCGTTATGGGACTCTGAAAACCTTCTGATGATTTTTTCAAAAATATAGCCCATTTCAAGGTTAGAAATTTCGTCCGGGTGTAGATTACCTCTGTCTGTTGTGTACTCTTTCAACACTATGTAGAAAATCCCCTTGTTTGCCATGGTTGTAATATGTCCGTCAAACTTGAATTTCTCCAAGATATTCTGCACATTCTCAGAGAATCCATTCAAATAATCTCTGAAATTATATTCAATATGATCCGGGTCATCCATCAAACGTTCAAATGTGTATTTACTTGTATTATAAAAATAAAATTTGGATGTCTTACGGAGCAATACATCCTTCATCAGCAGATTCTTTACTTCATCATATTTCTTCAAAACTGCATCCTTAGTATCGCATAAAATGCAGTCAAATCTTCGAATCACTGTAAGAGGCAGGATTACATCACCATACTCATGAGGCTTATATACTCCAGTTAGCTTATCCGCTATCGCCCATATCAGATCTGCTTTCTGATTTATCTTCGTACTTCTTGTTGCCATTTTTTCTTCCTCCTGAACGATTTATTTCTCTTTTTTCACTTTGCTATCATCAACATAATCAACAAGATCTGCAAAGTTACAATCCAGTTCCTTACATATTCTCTCTAATACGGACAACTTAACAGACTCACCATTTGTCATCTTTGCCATCGTACTGGAACTAAGACCAGTTTTCTTACATAAATCGCCTTTATTCATGTTGTTATCAATCAGCAGTTTCCATAATCCGTTATAACTAATTGCCATAAATTTTTCCCTTTCTCATCAACAATACTATGCCAACAATACTATGCCAATTACACTGGTACCATTATACCAAACAAATTGCGAATACTCAATTTGCATTTGCAAATATTGGATATCATTTTTCAAAGAAAAGGGGGGCAACATATCTCACCCAAACATCTTACAAGAAGCCAAAAACTATCTTACAAGAAAAACAACCTATCATCCATTTTACCCTCAGGTACGAAATCTCTATTCTTACATATCTTATCCGCATACCCGGTTGTAATAGGAAGTCTCATTTTATGTGTCGACCCCACATGTAACTGTGACAAATATAGAATCTGTGTAAGAATATGCGCCATTGAAACATTACCACATTTTTTCTCAACTAAAATTGGATTAGGTGAACCTTTCTTATTTTTCATATCTGTAGTAACCAAATATCCCTTGTTATTGTTGTAAACACAATATCCCATTGTAGGATTCATAATCTTATCATCCTGTAGTAAGATAAGTTTTGAACTAACATTCTTTCTGACCTCAATAATGCTGTACTCTATACCCTTTGCCCCAAAATAGTTCCTGTACCAATCATCGTTTTCATTACTGAAACCATCTCTATGAATAACCACATTCTTTGGCATCTCTTCAAATCTGTCTTCATAAGAAAAAATCACCTGATCAAATATATCCTGCAATATTCTTGTTGTTATTTTCTCTCCTTGCTGTGGAGTTGTAGGTTTATAAAACCCTAGCAGCCTGCCATATTTATCAAAAACTACTGAACACGCCGGATAATGAATTCCCTTTGCAACTGTTGCAACATCAAGACCAACAAAACAATCTACATTTCCCGGCATATCTTTTACAATCCATGGAATACCTCCAGTTTTACCAAGGATTCCAAGAATAATATTATGAAGGTAATACTTTGATTTATTGCCTTCTGATTTACCTCTGGCAAATAATTCAGCGGTTTTCATGCTTATCATCTGCGATGGTATATTCGCTTTTGCCCATATTGTCTTAAACGGATTATATGGTCCATCCTCATCAATACCGTCTGGAATAAGTGCAATTACAATGTCTATTCCCTTAACCTTCTGCAATCTGTTGGCAGCTCTCTTATAATCAGTCAAATCTCCAAGCTCATATTCTTCCTTAATCATTGGTTCTGCCTGAATATCGAGTAGTCCCTCCACTATGTATTTATCTTTTTCCCCTTGATACTTTCCAAGCTTTGCAAATGAATAAATCTCATTTACAACTGCCTTCATTTTGTCAAATGTATTCTTAGGGTAAATGTAGCCAATCTTTATTTTTCTATCTGTCTTTCTATAGAATCCATAATTGAACACCTGTAATTCCTTACCACATTCGAGAGCTTTATCCTTACCACAAATCAAATTAGGTAAAGGAACCGTTCCTTTTGTATATCCTATTTCTTCAACTGTGCATGTTTCTGTATTAAATTCCAAATCAGATAACTCAGAAAGAGAACCTACATCCTTGATAAAATCTATATCCAACTGTAATCTGGTTTGCATATTTCTCTTAACATATGAATCTATCTGAAGAGAAAAAGTAGCATCTATCTGTCCAACTTTTTCTCTTGTCAATACAGGTTTCAACGCCTGCGGATAATATGGATATGATTTACCCGGTTGCAATTCCACTTTAACCACTTTTGTATCATCAGGGATTTTTTCTACACGATATCCTTCTTTACGCTCAATATAGTATGCCTTAAGACTATCCGTAAAATCCAGTTTATCTGTAACTGTAAAGTCACAGATTTCCGTTAAAATACCTGTCTGATTGTTCTTCGCCCAATCATTTTTCACTTCCATCCCAATAGGGTCAACACCTTTTACCAAATAATCATTTACTGTAAGATTCGAAGTAAAAACACTTCCCGTATCAAGTCTAAGATAAGCCTTTCCATTATCTAATATTTCAACCCAAAAATTGTATTTTCTTTCAAGACTTATTTCTTTGTTCTTAGATATAAATGTTTTGAATCCTTGATTTGTCATAATCCATTTACTTGTGACACTACTCTTACATGAATACTTACGATATTTATCATACACCATTACCTCTGATAAATTTTGTGTAATAAAATGTTTGATTAACTCACAATATATCTTTCTGTTCTCCAGAACTGGTAGTTCCTTAAATCCCTCGTATTCAATGATAAAATCGGCATTGGGGACAGTTCCTTCAATTTTCTCAGTAGTATATATCCTCTTTCCATCTTCAAATACTCCCACATGAAAATAATTTCTTAGTTTCCATGCAGCTCCTCTGATAATTGAAAATGTGTTATCAATCTTCTGTGTATGTAACTGATATACATGTAAGCACGTTGCTCTGACAATATCTTTAGAAGAAAACACTTCCATACGTAAATCCTTTTCCATTTGAACCTCCAACTATATATAAGTTTGTATATAATATTTCCATGCTAACTAAATCTTACGACATCACCAGTTGTATTAATGCGACTGGTGTAGAAATTAATACAAAAAAAGAAACCAACACATGACTTCCTTTCTCTCTTATTTTTCATAATTTTTTACTGCTTCTTTTAATTGTTCTTGCAATTCATTTCTTAACTTCTCAGGTTCTATCACCTTAAACATATTTGCATACTGCATAAACCACCCTGTAAGTGTCACACTATTCATCTTTGAAAACACAGCTCTGCAACTTCCATTTGCTTGTTTCCTTACCTTTACACTACTACCTGCAAAATCATATAAAATTGCGTTTGTAACCTGATTTGGCTCATACTCAACTTCAATCCTTATGGATTCTCCAGAAAAATGATTCACACTCTTTTCAATATACTCCTGAATATACAATTCTGGATTTTGACCTATCTTTTCCTTTGCATCAATCGAATACTCTTCTGATATTGTCAAATTCTCAATACGGTCAAGTCTGTAACTTGTCAATCCATCATGATTGTCGTGCGACCCTATAAGATAATAATTATTATCCGACCAATATATCGTATACAGATTTAAGATATAAACCTTTCCTTCTCGTCTAAGAATCTTCTCCATGTTGTCGTTTATCTCTGTGTATTGAAATTGTATCTTTTTATGCATAAACATGGCTTCAAGCATTATTTCTATATATTCACCAAGTTTTGTATCTACTTCTACATTACAAGATATAGGCATCATCATATGAGAAAATCTACTTCTTCCTCTCTTGCTGGTAAGTTCTAACAGTTTTTCTCTAATCTTATTAGCCTCTGCGACCGATACACATCTGGCCTGCTGAACCGCATCCATCATAACCTTAATCTCCCAGTCATCAAATGCATGCTTGTCCATATACCAGCCCTGTTTTTTATCCTTTGCCTGTTCTATTGGATAGCCACAAGACTGAAGCATCTTTACATCTCTATATATTGAACGACGATCCGTCTTGCCTATTACATATTCGTTTTCAAGCTTATCCACAATCTGAGTTGCATTGACTGGGGTCTTTTTATCAGTTGTTTGAAGTATCTGCAATACTCTTATTACCTTTTCTTTACGTTCTGCCGCCATAAAGTTATCCTCTCATACATTTATTATCTTCAATCTTTTCTTTATACTTATCACTATTCCTACAAGCCTTCGGAGTCGGATGAGCTCCCCCACCTTGCCAATCACCAGTTATCTGCCAAATTTCATAATAATACAGCCACTCAATAGCCCACGGCACAATAGTTTTAGCTATTGAATAATGCTTCATCCATTCTTTATTTCTTGGTTTATATAAACAAAGCTGAACTGTTCCCGCATTGAAATCAGCGTTATATTTATGAGGAATTTTCATATATGTTTCTGAATCCAATTTCTCATTCACAAGCCAAGTCAAAGGACTTTTTCCAATTCTATACTCTATTTTTATTGTATACTCTTTAGAAAATAGTCCTGTTTTAACAACCCCAACCCAAGTCAATACGCCATTTTTAATATTAGCTTTTGATTCTGGATACATTAGCTCTAAATCTGTTTTTTGATCAACAAGTCTAAGCAACGGTTCTCCAAAATACTTTTTCTTTTTATTCTCCATAAAATGTATGCCCCGGTATTGGTTTTGAATCTTCATCCGCTACAGTAGAAACGCCACCCTTTAGATTACTTGTATAAAGATTTTGATTCTCGCGCGCTATTCTTGTTTCTTCTCCAATTCTATTGTATGCCCTATTGGTTACCTTATCGCCAAAACATGATTTAACCAACTTACTTTGCTCAACCACACCTTCAAGAAGCATAGGCTTTGTAATAATTTCCTCTTTCGCTCTTTCCAACCAATCAAAAAATGCTTTTGCTTTTTCTGGCTCAATTGCCCACTTATCAGCAAAATTCTCTTCTTCCATAACGGGATTACATATTTTGTATTTTCCACTTTCATCTTTCTCAATATAGTAAGCCATACGACTTAGAATCCCATTTAAAGCATCATATACATTCGTCTCATTGTTGTACGCCCTTGCAGCTAGAGTAGTAATTATTATTGAAATTGGAGCTACCCCTTCTTTGTCATTAGCAAAAGAAATATCTCTATGTCTTTTAAGGAGCTGAATGGCTTTCTGCAAAGGTGTTCTTACAGAATATGTAGGTACATCATCTATTTCAACTTGATTTTTCATTGCAAAAGTCCTCTTTGACTCCAAAAGAACTGTTTTCATTCTGTCTTCAAACCACAACTTATATTTTGCTGGATTACTAAATTTATCAATATACGAACCATTATCTAACTTATGAGTCAGCCTTATTTCAGTCTTTTCAGGTTCAATATATAAATGATTCTTAGGCACAGAAGGCAAAATGTCCATATGAAATTCATCATATCGAAGTGTCCAACATCTCTTACCCTCATCTTCTAACATTTCATTATATGTTTTATGTTCTTTAAGCCTTCGACCTACTATTTCCTTGATTTCAGATGCCTTCATCTCACCTCCATTTTTCAACAGACATACAAGATCAATATCATAATCATCTTCATCAGATATGGGTTTTATCACAGTTCCTAAATTTACAGAACCCTGTGGCATTATCTTAACATCCAAACTGGGATCACAATCACCCAACCACTTACCAACTGCGCCATAACTTTTAATTGCCTTGTCCAACATTGTATCTGATATGGATATTTCATCTACAATATATTCATATAGTTTATTAATATAATTTTTCTACTCTTCTGCCATTTATTTACCTCCAATCGTAATTGTTTCAATGAAGTCTTTCGACTGTTCTACCTGATCATAAATAATAAGTGTAGGATCACATTTTGGCATATAATCCATACCTGTTCTAATAGCAAGTGAGTTAGGCATTGCCGGAAATACAAGAACCTCTTCAATTTCTGGATTATCATTCTTTATTGTTTCCATACAATTCCTAAAAGCTTTGATATAATCATCAATAATCCCCTTATTAGTAACAAAAAGTCTATTAGGATTCTCAATCGTAATCTTGTAAGTTGATATTTCTCCAACTGTGTGCTTTACTCTAGAATCAATTATGTCTGCACTTAGAGAAATATTTATAGCAACTCTTTTCTGATTGACCTGTTCTGGCATTTGGATAATAAAATTCACAATGTCCTTGTTCTCCCTATCCCAAGACCATTTTTCTTCTTTTCTATGACATTGAAATACTGATGCATTAGCAATATCACTTATTTTTTCTCCCAATTTCATTAATAATGGAATTGGTGCAAGTGCGAATATTGAAATATTTTCATTTTCATGAATGCACTGTTTTATGACTCTTTCCACACCCTGCTCTAACTGTTTCTCCTGAATAAGATAAAACTCTTTTGTACCATCACTAAAAGGCATATTTGAAGAACCTATCAGTTTAATATATCTTTCGCTTGGAATTTTCTTATCACTCACTAATGCTTTGCAAAATTGAGCATTATCAAATTCAGGTTGATAGTTTTTGATATTTGCAAAATAGCCTACCATATATGATTTCTGTACATTATCATATTCAGTCAACCAGTAAACTCTGTTTTCATGACTTTTCTTCATCTCTCTAAGCCTTTCAACAGGATATATCTCTGGATTATCATCTATGGTCTTATGACATTTCGCACACATAAGCATAAGATTATCTGTAGAATTAAGCTCTGTAACATCCATTACTTCCCTATATCTTGCTCCACCTTCACTTACCGCTTCAATATGTGCTTTTTCGCCATAATTTCCAGTTTCCATTGTAATTGGATTTATGCCAAGAAAACGATTACATCCCTCAAATTCACATCGTCCTGCCGATATGCCCCACAAAGATCTTTCAATTTTAACTGGTATTTCTCTGTTTCTATCACTTTTCATCCTTTCACCGCCAAACTTATGTTCTGTTTTATTAAATAATATCACAATTTTTTCCCATTTTCAACACGTAGCAACTATATATAGTGTATTTGCACTTCATTCGTCATAAATATAGTATAATTTAAACATACATACATCATATATAAACATTTATCGTTAGAAAACTTCCTTTTTCATGTCATCGTTATTTAGTACTTACCCCCTCAAAATATGTTTCTCAACTCCTTTTATGACTCTATCCTATTATATTATATGTCGCATTAATGTGACACACAAGAAAATAATTTAAACTTAGTTACTGTTCAGACCCTAGCCAAAATCTACCGATAAAATGGTATAAAAATAAGGACTAAATTAGTGCTAACCCCTTGATTTTACTGGATTTCTCTAACTTTGTCGTTATTATAACGCGCTCATCATCCACAATAATTAACTGGAAATAGTCTGGTGGAAGCTTCAAATCATTACCCAGGTCAACTACTGTCTTACTATCCTTTTCTTCATCTGCTTTAGCTTTTTCATCCTCAGCATCTTCATCACTATCATTTATTTCCTGACCAGTTAATACGCAGAATAATTTCTGAATTGTAGAAATTACAATATCACCCTTGATATCTTCTTCCTTCTTAAGTCTGTTGATTGTATAAAGATTTCCCATTTTCTGCTGGCCTTCTGTGCGGTCAAACACGCTAAACTCAGACTCTGTTTGCCTTGCAAGGTTATTTCTATCTACAAGGAATAAAATTCTCTTTGTAGGTGTATAATTAAGCAATCTGTATGAAGCTAAACATGCAAGATAAGTTTTACCGGAACCTGTAGCAAGCACTGCCAGATTCTTTTTATTCCCCATCTTCAATGACTCCTCAAACTTAACTTCTGCTCTATACTGGCAATCACGAAGACCACGTTTCTCGATCAATGGAAGTGCTCCATACTCCGATTTCTTTCTAACAATCTGAAGTATCTTCTTTGGAGAATGCATCTGTGACAGTTCTTCATAATCACTATCTTCAACAAGCATATTTTTGAAATATATCTTATTTCCATTAGCCATATACACTAAAGGAATAAGCTTCTCAAACCATACCAGTCCTGTGGAGAAACAGCATAGTCCTCTGCCTGCTTATTGACTTCATCACCAAGAGGATTCTCTTCTCTTTTTGCCTCAACAACTGCAATAGCTTTTTCATCAATAAAGAGCAGATAATCACTTTCTGTGTTTCCTCCCATCAAAGCTTCCTTAACAGCAGATGTGCTATTCGGCAGATATTCATTCCTTCGTTACAGATTGTCTGCACTCTTCTCACTGAAAGATTCCACTCTTCTGCTGTTTCTTTAATTGTCATATATTCCATATTTCTTACCTCAATAAATTTATAAAATACGACATTTTACTCTACCATTTATTATAAGTGCAGAGACGCCGAAAATCAATCTAAATCTATACATATTTCAGCGTACAGCCCATTACCTCTCCGCGTACAAAATTCCATAAAAATAACCTTTCAGCGCACCTGATACCAACTACGCCAAAAGGTCTATTTTTACTAGACTCGTATTCAATTTTTCAATACAAGCACATATTTTTAAACCTTTTTTGCGATATGTTTCCTTCAAAATAGGCCACAAACCCGCTTAAAATTGGCATTTCTTCGACAGCAAACACACCGTCTCCACATGTCCCGTCATCGCAAACATATCTACTGGATAATCCACCACTGCCATATATCCACACTTTTCAAAATAGCATAAATCTCTTTCTAAAGTCACAGGATTGCACGATATATATACAACTCTGTCAGGTGACAATTTAACAACTGCATCTATAAACTCTTCTGTGCTGCCACTTCTTGGTGGATCCATAAATACTACGTCAGCCGTCATTCCATTGTCAGCCATCTTAACCATAAATTTTCCGGCATCATCACACGTAAATTTTATGTTTTTGATTCCATTTATCTTAGCGTTATTATATGCATCTTTAACAGCATCAGGATTCAATTCCACACCAATTACTTCCTTCGCCTTACTACTTGCAGTAATACCTATAGTTCCAATACCACAATATGCATCAATAACCATTTCATTGCCTGTAAGTCCTGCTAACTTAATTGCTTTATTATATAAGACTTCTGTCTGAACAGGATTAATCTGATAAAATGACTGTGGTGAAATTCTGTATCTGTTTCCACATAACACATCTTCTATATATCCTTTTCCATATAATACAATATCACGTTTGCCCAGAACCATACTTGTTTTCTTATCATTTACATTAATTACGACCGTAGAAATCTCAGGATGCAATTTTCTTAAGGCTTTAACAAAATTATTCTTTGACGGAAGAATTGGTGACACTAATACTAAAATTACCATAACCTCACCTGTCTTATGACCAGTTCTTACTAATATATGTCTTAGAAGTCCGTATCCTGTATCCTCATCATACACCTTTATTTTAAATGATTTTAACAGACCTTTTATGCTCTGTATAATTTCATCAGCATTTCTATTCTCAATCATACAGCTTTCAACATTTATTATTCTGTGAGAATTGTTTTCATAGATTCCAGACAGAATCTCTCCATGTCTGTTTCTTCCTAATACTGCGTGAACCTTATTTCTATAATTAAATGGATTGTCCATTCCAATAATCGGTTTTACTTCACAATGTTTATTAAGAAGTTTTCTTACCTGCTTCTCTTTTAATTTAAGCTGCTCCTTATATGGCATATCAATGTATTCACAGCCACCACATTTAATAGAATATGGACAGACAGAAGATTTATGTGAATTCTTTAAACTTACATTTTTAACATTTATATTTTGTTTACCTGCATTCCTTAAACTGTTATTTTTACTATTAACATTTTGTTTACCTGCATTCTTTAAACTGTTATTTTTACCATTAACATTTTGCTTACCTGCATTTTGGACATCATTATTTTTGCCATTTATATTTCCTGTATTTTTATTTTTTATATTAACATTTTTATTAAACTTATTATCTTTTTTATCCTGCATTTTATATGACCTTTCTTATCTGTATTTTTAACCGATAACATTTTGTACTTCTATTAATGTAACACAATAAAGCAAATAAAGCAACGAAACAGTCCTTGTCATTTCCAATTAAAAATAGTAAAATTATTAAGATTATTTTGAAAAATATAATTATATAATTTAGTGATTAATATATAAAGATTGAGTATTTAAAATTTTCAAATTCTGTTATATCGTTATTATATAATTTAATACACTCATCTAAAATCCTACATTACCGGAGGTTTAAACTTGAAGATTACAATTATCTGCGTTGGTAAAATTAAAGAAAAATATCTGTCAGATGCAATAGCTGAATATTCTAAAAGGCTTTCTAAATATTGTAAACTTGAAATAATTCAGTTGCAGGATGAGAAAACCATTGAAAATGCATCTGAGACTGTTAACAGACAGATTAAAGATAAGGAGGGCGAACGTATTTTAAAAAATATTTCCGATGACTCATATGTTATTACCCTCGAAATCAATGGTGAAATGATTTCTTCCGAGAAAATGGCACAGAAAATCAATTCATTAGGAATTTCAGGCACAAGTCACATTACTTTTATAATCGGAGGTTCACTTGGTTTATCTGAAAATGTGTCAAATCGTTCTGATTACAAATTAAGTTTTTCAAAAATGACATTTCCACACCAATTGATGCGCGTAATTTTGTTAGAACAGATTTATCGTTCATACAGAATTATTAACAACGAACCATATCATAAATAATTTATAACGTTTATCCATATGAATTATACAATAAACAATTTATAACGTTTATTCATATGAATTATATTATAAAAGTTAAAATCTGCTAATTTTAAAGTATTGTCATATAACACCTTATTTCACAATACTTTTATAAATCTGATATATTCATTTACTTTATATTGTAATTCATATATAATCTTACTAAATCAAATAATTATAATTACTATTTATTTTATTATTTTTATTAATATTTCTATGGCAGCAATGAAAATGTATGCAGAAACGGAGGTTAATATGCCATACTGTCCTAAATGTAAATACAAGTATGTTGAGGGTAAAACTATTTGTCCTGATTGTGAATGTGAACTTGTAGATGAGCTTGACAATGATACAAATACATCTGAGGATGCATTTACAAATGATAATTCAGGCGAAGATTTTATATCTAACTCTGGTAAACAATATATTACTAAATCAGATAAATATAAAGACCTACATTCTTCGTCATTATCACTTATAATTGTAGGTGTCTTAGGTGACATTTTCTTAATTCTCAATGCTCTTGATGTATTGCCAATTCATTTTGCATTTGAGGGACTTTCAGGAATTCTGTTCTATATAGTTATGGGAGCTTTACTGAATGTTTTCCTTATTGGTGGAATTGTATCTTTAAAAAGTGCAGGAAAGATTAAGAGTGAGATAAAGTCAGAGGAGGACTTCACTTCTTCAGTTATCTCTTATATAACTGATACATATACAAAAGACTCCATCGATGAACATTTCTCTTCGACCGATGAAGCCAATCTTTATTTTGAACGTGAAGCATTTATTAAAAAGGCAATATCTGATAAATTCGTTGAACTAGATGAAGCATATCTTGATAAGCTTATTGAAGATATCTACCAGCAAATTTTTGAGTAAGTACTAATTGTGTTTCACTTCACCAAATACGCTATCACATAGCTCTTTACAATATTGCAGTGAAAATACTGAATCTCTTGATATAATTTCATTTTGAGCGGCTAATTCTTCGGAATAGTCGCTCAATTTATATGTAGTAATCTGCCCACGCCCACTAATCATCTGTGTAACAAGTGGAATTGCACTATAATCTTTTACATAAAAACTTCCATCTGAATTTTTAGCTACTATTACTTTTGCCATTGCACCAATCATACGATTCGCAACACCTCGTCCGTAATCACTTGTGGCATTGATGAAATTACCTATTGAGTAATATACTAATGCTCTATTTCCATTCGATGCCTCAACCCATTTCACAGGTTCTATAACATGTGGGTGTGTTCCAATAATAAGGTTTGCACCCAGTTCCGTAAAATATTCTGCCCATTTTTCCTGTTCTGCCGTCTCATTATGTGTGTATTCTGTTCCCCAATGAGGACATACTATTATAAAATCCGAAATCTGCTTTGCAATTTCCATATCTTTAGCTATTTTCCCACCGTCTAACAGATTTACACAATATGGCATATCAGACGGAAGCGAAATTCCGTTTGTTCCATATGTATAATTCAGAATAGCAACTTTTATTCCATTTACTTCTCTTACATAGACATTATTCTGCTCCTCCTGTGATTCATTAATTCCTATAACTCCCATATCCGGATGTGAAGTTCTCCAATAATTAATGCAATTTAATATACCACGTCTGCCCTTATCAAGTGCGTGATTTGTAGCATGTAGAACCACATCAAAACCAGCTTCTACAAGTGCATCTCCAACTTCATATGCCCCATTAAATGCAGGATAACCTGATAATCCTAGCTCTGTTCCTCCAAGTATTACTTCCTGATTAACCAGTGCAAGGTCCGCCTCTTCAATATCGTTTCTTACATTTCTAAATAAATGGCTATAATTATAACTGCCGTCTTCCATTAAACCACTATCGCTTACCGGTGTATGAAGCAGCACATCTCCAACCATCACTAATGAAAATTCTGTAGCATTATCATTATTCTGACTATCACTTTTATCCTGTGTGCCACCTAATGTACTGCCACTTAACGAATTACTATCATCTTCTGAATTTAACTGATTCCCCGACTCATCGGTTGTCATATTTTCTGAGTCATCAGAAGCTGTACCATTTTCTGAGTCATCAGTAATTGTAGTACTTTCCAAATTACTAGTAGTTATACTGCTTGATGATTCTAATGCTGCAACTTCCTTAGCAGAATTACTTTTACTGCCACACCCTGTTGTCAGTATTAATGTCAGAATAATTATACACAGTAATACATTATTTATTTTCTTCATCTGTTTACCTCATTCTTTATTCGTTAACTTCGTACTTATCTGTTAACTTAGTCTTTATACATTAACTATAACTCATTGTCTAATAATATTTTGGGGCTCTCCATTAATAAATGCTCTAAGATTATCCTTAACAATATTTAATAATCTCTCTCTTGTCTCAAGTGGTGCCCATGCTACATGTGGTGTAATTGTAATATTTTTTGCATGCAGAAGTTCGCAATCTTCTGCCATCGGTTCTGTTGTAAGTACATCAATTCCCGCACCTGCAATTACTCCGTTATTAAGAGCCCTACATAAAGCATGCTCATCAACGACACCGCCTCTTGATGTATTGACAAAATAACAGTTACTCTTGCATTTACTTAGGAATTCTTCATTTATCATTTTCTCTGATTCATTATTCAATGGACAATGTACTGTTATGATATCCGAATTCTTCGCAATATCATCGATACTTCCATATCTTATATTACTATAATTATTAAATTTTTTCTTAATTATATTATTTACATTTTGCTCATTCCTTGAAAATGCAATAATATTCATATTAAATGCTTTCGCAATTTCACATACCTTCTGACCTATACTTCCAAAACCTATTACACCTATGGTTTTATCGGCTAACTCACTCATATTATATATAAATGGTGAGAATATTTTACTATTCTTCCATCCATTATCTTTAACAAAATTATCATACTTTGCTACCTTATTATAATAATTCATTATTAATGCAAATGTATGCTGTGCAACTGCATCTGTCGAATAACTTCCTGCATTGCATACAGTAATATTTCTGGCATTAGTATATTCTAAATCCACATTATTGTATCCTGTTGCAAATAATCCAATATATTTTAACTTTGTTGCGTTTCTTAAGGAATCTTCGTTGAGTAAAATCTTATTACATAATATCACATCGGCTTCTTCAAGTCTCTCTGGTAATTCCTCACGTTTTGTTAATGGATAGGTTATAACATCCCCAAATTCACTTAATGAAGATAAGGCTAAATCACCCTTGCTGATTGTATCACAGTCAGGTAATACTATTGTAAGTTTTTCATTCTGCATAAACTGCTCCTTTTCATTAAATATTATATATTTCCTATAATACAACAAAAGGAGCCGTAAATACAGCTCCATCTGTTATATATACAATCTAATTTATTTTGAAAGAAATTCGTGAATTCCTTTAGCACCTGCTTTACCAGCTTCCATTGCAAGAATAACTGTAGCAGCGCCTGTAACGGCATCTCCACCTGCATATACTGCTTCTTTAGTAGTCTTACCCGTTTCATCAGCAATAATACATTTTCTTCTGTCTGTATCCAATCCAACTGTTGTTGAAGAAATTAATGGGTTTGGTGATGTACCAAGTGACATAATTACTGTATCTACATCCATTATGAATTCTGAACCAGGTACTTCAACCGGTTTTCTTCTTCCAGATGCATCAGGCTCACCTAATTCCATCCTAATACATTTCATTCCTTTAACCCATCCTTTTTCATCTTCAAGAATCTCAACAGGGTTTGTTAATAAATCGAATATTACGCCTTCTTCTTTTGCATGATGTACTTCTTCAACTCTGGCTGGAAGTTCTTCTTCACTTCTTCTGTACACGATATGTACTTCTGCACCAAGTCTTAAAGCTGTTCTGGCTGCGTCCATAGCAACGTTACCACCACCTACAACTGCAACTTTCTTACCTGCAACTATTGGAGTATCATATTCTTCTTTGAAAGCTTTCATAAGATTACTTCTTGTTAAATATTCATTTGCTGAAAATACACCATTTGCACTTTCACCAGGAATACCCATGAATCTTGGAAGACCCGCACCCGAACCGATAAATACTGCGTCAAATCCTTCTTCATTAAGCAATTCATCAATCTTTGTAGAGTGACCGATTACAACGTTTGTCTCAATCTTAACGCCTAATTTCTTAACATTTTCTATTTCATGTTTAACTACCGTATCTTTAGGTAAACGGAATTCAGGAATACCATATACTAAAACTCCACCTGGCTCATGAAGAGCCTCGAAAATAGTAACATCATATCCTAATTTAGCCAAATCTCCAGCACAAGTAAGTCCTGAAGGACCTGACCCTATAACTGCAACTTTTTTTCCATTTGATTCTGCAGATTTTTCAGGCTCGATTCCATTTTCTCTTGACCAATCTGCTACAAATCTTTCAAGTTTACCAATTGATATTGGTTCACCTTTGATACCACGGATACATTTACCTTCACACTGGCTTTCCTGAGGACATACACGTCCACATACAGCTGGAAGTGCAGATGATCTACCGATAATCTTAGCAGCCTCTTCAATATTTCCATCTTCGACTTCTTTGATAAAGCTTGGAATATCTATAGAAACAGGACAACCTTTCTGACATTGTGGATTCTTACATTTAAGACATCTGCTTGCTTCTTCTTTAGCTTCTTCTATATTATATCCTAAACAAACCTCTTCAAAGTTTTTTGCTCTTACTTTAGGATCCTGTTCTCTTACTGGTACTTTCTTTAATACGTCCATTATTTGTCACCTCCACAGCCACAACCGCCGCCCTGATGTGTATCACCTTCGCGGAGTTTTAATAATGCTCGGCCTTCTTCAGTTTTATACATCTGCTGTCTCTTCATAGCCTGATCGAAATCAACCTTATGTCCATCGAATTCCGGACCATCAACACAGGCAAATTTAACTTCATCACCAACGATTACACGACAGGCACCGCACATACCTGTTCCATCAACCATAATTGGGTTAAGTGAAACTATAGTAGGAATATTTAATTCTTTAGTAAGTAAACATACGAACTTCATCATAATCATTGGTCCGATTGCTACGCAGACATCGTATTTTTTACCCTGGTTATTTACTAAATCTTTGATAGCTTCAGTAACCATACCCTTGAAACCATATGATCCATCGTCTGTTGCAACGATAAGATTGCCAACTTTCTTCATCTCTTCTTCTAATATTAAGATGTCTTTAGTCTTAGCACCTACGATAACGTCTGCTTCTATACCATGCTCATGTAACCATTTAACCTGTGGATATACAGGTGCAGTACCAACACCACCAGCTACAAATAAGAATTTCTTTTTCTTTAATTCTTCTAAATCTTCATTAACAAATTCAGATGGCTGACCAAGAGGTCCTGTAAAATCTCTGAATGCATCTCCTGTCTTTAATTTTGACATCTTCTCTGTTGATGCACCAATTACCTGAAATACAATTGTAATTGTTCCATTTTCTCTGTCATAATCACAGATTGTTAAAGGAATTCTTTCGCCTTTTTCATCAAGTTTAGCTATAATAAACTGTCCAGGATTACACGATTTGGCAATTCTTGGAGCTTCTACATCCATTAAGTAGATGTTATTAGCTAATTGTTCTGCTTTTAATATCTTGTACATACTTATCCCACTTTCTATGTTATTCTGTTAATTTATATTTTCCAGCATTTTCTGTATCTTTTTCAAGAACTACAAGTGTACTGGTAACAGTATCCACACCATAATAAACCACTTTGACTGTTTTGTCACTAGAATCTTTCTCTGTAGCATTAATTACATAATATTCTACATTGTCTATATCAGCAATGCAATTATAACTGAAAGTCAGATTCAAACCTTCTTTTGTTACATATTGTTCTTCATTGACTTTAGCTGCTATATTGTTATTTTCAACATAATTCTTAAGAATCACAAGCGCATCATCATATGTTATAGCACTGTTTAATTCTAATTGATATACGTTTTGTGTAACTTCACTTTCCACACCTGACTCAGATACCAATATTGCGGAAAAAATATTCTTTCCTCTTAACATCTTAACAGGCTCTGTATACTCTGTATCTGATGTAGTCGGTGTTGTAGGTGTTGCACCATAAGTATAATAACACTTCATTCCCTCAGGAACTGTAATTGTTATCTCTGTATTCTCTGTATATTTGCCACCATCTGGTGTAACAACCGGAGCATCAACCGTATTAGGCTTAATATTATAAGTTGCACTAGCAACTTTACTTGTAAGACCTTTTTCATTTACCGCAATTGCTTTTACAGTTATCTTTCCCTCTTTATTAAGGTTAATATCTTCTGTATATTGCGTACTTGATGTCGTAGGATCTGTTCCATCTAATGTATAATATATCTTATTATCATCACTTATTAATTTAATTGAAATATAAGTATCATAATCTCCCTCTTTCTCACTAAATCTAGGAGTTGCTACATTATATTCTGAAAGTTGTGATTTAATTGACACATCATCTATACTGTCAATCAATGCAGATATCTCATCGCTCATATTTTTAGCATCATATATTTCAACTAATTTTTCATAATACTCATATTCTTTTGGAGATAATTCTATAAGTTCCTTAAGAACACTTACCTGTTTATCTTCTGTTCCATCCATATTTTCGTAAGTTGCTAATAATGATTTATTAACCTTAATTTTCTCATTCTTATTATCAGCAATCTTTTTAGCTTCTAGGAATTTAGCAAGAGCATTATCATAATCTTTAGACGTGTAATAATCATATCCTGTATTATATACATTTGTAAATGAATCTTTACCGGTATCTTTATTTAATACACTAAGTAACAATATTGCAATTACAACAACAATTGTTGCAATAACTCCAAATATTATTGCTTTAACTTTAAATGCTTTCTTTTCTGATTGATTTTCGTCTTCTTCGGTATCATCCGGTCCATAATTATTATCCTGATTAAAATCCATTCCATCTACCTGATAATCATTTAATTTAGCAGTATCTTTAAGATTCTGGATATCTACTAATGATATCTCTGCTTCAACATCATGGTCTGGCATAGTATCAACATAATAATCATCATCTAAATAATCCATATCATTATCATCAAAACCGTCTGAGCCATTAATTTTACGTGTATTTACATCGTTTATACTTTTTCTATATTGTTTAGAATTATTAGACTGATTTGTCGCACCATAGACATTCGTTTTATCATTTCTCGTCGAATTTCTATATCTGTTTAAATCACCCTGCTTATTTTCCTTCTTTTTATCTTCGTCAATCTCGTTCATTAATTCTCCGACATTGTTAGCTAATTCAGCTTCAATTAAATTGAAATCAGGTACAACCTGGATAGGTGTACCACATTTCAGACAAAACGCCTGATTATCTTTACACTCTTCTCCACATCTGCTACATTTCATGGTTACTCCATTCCGTCTGAATCAGACTTGTTATTTTAACTTAAACATATATACTATACCATAAGTCAAATTGGCAGGCAAGGAAAATTTATCCCAGCCTATTATTTGTATGCATCTAAAAGAAGTGCAGGAATATAAGTTCCCACACTTCTTTATAATACAAATTATGTAATATATATTTTTATCTAAAATTAATATACTAATTATATTTTACTTTCTTTCTGTTCTTACATGTCATTAATACAATTGAACAGATGAATGTAACTAACTGTGCTACCATCATTAAAATGAAGCCGATTCCAAAACCTGCTGTTATAGTCATCGCATATTCTTGTGATGCTAAGAAATTTAACAAATCGTTAAACGAATCTTTTATTATATTAAGAAGTTTAAAGCACCATAAATATCCGATATATCCACCAAGCCCTAACTTAATTAAGCTGAATAACATAATAAGAACATATGCACCTCTTCTTCGTACAACTACAAGTAATATAAACTCAATAACAGCGAATACTACCAATGCTACACCTAAACCAATAGTACAATATCTGATAGTTTTAGTAACATCAATTGATTTATGGTCATCATTAACCCATACCTCATCCTCATCGACACCTGATTTAATGATATCTATTCCTGTAATTGATTCTTTCGAGCTACCCTCACCTTTAACCTTTACTTCCATTGATAAGTAATTCATAAATAATGTTGCACATGAAAGAATAGTTGCTATTAGTACAATTGCACTAAATAAGAATCTCTTAAATGAGAACTTATTAGCTTTTTCAGTTTGTTTCTGAACTCCATAATTAGTATTCTCAGCAAACTGATTTACATTTGGATTTGAATTTACATTCTGAACTCCATTAGAGAACTGATTGTCATTTTCAAACTGGCTTCTGGCAAAACTATTATCAGGCTGATTGTCAATCTGATTATTCTGGACGTTATCGTAATTATCCTGTGTCTTAGATATTTCAACCGGTTCTATTGTATCTTCAGTATCTTCAGTATTTTTAGTTTCTTCCTGATTAACCTCTTCTACATTCTCATTCTTCTCATCTTCAACATTGTTATCTGCTTGCTGGAAGAACGAATCCGAAAGATTATCAGACAAATTATCACCTGAATTCTGATTATCATTTTCTTTAACAACTTTATCATTTTCCCAAACAATTTCTTTTGACAAATTATTGACTTCTGCCTGTGATTCGCCTATCTTTGCGCCGCAACTAACACAAAATACTGCATCATCATCATTTTTTGCTCCGCATTTTTTACAAAACATTTCTCTTAACCTCTTTTCCTCTTTTTTTTCATATGTCCTTTATTATTTTATATTAATTAAATACATTGTCAAGATTTAATTATTACTTCATAGTAGTTACTTTTACCGTGCAATATAACACTTTACCATTAACCTTTGCAGTAATAGTTGTAGTTCCCGCCATTCTAGCTATTACTCTTCCATTTGATGTTACTGTAGCTACTCGTTTGTTATTAGAATACCACTTGATATTCTGTGTTGCTCCGAATACATCTAAATCATAGCTATCATATTGTTCAAGTGTAATATAAGTTGCATTTAATGCAAGAACTATTACTTCACATGAACTTTCCACACCAGTTTCATTAGAAATAGCATATATTTCTGTGTTACCCTGTCCTCTTGCTGTTACAGTACCATTTGCTGAAACAGTTGCAACAGATGTATCTCCTGATACCCATGTAACGCTTTCTGTAGATTTTGTAGGTTTAATTCTGGCTGTTAATGTTCTTGTCTGACCAGGTAACATCGTAATACTCTTAGAATTTATCGTAACGCCTGTTGCAGGTACAGTTGGTTTTACAGTAACTTTACATACGCCTACGACATTATTGCCATCAACTGATGTAGCATATACTTTACATATTCCTGCCTTAACACCTGTAATCTCACCTGAATAATCTACTGTTGCTATTGATGAATCTGAACTGCTCCATTCAACTTCCTTATATGTAGCATCGGCAGGTGCAACACTTACCGATACCTTTGCACTTTTGCCTTCAGCAATTGATATATTGCTTGGATTTATCATAATGGAAGTTACAGGTTTTATAACTTCTATAGTCACACTGTCAAAAATACCACTTCCATCTGTGGCATATGCATATATTGTAGCTCTTCCAACATTTTTAGCTGAAATTCTTCCATTAGCATCTACTGAAATAATACTACTATTAGATGAAGTCCATCTTAATTTTCTATTTGTAGCACTTTCTGCTGATACTGTAGCTGATAACTGTTTAGAATCACCAATGTTCATTCTTGAAATACCTGCATTAATCTTAACAGATGATACGAATTCCTGGACTGTTACCTGACAGCTCGCTATAAGTCCTCTTTCTTCTGTCTTAGCAATAATAATTGCTATACCACCTTTTTTACCAGTAACAACACCATTTGCATCAACACTTGCTACTGTGTCATCACTTGAAGAATAGATTACATTCTTATTATCTGCATCAACAGGTGTAATTGTAGGTATAATTATGAATTTGTCGTCCTTCATAATTGTCTTGGAATTAACATTTAATGATATTCCTGTTATTGGCTGAAGAACAGTAACGATACATTTTGCCATTGCACCGCTATCCTGACTTGTTGCTGTAATTACACAGTTACCTGCTTCTATAGTAGTAACTTTACCATTCTGGTCGACTGTTGCTATAGAAGTATCATTTGATGACCACGATATTTTTTTATTCATTGCATTATCAGGTAGTGCTGTTGCATTAAGCCAGAATTCAGTTCCTTTTCTTACTGTAATGTTGTCATTGCTTATTGCAATGCTTGTGACAGGCTGATATACGGTTACATTACACATTGATGTAGCACCACTGTCTTCTGATTTAGCAAGAATTGTTGCAGAGCCACTGCCAACTGCTGTTACCATACCCTCGTCATTCACAATTGCAACATTTGTATCACTTGATGTCCAAATGATTTTCTTATTAGTTGCATCTTCAGGAGTTATCTTTGTGGTAAGTCTGAACTGCTCATTTAATTTCAATGTAATATTTGTATAATCTAAATCGACTGCTGTAACAGGATTATTTATGTAGAATTCACAGGTATCAATAAGGTTTCCGTTATAACCTGTATCTACTGTCTTAACAATAATTGTTGCTTTACCAGGTTTATGGAATGTAACCAAACCATTTTCTCCAACTGTTGCAACATCCGGTGCTGATGAAGTCCAGGTTACGTCTCTGTTAACTCCATCACCTGCCGGAAGAATTGTATACGTAAGCTGATATGTTTTAGTAGCAAGACTTGTTGTAACTGTATTTATATCCATCTTAATTCCTGTAACCGGTTCTCTTACTGATACTGTACATGAAGCTACTTTTATTCCATCTTCAGTAACCACCGATACAACTGCCTGTCCGCCTTTAACACCTTTAATTATTCCCATATCATCTACTGTAACAATTTTCTCATCTGATGATACCCATTTAACGTTGGTATTATCTGGTCTGCTAGGATTAAAAGTTACAATAAGTCTATACTGTGAACCTTTTATTATCTCTACTTCTGACGGAGAAATAACTACATCTAATACAGGTTCTTTAACATACACTTCACAGGTTGCAGTCTTAGCAACTCCGTCTATAATCTGTGTTGCTGTAATTGTTGCCTGACCTTTTGCTTTAGCCTTAACTGTAGCAAGATATTTATCATTTCTGCTCGGTGTTACAGTAACTATTGATTCATCTGATGACTTCCATGTAACACTTGCTGCAGAGTCTGTCACGATTGCTGTTAAATCAAATGACTCGTTAGCATTTAATATATGTTCTGACTCACTAAGTGCAAATGAATCAATTACATTAATTGTAATACTTGCTGTCTGAATATCTGTTGTTCCAAATACTTCCGGATTAACAACACTTGCGGTAATTGTTGCCTGACCCTTACTTACTGCTGTAAGTACACCATCTGCAGAAATTGTGGCAACTCCTGTATCACTTGAAGTCCAGTTTACTGACTTTTTATCACCCTCACATATATTAGTATCCAATGTAAGTGTATCACCAACTGCAACTGATTTAGATGATGATGTAATTGCGAAATCAACTGAAACCGGAATATTTCTTACAGGTGATGGCTGTAAGCTATACCATTCATCATTCTTATCTAAAGTATAAATATATAAGAATGTTTTTCCTGCTGCCTTACCATATGCTGTTCCATCCCTATCTACTGAAACCACTTCCGGATTATCACTTTCAAATATTACATTTGATGCATGTCCTGCGTTAGTAGTTAAAGTATAATATTCTTTATAACCAATATTTAATAATGAATCTGTCTCCTTAAATTTAGCATTAACTACTACTCTGAAGCTCTCACTCTGTCCATCATCAGTCACTGCAGTAATCTCAGCCTTACCTGCACCAGCCAATGTTAAGACACCATTTCCACTTCCATCATCTGTGACTGTTACTACAGAATCATCACTACTTGTCCATTTAACAGGATTATCCGAATTAGTAATAATATTTGGTACTGTCCAGTCATCTTCATATGGAGCTGTTGGAATGCTTGCTTCATTTATCTTGAATTTTACAACAACCGTTCTCTCTGATTTAGTTGTTATCTCATAATCTCCGTCATCTGTTGATACAACCTTTGTAAATGTAGCAGATATAGTAGCTTTACCTGCGCTTATGGGTTTCAACACTGCTGTAGATTCCGTACCCTCAGAATTCTGCGATACATCTACAATACTTCTATCTGATGATTCCCATGTGATTGAACCACCATCCTCTAAGCTTATGTATTCATCTTTTTCCGAATCATATGCCTGTGCCGTCCATGTTACCGGACTGCTTCCCACTTCCCATGTGCCATCATTTAATTCATCTCCCGTAATATTTACCTTAACAGACTCGGCAGATGCAAATCTTGATGCAACAAAGAATATTATTACACCGACTAATAACATCGCAGCTATTTTATATACTGTTTTGACATTTCTAAGATTCTTAAAATTTATTTTTCTGATATGTTTCATATTTCGCCTCTATACCTTTCAATCCATTTTTGGGGATATTGATTATATTAATAATGCATCAGAATGCCCATAAAATAATAGATGAATTTTTTATATTATTACGTCAATCTGATACAATATAAATCGACATATTTTCCATAAAACATTATATCAAATATAAAATATAAAATCAATGAGTCAAATGCATTGCACCTGACTCATTGTTAATATTTATTTACTTTATTAATATAGTTATATATTAGTCTTCTTCATCATCCGGTCTGTCCCAATTATGGTATACAGCCTGAACATCATCATCTTCATCAAGTAAATCTAAGATTCTGTTCATTTTCTTAATATCATTTTCATCTGTTAATTCAACCCAAGTCTGTGGAATCATTGTCACTTCTGCTGAAACCATTAATATTCCACTATTTTCAAGTGCTTCTCTTACTGCACTGAAATCTTCAGGTGTTGTGGTTATCTCATAACTGTCTTCTTCTTCGGCGAAGTCTTCTGCCCCTGCATCGATAGCTAACATCATAAGCTCATCTGCATCACCAGTATATTCTTCTTTATCAATTATAATCTGACCTTTTTTATCAAACATAAATGATACACATCCCTGTGTTCCGACATTTCCACCGCCTTTAGTAAATGCATTTCTTACATTAGAAGCTGTTCTATTCTTATTATCTGTTAATGCATCAACTATGATAGCTGAACCATTTGGTCCATATCCTTCATATGTAACTGTAACGTAGTTAACTGAGTTAGCATCGCCTGCTGCTTTCTTAATGCCTCTGTCAATTGTATCATTAGGCATATTATTAGCCTTTGCTTTAGCTATAACATCACGTAATTTGCTATTGTTAGCAGGATCAGGTCCTCCCTCCTTAACAGCTACAGCTATTTCTCTACCTATAATTGTAAAGACTTTACCCTTTGCTGCATCGTTTTTCTCCTTTTTATGTTTGATATTCGCAAATTTTGAATGTCCTGACATACTTTACCTCTTTCCTTATATTTAATATTCTATGCACCGGCTTAAGATTATTAATACCTTTTGTCGATGTTTTAATTATTTTATTATAAGCCTTTAGCTTTATAAACATATTTATTCGTCATCTAATAATGTAATAAGTACAACTGAAATCATTCTGTTTTTTACACTCAGAACTTTGTACTTGACATTATCAATTACAATCTCCGGTCTTTCATCATTTTCAAGAATTCTTTCGAATTTTGAAACCAGATATCCATTAATAGTCTCGCAATCCTCGTCAAATTTAATATGAAGCTTTTCTTCTATTTCTTCAAGCGGGGTGCTTCCTTTAACAACATAAGCACCGTCCTCACGTCTGACAATATTTACATCTTCTTCATCATATTCATCTAAAATATTTCCGACAATCTCTTCTAAGATATCCTCCATAGCAACTATACCAGAAGTCTGTCCATACTCATCAACAACTATTGCCATATGTATCTTCTCTGACTGCATTGTTTTAAATAATACATTGATTTTCTTAGTCTCCGGTACAAACGATGCCTTTCTTACAAGTCCCGGAATATCTGAAATCTTTTTCATATCGTTGACTTCACGTTGTGCCTCTGACATTATATCTCTGAAGTTAACAATACCTATAATATTATCAATATTCTCAATATATACAGGAAATCTTGAATTATTAAGTCCAAGAATATATTCTGCTGCATCACATAGAAGCATCTCTCCATCTACACATACCATAGCTGTTCTGTGCGTCATTATATCTTTAGCTTCCTTGTCACCGAATTCTACTATGTTATTTATCATCTCGGCCTCGCTTGCAAGTAATACTCCCTGCACATGGCCCTCGTTTATTACAGAAATAATATCTTCTTCAGTAACATTTTCTTCCGGCTCATTTGGATCAATTCCAGATATTTTAAGAATCATATCAGCAATTTTCGAAACACAGAATGTAACCGGCATCAAAACTACTGTCATCATATATGTGATATTAGTAAGTTTTAATGATATTCCTTTAGAATGTCTGGATCCTAATTTCTTAGGAATAATTATTCCAAATACTAATAAAATAATTACCCATAACACTGCCATTCCAATTCTTAAAAGTAACTTATCTATCCTAAAACCGATACATATACCTGTAATTAATGTTATTAACACTGATACTTCCTGTACTGTGTTAATAAATCTGGCCGGATCATTTATTATTTTATCAACTTTCTGATATGTCTTCTCATTTTTTTCTTTTATTTCTTCAAGTTCGTTTTCATTGATACTTTGTACAGCCGAACTGTATAAATAAACAATTACCGTTAAAACAAATAATATTGCTACTGCTAAAATAATCCATATGGGGCTACACCCGTCCATTTGAATTTACTCCTTTTACCTTTTGATTAATATATGTGACAACATAATATTACTTCTTATGCTTTAAAGTTATATTATACACTCACTTTTTCAGTACAATTATGCACTAATAACAGAAAATATATCATTTTATTACTTATTAGTCAATATTTTATGTATTTAATTCTAAACTAACAAGCAATGCTCTATCAACCTGATTTAATATTTCTTCGTCCAGATGACATACTTTATCTTTCAATCTTTTCTTATCAATTGTTCTGAGTTGTTCTAACAGAATAACCGAATCTTTTACCATATTATATCTCCTGCTATCTAATTCTACATGTGTAGGCAGCTTTGCTTTATTCATTTTAGACGTGATGGCTGCACATATTACAGTAGGACTATGCTTATTGCCCATATCATTCTGAATTATAAGCACCGGTCTGATTCCTCCCTGTTCTGAACCAATAACAGGTCGCAAATCAGCATAATATACATCTCCTCTTCTAACTATCAACGAATTCACACTCCATATTTTACCTTTATATTTAAGTAAATTTACTCTATCAATAGTATTGCCTAAAAAAGGGTGTATATTCTATTTTTATCTATAAACTTTTATTTCATCATACTCACGTCATATATATCATCAAAATAATCCTTGGTACATACAATTTTGCCATTTCTGTAATATACTCTTGGCATACGCTTTCCTAAATCACATACAACCTCATAATTAAATGTATCTCCTGCAATTTCTGCCATCTTCTCTGTTGTAATCTCCTCATTGCCTGATTTACCGATAAGAATAACCTCATCTCCCGATATCACACCATCTATATCAGTAACATCAACCATAAACTGATCCATACAGATTCTACCAAGAATATTAGCCTTTTTTCCTCTTATAAGGACATAGCCTTTATTAGAAAGACTTCTTCTGTATCCATCTCCATATCCTACCGGAATTGTTGCTATCTTCATTGGCTTATCTGCAACAAATGTACCGCCATAACTTACTTCTGTACCTGTTTCAATATCTTTAACATATACAACATGACTTCTTAGTCCTAATGCAGGTGTAAGTTTTACTGAACTCTTATCGACTTCATCAGATGGATACAATCCATACATTGCAATACCTGCACGTACAGCATCCATATTTGCAGAATTAATCTCCATTATGGCTGCACTGTTTGAACAATGCTTCACAGGTATATGTATTCCCTCTTCTTCAAGTCTGTCTGTGAAATTCTTGAATCTTTCAAACTGTTTCATCGTCTTAGACTTATCCGTCTCATCTGCTGTTGCAAAATGTGTAAATATTCCCTCGATTTCAACATTATCAAGCTTACTTATCTTCTTAATGGTTTCAATGCTTTCTTCACAATCTTTAAAACCAATTCTGCTCATTCCGGTATCTACTTTAATATGAAGTTTTGCCATTCTTCCAAGTTTCTTTGCTGCATCAGAAGCAGCCATAGCCGATTCCATTGTAAATATAGCTGGTCTCACATCATTTTCAACAACTCTTTCCATCTGGCTGTCATGAGTATATCCGATAACATATACAGGTTTTTTTATTCCATTTTCTCTTAGATTAACAGCTTCATCTATCGTTGCAACCGCATACGCATCTACTAAATCATTTATTGTATATGCTATAGGTACTGCTCCATGTCCATATCCGTCAGTTTTAATTACTGCAATTACCTTTGTTCCTTCCTTTATATTATTCTTAAGATTTGTTACATTATTATATATAGCATCTAAATTAATTGTTACACATACTCTGTAATATTTTTCCATTGTGTTCATTTTTTACACTTCTCCATTTCTATATTTTAAGATTTGTGTAATGGCATCATTAATATCTGAAGCAATCATTCCATAATCTGATTTACTCTCTTTCGCATAGTCACCTGCCAATCCATGTAAGTATACACCCATACAGGCAGCTTCGTAAATACCCAATATTTGTGATAACATTCCACCAATTATTCCTGATAATACATCACCACTTCCACCTGTTGACATTCCGCTGTTTCCTGATAGATTTACAGTAACATTTCCATTGTAATCAGCGATTACTGTTGTAGCATCTTTTATAACTGTTATGCAGCCATATTTCTCCGAAAAGTCTTTAGCAACCTTTACTATATTTTCCCTGATATCCTGACAACTGATATCTGTTAGTCTCGACATTTCCTTAATATGTGGTGTTATAATCACTTTGTTATGAAGCATTTTTAATAATTCTCTGTTTTTACTTATAACATTTAATCCGTCTGCGTCTATAACTGCCTTACAATTCGAGGTAAGTACCTTTTTAATCAGATTATTTGCCATATCGTCAACTGATAATCCCGGTCCCGCAACCACTATTGAACTACTGTCTAATTCAAAAGGTTCAGCATAATCATTAACAACTGCTTCTATAATCTTTCCCTTCACTATAGGAAGATTATTTATATGCGTTAATACTTCTACTATACCTGCTCCACATCTATATGCCGCTATCGCCGAAAGTATCACTGCTCCACACATATTCTTTGAACCAGCAATAACCTTTATACGTCCATATGTTCCTTTATTAGATACAGGGTTTCTCTCAGGAATAATTTTTAAATCTTTCTTCGTAAATGCATTAAATACTTCTTCTTTATAATTTTTTCTTAAATTTTCATATGCAAGCTCATTAAAACCAACCTGTCTTACCACTACTTCTCCCGTATAATTCTTACCATCACACAAGACTAACCCTGCTTTTAATCTTCCAAACGTAACTGTCTTATAAGCCTTTATAGCAACTCCCATAACTCTTCCGTTGTCTGAATTGAGTCCACTTGGACAGTCAATAGCGATAACCTTTGTCTTGCTTTCATTAATTTCATTAATAATATCTGCAAATAGGCCGTTTACATCTCTTGATAATCCTATTCCAAATATAGCATCAACAACCAATTCGCCATCTGCAATTACTTCTTTAAATTGCTCTTTATCTTTTATTTTAATAATATCCATTCCTATATTCTGTAAAATGTCATATTGTATATTGAATTCTTCACTTGCTTTTTCCATATTTCCAATGATACAAACGCAGATATCCGATTTATTAATCTTCGTTTCATCATCACATAGTATTCTTGCAAGTGCCAGTCCGTCCGCTCCATTATTGCCAACACCACATATAATCTTAACTTTATTATATTTATTCTGCCTACATATTTCTGTCACACATTCACTGACCGCTAAAGCTGCTCTTTCCATAAGAACTAACGATGGTATCTTAAGCTCATTAATGCAATAATTATCAACGATTTTACTTGCTTTTCCGGTTAATATTTCCATTCTCTGCTCCTCCATTTCTACTTTCAGCAACTGCCATTGTCATAACCAAATTATCTGTATCAGAGATACTTACAAATATCTCATTAATTCCTAAGCTTTCACTAATTTTCTTCGCTCCACCATACAGATTTACATATGGCTTTCCTAATTCATCTCTAAGGACTTCTATATCTTTTCCGCTAAAGCCTCTGAAACCTGTTCCAAATGACTTAGAAACAGCTTCCTTTACCGAGAAATTTGCTGCAAAAAAAGAAGCTCTCCCCTTTGCTTCCTCAATTTCCCTCTCTGTATAAAATTTATCCTTGAAATGCTCTTTAAGATTCATAAATCTCTTGATTTCAACAATATCATTTCCTATTCCTATTATCATTTTTCCTCCTTGAACTTGTTCTTATCATAATTATGTTCTCTGTCAAATATTTCCATAACCTCATGTCCTAACATATCATGCATATATCCGTAAATGTTGTTATTTTCATCAGTTTTATCCTGCTTAATTACTACATTTCTCTTAAGTTGTATTCTTGTCTTTTCAATCCATTCACCCAGAGCTTCTATCTGCATTTCATTATTACTAAGGCGATTATAACATTTCTCAATACTTTCCATAAGTAATTCTTCATTTACCTTCATAAGTCTGTACGGCAATTGGTATTTCTCGTTCTCTAGCTCAGTATTCTTATTATTAATATCTTCAATTAATTTCCTGCTTGCATCAAGTTTCTTCTGTCTTAGTTTCTCGTTTTCATTATCTGTTTCTTCCATATTGTCTACGATTTCTTTCATAAGCTTCTTCTTGAGCCCAACAAGATTCTTAATCTCCCTTGATACGCCACCTTCTCTTTTCACGAGATTCATAACTTCTTTCTCAAGCTTCTTTATCCTTGGTGTCTTTAAATTATCTGGAAATAACTGATGCCATCTGTTATCTAATGGCAAAATTGGAATCTTCTTTAAGTCTATTAAATTTTCAAAATCTTCATATGAACCTTCTGTTTCTTTTTTAGCCATTGTTACCTCCCATATGCGAATAAGAATTATTACATATCATTTTCAGTTCTTGTAAGATTATATGATAACTGCATAAGGCTTTCTGATAAATGTACATTTTCAACAACAATATTCTTAGGCAGATTAAGGTCTGTATGAGCAAAATTCCATATTGCCCTGACACCACATTCCGCAAGCTTTTCTGCTACTTTTACTGCCTCTGCCTTAGGTATGGCAAGTGTTGCGATGTCAATTTTATTATCCTTGGCAAATTCTTCTAAATTTTTCATAGACTGAACTGCTATGCCTCTGACTTTCTTGCCTATTAGTTTAGGATTCTTATCAAACAACCCTATAAGAACAAATCCTCTTTTCTCAAAATTAGCATAATTAGCAAGTGCTCTTCCAAGGTTACCTGTACCGATAATAATCATATTATGCTGCTTGTCTACTCCAAGTATTTTACCTATTTCAACATACAAATATTTGACATTATATCCATATCCCTGTTGTCCAAATCCTCCAAAATTATTCAGGTCCTGTCTTATCTGCGAAGCTGTTACGTTCATCTTCTTGCTAAGTTCGCCTGATGAGATTCTTTCAACACCCGACTCCATTATTTCTCCTAAATATCTGTAATATCTTGGCAGCCTTCCGATAACTGCCTTAGAGATACTATTCTTAACCATAATTCACCATCCAATTCCGTTCTGATTTTAATTCAATGATTTAATACATTAAATTTATTAAATTTTAAAAAATTATAACACATCTTTGATAAAAATTAAACAAAGCAACTAAACTTTTTTCTCTTATTTAATATCTTTTTTTAATATCTTCATAGACAACTTTATAAAAATCGTTTATATTTAGTAGTAAACGTTAAAAATTCTATTTCAAAATATTACTTTAATATTAATATAAGACTTATTAAAAAATTTATTTTGGATTAATTTAGATTGGTGAGGTAATTATGATTTTATCATGTAGTAACATAAGTAAAAGTTTTGACAGTAAGGTTATATTAGATAACTGCTCATTTCATGCAGAAGATAGAGAGAAAGTGGCAATAGTCGGAATTAATGGTGCGGGTAAATCGACATTATTTAAGATAATTACAGGAGAATTAAAGCCTGATGACGGAATTATAACCGTAGCTAAAAATAAAACTCTTGCATATTTATCGCAGCACCCTGATATAGCAGGCGGGCATACTATCTACGAAGAAATGTTAGATGTCAAAAAAGAGATTATAGAAATGGAAAGTACAATCCGTTCATTAGAAGCTGAAATGAAAACTGCCGAGGGTAAAGAATTAGAAAAACTTCTTGAAAACTATTCTAAATTAACACATACTTTCGAATTAAATGACGGATATGCTTATAAGAGCGAGATTACAGGTGTCTTAAAGGGCTTAGGCTTTGCAGAGGAAGATTTTGACAGAAAGATATCAACTCTGTCAGGCGGACAGAAAACACGAGTATTCTTAAGTAAGATTCTGTTATCTAAGCCTGATATCATATTATTAGATGAGCCTACTAACCACTTAGACCTTAACTCAATTGCATGGTTAGAAGGTTTCTTAAGCAATTACAAAGGTGCTGTTATCATAATCTCCCATGACCGTTATTTCCTTGATAAAATCGTAACTAAAGTTGTAGAGATAGAGAATACAAAATGTACTACATATAATGGTAATTACAGCGATTATGCCACTAAGAAAGCCTCTTTAAGAGAAGCTGAACTTAAAAAATATCTTAATCAGCAGCAGGAAATCAAGCATCAGAAAGAGGTTATCGAGAAGCTCAAATCTTTTAATCGCGAGAAATCAATTAAAAGAGCTGAAAGTCGTGAAAAACAGCTAAATAAAATCGAAGTTGTAGAAAAGCCAAAATATATTGATGATGAAATGCATCTTAAATTAACTCCAAGGATTACAAGTGGTAAAGATGTATTATCGGTAGAAAATCTTTCTAAATCTTTTGGTGATAACCACCTTTTCTCAGATATTAACTTTGAAATCAAACGTGGCGAAAAAGTCAGTATAATCGGTAATAACGGTACAGGCAAGACTACCATCTTGAAAATCATAAATGGAATAATCGATGCCGACAGCGGTTCAACTAAATTAGGCAGCAAGGTTGAAATCGGATACTACGACCAGGAGCATCATGTTTTAACTATGGAAAATACTTTGTTTGAAGAAATCTCAGATGCATATCCTGATATGACTAATACAGAAATTCGTAATGTGCTGGCAGCATTTTTATTCACTGGTGATGATGTATTTAAGCAGATTAAAGACTTAAGCGGTGGTGAACGTGGACGTGTTTCGCTTGCAAAACTTATGTTATCAAATGCTAACTTCCTTATTCTTGATGAGCCTACGAACCATTTAGATATTACATCTAAGGAAATCCTTGAAAATGCGATTAACAGTTATGATGGGACTATTCTCTATGTATCCCACGACCGATATTTCATAAATAAAACCGCTAGCAGAATTATAGAGCTGACTAATAATAAGATTGTAAATTATATAGGCAATTATGATTATTATCTCGAGAAAAAAGCTGAGTTAACAGCTATATATGCCGCACCTGAAGCCGCTGAAACCAAAGACACTTCTGCTGTTTCTTCTTCTAAAGCTGACTGGCAGACTATGAAAGATGAACAGGCCAGGCTTCGTAAAAAACAAAATGAATTAAAGAAAACCGAAGAACGTATAAACGAACTTGAAGAAAAAAACAATGCTCTTTCAGAAGAGATGAATAATCCTGATATTGCTTCTGATGTCGGTAAATTAATGGAGATTACTAAAGAAATCGAAGCCGTTAATAGTGAACTTGAGAAGCTATACGAATTATGGGAAACACTTGTATAATATATAAATACTCAGACTTTGCTCATACAAAATAGAATTAAATTATCTGTGTTAAGTAAATTTGCATATATAAATATCGAACTTTTGTAAGAATTGCTAATTTGTAAATATCTTTTTTGGCTCTTACGATTATTTATGTACATTCAATGCCATACATTTAAGCCGATGTGTCCGGCTATGTCACACACTTGATTTATGACGTATCGTGTGAGAGTTAATGCTGCCTGATGCAAAAGGTCGGTGCAGTAAATCACCGTTCAAGCGGAGCGCGTTTGATTAACTGCACCGTAATAACCTCTGCAGAAGGCAGCATTTACTCTCACTAGATAAAGGAAATATGAAAGCGTGTGTCATAGCCGGACATCTCGGCTTAAATGTATGTCTGTTGAATGTACACAAAATTTGAGCCAAAAAATGATATCTTACAAATTTACGCAATTACTTACAAGGAGTTTCGATATTTATATATCAAATTTACTTTAACAGATAAATATAAACTACATTTGTATGAGCAAGGTCTGAGCATTATATATTCTACAATAATTTATGGGCTTCGATATTCTTTATCGTATTCTTCATATGAAGAATTGCCAATTCTTCTGCTCTGTCCTTATCTTTAGCTTTTATAGCTTCAACGATATCTTTATGTTCTTTAATCGAATCACATACTCTTTCATTAGAAGATAATGTTTTCTTTCTTATTATTTCTAAATAGTGATGAAAGTCTGATAATGTCTTATATAACATTTTACTATCAGCCATCTCATATAATAATTCGTGAAATTCATTATCAAGTTCTAATACTTTATCAAATTTTTTCTTTACATAGTGAAATTCTGACAAGTCTGAAATCTCTTCGAGTTTTGAAATGTTCTCGTCTGTAGCATTTTTAGTAGCCCATCTTGCACATAAGCCCTCTAATCTGGCTCTCATCTCATATATATCCTTTAAGTCTTTTTTACTGATTCCGATAACATATGCGCCTTTATTAGGTATGATGCTTACAAGTCCCTCGAATTCTAACTGTCTTAGTGCTTCGCGAACCGGAGTCCTGCTAACTCCCAGTTCTGCACCAATTGTCATTTCTCTTAACTCATCATTTTCCTTATATTTCCCCGATAAAATATCTTCTCTCAGACGGTTAAATACCCTGCCTTGAAGTGAATATTTATCACTTACTTTAATCTGACCATCTTTATCCATTAACTATTTCACCCCTTATTTATTCTAATGCCAAGTTCTTCGCAGGTTTTATTAATAATTTCAACTAATTCATTATCAGCTATTACAGTAACTCTTCCGTCATCATACTGGTCATCAACCCATTTTTTAACTCTCTTAACTAATTCAGAACTCTTATCTACTTTCTTATCCTCTGATAATCTGTAGTATGTATTAATCCAATGTGCAATACCTGCAAGTCCTGATGTGTTAGATACAGCAACTAATACAGGACGTTTTAAGAATTTATCAGTATCAAATATATTATATATTTCTTCATTCTTAAGAAGTCCGTCTGCATGAATTCCTGCTCTTGTTACATTGAAATTCTTACCTACAAATGGTGTTCTGGATGGAATTTTATATCCTATTTCCTTTTCAAAATAATTTGCTAAATCTGTTATAACAGTGGTATCCATACCATCTAAAGTTCCCTTTAACTGTGCATATTCGAATACCATCGCTTCTAGAGGTGTATTACCTGTTCTCTCACCGATTCCAAATAATGAACAGTTAACACCACTTGCACCATATATCCAGGCTGTAGTTGAGTTAGTAACTGACTTATAGAAATCATTATGACCATGCCACTCTAACTGTGATGATGGAACACCTGCATTAGTAATAAGTCCATAGATTATTCCCTGAACCGAACGAGGGATAACTGCACCTGAGAAGTTGACTCCATATCCCATAGTATCACATGCTCTTATCTTAACAGGAATCTTGTATTCCTCCTGAAGCTTCATAAGTTCAAGACAGAATGGAATAACAAAACCATATATATCAGAACGTGTAATATCTTCTAAATGACATCTTGGGCTGATACCTGTCTCTAAACATTCTCTTACCACGCTTAAATAATGGTTCATACACTCACGTCTTGTCATCTTCATTTTATAGAAAATGTGGTAATCTGAACAGCTTACTAAGATACCTGTCTCTTTCATGCCTATATCTTTAACAAGCTCAAAATCTTTCTTACTTGCACGAATCCAACTTGTTACCTCTGGAAATTTATACCCTCTTTCCATACATTTATATACGGCATCTCTGTCTTTCTTACTGTAAAGGAAGAATTCGCTTTGTCTTATTATACCTTTTGGACCACCTAATTTATGTAAATAATCATATATTGTTACAATCTGGTCTGTTGTATATGGTGCTCTTGACTGCTGACCGTCTCTGAATGTTGTATCTGTAATCCATATATCCTCTGGCATATTATGTGGAACGATACGCTCGTTAAATGCTATCTTTGGTACCTGGTCATATGGGAACAGATTATGATAAACATTAGGTTTATCTACATCTACCAAATGGTAAATATGCTCCTCTAGCTCTAATAGGTTTGTCTTTTCATTCATAATTACTGGTCTGTTATCCATTTCTTCCTCCGTCCTGATAATACCTGATATTTTTTGTTTTGTATTATCGTACTTCTGTATTATTGTATACAATAATACATTTTATGTCAACACAAATTTTCACGTAACTATTATCCAAATTATTTTATTCTTTTTAGTAAATACATCTGTATTTTTTGACTCTTCGCAACATTAATCTATGGTTTTCCACACTTTCCACATAGTTATACACATTTTATCAGATTTCTTGTTGTTTTTTTTATTATTGTCTGACATCTTTTCTCCTACTTATTTTAATTCTGCTTGTTTTTTTTGGCTATTTACCTTATAATTATCATATTAAATGAGCGTTTGTGAAATATTCCATTTCACATTATCTATCATATAAAATATGCTCTAATTCGGAGGTAATTTATGGAAAATAAAAAGATAGTCGTTGCACTTGGACGTAACGCATTCGGTGATACATTTCCTAAGCAGCAGGAAAATGTTAAAAAGGCTGCTAAAGCTATTGCTGATTTAGTAGAAGAAAAATATGAAGTTGTAATAACTCACAGTAACGGACCACAGGTCGGAATGATTCAGACAGCTATGACAGAGTTCAGCCGTTTAGATTCTAAATATACTGTTGCTCCTATGTCTGTATGTGGTGCTATGAGCCAGGGATACATAGGCTTTGATTTACAGAATGCAATCCGAACAGAATTACTTAATCGTGGTATTTATAAACCTGTTTCTACTATTATTACACAGGTAAGAGTTGATCCTTTTGATAAAGCTTTCCACAATCCAACTAAGGTTATCGGTCGTTATATGACTAAAGAGGAAGCTGATTTAGAAGAACATAAAGGTAACTATGTAACATACGAAGAAAGTTCTGAGGGTAAAGGTTATCGTAGAATTATCGCTTCTCCACAGCCTATCGATATATATGAAATTGATGCTATTAAGGCATTAGTTGATGCTAACCAGTTAGTAATTGCTGCAGGTGGCGGTGGTATTCCTGTTCTTGACCAGACACAGGGATTAAAGGGTGCAAGTGCAGTTATAGAGAAAGATTATACTGCTGCTAAATTAGCTGATATGATTGATGCATCAGAACTTCTTATACTTACATCAAATGATTATGTAACAATAACAGATGAGAATGGCACTTCTACTGAACTTAAGGAATTAAGTATTGAAGAAGCTAACTCATTAATTGAAGATAATAAGCTTGATGCCATTACAACACTTCCTAAGATTCAGGCTGCTCTTAACTTCGTAGTAGCTAAGAAAGGTCGTAAGGCAGTTATTACTAACCTTGAGAAAGCTAAGGCTGGTATCCGCGGTAAAATCGGAACTATAATAAGCTAACAGAAGAATCAATCGTGTGAGGTATTTGATTTTGCACCTGAACAAATAAAGACAACGTTACTGAAATACATAGACAATCTAATGCTTTTTACCTGACAGGTATTATCCATAGATATTTAGCATTAGAACTATATGACCAGAATTATAAATTTAAAATATATATACAAAAATGCAGAGACTATATAATCTTAAATTAATATATGCCTCTGCATTTATATTTAACTAACTACTTTTTCAAATCTCCGCTTTTGCTCTTTAGACATTTGTATTTACTCCATAAGCTTTATGTTTATGCAATAGCAACATAAATATTGACATTACAATAATATTATATTGCCATTGCATAAAAATGATAAATATTAAACCTTATCTTAATCTGTTTACTTCGTATTTCGCTCTTGTATTAATACAGTTTAAAAGGCTCATAAATCTTGTATCGATATCACCCTCATCAACTGTAACATCAATCGCTGCTGCCATATCGTCTATCAGTCTGTCTGTAATGCCATCTTTAATATTTATAAGCACTCTTCTTTTCTCTTCAAAAGTATCTGCATCTAAGAATTCAATAAGTCTCTTATCTGCACTTTCTTCTGAATCAACAGACTCTATATTATCAGTATTCAAAGTATCATTTATAATTATATCGTCTGTACGATTAATACTTTCTTTTATGCTGGCCTCTACATTCTGATTAGATTTTATCTCATTATCAACTAATTCAAAACGATATTTCTGTTTAATATCCGGATATTTCTGTCTGTCCACTTCACTAAGAAACATATCATATGGTCTTGCATGAACTGCATAATCTCCATATAATTTCTGGTATATTACCAGTTTCTCACCACTTTCTGAATGAATGGCAACTGTAACTATCTGATATAAATTCCCTTTGAAATGCCTATATATCTGTCCCGGATATATAACCCTTTCTGCTTCTTTCATCTATTAACACATTCCTTCTAAAGTTTCACGAATTGCCTTAATGAAGTTCTCGCTGTTAAGAACTGTTGGATTCTCTATTGTAGTTATAAGAGCTAAGTCCTTAGTCATCTTTCCATCTTCAATAGTCTTAATACAAGCCTTCTCAAGCTTATCAGCGAATTCCATTAACTCTTTATTGCCGTCTAATTCGCCACGTTTTCTAAGAGCACCTGTCCATGCAAATATAGTTGCTACTGAGTTTGTAGATGTCTCTTCTCCTTTAAGATGTTTGTAATAATGTCTCTGTACTGTACCATGTGCAGCTTCATATTCATAATATCCATCAGGAGATACTAAAACCGAAGTCATCATTGCAAGTGAACCAAATGCTGATGATACCATATCACTCATAACATCACCATCATAATTCTTACATGCCCAGATGTAACCACCCTCAGACTTCATTACTCTTGCTACCGCATCATCTATTAATGTATAGAAATATGTAATTCCTGCTTCATTAAATTTGTCAGCATATTCTGCTTCAAATATTTCATTGAAAATATCCTTAAATGTATGGTCATATTTCTTAGAAATTGTATCCTTTGTAGCAAACCATAAGTCCTGTTTAGTTGCAAGTGCATATGTGAAACAGCTTCTTGCAAAACTTTCAATAGAATCATTTAAGTTATGCTGTCCCTGAATAACGCCTGCACCTTTGAAATTATGTATTAATTCTCTTGTCTCATTACCATTTTCATCAGTAAATACTAATTCAGCTTTACCAGCACCAGGTACTTTCATCTCTGTTGCCTTATATACATCACCATAAGCATGTCTTGCAATTGTAATAGGCTTCTTCCAGTTCTTAACGCATGGCTCAATACCTTTTACTATAATTGGTGCTCTGAATACAGTTCCGTCAAGAATTGCTCTGATTGTTCCGTTTGGACTCTTCCACATTTCTTTAAGATTATATTCGTCCATTCTTGCTGCATTTGGTGTAATTGTAGCACATTTAACAGCTACACCATATTTCTTTGTTGCTTCTGCTGATTCAACTGTAACCTTGTCATCTGTTTCATTTCTGTGTTCAAGTCCAAGGTCATAGTACTCTGTATTTAATTCAATAAAAGGGCTAAGTAACTCCTCTTTAATCATTTTCCAGAGGATTCTTGTCATTTCGTCCCCGTCCATCTCAACTAATGGTGTTGTCATCTTAATTTTAGACATCGTTGTACCTCCAATTTATAAATTAATAATCGTATTATACTTTAATGATTTCCATCTGTAAAGTTTTTAAGCCATAATTCTTATTCAACTTAACTTACAGTATTTTCTCATTTAACATATTTTAAGAATATTTTACATAGTGATTTTATAATCTTATCCTTTATCTTATAACCTTATCAGGTAATTCTTTCTGCAGAATTACTGCTATCTGCTGGAATTTAATTGGTTTTAATAAAATTAGCTCTACATTATTCTCATTCAGACCTTTTTGGAATTCTTCCATAGTGTTAGCGGTAAGTCCAATAATAAACTGCTTCTTTCCTCTTTCGTTTAAATTTCTTATTCTTCTTACAGTTTCAATACCATCAATTCCTGGTGGCAGTAAATAATCCATAAAGACAAGGTCATATTCATTTACCATAAATTTATCAATTGCCTCTTCACCACTCTTAGCTATATCTACATCAATATCAAATCTTTTTAACATCTGCTCTAAAACATAATTATTTATTTCATTATCATCTACTATCAGGACTTTCGTCTCTTTCATTATAAATGCTTCCGTAAATAATTTAAAATTTGACATATGCGTATTCATATGAAGCAATATAAATCTCTCTTTTATTTCTTCTATCTGTTTCTTCAAAATATCTATATTATCTCTCAATGATTCTATACATTGAACGCTCTCGATATCTTTATCACTGTGTTTTTCTATTTTCTCAACGAGTTTATTCATAAATTTCAAAGAACTTATAGTACTGTTTGTAAATTCGAAGAATTCATTTTTTTCTACATTACACACATCAATGCCTCCATTTAATTTTTAATGTATTCATAAACACATATATAAAAACCACAAAACTATATTTATATATTATAACTGGGTCAATTACATTTTTCTATGTTTTTTTATTAATTTACGACATTTTCGTTCGACATAAACTGACATTTTAAGAAGATTTTATATTATTTTATTTATGAACGATTACTATTAAACATTTTACCTTAGAGATATATTATTTACCAGACCTCGTCAGTGCAATCTTTAAAAATATTATTTCCATATAATATAGTAAAAATGTACAGAATAATATATTTATATCCGCCATATATGGCAAATTGACGTTTTTTCTCTATTTTTCTTGAAATTTTTTAATATTGTGTTAAACTTGTTAAGATATGCGTTTTAACGTGTAAATTTTATCCTATTTTCCATATACTTACAAAGTATGATAAAGCAGGTTATTGTAAAATATATATTTTGCAGCCCTAATTTTACATACAACTGATTATGGAGAAAACTAAGAAAGGAATGACAATTTTTTATGAAAATAAAAAGAGAAGATGTCAGAAATATCGCAATTATAGCCCATGTTGACCACGGTAAAACAACATTAGTTGACCAGTTATTAAAACAAAGCGGTACTTTCCGTGAAAATCAGGAAGTAGCCGAAAGAGTCATGGACTCAAATGATATTGAAAGAGAACGTGGTATTACTATTCTTTCAAAAAATACAGCTGTTAATTATAAAGGTATTAAAATTAATATTATTGATACTCCAGGACATGCAGACTTCGGCGGTGAGGTTGAGCGTGTACTTAAAATGGTTAATGGTGTTGTTTTAGTTGTTGATGCTTTCGAAGGTGCTATGCCTCAGACAAAATTCGTTCTTAAAAAAGCATTAGAACTTAACTTGCCTGTTATTGTATGTATAAATAAAATTGACAGACCTGAAGCGCGTCCTGCTGAAGTTATTGATGAAGTTCTTGAATTATTTATTGAACTTGATGCTTCTGATGAACAGCTTGACTGCCCATTCGTATATGCGTCTGCTAAATCAGGTTATACCATACTTGAATTAGACGATTCTCCAAAGAATATGGATCCATTATTTGAGACAATTATTAATTACATTCCTGCTCCAGAGGGAGATCCTGATGCTGATACACAGGTTCTTATAAGTACTATAGACTATAATGAGTATGTTGGGCGTATCGGTGTCGGTAAGGTTGATAATGGTAAATTAAAAGTTAACCAGGATGTTGTTATTGTTAACCATCATGATCCTGATTATAGAAAACGTGTTAAAATCAGTAAATTATATGAATTCGAAGGTCTTAACAAAGTTGAGGTTACAGAAGCTGCTGTTGGTTCTATCGTAGCAATTTCCGGTATTGCAGATATTCATATTGGAGATACAATATGTTCACCTGAGAATCCTGTAGCTATACCTTTCCAGAAGATATCAGAACCTACTATTTCTATGCAATTTAACGTTAATGACAGTCCACTTGCAGGTCTTGAAGGTAAATATGTAACATCAAGACATTTAAGAGACAGATTGTTCCGTGAGCTTAATACAGACGTAAGTCTTAGAGTTGAAGAAACAGATACAACTGAAAGCTACAAAGTATCGGGACGTGGAGAATTGCATTTATCAGTTCTTATTGAGAATATGAGACGTGAAGGTTATGAATTCTCTGTGAGTAAAGCCGAAGTTCTATATAAGACAGATGAAAATGGTAAAAGACTTGAACCAATGGAATTAGCTTACATTGATGTTCCTGAGGAATTCTCAGGTTCAATTATCCAGAAGTTAAGTGAACGTAAAGGTGAACTTCTTTCTATGTCTACTGCTAATGGCGGGTATACAAGACTTGAGTTCTCTATTCCTGCCAGAGGCTTAATCGGATATCGTGGAGAATTTATGACAGATACTAAAGGTAATGGTATCATTAATACAATATTTAACGGATATGGTCCTTATAAAGGTGATATCCAATATAGAAAACAGGGTTCATTAATAGCATTTGAAGCCGGTGAAGCTATAACTTACGGATTATATAATGCCCAGGAGCGTGGTACACTCTTCATTGGTCCTGGTGAAAAAGTGTACTCAGGTATGGTTGTTGGTCAAAATGGTAAAACTGATGATGTCGAAGTTAACGTATGTAAGAGAAAGCAGCTTACTAATACCCGTGCTTCAGGTTCAGATGATGCCCTTAAACTCTCACCAAAGAGAGATTTAAGTCTTGAGCAGTGCCTTGAATTCATTGATACTGACGAATTACTTGAAGTTACACCTAAGAGTTTAAGAATCCGAAAGAAAATCCTTGATCCTACTCTTAGAAAACGTGCTGCATTTAATAAGAAAAACTCTTAATTAATTTGTCATATATAAAATTTTATCGATATATAAAATCCTATAAAATAGAAAAACTTGCATACAGACGTTAATCAACAATCTGTATGCAAGTTTTTGTTTCATAGAATACTACATCCTCTGCTTTTGTTATATTCACTTTTCCTGCCGTTACTTCAATTACTTTTTTCGTAAATGCTTCATATTTCTCACTGTCACACACAATAATTATATTTACATTATCCGTATACAGTGTGTCCATAATATTAACTTTCTCATTTGCTGCAATATATTGAATCTTACCAAGTCCCGTATAATCTGTTATGATACTAATTTCCTTTCCCTGTTTCTTTTCTGCTATCACAGCATCTTCAAGTGCTTCTATACTTGCTTTCTGATAAGCTCGTACTAATCCTCCGGTTCCTAATAATACACCTCCAAAGTATCTGGTAACCACAATAACTGCATTAGTAAGTTCTCTTCCCGTAATTACATCTAATATGGGTTTTCCCGCTGTTCCTGACGGTTCCCCATCATCACTGAATCTCTGTATGCCGTCAACTACATATGCCATACAATTATGTCTTGCATCCCAATATTTCTTCTTAATTTCATTTATAAATGCTATTGCTTCTTCCTCACTTTTAACAGCTTTAACATTTGCAATAAACCTTGATTTCTTCTCGACTATTTCTCCTGTTCCATCTTTTATAATGATTCTTTCCAAAGTTTTTACCTCATCTGTCTTATATTTTTTCTCATATTTTTTTAATAATTATTTTGATGATTGTCAATTCACATCATCTTTTTAACATTCTGATATAGTTTAAGACATATCATTAGCTTAATATAACTTATATATTATTTTTTTTCAATAAATTTGATTAAATCTTATATAAATGTTTAATAATACTATGTAACATATAACACAACTTTCAGTTTCCTGTAAATATGACATATTTATGTTATAAACAGAACTTAACTTACTTATATAATAAATATAACTTATGTAATAAATATTTAACTTTATTAAATACCTAAATTTTGGTATAATCATAATGGTTTTTAACATTTCTAGAAAAGAGGTTTTTTAATGAATTTTGGATATAAAGAAGTTGCTGACAAACGCCGTAATCTGGCTTCTAAGAAGAATAAACGTGTAACTTCAATATTAATAACAGCTTTAAAATTTGTATTATATGCAATTGTACTCATTATAGTTGTAGTAGGTTTCACAGGATTAGGAATGATTAAAGGTATCATTGACAATGCACCTGATGTGTCAACATTGAATGTTACACCTACAGGATACTCTACCACTGTTTACGATAGTGATGGAAATATTACAACCACACTCCTTAAATCCGGTTCTAACAGACAGGAGGTCAGTATTGATGATATTCCTAAATGTCTGCAATATGCATTTATTGATATCGAAGATGAACGTTTTCTACAACATAATGGTATAGATGTAAAAGGTATTATCCGTGCCGGCTTTATGGCACTTACAACCGGAAGGCTTTCAGAAGGTGCAAGTACAATTACACAGCAGCTTCTAAAGAATAATGTTTTTGAAGATGGCGGCCGTGAATCTACTAATGCTGCCCTTTTCAAACGTAAGTTCCAGGAACAATATTTAGCACTTGAATTAGAAAAGACGACAACTAAAGCTTATATTCTTCAAAGTTATCTTAATACAATTAACTTAGGTTCTAACTGTCTTGGTGTTCAGTCCGCAGCTAAACGATATTTTAATAAAAATGCTTCTGAATTAAACATTTCAGAAAGTGCTGTTATAGCTGCAATAACACAGAACCCATCAATATATAATCCTGTAACTCATCCTGAAGATAATGCAAAACGTCGCAAAAAAGTTCTTGATAATATGAAGAAAAATGGACATATTACACAAAGTGAATATGATGAAGCGATGGCTGATGACGTATATTCAAGAATACAGTCAATCAACTTAGAGACATCTACCTCTTCTCCTTATTCATATTTCGTAGATGAATTAATAGATGAGATATTAAATGATCTTATGGAACAGAAAGGATATACGCAGACTCAGGCATATAATGTATTATACAGTGGCGGTTTAAGTATATATACCACACAAGATACAGCTATTCAGAATATCTGTGATGAAGAAGTTAATAACTCTGCTAATTATCCAATGTCTATTTCGTATTCAATAAGCTGGGCATGGTCAGTTAAGAAAACTGATGGCACAATCCAGAATTATTCCGAGGTTGATTTAGATTATTATAACCGGGTACTTCTTGGGAATTCATCATTTAAACTGATATTTAAGTCTACTGAAGAATGCGATGCCCTTATAGCTGCATTTAAACAGGAGTATTTAAAAGAGGGTGAAACTGAAATCGATGAAAATCTTGAATATACAATTCAGCCTCAGACATCATTTACAGTTATGGATCAAAAAACAGGTTATGTTAAAGCCATTGTTGGTGGACGTGGTGAAAAAACACGAAGCCTTACTCTTAACAGAGCAACAAGTACAAAGAGACAGCCTGGCTCATGTTTTAAGGTACTTACATCATACGCGCCTGCGCTAGATACTGCTGGATATACTCTTGCTTCTACTATTGTCGATGAGCCATTTAATGATGTTAATGGTCGTCCGGTAAGTAACTGGTGGGGTTCTTCTTACAGAGGAACTTCTACTCTTCGTGAGGGTATCAGAGATTCCATGAACGTTGTTACTGTTAAGCTATTAACTGCTATAACTCCTCAACTAGGTTTTGATTATGTTGAAGACTTTGGTATTACCACTTTAATTTCTAATAAAACATTAGATGACGGAAGTGTCGTAAGTGACGTTAACCAGTCTCTTGCACTAGGTGGTATAACATATGGTGTCACTAACTTAGAATTATGTGCAGCATATGCAACTATTGCAAATGGTGGTGTATATACAGAACCAGTATTATATACAAAAGTTTTAGACCATAATGGCAAAGTTATCTTAGAGTCTAACCCATCTACACATACAGTAATTAAAGATTCTACAGCATGGCTTCTTACAAGTGCTATGGAAGATGTAGTTAAAAGTGGTACAGGTACACATTGTAAGGTTGATGGAATGTCGGTTGCCGGCAAAACAGGTACCTCAAGTAAAGATAACGACTTATGGTTCGCAGGATATACTCCATACCTGACAGCTACTATCTGGGCAGGTTATGATGAAAATGCACCATTAACAAACGGTGTATTCCACGAAGACATGTGGAGTAAAATTGTAACACGAATTGATGATGTTAAAGGTTATAAAGAAGATATCGGTTTCCCAGCTCCTGAATCAGTTCAATCTGCTACAATATGTAAGTCATCAGGCCAATTAGCAATTGAGGGTGTGTGTCCTTCTACTACAGAATATTTTTCAAAAGGTTCTATTCCAAAAGACCAGTGTAATATTCATTCGAGACAGATACCAAGCACTACTGCAGCTTCAGAGAATGGTGGTACTAATAACGTTAATCCGGCTACTGGTAATGCGAATAGCAATGCCTCTTCAACCGGCAATTAATTTTGTATATTATACTTATACTATTCAGCCAATTGTTTGTATATGATATACACTTTCATATTCCTTTATCTAAAGTGAATAAATGCCTTTCTCTTCAAAGGCTATTACGGTGCAGTTTCATATATAATAATAAAAGAAAGAATTTCAAAATTAACTATAATCTTGAAATTCTTTCTTTTTACTTTATTTATATGAGTATCAGTATCTCTTCTCCCTTATTAACCTTTCCAAACTTTTCTATAATTACATCTGTATATTCATCGCTATTAGTTATTATCATAGGTGTACTTATTGAATATCCCTCATTTTCTAGCATTTCTATGTCGAATTCTAACAATATTTCACCTTTGCTAACTTTTTCTCCTTGTGATTTCTTTTTTTCAAAACCCTTACCATCTAATTTAACAGTGTCTGCACCTATATGTATTAATATCTCTGAACCTTCTATACTATGTATACCTATTGCGTGTCCTGTTGAAAAAAATGATGTAATTATTCCATCACACGGTGCATAAATCTTGCCATCATCAGGAACAATTACAATCCCTGTTCCTAATATTTCCGATGAAAACACTTCATCCTCTGCTTCTGTAATGTCTTTAACTACTCCGTCGCAAGGTGCAACTAATGTCTCTATTACAGCTTTTTCTAAAGCATTACTAAACAACTTTTCAGTAGCATCAGCAGAAGATTTAACTTCTGTAATATTTGCTTCTGTAATATTTTTCAGCTTACCTTTCATATCCGAAGCTTTACATACAGCATCATATACCGAAATCACATCCTTACCTATAACTATCTGGTATTGACTACCCGATTTTATGACGGTTACTATCCCATATGTAGATTTTAGAACATCTGTATTGGCTTTTGACTCATCTTTTAATTCAAATCTTAGTCTTGTAATACAATGTGTTATGCTTATGATATTATCTCTTCCTCCAACATTTCTAACTATTATTTCTGCCAAATCGTCATACAGACCCGCCATAAATATCACCTCTGTTTTATATATTTCATATCTATAAATTTATTCATCATAACTGTTTTCATCTTCTAAGACATATTTAACTATTACTTTGTTTCCATCAACTTTAATCGATATCCACATATAACCATCAAGATATTTGTCATATCTATATTTCTTGCTGACTCTGATTTCATCATTATTGTTATATCTAAGCGTATAACCATAATTTTCAACCATATAACTACTATAATTCAAGACATACGATAGCGCAGATTCAGTATCTCCATCATATTTATATGTATATGTTCTGCCTAAGATTTCCTCTTTCTCTTTAGCTAATTCTAAATCAGACACTATATCTGTTATCTTAGGTAAATCAGTAATATCACCTGCTACCTGGTTGAGATATTTATCACTATTTGCCATAAGTATTAATCCCTCCCTGTTCCTTATAAATGTAAAGCCAACTACAAATATTATACATATTAAGTAAGTTGATATCATCTGTAGGCGAAGTTTTTTGAATGGATCAATATATTTCTTATTACCTATATATACCTCAGTATGCTCTTCAATTTCTGATAACATATTATCTTCTGTATTTGAATAATATCTGTCAATTATCCAGTCATAATCTGCATAATTCAGTCGTGTATTACAATATTCACATACACCACCATTTAAGATATTGATACTCGAACCACAATTTCTACATGAGATTAATCTGATAGCACCAAAATCTTTTTCTGTGATATCAGATTTTTTACTGAGATATATGACAAGTTTCTCGCCTTCTTCATGTATTTTATTATTTATCATCTTAGATATCTGCATAATACAGCTTAATTTAATTATATCTTTACCTTGAACAGATTTATAGTCTTCAAATTTAACCTTATATAAGCTACATTCTATAATATCCTGATATTTTTCAATTATTTTATCTACAGGAACGCTTGCAAATGCACTTACTTCTTCTACATTCTCAGCAAAATGAATATTTCTTAGCTTATATTCTAAATTCTGTACGAATTTTTCAGGTACAAAACCATTGATATTCTTAAGTCTGTAATATACTTCATTCTTCTCTATAACTTCATTCTTCCTGATTTTGTTTACTACAACAGCTATCAATACAAATACTATTATAAGTCCTATAAATACCTTGATAAATATTGGAAATCCCGTAATAAGCGAAGCAAATATTATAGTTGCATTCGTATTATAATTACCCGGTTTATAATTAACCTGATTAATTATTACAACAATAAATGAAACGACCATAGCTATAATCATTACAATTCCTGCAATAATCGCACCTAATGAGCATCTTGTACTTATATTTTGTACTTTTCTTTTTTCGTCATCACTTACTACAAATGAAGAGACCTTTTCTTCGAAATCTTCTACCTGAAATCTGGAATTACAGTAATCACAACCATTTATGTAACTTGAAATATCACCCATATTACCACAATTAGGGCAGGCAACCATATTATTTTCACCTCTTGCCTTTATGACATTACCAATCCACATCTTTTTTCCTTTGTGGTCATATATAGTTCTTCCGTCTTTCTTAAATGATTTCTCTTCAATTATATTATCTTTATATGTACCTATAATATTTTTACCATCATTAACTACCGAAATTGTGTTAATTCTGTTACCTTTTTCTTCGCTAAATCGTACATCAACATCTAAACCTTTATTGTTGAGACGCTTTTTGCTCAAATACATACTCTGCCAAAAAGGTTGTGTTGTATCCTTAGCTAACTGCTCATCATCAATCTTTCCTGACATAAAATCAGAATAAGTTTTCGTAAAATCTTCAATTTTACCTAACATTTCGTTGTCACTCATATTATTCTCCATTCCTTCTTTACTATTTATCAATCGTCGGAATCATCATCCCTTTTACTGTCTTCATAATCTCTTTTTTCATCAGCTACAAATTTAACAATTGTTTCATCATTTTTCTGTTCAACTGTAACTGTTATATATGCCTTGACATATTTATCAAGTTCATATAATTTTACAACTGATTTCATATTTCCTTCATTGGTATCTTTTTTATATCCATATTCATTTAATAATTTATCTAAATATTCATCACTCATATATGTATCTGTATTAGAATATGTATATGTCCTTTCGAAGTCATCATACTTTTCATCCTTTAGTTCAATATCCGGATAAATATCTGATAATGCAGGTAATTCATCATATTTATCTTCTAATATCTGAATGTATTTATCTTCATTGAGCAAAAACATTATTGTACTTTTATTAACCAGAAATACTGCTCCTAAGCCAATAATTACAGCGGCAATAAATCCTGCTATCATTTCAATTTTAATTTTCTTAAATGGATCTTTATATTTTCTCCTGCCTACTGCTACGTCATCTGTGGCTTTTACTTCTCTTATATGTTTTTCATTAATATTAGAATAATATTTATCAATAATCCAGTCATAATTCTCATAATCTAACTTTTTGCCACAGTAGTCACATCTGCCACCATTTAACATATTAATGCTTGAGCCACAGCTGGGACAAGTATATAACCTGAGTGTCTCAAAATTCTGTTCAGGCACATCCGTTTTCTTACTAAGTTCTAAAGTAACTTTCTCGCTTTCTTCTTTAACTCTGCCATTCCTTAGTCTTGACACTAACATAATGCAGCTAAAATTCATAATATATCTGCCATCAACTTCTGATATATGTTCAAATGTTGCCTTATAAAGACTACATTCTATGACATCTTTATAGCTTTCTACTAATTTATCAGGTATAAAGCTTACAAATGCACTTATTTCTTCTGAATTTTCTGCAAAATGAATATTTCTCAACTTATATTCAAGATTCTGAATAAATTTTTCTCTGTTTATTCCTTTAACACTTTTTACAGCATAATATCCTGAATTAACTTCTATTCTCTCAGATTGTTGTGCAAATGCCGCACGTAGAATAATTATTCCTAGTACAATAAGAACAACTATAAATAATGGTATAAATACAGGTAACACCAACATCGGCACTACAAACATAAGGCCAAAAACAAAACTGACTCTGTCAGGATTAATCATTGTCTGTATTATCATTGCAAAAATCGAGAATACAAATGCAGCCGCTAATACCGCACCGGTTGCAAATGATCCTATGAAGAATCTTTTTCCGATAGTCTTTACTTTTTCTTTATTATCTTCTGTAATCATATATGAGGAAATTTTTTCTTCTAAATCTTCTACCTGAAACCTTGAATTGCAATAATCACAACCATTTATGTAACTTGATATTTCGCCCATATTACCACAGTTAGGACAAGCTACCATATTTCCCTCCTGCTTTGGTTTAATTACACTTCCTATACATACCTTTTTACCTTTGTAATTATATATTTTTCTGCCATTTCTTCTTAAAATTTTCTCTTCAATAACCGGCTCTCTGTATATTCCAACAATACATCTGTCTGTTGAATCAGTTGAAATATTATCAATCCCTATAGTTGTTTCAGAAGTTACTTTTATATCTTCCTCTATGTCATTACTTTCTAATCTTTTTTTACTAAGATACATACTCTGCCAGAATGGCTGAGTTGTATCTTTAGCTAACTCTTCATCATCAATATTGCCCATCATGAAATCAGAATAGGTCTTTTTAAATCCGTCTAACTTACTTTTCATTTCTTCATTACTCATCTTATTCCTCACTTAATCTCATTATATTTTAACATTTTTCTTCTGTTTATTTATATAGATTATGAAAAATGTAACATTAATCAATATTCCAAATACTGTTGCTGATGGTGCAGCTAAACCAATATGCATAAGACTTGCATTCTTCCTGATACTCATAAAATATGACATAGGAAGTCTTACTAAAAATGTCTGAGCAATTCCCTGACACATTACAAATACCGTATTACTGTGTCCGTTAAAATAGCCGATAAAGCTGAATAATACTGACGTAACCACTGCCTCTGGTGCAAAACCTTTAAGGTATCCTGCCGCTTTTTCTACAACTGCTGCATCATTTGTAAATATTGAAGCTAATATATCTCCTCTTAAAAAAGCAAAAATTGCAATAAATATACCTATCACAGCACCTGTACACATTCCCGTAACCATAGCCTGTCTTGCTCTCTTTTCCTTTCCTGCACCAACATTTTGTGCTACGAAAGCTGACATTGACTGCATTAATGAACTTGGAACTAACATAATGAAACTTACTATTTTATTCGCCACACCATAACCTGATGATGCATCAATCCCAAGCTTATTAATAAATGCACACAATGCTAAGAAAGAAAACTGTGTAAGCACCTCTTGAAATGCTATTGGAGCACCGAGAATAACGAATGTTTTAATCTCAGGGTTAAAGCAGATATCCTCTCTTCTCATCGTAAACGGTAATTTCTGTTTTCGTATTATTATAAGTGATAAGATAACGCTTACCGCCTGTGCTAAAACAGTAGCAAGTGCTGCGCCTGCTACATTCATATTAAAGCCTGCTACAAACACTAAGTCACCTACTATATTAGTCACACATGCTATTGCTACGAAAATCAATGGAAGTTTTGCATTGCCCATTCCCCTGAAAATACTGCTTATAACATTATAGGCAATTATGAAGAATATCCCACCACCACAGATTCTTACATATTGCACTGTCAAATCTACAGCTTCCTGTGGTGCCTGCATAAGATTAGCAAGACCTTTAGCAAAGACTAACATAAATATTGCAATTATTACCGAAAGAACTGCAAACAGACAGATTGCGCCACCTATTACCCTGCCTATTTTATCTTCTCTTTTCTCACCTATATATCTGCCTATCAGAACAGTTATTCCCATAGATAATCCTGCTATTGTAAATATAACAAGATTAACTATATTACTTCCCGTCGATACTGCTGATATACCTGACTTAGTACCAAACCAGCCAACTATTAGTATATCTACAGCACCATACATAGCCTGTAGCACTAATGCACCTAATATCGGAAGCATAAATTTAATCATCTTTGGAAATATCTTTCCACATGTAAAATCTGCTGATTCCATACTCATTTTGAACCTCATTTCTTTACATATCTATCACATTTATTATTACATATATCACAACTACTGCAATTACCACAACCATTTTTATTTTTAATTATACTGTGGATTGCAAATATAAATGCGATACCTATTATCAAAATTACAACTATACTTGGTATATTCATGTATTTCCTCATTTCAGACAAATATCAGAAGTCCGCAAAAATATAAATTTCAATATTGTCTTTAAAACTTTATATTTCGCATATCTTCTGATAATTATTCAATACTTTTCTTTATAACAACATTCCTATAATATTAACAAATCCTGCTACAAGCCATGCAATTACACACTGACCTATAACTACGCATATGGCCCACTTACTTCCTAATTCTCTCTTTACTGAAGTTATTGCTGCCACACAAGGTGTATATAATAGTATAAATACAAGTAAAGTTACAGATGTTAATGGTGTTAAGAAGGTTGTAAGACTTGAAGCACTACTGCCAACTAGAACTGTCAACGTTGACACAACACTTTCTTTAGCCATAAAACCTGTAATAAGAGCTGTAGTAATCTTCCAGTTACCAAAACCAAGCGGTTTAAATACAGGTGCTATTAATCCTGCAAGCATTGCAAGTAAACTGTCCTTAGAATCTGTCACCACATTAATTCTTGAATCAAACGTCTGCAAGAACCATATTATAATTGTGGCAACAAATATTACCGTAAATGCCCTTGTTATAAAATCCTTCGCTTTCTCCCAGAGAAGCTGAATTACATTTTTAGTTCCCGGCATACGGTAATTAGGCAATTCCATAACGAAAGGTACCGGTTCGCCCCTGAAAAATGTTTCACCCATTATAAGTGCAAAAATTAATCCTATTATTATTCCTGTAAAATATAATGCAATCATAACCAATGTTGCATACTTAGGAAAAAATGCTGCCGATAAAAATGCATATATTGGCAATTTTGCTGAACAACTCATAAAAGGAGTTAATAAAATTGTCATCTTCCTGTCTCTCTCAGATGGCAGTGTTCTACTCGCCATAACTCCAGGAACTGTACAGCCAAAACCTATTAACATAGGTACAATACTTCTCCCTGATAAGCCTATTTTTCTTAATAATTTATCCATGACAAAAGCAACTCTTGCCATATATCCACTGTCTTCTAATATTGATAAAAAGAAGAACAACGTTACTATTGTAGGCATAAAACTTAGTACACTTCCGACACCTTTAAAGATTCCATCTATTACTAATGAATGTACAACCGGATTGATTCCATAAACTGTAAGTCCTCTGTCGATAAGCCTCGTCAAACTATCTATTCCCATTTCTAATACATTTGAAAGAAATTTACCAATAACTCCAAAAGTCATGTAGAATACAAATGCCATAATTATAGCAAACGAAGGAATAGCTGTATATTTTCCTGTCAGAATTTTATCAATTTTTACACTTCTTATATGTTCTTTGCTTTCTTTTGGTTTAACTACACAATTGTCACATACATCGCTGATAAACTTAAATCGCATATCTGCTATTGCTGCTGCCTGATCCATACCACTTTCATCTTCCATCTGTTTAATGATATGCTCTAACATTTCCTTCTCATTTTTATCAAGACCTAATTTGTCAATAATAAGTTTATCGCCTTCTGCAACTTTACTCGCTGCAAATCTAATAGGTATTCCTTGTTTCTTTGCATGGTCTTCTATCAGATGCATTATCGCATGGAGGCATCTGTGAACTGCACCATCATTATCATCCGGACTACAGAAATCTAGTCGTCCAGGTTTTTCCTGATATCTTGCAACATGTAATGCATGATCTACAAGTTCTGCAATACCCTCATTCTTAGCAGCTGATATTGGAATTACAGGTATTCCAAGCATATTCTCCATTTCATTAACTCTTACAGAGCCACCATTTTGTCTGACTTCATCCATCATATTCAGGGCCAATACCATAGGAATATTTAATTCCATAAGCTGCATCGTAAGATAAAGATTACGTTCAATATTTGTTGCATCAACAATATTTATGATTCCTTTCGGTTTGTTATCTAAAAGAAACTGTCTCGTAACCACTTCTTCACTCGTATATGGCGACATAGAATATATTCCTGGAAGATCTGTTACAAGTGTATTACTGAAATTCTTAATAATACCATCTTTTCTGTCAACCGTAACTCCTGGAAAGTTACCAACGTGCTGATTAGAACCTGTAAGTTGATTGAACAATGTCGTCTTACCACAGTTCTGATTTCCTGCAAGTGCAAATGTAAGTATTTCACTCTGTGGGACTTCTTCACCTGAAGATTTTGTATGATAAATACCACCTTCTCCAAGTCCTGGATGTAGAAGTTTCTTTTGATTTTTTACTGTCTTTTTCTCTTCTACATCATTGTGTACAGATTTTATCTCTATTTTTTCGGCATCTGCTAGCCTCAGAGTCAGCTCATATCCGTGTATTCTTAATTCAACCGGGTCTCCCATCGGAGCAAATTTAATTACTGTAACTTTTGTTCCCGGAATTACACCCATATCCAAAAAATGTTGTCTTAACTCACCTTCACCACCAACACTGTGTATTATCGCACTTTTCCCAATTTCTAAGTCTTTTAAAGTCATAATCTATACCATGTCTTTCCTTGATTTTATCTAGCCAATTTAAGTTATTTTTTGTCTGCTTTTTCTACAGTCTTCTTAATTTTATCCTGAATGTTTTTTTTAGCTTCAGCTAATATCCCTTCTTCTTTCTCGAAATAATTCTTCAGACTCTCTGCAAATGGAATTGTCTCAGAACGGAAAGCAAAAATGAATTTTCTCTTCTCTTTCTGTTCTTCATTCTTCTCACGTATACTTTCTTTAAGCATTTCATAACGTACAACAATATCATTTTCAACGGCAAACTGCTTGATTCTTGATGTAATATTCATTGAATACCAGAAGTCTAAAACAAATACACCATAGAAGAAACCCATTACAAATGAGAATGCTAAATGATTTGATAACCAGAAAAGTGATTTCAAAATATTTGGATGTATCAGAAAATAATATATTGCACTTAAAACAGCCCAGAAAAATGAATATTTAGGGCAGATAACACCCTGGATGTTACCCCACTGGTTATCATAATCCCATAACTTAATCTTCATTCTCTTAATAAATATAATACCTGCAATATACTCAATAATAGTTACTACAACTGCCATTATTATAAACAGGACAATCTTTTGCAGAATTACATTACTTATAAATGTTACCTTTATCTGAGCAAGCAGATACAAAGCACACAGACTGAATCCATACAATGGAAGATACGGACCTGTTAAGAAGCCTGGATTAATCCACTTTCTTTCAGGATTAGCTCCCGAGAAAAATCTTCTATATATAACTTCAAGGCACCACCCAAACAGGCTTCCTATAAAAAATAAAAATGCCAAAACTAAAAATATATTCATTCACTTCTTCTCCTCTGTTGAATTAATTTGTTTATTTTAGGTAACTTTCCTTTCCACTCGTCAGGATAGTCTACCTTTATTATATTTCTCATTCCCTCATTTAGCAATAGGGCTACTGTATTCTTAACAGCTTTTTTTAATTCTGCATCAAGCTTATCATATGTTTTAATCATCGCAGTAAAAGCTTTCCATCTGCTATCCCTGATATCTGTAAGCGTCTTATATTCATTCGTACTTAGAACTTCAAATAAAGTATTAGTAAATTCTCTTCTTCTCTCAACCGATATCTCATTAAGAAAGTTCTTAATCGTCTTATCAGCTATAACACTTTCTCTTGTTACTTTCTTAAGATGAATGAATTTAGGCCCTTTTACCTCCCAGCTAAATCCATCATGCTGCATTATACCTTTCTGGTTACTTCTAAGTACCGTATAATTCTCTTCATGCTCTAATAACATTCCGATAACTGAAGACTGTGGAACTAAGGTAATTATTCTGTCTGATATCTCCATATAATTCTTAGTTTCTAAAATAGTCTCTTTAAAACCCGGACCGTCATTATTATATATATTTATGATTCTTGCTTTATTTCTTGCCTTGGCATATGCAGCAGAATATACAGCAAGATTACCACCTTTAGAATGGCCTCCTAAGTATAATTTATGATGCATATAATTATCAGCGACTTTATTAAAATATTTCAATGCTTCTTTCTGCGATGGAACTACATCCATAACACTCATCATAAAATCTTCTTTCCAGCCAATTAATGTATCATCCGTTCCCCTGAATGATATGAATAGAGTCTTATTACCAATATCAAGGGTAATTGCCGAAAACTGCATTTCCTTTAAAGTGTCAGTTTTCTTTACATAATATAAGAGCCTTATCTCTCCATATCTCTTACTTTCGGCCATTAGTTTTAACATCTTATAGAAATTCTCATCTGTTAAATCTCCAGTATTATGTTCTAAATCTCTTTCTTCATTAAAATATATTTCGGCTGCTTTGTATAAAGGTATCTCTTTATCACCATCACCAGCCACTATTCCCTCAAAATTCAAATACGATAACTCTGACAGAATCAGATTATCCACTTCATTAAATGGTGCGGTCTCAAAACTTAAATCTCCCCGCCAAATAATATAATCTATAATATTTGCCATTTCATACCAACCTCCATTCTGCAGGCATTTATGCCGGAGTAATCGTGAGCAAAATTTCAGATTTTGCTCTGCGATAAAGGCTATTTGCTTTGAAGCAAATGTAAATATCTGTGTAAAAAATAATCGCATCAGCATTATTTTTTTACACTATCCATACATACTATTTTGTATATTCTGGTCTCTTTAATTCTATTGTCGCCATAATTATTGCTGCTAATCCCGCCATACAGTCTGCTACAGGTCCTGCATACATTATACCATCTATTCCCATTATAAGCGGCATAATAAGTATTAATGGCAGCAGGAATATAATCTGTCTTGTAAGTGATAAGAATATACCCTGTTTAGGTTTACCAATTGCTGTCAGGAAATTAGAAGTAATTGGCTGCATACAGTTTATGAATGTAAAGAACAAAAATATTCTAAAATAACTTATTGCAAAATCGAAATATTCCTTTGTTCCATTACCAAATATACCTGTAATCTGTCTTGGAAAAAATTGAAATGCCAGGAATGCAATTACTGCCAATCCAGTTCCTACAGATATAGCCTTCAGATACGCCTCTTTAACACGTTTATACTTGCCCGCACCATAATTATAGCTTACAATTGGTTGTAATCCTTGTGATATTCCAATGATAAATGCCATAAATACCTGATTTATCTTAGTTATGATTCCAACACACGCTATTGGTATCGATTCACCATATACTGAACGACTTCCATAATATTTAAGCGATTTATTCATTACAATCTGAACAACCATCATTGCCAGCTGGTTACTACAAGGTGCTGCACCAAGTGCTGCAATTTTAGAAACATATTTTCTCTTTGGTAATAAATGCCTCTTCTCTAATGCCATTGTCTTGCAATGTCTTAAATATATAATTACCATTATAGCTGAAACAACCTGTCCTATAACTGTAGCAACTGCCGCTCCTGCCATCTTAAAGTCCATAACTGATACAAATAATGCATCTAAAATTGTATTAATAACCGCACCTGTAAGATTGCATAACATAGTAAATCTAGGACTTCCATCAGCTCTTATAAGGTGTCCGCCACCTGTTGCAAGTATCAGAAATGGAAAACCAATTGCTGTAATTCTTGTATAAGTCTTGGCATACCCTAAAACATTTACAGGTGAACCAAAGAATTTTAATAATGGCTCTAAGAATATTAATATAATAAAACTTAGCACTATTCCGCATAAGAACAACATTACTGCCGAATTACCCATATAGTAGACTGCTTCTTCTTTTTTACCCTTACCCATTGATAAGTTAACCTGTGAGGCACCACCGATTCCAAATAACAATGCAATCGCTACACACATTATTGAAAATGGAAATGATATGTTAGTTGCTGCATTTCCTAATTCACCAACACTTCTTCCTATGAAAAACTGATCCACAATATTATATAATGAGCTAACAAGCATTGCAATTATACTTGGTACCGCAAACTCAGATAATAATTTTGTAACTCTTTCCTCCCCCAGTGACTGTTTGTTTCTCATATGTATATCTCCAATCATAATCATTATTTCTCACCTTATATTTTATTAAAAATATATGCATTTGTAAAGTTTAAACATTTATAAGGCTATTCATACAAATTCATATATGCTATAATTGTATAGTTTATTAATACAGAATGTTCAATCTTTATATATGTCAATTACCTGTAATAGATAATAAAGTTTATAATGAATGTGTAAAGTCTGTGGTATTAATAAAGTTACAAGATTTATAATAAGAAATGAGGATTAGTATGCTTCCAATAGATTTTCAAACACGAATGAAAGAAATGTTAGGTGCTGAATATGATGATTTCATGGCAAGTTATGATAAACCACGTTTTTATGCACTTAGAATTAACACTTTAAAAGGTTCTGTTAAAGATTTTACTGACAGATTCAGATATGATTTTGTAAAAGTTCCATGGGCTGATACAGGTTTCTATTATACTGATGATATTAAACCCGGAAAACACCCTTATCACGAAGCCGGTGTCTATTATATTCAAGAACCCAGTGCAATGTCTCCTGCAAGTTATCTTCCAATCAATCCCGGAGATATTATATTAGATTTATGTGCTGCTCCCGGTGGAAAAAGCACTCAGATTGCAGCAAGACTTCAAAATGACGGATTACTTATAAGTAATGAAATAAATTCTGCAAGAGCAAAAATTTTATCCGAAAACATCGAACGTATGGGCGTAAAAAATGCTATTGTCACAAATGAATCTTCTGACACATTAGCAAAGCATTTTCCTGAATATTTCGATAAAATTATGGTCGATGCTCCCTGCTCAGGTGAGGGAATGTTCCGTAAGAATTCAGATGCCTGCGCTGAATGGAGTCTTGAAAATGTTGAATTATGTGCCGACAGACAGCTCGAAATTCTTAACAATGCTGCTTCAATGTTAAAACCCGGCGGACAAATGGCTTATTCTACCTGCACTTTCTCCTATGCCGAAAATGAAGGAACAATCGATAATTTTCTTAAAGAGCATAATGATTTTAACATTGTACATATTAATAAATCCTCTCAAATGTCTGATGGTTTTATTCCGGGAACTATAAGATTATGGCCGCATAAATTAAATGGCGAGGGACATTTCTTAACAATATTACAAAAAGTTGATAATACTGATACAGATATTGCTGATACTACTTCTAATAAACATAATAAAAAAGTACGCCCCATCAAGGGACTTTCTCCAAAGGATTGCAAAGATTACCTTGAGTTTTGCAATAAATTTCTTAATGTTAATCCTGCTAAAACTTTAATTAAGTTTGGTGACCAGTTATATTCTCTCCCTGAATATGCACCATCACTTAATGGATTACGTGTTCTAAGACCGGGACTTCATCTTGGTACTTCGCTTAAAGGCAGATTTGAGCCATCACATTCTCTAGCTCTTGCACTTAAGCCCGATGAAGTAAAATACAGCTTTAATTTCACGCTGAACAATACTGACACTGATAATTCTTCTGCTTCTACCACCAAAACCATATATAACTATATTAACGGAGAAGCATTTGAAGTCCAGTTAGAACATAACGGCTGGTATCTTATTACCGTTGATGGATATAGCATTGGCTTTGGAAAATATTCAAATGGCACAATGAAGAATCATTATCCAAAAGGACTTAGGAAAAATTTGTTGAATTAATGATATAGTTGTTGTCCTTAGTTTTTTTCTTATTTTATTCATTTTATATTCCTCTACATATTCTAAATAATTTCTATATTATTAGAAACTCTTTCATCAAAGGCTATCACATTTCTCAATGTAATAGCCTTACAAAATTATAGTATAAATTAATCAACCGTTCCTACCAATATACTTTCATCACTTTCAGAGCCTTCTTCCCATATTATAAAGTGGGAAATTCCTATATTATCACTATCGTTTTTATCTACCATACATCCCCCATAACTTATTGTATATTCTCTTCCGGTATCAGTTTTTATTCCAAAAATATGTCCACCAAAATATCTATAAATCCATTCGTAATATCTTCGTTCTCCTCCTCCACAACTTCCGGTTATTTCTTTATATTCAACTATTTCACCATCTATAAATTCATATATCTCGTCAATGTTTCTATCTATCTTTCTACTATGATTCATCAATTGATTTTCTGAAAAAACTGACTTTATTCTGTCTTTATCTTTATTTTTCAATCCTTCATATATTTCTAAAGCCATATCCCATATTTGCTCATCAGTTGTTTTACTTTCGTTATTATCTGCTAATTCAGAAATTGTTGTTTTAATTTCACCTGTACACGCAAGTAGAAAAATACTTATAAAAATTAATGTTATTGTTATCGTTGATATATCTCGTCTTTTTCTTATTTTATTCATTTTCTATTCCTTTACATATTCTAAATAATTTCTATATTATTAGAAACTCTTTCATCAAAGGCTATCACATTTCTCAATGTAATAGCCTTACAACATTATGACATCACCTAATTATATGTTCCTACAAATATACTTTCATTGCTGTCAGAGTCTTTTTCTGATATCTCAAAGTAGAAAATTCCGATATTGTCACTATCTTTATCATCTATCAAACAGCCTCCATAATTTATCATATATTCTTTGCCAGTATCCGTTTGTATTAAATCTATATATCCATCATAAAATTTTTCAATCCATTCGTAATTTCTTACTTTTCCTCCTGCACCTCCTCCATATATACTTTTATAGTCAACTATTTCACCATCTATAAATTCAAATGCTTCGTCAATTCCTTTATCTATCTTCCTGTGATGTTTTAACATCTGATTTTCAGAGAAAACCGCCTCTATTCTGTCTTTATCTTTATTCTTTAATCCCTCATATATTTCTAATCCTATATTATTGATTTCTTCATTATCTAATTTTGTCTCTTTTTCACTTTCAATTTCAGATGTTTTTGACTTATTTTTATCTGTACAAGCAAGCAGAAAAATACTTACTAAAATTAATGTTATTGTTATCGTTACTTTTTTTCTCATTTTACATATTCCTCATTATACCATATTACATAAATACATTTGTTTACACTGTCAAAAACAAGATTTTCTTTCTCTATATCTTGATATTTTGTACTTTTAGCAAATGAATAATACAAACCTTTATGTTCAGATAAATCTATTTTTCCTATAGTAACCATTTTATTTGGATCGGGTTCTGTATACTTAACATTAAAACCTGTAATCCACCATTGATTAACTATTGGTTTCCAGCTAAATACATTTTCTATATTTCCTTTATCATAATAATTATATAAATATAATTCCATTGGAACCTCATAATCTATGGCATCATATTGTACTGTTTCTGAATATTCACCTTTGTATTCATATAATCCTATTTCTGCACCTGACTGAAGATTCCAATAATCACCTTTCCATATCCAAAGTGCATATTCCTTGTCATCAGACTTTGCTTTTAATCTCCCTTTATCCATATATGAGCCTATTCTAAAAATCTCATCATAAAAATCATTATATCCAAAATTTCTTTGCCATGTATCAGGCTGTGAATGGTATGCCATACGCTGATTATCATATACGAATCTTAAAACATATGCACCAAATTCTGCATTACCATCAGCTATATTTTTAATAAATAATGCCGCATTTCTTAACTCTTTTGAATGACTATTAACAGGATCTCTTAGTTTAAGCAGAATTTTCACTAACTCGTCTGCCAATTTCTTCTCTACCGCTGATAACGCATCTTTTGCATAGTCCGGAATATAATCTGATAATTCTCCATCACTCTTTTTGCTATAATAATCGTTAGGAATTATTTTATTATTTACATTCAATATATGACTTTCCCATATTTCCTTTGTACCATTTTGAACTAACGGTTGAGAATCAACAGGTGCAATTATTTCACCCTTACGGTTACGAATTGCTTCACCATCTAATAATCCATCATCATCAGAATCGACCTTTACCGGATTACTTGTATATCCATATATAGGTATTGTCTTATCAAATACCTCTATAGGAAAACCAAGTTTCTTTAAAAATGGTGTAATATCAAAACTTATCGTCTTTTTTAAATCATTTAATTCGTGCCAGTCTTCTAACTTATCACCATCTGTATCACAAGTTCCATTAACTACTGGTTTTTCTTTCAATTTTACTACCTGTGGTATAAGTCCATTTAATGCAATCCAATATCCGTCGCTCGTTTCTTCTTTTATTTTGCTTGCTATTGAAAGCAATTGAACTCTGAAATCTCCATAAATATTGGCATATATTCCACCTGTTTCTTCATAAAGATGCTGATATACTGCCTTGTTTCTCAAATCTGATACAACTGAAACATTGATATTATCATTTACGAGATATTCAATCATTTCACTCATAGATGATATACCATAATTATTATCAATTTTATATTCTGCATCTGTCACAACAATGAAGAATTTCTGTGAAGAACTTCTTAAATCTAATTGTCTTGCCATCTCTAAGGCATCAATTACTGTTTCCGGATAATCTCCTCCACCTGTAGCATTTAATCTGCTTATTTCTGCCTTGAATTCGTTTGCATCTTTAAACCAATTAGAATTATTGGAATTTTTCTTAATCTTGGTCGAATATTTTCCATCACTTGTAATATCTTTATATTCTACGAGTGCAAAATTAGGTTTTATTCCAGCCGATTCTATTGCACTTACAAAATTTATAATATTGCCTTTAACATTATTAATAGCATTTCCCATTGAACCTGTAGTATCAATTATAAATACAATATCAGTTTGTGGTTTTATCTCAATGTCAGTATTTTTTGTTGTGCTATAGTTTATGGCTGCACTATAATTAGCTATCTCATTATAGTTCTTCATTGTATTATAATCTTCAATTTCTTTATAATTTGTGACTCCACTATAATTAACCATCTCTGATTCATTGTTTATATCAGGGACTTCATTGTATTCAATTCCCATTGAATCTAACCATTCGATAACATTTAATATAAAATATATTCCATCTTTACTAATATCTGCTGTCAATGTTTTTGAATCATTATTATAGACTGTATCTAAAGGTTCTGTATTACTGCCATCATTATAACATATAACTAAACCATTAGTTGTTGTGTCTCCAATATTATAACTATTAACACTATATAAATCATCTAACTTAAATTCTAATTTACCACTCTTCATATTAGAATCTGATATCTCAACAGCTTTTCCAACATATTCTCTCTCTTCACCTTTCAGATATCCATTATATTCTGTTACAGATATATTTCTATTGACGTTGCCTTTTGCACATACACTTAATACAGTTGGTTCAGCAATATTATCTGTATACAGATTCTCGTCAAACTGTTTAGTATCTACAACCTGTTCTACATATTCTTCACTATCAATTATTCCATTTCCATCAGTATCCGGACGATTAGGATTAAAACCTAATATAATTTCATCTCCGTCATTTAATCCGTCGCCATCACTATCTTCTAATGTTGCATCAGTTAAACAAATCTTAATTTCATCATAATCATTTAATCCATCTTCATCTGAATCTGCCATTAAAGGATTAGTACTGTAACTTATTTCTTCTATGTTAGTTAGTCCATCATTGTCTGAATCTATATCAGCATCGGAGATTCCCTCCTTAACAGAATCGTATTTCAAAGGATCTGTTTTTGTTATAACTACCTCATCATAATCACTAATACCATCACCATCGGTATCGCTTTTCATTTTATCTAATCCCAAAAGAGCTTCTAAATAATCCGAAACATTATCATTATCTTTATCAGCTATATCATTAATCTCATATTCTTTCTTGCTTAAATATCCTGATTTATCCCAGCCATTTACATTTACACAATTATATCCTGATTTATAATGTTCATAATCTAATATTATTGAAGAGTTCCATAAATTCTTAGTATTTCCTCTCCAAAATCTTAATGTATCTACGCCTTCATCAGCTTTGGTTACAATATATGCATAGATATAACCATTTTCCTTATAATCTGTAATTATAGGATTGTAAAGCGATATATCTGTATTATTTATTTCTATATCTTTATCATTATTCTGCTCTTTGGAGGCATCTGTAAAATTCACATACATTAATGCATTATCATTTTCCCACACCTTAAATTCTGTTAAATCTAAATATACAATGTCTCCTGCATGGAAATAATTCTCTTCTGCTTCTGAATTCCATATGTCCCAATGTCCATATTCAGCTCCATCAGCATAATATGTATTATTATTATCTCTGCCTCCCGCACTCCATGAATTCCATTGTATCTTTTTATCACTGTCTAACCTGTTAAATGTGATATTAATCGCACTCTTTGGAACATTTACAGACCATACATAATCATCTGTCTTATTCATATAATAACTAATATGACCATTAGTATTATCTACTAATTGTATAACTGCATTATCATTACTAATCCATTTTTCTGCTGTGTTATCAATAAAATATAACACCTGTGTTTCCGTATTATCAGTATCCGCATTTACATTTCTAATAATACAATTTATATTACTCCCATTGAAAATAATTATAACCGTCAATAAAATGCTTACGAAACATTTGATTTTCCTAATATTATTCTTAACTATATCCATATTGTACCTCCTAATATACTGCATAACCTTGTAATTACAAAATTCTTTATCCTATCACTTTTATCTTACCGTTTATTACTATTTATCTTACTGTTAATTAACTATGTAATTAGCTTGCCACCTCCAAATGTATAATTTTTACTTTTTTGACTTCTTGAGTCATTTTCAATAAATACGTTCATTATAATTTAACTATATTTATTATAACTTTTATATCATCTTCAACTACATATTTCAATATTTATGGACCAACTTGCCCTGAACGGCAATTATAAAGCCCTGAACGACAATTTTTTATAATAAAAAGCTGTAATATTGAAAATTTAAACTTTCTAATATTACAGCTTTTTTCACTACACTATACTATTTATCTCTTAATCAACTTTAGGACAACCTGACAGACTCTTTTCTATCTCTTCATCTGTTGGTATATAGTCACTCATTAATCCATCATTATATTTCTGGTAAGCGACCATATCAAAATAACCTGTTCCGGTAAGTCCGAACACGATATTCTTAGCTTCTCCTGTCTCTTTGCATTTCAAAGCTTCATCTATCGCAACTTTTATTGCGTGACTGCTTTCAGGAGCAGGAAGTATACCCTCTACTTTTGCAAACTGCTCTGCTGCCTTAAATACTTCTGTCTGCTCAACGCTTCTTGCTTCAATTAATCCGTCATGATATAACTGTGAAACTGTTGAACTCATTCCATGATATCTTAATCCTCCTGCATGATTTGCTGATGGTATAAAGCCACTTCCTAATGTATACATTTTAGATAATGGACACACCTTTCCGGTATCACAATAATCATATACATATCTTCCTCTTGTAAGACTTGGACATGAAGCAGGTTCTACTGCAATTAATTTATAATCTGCCTCTCCTCTTAACATTTCACCTGCAAATGGTGAAATAAGTCCTCCAAGGTTAGAACCGCCACCTGCACATCCAATAATCATATCAGCTTTAATTCCATATTTATCTAATGCAGCCTTTGTCTCAAGTCCGATTATCGACTGGTGTAATAATACCTGTGACAATACAGAGCCTAATACATATCTGTAACCATCCTGTGATGTAGCTGCTTCTACTGCCTCTGAAATAGCACAGCCAAGGCTTCCTGTTGTTCCTGGGAATTCCTCATTTATTCTTCTTCCGACATCAGTAGTCATCGATGGTGATGGTGTTACTTTAGCACCATAAGTTCTCATAATCTCTCTTCTGAATGGTTTCTGTTCATAAGAGACTTTTACCATATATACCTGACAATCTAAATCAAAATATGCACAAGCCATAGAAAGTGCAGTTCCCCACTGTCCTGCTCCTGTCTCTGTAGTTACGCCCCTTAATCCCTGCTTCTTAGCATAATATGCCTGAGCTATTGCTGAATTAAGTTTGTGGCTTCCTGAGGTATTATTTCCCTCGAATTTATAATAAATATGTGCCGGTGTTCCTAACTTCTTCTCAAGACAATATGCTCTTACAAGTGGAGCTGGTCTGTACATTTTATAGAAATTTCTTATCTCTTCAGGGATATTAATATATGCTGTTGTATCATCAAGCTCCTGTTTAGCTAATTCCGTACAGAAAATTCCTGATAACTCATCAACTGTTACAGGTTTAAGTGTCGCAGGATTAAGTATGGGAGCTGGTTTATTCTTCATATCAGCACGCACATTATACCACTGCTTTGGCATCTCATTTTCCTCTAAATAAATCTTATAAGGTATCTCTTTACTCATTTTTAAATCCTCCATTTCCGTTGGTACTCCATACCTCTGAATATCTTCATAAGATATACGATACATAGTAGTTTAATGATAACATAATTGGTTGTTTTTTCATAGTTATTATTTAAGTAAATGCTAAATATTTATAAGTAACGAATTTTTCTTATTATCATAATCTAATTATATACTAAAAAAAGGAGAGTATTATGTACAACAATTTTAACACCTATCAGACGAATGACAGACGTGAATGTCCTTGTGGTATGGCATCCATGCAAAGACCACACGACAATTGTTCTGACCTGCCTGTCGCAATGGCTTATGTACCATGGCAATATTTCACACAGGTCTATGAATTGCCTATGGCTTTACAGGCAGGAACTATATTTCCTGAATTAAATAAACCATTCAGAGGTTCTAAAGGAGGTAAAAAGTGCGGATGCAGACAATGAATAGAAATCAATTATTACAATGGATTAATGAAGTCAGTTTTGCCGTAACTGACATCTCATTATATCTAGATACACACCCTGATGATAAAGAGGCATTAGCATTCTTTATGAAATACAATGCCGAACGTCAGAAAGCCCTCAGATTATATAACAACCAATTTGGTCCGTTATTGTTAGATAATATAACAAATACTAATTTCTGGAACTGGGCAACTGACCCATGGCCATGGGAAGGAGAGTGTTAACTTATGTGGAATTATGAAAAACGACTTGAATATCCTATTAATATTAAACAGACTGATCCTAAAGCAGCAATGTATATAATCAGCCAATATGGAGGACCTGATGGAGAACTTAGTGCTTCAATGAGATACCTGTCTCAAAGATATACCATTCCTTATAGAGAGGTAGCTGGCTTATTGACTGATATAGGTACTGAAGAACTGGCTCATTTTGAAATGATTGCCACTATCGTTCATCAGCTCACAAGAAACCTGACTCCCGAAGAGATAAATAATTCAGGCTTTGGTAATTACTATATAGATCACACTCTTGCACTGTGGCCACAGGCTGCCGGAGGAATTCCATTTAACGCCTGCGAATTCCAGTCTAAGGGCGATCCTATAACAGACCTTACTGAGGATCTCGCTGCTGAACAGAAAGCCAGATCTACCTACGACAACATTCTACGTGTAATTAAAGATCCTGATGTAGTAGAACCAATCAAATTTCTGCGTGCCAGAGAAATCGTTCACTTCCAGCGTTTCGGTGAGGCACTTAGAATAGTCCAGGAACATTTAGACTCCAATAACTTCTACTTCTGCAATCCAGCAATTGATAAAGAATGTGGTACTGAATAATTTAGTTAAATATACCTTTGAATGCATTTACTAAATATATTATCTAAATACTATATCTAATATTCTTACTAAGATATTAGATAATTTTCTTAATTAGCTTTTCAAAAAATAGTTTTATCAAAAAGGCAACTTCTTAAGCTCATAATTTACTTAAGAAATTGCCTTTACTCTTTTTATTTATAACTCATTTTTATTTATAACTCAAACTATACACTGAATTTTGCAGCTTATATTCGTCTGTTAAAATAAATTTGACAGCTACAAATTTACTTAATGCAGATAATAATTATTTTACCTGATTAGCCTCATTTATATTTCCATTCATATAATCAGTTGCATTCTGAAGTGTTGTATTACTTATTGATTCTAATGCTTCTTCTGTCAGAAAGCCCTGATGTGATGTAACAATGACATTAGGAAATGATAACAGGCGTGCTACAACTGAATTATCTAAGATATCATCTGCCCTGTCCTCAAATACATTGTTAGTCTCTTCTTCATATACATCTAATGCCACACCGAAGAATTTCTTAGCTCTTATTCCCTGAATTAAATCATTTGTATCAACTAATGCGCCTCTTGATGTATTTACTAAAATCACATTATCTTTCATCTTAGCAATTGTGTCTTTGTTAATCATATGATAATTGTCCTCTGTTAATGGGCAATGCAATGATATCAGGTCACTTTCTGCTAGAACTTCATCAAATGACTTATATTCCACAAAATCAAGATTAGGATTAACATAGGCATCATAAGCAATTACTTTCATACCAAGACCTTGGCATATTCTGCACATTGCTGCTCCGATTTTACCTGTTCCGATAATTCCTGCTGTTTTACCGAAGAAATTAATGCCCGTAAGACCTGTAAGTGCGAAATTATTCTCTCTTACCTTAATATAGCTTTTATGAAGATGTCTGTTTACCGCAAGTGCTATTGTAATGGCAAATTCTGCTACTGCCTCAGGTGAATAACCAGGAACTCTGAGTACCGTAATTCCGTATTTATCAGCGGCTTCTATATCTACATTGTTAAAACCTGCACATCTAAGAAGTAATAATTTGATTCCAAATTCATTTAACTTCTCTAATACTTTTGCTCCGCAATCAGAACTTACAAATGCACATACGGCATCATATCCCTTAGCAAGTGCTACTGTTGACTTTGATAAATCAGTATCTAAGTATTCCACCTCTATATTACTAAATTTAACTAATTCCTTATCAAATGAATCTACATCATATTTCTTCGCATCATAAAATAATATTCTCATCTCTTACCTCCATTTCCCACATTTTGAATATATGCGTATAAACTGCTTATATCTATGTAGTATGTAAATATTTATAATTAATATACAAAATGTATATTTTTAAAATCAGTAATAATTACTGTTTTTATTATAATAGCATTCAACAATATTTTCGTCAATAGTTTTTTCATAATTTTTGCATCTGACAGCATTAACTTGCACACGATACATCATAAATCAATTATATCACAGATGGAGCCCCCATTTTAAGCATCTGGCATTGAATAACCCCCAATAATAAAAAGAGAGTGACTAATCTATACATTAACTAAATAACGTATAGCTTTAATTCACTCTGTTTATAATATTGGCAATAATTACTATTTTATTCTAGAAACCTACTGCCGTATTTAATATTTCATTTAACGCATTTCCACTACTCGTATGGCATCTTACAACTTCAGCATTACATTTTTCAGCTTCTGTTATTGCACAATGAACCATTTTGTGAGATACAGTGTTTGTAAAAAGTATAATCAAATCAGGACTTCCTATCTTTGTACTAAGATTACCAGACATCTGTGTAAATACTTTAGCTTTACAATTATGCTCTTTACATATCTTTTTATATTGGCAGACCATACGGTCATGCCCACCTATTATAACTACACTCACTATAGACCTCCATTTTAAACTAATGCAGCCAATTGTTTACCTAGTTCTTCACATTCTGCAATTGCATCAGCATCAGGAGCTTCATTACAGATAAGTCCCTCACCATTTAATACTGTTGCTCCTGCAGCAGTCATTCTATCTTCCCAGTCTCTCATCCACTGACCATCACCCCAGCCATATGAACCAAAAAGTGCAATTGTTTTACCATTTACGAAGCTCTCGATATCCTGGACGAATGGCTCCATTTCAGATTCTTCTAAAACTTCAGCTCCCATTGCAGGACAACCCATTGCAAATGCCTTTGCATTCTTAACATCATCTACTGATGCGCTGCTTACGAATACCACATTAGCTTCTTTACCTGCATCTGTTATACCTTTTCCAATTGCCTCTGCCATTGCCTGCGTATTTCCTGACTGTGACCAGAATATTACGTCTACTTTGCTCATTTTTATGTCCTCCGTTTTATTTAAAATAATTTTTTATGTTGCATAAATGTCAATTATATCTGACATACTAAGCCCATTTGAAAGTAAATGAATCAATGTTTCTTCGGCGACTTTAAATTTATCAAATAATTTAACTTTGTCTTTCTGGTTCTCATAGACTTTCCAATATCCGGAATATAAAAAGTTCTTACCATTATTCTCTACAAAACCAACTACGTCTTCTACAGGATAACCAAGTAACAATCCCATTTCATGCGGAAAACTCTTATCGCCCTGTATATATGCTTCATATCTGAGACTAAATGTTCTAAGAATTTTATCAATCTGTAACGACTTATAGCCTGCTTTCATAAGTACATTTCTAACATTCTCATCTGACAGAAATTCTTCTAATTCATTTCGTCTGAATAGTAAAAATGTGGTTTTAGTTCTGGTCTGTATAAGTCTGTAATATGAAATCCCAGTACGATTTAGTATTCTTTTCACAACTTCCTCATTACCTTTTGAAATAATCAAAAGATTCGAAACCTTTAGTCCTGTTATGAGTGGTGCACATTGTAACGCAAGCTGGGTTTCAATATTTTCTAAATCCATTCCCTTGACTATCTCGTATATTTCCTGACTCATAATACCTCCATATTTTCATTTAGTTAGTTTTGTCTAACTGATGTTTATTCTAGCTAATTATTATTTATTCGTCAAGTAGTCTAAATGATAAGAACTCTCAAAACCATATTCGGTTATGAGAGTTCTTATCATTTAGCTTTTTGTTTAATTATTTACTTAACTAATTTTAAGTATACTTCAAATTATCCAACTATATTCAATATAAATATTTCTAATTAATTCAAAAGATTCTGCATACTCTTAATACTTATAAATAATGTTGACGTATTATGAAACAATGCTGATGTTGTAGGCTGTATAATACCACTAACACCTAATAATATAAGTCCGGTATTAAAACCTGCAATATTTCTGTAATTCTTACTTATTCTTTTCATTAAACTGTCACTTAACAGTTTAAGTGTAACAATATTATATAAATCATCAGAACCAATTGTTATATCTGCTATTTCTCTTGCTATCTCTGCTCCATCACTTATAGCGATACCTACGTCAGCAGCCGATAATGCCGGAGAATCATTTATACCATCTCCAATCATTATTACCTTTCTTGATTTAGCCTTTTCTTTTTCTACAAATTTTGCCTTATCTTCTGGAAGCACTTCTGAATAATATTCATCAACGCCAACCTTCTTAGCAATTACTTTGGCTGTTCTGTCACTGTCACCCGTCATCATTACGATTTTATTGATTCCTGCTCTTCTTAGCGAGTTAATAACTGCTTCTGCCTCTTCCCTTAATGGATCCTCGATACATATTACGGCAGCTAAACTGTCACCTATTGCAAGATATAGATGGGAATATTCATTTGGTAAATTTTTAAATAATTCTTCTTTACCTTCTGGAACAACACATTTTTCATCTTCGAATACAAAATGATAACTTCCAATAATAACCTTCTTATCATTTATCTTTGTTGAGATTCCATGTGCTACGACATATTCAACCTTAGAATGCATCTCTTCATGGTCAAGCTTCTTAGCTCTTGCTGCTTCTACAACCGCATTTGCTATTGAATGAGGGAAATGCTCTTCTAAGCATGCAGCTATTCTTAATAATTCATCTGTCTCATAGCCATTGAATGAAATAACCCTTGCTACAGTAGGTTTAGCCTTAGTAAGTGTTCCCGTCTTGTCGAATACTATAGTATCTGCATTAGCAACTGCTTCTAGGAATTTACCACCCTTGACAGTTATATTATGCATACTTGCTTCCCTGATTGCAGAAAGTACTGAAATAGGCATAGCTAACTTAAGTGCACATGAGAAATCAACCATCAATACGGACAATGCTTTTGTTACATTTCTGCTTAAGAGATATGTAATTCCCGTTCCTGCTAAAGTATACGGAACAAGCTTATCTGCTATATGTTCTGCCTTACTTTCAAGTGCAGATTTAAGTTTCTCCGATTCTTCAATCATCGTAACTATCTTCTCAAACTTACTTGAGCCACCTGTTTCTTTAACTTTAATGGTAATTTCTCCCTCTTCCACAACTGTTCCTGCATATACGTAACTGTTTTCACACTTTCGTACAGGTGCAGATTCGCCTGTAAGTGATGCCTGGTTAACCATAGCTTCACCGTCAGTTACCTGACCATCAAAAGGGATTATCTTACCCATTCTCACAACCACTTTGTCGCCGACTTTAATCTCAGAAGACGGAACTAACACTTCATTATCATTTTTAACCAACCATACTTTGCCAACATTTAAAGACATTGTTCTTGCTAAATCATCTACTGATTTCTTATGGGTCCATTCCTCTAAAATTTCACCGATTCCAAGTAAGAACATTACTGAACCTGCTGTTTCAAAATCACTTCTGATAACAGATACACCGATTGCAGTTGCATCTAATACTGGTACTTCAATCTTCCTATGCCATAAGCAATTAAGTCCTTTGCAAATATATTTAACAGACTTAACAGTTGTAACACACGCTCTTACGGGATATGGCAGAAACAATCTGCCTGCATATCTTAAAATTACTTTATTAACTAATTTTTCCTGATATTTAGCATTCAATTCTCTTCCTGAATTCTCAACTAATCCTGTAGGGACTTCCACTTCATCATATCTGAAGTGCTTAAGAAGTGTAACTATCTCTTCTCTGTCTCCTATATAATTAATTGTTGCATCAGAAGTTCTATCGTACACTTTTGCAAATGTGACATATTTATTATTATTCAGGTAAAAAGCTAATATATCTGCCTGTGCATAAGTCATCTTATTTTGAATTATATGTACCCTTATACGACCTTTTATTTCATGCTTAATAATAAATTTCAATGTTTAAACCTCTTAAGAAACACTATTCTGCTTCAGTCTGTGCAGTTTCTTCGTTTTCTTTTTCTGTTACATCTTCTGTTACATTTTCGGTTGTTTCATCTTCTACAACAGCTTCACTGGCAGCTCTTTCTTCGTTAATAATCTTTGCTTCTGCCAAAATATCCTCTGCATTCTCCTGGATATTAGTTGTAACTTTCATTACAGTTTCTTTAGCTCTTAAAACTGCTGCTGTACAATTAGTATAGAGTTTCTTAGCATCTTTACTTGAAAGAATCTTAATTCCTGCTGTACCAAATAATACGCCTGATGCAAATATTCCTGTCTTCTTTAAATCGATTTTTGATAATTTCTTTAACATAATAGTCCTCCATTCTGCAGATACAACATATTAGAATATTTCCAACTAATTCATATAATCAATCTTATATTATTCTATATTTTACTATTCTGCTAACAATATAATGTTTACAATGTAATTAAAGACCATCATCTGGTCTTTAATCGTTACATATTTTATAATATATTTTATCTTTTTTTTCAAGTTCTGTATGGCTCTATTTAATCAAATTTCACGCATTTTCCGCCCTGTTGATAAACTTTATCAACAGGGCAGTTGTTATAATACATTATACTTCTTTATTCTACATTTTTAAGTGCTTCGTCCATTGGAACATTCTTAATCTTTCTATATTGCAACATTGCTACAACAACATATGATATAATTCCAATTACAAACATCTGAGGATATATCTTAGGTTCAATATAAAACTTTAGCCAGCCTGTCAATGATGACATCATACTTCTATATAATATTCTTAATATATATGTTGATAATACCATACCGATAATCATTGAGATAACTATCACTATTGATGTTGACATAATATACAGACCTGCTATTTCCCTGTTTTCATAGCCTAATATCTTAACCATCGAGATAGATGTCGCATTCTTCTCAATTATGAGCTTAGTCAGAAGATAAATCAGAAGGACAAATAATATGATTGCAAATATATTGATTATGTTAAACATCTCTCCCATTGAAACTTTTAACTGTCTTGATACCTTAGTTAAATCATCTTCAGTAATCTTTGTAAGCACATAATTATCATCTATATCTGTTAACTCTTCATTCGAGAAATATCCGTTAAAGTATCCGTCCTGAACCTCAAATAATTCCCTATAATAATCCTCATTCATAAATACAGCTATAGATGATGGATATGTATAGATTCCTTTTATCCTAAATTCGTATTTTTCACCACTGTATTTATTATGTAATTTGAATTTATCACCCTTTTTAAGTAGATATTTATCAGCAAATGAATCAGAAATATATACTTCATCGCCACTTAACTTAAGGTCAATATATTTACTGTTTTCATTAATTCCATAGATACCAACTCCTTCATCGTTAAACTTCTTTGATGAAATATCAAGTGATGTATAACAATATTTTTCAGCCTCTCCATTTCCAGTTTCAACAGGTGCTTTCAGAACATATTGATATTTAGAAATCATATTATCAAGTGTTTCTTTCTGGAAATGTGTTAAAAGAGGACTCATTCCCATGCCAAATATCAATAATACATATGCAAATAATATTCCGACAAATAGCGTAGCATAACTTGGTATGTTCTGGAGTATTATTCTAAGTCTGAATCTCTGAAGAAACTTAAAATGTGGTAATCGTACTGCTTTCTTTTTCTTTGACTTAGATAAATCATGTCTTAAAAACTTAAGTGGTGATAGCTTAAGTTTTATAGAAATAAGCACCATATTTATTACAATCATTATAATTAAGGGTATTATTGTTGTCAGAATAAATGCTTCTGCATTCCATATTGTTTTATAAGTTGGCAGGCTGTAACTTCCATAATACATTGCTGCCATTATATTTTTAAATACTGTATAACCAAGTATATTACCGACTAGGGCAGCTATTAATGTTGTTATAACAGGTAATGATATGTAATGTCTTAACAATTCACCTCTTGTATATCCTGAAGCTCTTAGAGTGCCTATTACCGTAGATTCTTTAGTAATTGTATTATTAGTAGTTACTGCAAATACAAACGCTAAAATTGTTATAAGAATATATAGAAGCATAATCATCATTGCCTGATCGCTTCCCATATCTTCTCCGGTAAACTGTATTGCCTGGTTACCATATCTAGGTATGTATTTGACAATTTCAGCACTACTGTTTAATTCCTTCATAAATCCGTCTGATAACTTCTTTTCCTCTGTATCATTTGCCGGCTTATCATTATATATCCATGAGTAATCATAATGTACTTTTGCGTTGTCAAATACTTCATATCCATCTTCAGTAACAATTGCAACACCGAATTTAACCGCATCAAACATTACATCTCCATTATCAGAGAATAATGCACTGTAGTCTGATAAGGCTACAAGACCTGTAACCTCAAGCTTTCTTCCTGCTACTTCTATCTTATCACCTACAGATACCTTATTATTTTCAGCATACATTCTATCTATTGCAATTTCATCAACCTTTTTTGGCATCTTACCTTTCATAAGGCATACTTTATTAACTTCTTCTCTATTCTTAAAAATTCTGAGTGTGCTGTCAATTTCTCCATTCAGATTGTTATCTGTATCACACTCAATATAGTTATTATCATAAATTGTTACTCCATAGTTTTCTAATGAAGATATCAATTTATCATCAGCTTTTTCCATAAGCTCAAAGTTACCATCTTCAATATTATACTTATCAAAACTTTCATCATAAGCTTTTATCATGCTTGAATCTGCCACTAAGAATCCAGATATAAGACCGATTGTAATAGTCATAAATAAGAAAATAACTAAATATTTTCCGATTTCACTCACAAATTCTTTTGGCAGTCTTTTGCGTAATGGATTTTTCATCATATCTTTCCTTTCAAAAATTAAGTCTTTTCCTTAATTTATTTTCATATTTCACTTATCACTATAGATTAATTACCAGTCAAGCTCGCTTGCTGATATCTTTTCTTCATTTATATAAGACTTACGAATCTGTCCATCTCTGAGTTTTACTACTCTGTCTGCCATATTTTTAATTGCATCATTATGTGTTACCATTATTACAGTTGTACCATACTTATGACTTACTTCCTCAATAAGTTTAAGTATCTCCTTCGAAGTGTTATAGTCTAATGCTCCGGTTGGTTCATCACATAACAAAATATCAGGATTTTTGACAATTGCACGGCCTATTGAAGTTCTCTGCTGCTGTCCACCGGACAACTGGTTAGGAAGTTTGTGTCTGTGTTCATACAGTCCTAATGTCTTAAGCAAATCATCAATATCTAAGGGATTATCACTAAGATATGCACCTACCTCTATATTCTCCTTAACATTAAGGTTAGGAATGAGATTGTACATCTGGAAAATATATCCTAAATGTTTACGTCTGTATTTAGTAAGAGTTTTCTCATCCATATCCTTTATCTTCTCACCGTCTATTGAGATATATCCACTGTCAGCACCATCTATTCCACCGATTATATTAAGTAATGTAGATTTACCTGAACCAGATGGTCCTAACAGTACACAAAACTCACCTTTATTTACTTCAAAGTTAATTCCCTTTAAAACCTCTGTTTTATTAGAATCAGTTCCAAAACTTTTTTTCAAATCTTTTATCTCTAAAAACATTTCTTTACCTCACTTTCATATGAATATCTGTTCATATGTGTATACTATCATCTTATTTTTCCATTGTCAATCAAAAAAGAGATGTTGATATTTTTTATCAACATCTCTTTTGTTTTAATCACATACACAAGGCTGAACCTCAACACTTTGTATATTCTGATTATTAATAATGTATCCGCATGCTTTAAGACCTTCTAAGATAACCTTGTTCCATTTATTTGCCGACAAATGATGTGTTGTATCATCATCTAATTTAATAACACACGCATCTTTTACTTCGCACGTCGAACCACACGCAATTTTATACATATTTTTTCTGCTTATGGCGCCAATTTCTTCAAGGGTATTAACCATTCGGTATACAGTTGCAGTTCCTATAGATGGTTCTATCTTTGATGCCTGATAATATATTTCTTTACAGCATGAGCAATCTTCATTTAATATAATATCCAATAAAATCAATCTCTGTTTAGTAATTCTACAACCGCGTTCTTTTAAACGATCTATCACAATTTCTCTTTGCATTTCCGTTCTGAGATAATTCTGTGAATCATTTTTATTTACTACCTGATTACATTTTTCCATTCCGGTTAATCTCCTTTCTCTATAGTTTCGTCACAGACATTTTCTTAATGGCAATGACCTCCACAATGCTTGCAATCGCCTCCGCATTGTATTGACTTACCATTTTTCTTGTCTCTAACCATACTATAAATTATTAATCCAACTATTACCGCTACAAGAACTGCTACAAAAATTGTTCCCATAATTTCCTCCAATCCGAAGTTTACTAACTTCGCAAAAGCACACATTTACATTTTACAATCTGTTTAATCTTACTTTTTATTTAACTTAGCACTATCAAATCTAAGTGTCTTACTCTCTTTATATGGTCTGAAGAGAAGATATAAGAATCCTATGATTAATAAGATAGCTACTACCGTTGCTATACCAAAGCTTATTTCTCCGATAATTAATGCACCTATCTGGTAAATGCAAAGTGAAACAACATATGCAAGTAATGTCTGATATCCAATTGCGAACCAGAACCATTTTGTATTGTTCATCTCTCTCTTAATAGCACCCATAGCTGCAAAACAAGGCGCGCAAAGGAGATTGAATACAAGGAACGAATACGCTGCAATCTTTGTCATATTCTCAAAGTCAAGTACGCCGAATACACCTACAACTTCTTCTTTTGCAACTAATCCCATAATTGTAGCAATTGTTGCTTTAATGTTGTTGAAACCAAGAGGTGCAAAGATAAAGCTTACTGCGTTACCAATCTTACCAAGGATACTGCTTTCAAGAGCTATATCAGGGTTAAATCCAAACTTGCCACCTTCGAAACCGAATGATGAACCAGCCCAGATAATGATTGATGAAAGAAGAATTATTGTTCCGGCTTTCTTAATGAACGACCATCCTCTTTCCCACATACTTCTTAATACATTTCCAACTGTTGGCATGTGATATGCTGGTAACTCCATAACGAATGGTGCAGGATCTCCTGCGAACATCTTTGTTTTCTTAAGTATGATACCAGAACAGATAATTGCTGCAATACCTACGAAGTAAGCACTAGGTGCTACCCACCATGCTCCCTGGAATAATGCTGTTGCAATAAGAGCGATAATTGGTAATTTAGCTCCACAAGGGATAAATGTTGTTGTCATAATTGTCATCTTACGGTCTCTGTCGTTCTCGATTGTTCTCGATGCCATAACACCAGGAACACCACAACCACTACCGATAAGCATTGGAATAAATGATTTACCTGATAAACCGAATTTACGGAAAATTCTATCCATAATAAATGCAACTCTGGCCATATAACCACAAGCTTCAAGGAATGCGAGTAAAATGAATAAGACAAGCATCTGTGGTACGAAACCAAGTACAGCACCAACACCGGCTACAATACCGTCAAGGATAAGTCCTTTTAACCATCCAGCACAATGTACTGCATCAAGACCTTTTTCTACGAGTACAGGAATACCAGGTACCCAGATACCATAATCTGCTGTATCAGGAGCATCCTCCATGGCTTCGTCAACAGTTTCTGAAATATCATATCCTGCTTCTGTTAATGATTCACCATATGTACCATATTCTTCTTCAAATGTAGCATAATCGTCATCTTTAATTGCGCCAAGAATATTATCGGCACCGATAACACCTGCTTCATCTGCTGCTTTAACCGTTTCAACTACATCATCTGTCCAGATGTTTTCTACTGCATAGTCATTTGCTGCTTTTTCATAAGCACTTGAACCATTTCCAAATAAGTGCCAGCCATCACCAAATAAACCATCATTTGTCCAGTCTGTTACGAATGTACCTACTGTACTTACTGCAATATAGTATACGAGGAACATTATTGCTGCAAATATAGGTAATGCAAGCCATCTGTTTGTAACGATTCTATCAATCTTATCAGATGTTGTTAATGTCTTCTTCTTAGCTTTCTTTAAGCAATCTCCGATTATAGAAGAAATATATACATACCTTTCGTTTGTAATAATGCTTTCTGTATCATCATCAAATTTATCTTCTAACTCTTTAATTTCATCATCAACTTCAGGAACAATATCTAATAAAGTCTGAATTTTATCATCTTTCTCAAGTAATTTGATTGCAAAGAAACGTTTCTGTTCTTCTGTAACTACATTTGCAAGCTTTTCTTCTACTTTAGTAATTACAGCTTCAACATCTTTGTCAAAGCTATGTACAGGAGCAACTCTCTTCTTGTCACTTGCTAAAGCAACTGCTTTCTCTGCTGCTTTCTGAATTCCTGTTCCTTTAAGAGCAGATATTTCAACCACTTCGCATCCAAGTTTCTGACTTAATTTATCAGTATTAATTGTGTCACCTGTTTTCTCAAGAACGTCCATCATATTTACTGCCATAATTACCGGAATACCAAGTTCCATAATCTGTGTTGATAAATATAAGTTTCTTTCAATATTAGTACCATCTACAATATTAATAATTGCATCTGGTTTCTCATTAATAAGATAGTTTCTTGCTACAACTTCCTCTAATGTATAAGGTGATAAAGAATAAATACCAGGCAAATCAGTTATTACTACATCTTTATGATTTTTTAACTTACCTTCTTTTTTCTCAACTGTTACACCAGGCCAGTTACCAACGAATTGGTTTGAACCTGTCAACGCATTAAATAATGTGGTTTTTCCGCAGTTTGGATTACCTGCTAATGCAATTTTAATTGACATAAATCTCCTCATTTCTGCGACACTTCTTTAATTCAGATTAATTAGTTTATATATGTGTCGCTATTATAAACTTCTGAATATATAACTGTTGTAACTTTCCATTGTACGTTTTGTCTTATTTTTGTTAGTGTTAACTAACATAGGGGCAAAAAAAATTTGTCTGAAATAAAATCTGTAAAACAGATTTTATTCTACTTCTATCATTTCTGCATCGGCTTTTCTTAATGATAATTCGTAGCCTCTTACAGTTACTTCTACAGGATCTCCAAGAGGTGCAACTTTTCTTACAAATATCTCAACACCTTTTGTAATTCCCATATCCATAATTCTTCTTTTAACTGGACCATCACCTGTAAGTTTCTTAACTTTAACAGTTGTTCCGCACTCCACTTCTCTAAGTGTCATAATGCATTTCCTCCATTCTTGCCTTTTTGTAAAGTATATAAATACTTTTTTTATACAAATAACATATAAATGTTATCTTGTCATAATTGTTAGGAACTAATAATACTGCACTATCAGTTACATTTATATGTAACTATGCTAATAATTAATACTTATAGAACTCTTTTTATTATCAGTTATATTTTATACCATTATTTTATTAGCCATATCTTTACCTATAGCCACTCTGGAATCCTTAACATTAACAATCATATTACCATCAATTTCTGATATAACTGTTACCGTTCCACCTGCTACAAAGCCGAGGTTCTCCAGAAATCTACGTGTTTCTTCTTTACCGCCAACCTTTTTAATTACATTAGGTTCACCTGCATTAACCATTGTTAAAGGCATCATATCATCCTCTTTCTGTATTGATAATATTTTTCAAAACTCTTTTCTTCGAAAGTTAGTATAGTCTAACATTCATTAGGTGTCAATAACTTTTTTAATTTTTTCTGCATATTTTTCTATATATTTTGAATTCAATATATTGTATATCTATTTTCTTTACAAATATATTTAATATTTTAGTTCTATATTATTAGGAAAATATATACTATCTAATTTTAGAAATTTGTGGTATAGTATTATATAATGATATGATATCTTAAGGAATGTGAATTTAAAAATTATTTAAAATAATAAATAAAAGGAGCTTTAATAATGAGAGCGTTTATAAACGAATCTTCTGAAAATTATTTAGAAACAATTTTGGTATTAAGTAAGAAATTACCTGTTGTTCGTTCTGTCGATATTGCTAATGAATTAGGCTTTAAGAAATCAAGTGTAAGTATTGCAATGAAACATCTTCGCGAAAAAGACCATATTACAGTTACAGATGCAGGATACATATACTTAACTGATACTGGTCGTGAAATAGCAGAAATGATTTATGAAAGACATGAGTTATTATCAAAATGGCTTGTCAAATTAGGCGTTAATCCTGAAGTTGCAGATGAAGATGCCTGCAAGATGGAACACGTACTTAGTAAAGAAACATTTGAAGCACTAAAAAAACATGTAAATGGTGCTGAATAAATAATATTCTGATTCAATTCACAGACATTTAAACCAATGATTCCGTCTATGACACACACTTGATTTATGACATATCGTGTGTGTGAGTTATATGCCGCCAGATGCAAAAGGTATGTGCAGCAAATCACCGTTCAAGCAAAGTACGTTTGATTTACTGCACATAATAGCCTTTGCAGAGGGCGGCATTTACTCACCCCCGATTAAGGAATCAGAAAATAAGAGACTCTTCACACAGCTCCTGTTTTCAACTGTTAAAATATGCATCTATTCCATTTGCAATTCCAATCACAATTTTATTCTGATAATCCTCCGTAGCCATTAATCCATCTTCAGTCGGATTAGACATATATCCCATTTCTATAATCGTGGTAGGTACGGATGCCCAGTTAATTCCACTCATAGTATCAGTTTCCCATACCTTTTGTTTTCTTGCACCTGTACTTTCAATATATTTATCTAAAACGCATTGTGATAATTTTCTGCTTAATCCATATATATTACCATTATATGGATTATATGGTGTCTGACATATTGTCATCGCACCATTTGTACTACTGTTCTCAGAACCATTAGCATGTATCCTGATAAATGCTTCTGCACCTGCATTATTTGCAATCTGTGCTCTTTCGCTATTACTGATATTAACATCATTGGTACTTCTTATCATTATGATATTATATCCTCTGGTTTCTAATTCTTCCTGTAATTTAAGGGCAATACTTAAGTTAAGTTCATATTCAGCAAGTCCGCTAACGCAACCTGCTGTTCCACTGCTTACTTTAGCTTTTACTTCTGATGCACCCGGTCCTACCGGTTCTTTTTCATTATTGCCATGTGCCTGATGTCCTGCATCAATTGCTACTAGATGTCCACCAGTTCTTGGTATGTATGAACTTGTCTCTTGTGCGGTTGTGACAGGTTCTGGTGTAGTTTCAGCCACCGTAGTAGTTGTGGATTCTTCTGTTATGATCTCTTCTGTTGTAGTTTGTTCAGCGGTCTCTTCTAATTTATTTGTTTCTACATTCTTATCTGTCGCTTCTGTTGTTTGCGTAGTATTTACTGACTTTGTTGTGTTTCCATCTTTTTTATTATTTTTACTCTTCTTACTACCTCCGCAGGCAACTAATACTACTGTCATTGTTATTAACGCAATTAGATATATTAATTTCTTCATTTTCATACCTTTCCTTATTCTCAGAGTTATAAGATACAATACATTGATAACTTATTTTCATTATATAATTTCACAAACAAATACAGGCCATATAATATGACCTGTATTCAAAATTCTTAAATATATTCTTCTTCTCTGAATGTAGCAAATGCAATATTTGTAGCATGATCTGATACTCTTTCGAAGTTTGAAATCAAATCAGAGAATATTGCTGCCTTAGGACTACATTCGTTCTTAGACATACGACGTACATGATTTCTCTGTAACTGTTTTTCTAAATCATCTACTTCATCTTCTAAATCCATAATTTCTTTAAGATGTTCTTCATTTCTCTCAGTAAATGCTTCTAATGCAAGTTTCACTTCCTTATTCATAACATCAAACATATGTTGTAATTCCTCCGCACCCACTTTACTGAATTCTATTGATTCATTAAGCTTTGTCTGTGCAAATTCCGCAATATTTTCTGCATGGTCACCTATACGTTCAATATCACTTACAACATGGTAATAGCCAGCTATGTTCTTTGTCTCACTTACTGGCAGCATCTGATTTATCTTAACTAAGAAATCGGTAATCTTCCTGCTAAGGAAATCAACTTCATGTTCTCGTTCAAACACTTCATTAATTATATCCTTATTGCCTTTCATTAACGCTTCCATACTTCTTTCAAGGTTATAATTAGCAATCTCACCCATTCTCTTAATCTCATTTGTTACTTCTATCATAGCAATAGCCGGAGATACCGCTGAATCAAGACTAATATATTTTAATTCATATTTTTCTTTTTGTTTATCTTCGCCAGGTACAAGCCACTGTGTAAGTTTTACTATCCAGCCTGCAAATGGGAATAAGATAATAACCTGGAATACCTTAAATATAGTATGTGTATTAGCTACGGCACGTTTAGGATCAGCTGAAATAGCATTAATCCAATGCTCAACATATCCTCCAAATGGTAATAAAATAAGTAACATTATTATTGAACCGATAATATTAAACATAAGATGAATAAGGGCAGCTCTCTTAGCATCTTTCTTACCTGTAAGACCTACTAATACAGCAGATGTACAGGCACCTATGTTACAACCTAAAATAACATAGAAACACATTGGTAATTCTACAAGTCCACTTCCGGCCATCGTTACAAGAATACCTACCGACGCAGATGAACTCTGTAATATCGTAGTAATAACAAGTCCTACCAAGATTGCAACTAAAGGATTCTTAAGTGAACTAATCATCTTCATTACTGTAACAGAATCTTTTATATCTGCCATAGAATTTTTCATAAGGCTCATTCCTAAAAATAATGCGCCAAAACCAAAAAGCACCTCGCCGACTTTGTTGACCGTTTCATTCTTAAAGAACATAATCATAACAACACCGGTAATTACAAATATTGGTGCAATACTATCAAGATCAAATGCTACAATCTGTGCTGTTACTGTTGTACCAATGTTAGCACCCATAATTACACCTACAGCCTGCATAAGATTCATAAGTCCTGAGTTAACAAAACTTACAACCATAACAGTAGCTGCACTTGAAGACTGAATAATAGCAGTAAAAATTGTACCGACGATAACACCTATAAGTCTGTTCTTGGTACACCACTCTAAGATTGTTTTCATCTTAGAACCTGCTACTTTTTCTATTCCTTCACCCATAAGCTTCATTCCATAAAGGAATAGTCCTAATCCCCCAAGCATACTTATTATCATTGTACTGCTCATAATTTTCCTTTCAATATACATATAGTTATGTATTTTCTAATATTCAATTATAGTATAGACATTTTTTATCAAAAAAAAGCATCCTTATATACAATAACCTATATTCCGGAAATAAACAAGTAAAATTTTACCTAATTTTAAATTCGATTTCACATAAATTCATACATAAATTACAAAGACCTTTTAAAGTTATATATTATATCTTAAAATATATAAACTATAAAAGGTCTTATAAATCCAAAAATATTTAAAACTTATTTATGCATTCTGAATTCAAAATCTTCGTCAGCAAATCTAAGCTGAGCTCCGTGTGGAATAAAGACTTCCTCATCAGTTCCTATTAATACTCTGTTTAAATATGTATGATTCTTCGAATTATTGTCTACAACAAAGTATTCTTTACCATGTCTTATAATATAAGCATGTTTATCATCAATAGCTAAGTTATCTGATATACAATAATCAACATTTTTCTCATCTTTACCAATATAGAATGAATCTTTATCAATCTTTATCTCCTGATTATTAGATAATCTTATTAGATATGGTTCTATCTCTGGTTTTGAAACAGTTGGAGGAACTTCTTCTGTTTCAGCATCTTTCCCAGATACTTCATCTATCTCTATTGTCTCTTCAGTTACTTTTTCATCTATAACTTCATCTGATGTCTCTGCAACATTCTCTTCTAATTCAGGTTGAATCTCTGTATCGTCATCATTAGCAGCTTCCTGCTCGGTATCTTCTGCTGGCTCTTTTTCTACATCTGCATCATTTTTATCTTCTTCTGTTTCAGCTTCTACAGTTGTATCTTCTTCGTCTTCTTCCTCAACCACTTCTTTATGTTCAAGTCCGAGCATATCTTCTAATTCATATATGAACTTGTCCAACGTATATGATTTAGGATTAAGAAATGTGATAAGTTTACCTACATAATTACCATTTTCATCTAAATCAAACTGTGAACTAAATAATACATTCTTAAAAAAGTTGCATATATTACCATCATTAATAACTGTAAGTAATGGGAGACATAATAACCTGACATCTCCATTTTCAGGATTAACGTATATCTCTTTTCTCTCTAGTGAAAATGATGTCCAGTTAATCATATATTCTGATGATTCCCTAATCGTATTAGCAATACCATAGAATACTTTTAATAATCTGTCTTTTTTAACATATTCACCGAGATATTCTTTCATTGTAACCAATCCCGTTATATCATATCTGAAATATCTGTCATTCTCTACCTGTACCGGCTGTACTGGTAAGAAACCTTCTATATCATTGTTAACCATCATACCTAATGTAAGATTGTCAATTCTGTCGTTAGATTTAAGGAGATATTCAGCAGTAACTTTTTCTTCATCGTTCTTTATGTTTAAATCTATCATATATTATTACCTAACCTTTCTGTAATCTTCAATATGTATGTAACTATTCAACGATCTGTCCAAATATCGCCATCTTAGACATTGTATCTAATACTCTCTGTTCCGTTTTCTCTTTAATAACATTAATTTCACCTATTACATTAACGCCTGAAAGATGTAGTACACTACAATTTCTATTAACAAATCTGTTATAGAGTATATTAGTTTTCTCTATATAAGAGCAATCATTCACTTCATCATATTTTTTGATAATCTCAATGTTTCTCTCAATATTCTTATTAGAATCAGGTAATCCACTTCCTACAAATATAACTTTCTTAGCTACATCAAGAACTGAGAAATTAATCTTAGAAATTGCACTCTCTAAGTTAACTATGATGATATCATAATTCTCTAACTCTCCAATTGTCTCATATAACTTTTTAAATCCATTTTCCAAATACATAACTAATTCAAAAGCACAATCTTCATTATTAATGAAGTCAAAGCCAAATTTCATATCTGTTATTATGGCTTTCTCTAAATCTTCCTTAGTAAGTTCCCCGTTTGCTGCCTTAGTTAAAATATCACTAAATGGTACATCCGTTCTTGAAACATCAAAAAATCTTCTCATTGTGCTGAACTGTTTGAAATCAAGATATAAAATATTAGTATTATCATCTGCATTAGCAATTGCAAGAGAAATACCTGTTGTCGTGCTGCCCTCACTGTTTCCTGCCGAAATAAATGCGTACACATCTGGAGTTCTACGTTTCTCTCTGATTCTTTCTTCCTCAGCTTTTCTCTCTTCTTCTAATCTCTTCTGCTCTTCTTCAGCTGCTTTTCTTTCTGCCTCTAATCTTTCTTCTTCAGCCTTTCTTTCTGCCTCTAGTCTTTCTTCTTCGGCTTTTCTTCTCTCTTCTTCAGCCTTTCTTTCAGCTTCTAATCTTTCTTCTTCAGCTTTTCTTTCAGCTTCTAGTCTTTCCTCTTCAGCTTTTCTCTCTGCTTCTTTCTTCTCAGCTAATAATTTATCATAGTTCTTGCCGATATTATATAATTCACCAGCAATATTCTTAACTTTCTGATACTTGCATACTACTGGTGTTCCATCTTCCTCTTTAACTGATTTTAATTCTGATAAATATACTATTGCACATTCCTCCGGTATCTGGGAAATATCATAGTTAATCATCTTATTAATTGCAAAAACCTTTACTTCATGTGCTTCTATTACCGATAAAACGTCTTCTGTACTATTACATGGGAATACCTGTAATTTTTTAGAAAATTTTTCACGCAAAGCAACTAATACCCTGTTTTGATAGTTCTGATCCTGATCTAAAATTGCTACCCTGATTTGCATACTAGTACCTTTCCTTTTCTTTTATTTTCACATAAAACAACCTCACAAATTCATGATTCTATTTTATAAATTTGCTTCCGATATGTCAAGTAATATCTGCCTTTTTAATGCATTTAAATCAGGGAATTTTCTCTCTTCTCTTATGAATTTTATAAACTCAATTTTCACTTCTTTATCATAAATATCTTCATTGAAATCTAATATATGAGTTTCGACTACAATTCTTCCATCTTCTTTAACTGTTGGATTAATTCCGACATTTGTAATACTCTTAAAGACTCTTGAATCTATGTGTGTATTAGTCTTATATACACCTCTTGGAGGCAGAATTTTATTCTCATCAGGACTTATATTAATAGTTCTGGTATCTATCTTTCTTCCATTCTGTTTTCCTGCTACAACCTGTCCTTTTATAAAATAATTATAACCAAGCATTTTGTTTGACATCTCTATATTACCCGAAGTCAGATAATCCTTTATATTTGAACTGCTGACCTTTTCACCATTTGACATAACATCATCTGCAACTATAAGTTCATATCCTGACTCAACCGCATATTTCTCGAGCATCTCTACATTTCCACGTCTGTTTCTTCCAAAACAGAAATCTCTGCCTGTCACAATTACCTTTGCACCCATACTTTTAACTAATACTTCTTTAATAAAATTTTCAGGCTCAATTGCCATGGTTTCTTTATTAACAGGATAGAACACAAGATTATCTATACCTAATTCATTACATATATCTATTCTTTCAGCCTTAGTTGTCACACTCGGCAGATGTTTTATTCCTGTTGTATCGAATGAAAAAAGTACTGTTTCATAACCATATTCTTTCTTTTTCTCATTAATAATGTTAATAAGTCTCTGGTGTCCTAAATGAAATGCATCAAATTTACCTAATGTTACTGCCGAATTATTAACACGAATATCCTTTGTCTCATCATAGATATGCATATTCTTTCACACTTTCTCCGTTTCTCGGTATTAAGCCATAAACATTTTCTCTGGTTTATACAATCCACTTTCCTTATCTATTTTATATACTGCATAAAATCTTCCCTCACAATAGACTCTGTATAATATCTGATTATTATCATAAGCTCTGGTTTCATAATTTATTGCACCAGTATTTCCATCAGTATTATCAGCCACTTTATTCCTTTCCATAAACATTTCAGAAGTTAATACATTTCCATTTAATAATAGCTTTTTAAATCTATCCTTAACAATTAATTTCGGATAGTCAAGGATATCCTCTGTTTTAACTAATATTCCTGACTCTTCTAATCTGTCATCAGTCACAATCTGTTCAATTTCCGAAAGTTTTACACTGTCGTCAAGCTTAAATATACCTGTCTGGGTTCTTAGTAAATATCCCATACAGCCATATACACCTAACCTCTCACCTATATCGTTACATAAAGTTCTTATATATGTTCCTTTGCTGCAATTAACTCTGATTCTTATAACAGGTAGTTTTATTTCTAATATATCAATTCCATATATATAAATATTTCTTGGCTTCCTATCTACTACAATTCCCTCACGTGCTAAATCATATAGCTTTCTGCCATTTACTTTAAGTGCCGAATACATTGGTGGAATCTGGGCATAATCACCCTCGAAACTCTTAATGGCATTAGATATCTCTGTATCTGATAGTTCAATTGTATCACTATATTTTTCTATAATTTCACCTGTCATGTCCTGTGTATCTGTCTTTAATCCGAGAACTAACTCTGCTTCATAAGTTTTTCTCTTTTCCATTATAAGGTCACATAATTTTGTCGCATTTCCTATACAAATTGGAAGCACACCCTCCGCCTCCGGATCAAGTGTGCCTGTATGCCCAATTTTTTTAGTTTTTAGTATACCTCTTAATTTCGCAACAACATCATGTGATGTAAAACCTTTTTCTTTATATACATTAACTACACCATTAATATTATTGTTCATTCTAATCCTCATTTCCAAGCGATTAATCGCAAATAGACGATTTTTCTCACAAACCTGACTAACCTAACTGTATCTCTATCTGCTCTGAAATATTATTTATTACATCATATACTGTGCCTTTCATATTAAAGCCTGCTGCTCTTATATGACCACCACCTCCGAAATATGTTGCAATAGCACTTACATCTACGATTTCATTTGAACGCAGACTTACTTTGTATTCAAGTTCTCCAACTTCATACAGGAATATTGCACATTCAACACCTTTTGTAATTCTAAGCTGCTCTACTATTCCATCTAAATCTTTGTTAGTAATGTTATAAAAATCAAATTCACTTTTCTTTACTACAGAAAAAATACATTTACCATCATAGAACAATACGCTTTCTAATAATGCCCTTCCAAGTATCTGGTTCTGTATATAGGTCTTTGTATAAAATGTATTATCGATTATATTTGTAAAAGGAATGCCTTTTTCCATAAGTTTACCAGCAATTGTCATTGTAGCTGCCGATGTATTCGAATATTTAAACACTCCAGAATCGTGAATTATTCCAAGGTATAAAGCACAAGCCACATCATAATCCACTTTATCTTCGTCTAAAAGTGTGTATACAACTTCACTTGCTGAACTAGCCTTAGGAAATACAATGTTATCCATCGCAAATCCTGTATTGCTTATATGATGGTCTATACATAATGTTTTTTTAGCATTATTAAAATATGGCTCAAACTCACCCAATCTGTCAATGTCACTTGAATCTAATGAGATAAATAAATCATATTCTTTGTCTCCATCATAGCTGTTCTTAATCTCATCACTATATTTAAGAAATTTAAACTTATCCGGAATAGGTTCTAAATACAAATCAACATTAATATCACTATATTGATGTTTCAAATATGTATAAAGTCCCATACATGACCCGACGCAATCGCCGTCAGGTCTTATATGTCCACCCATACCTATTGTTTTCACCTTTTCTAAATAGTCAGATATTTTATTCTGTTTCAATATCATTTTCCTCACCGTCATCTTTAATATCTTTATTTACTTCATCGATAAACCTAGACATATTGACACCATATTCAATTGACTGGTCAATAATAAAAATAATTTCAGGTGTATTTCTAAGATTAATTGTATGTGCAAGTTCTCTTCTTATATAACCCTCTGCACTTCTTAATCCTTCTAATGTACTTTTCTGTGATTCTTCATCACCTAATACACTTATATATGCTTTACACTGTTTTAAATCAGGTGAAACCTCCACAGACACAACACTCGTCATAGGATTAATTCTTGGATCTTTAATCTCTCCTCTTATTATATTGCTAAGTTCACGCATTACTTCGCCATTAATACGTGTATTTTTTATGCTGTTTTTTCTCATAGACAAAACCCTGCTTTCTATAATCTATCTTGGCACTTCCTGCATAATATATGCTTCTACGATATCGCCTTCTTTTACGTCATTGAATTTTTCAAATACCAGACCACATTCATAGTTAGATTTAACTTCTTTTACATCATCTTTAAATCTCTTAAGTGATGCTAATGCACCCTCGAATATCTGCTCGCCTTCTCTTGTAATTCTTACACTGCAGCCTCTCTGGAATACACCGTCAAGTACATAAGAACCTGCGATTGTTCCAACGCCTGAAGCTTTAAATAACTGTCTTACTTCTGCGTGACCAATTACTTTCTCTTCATATACAGGATCTAACATGCCTTTCATTGCTGCTTCCACATCTGCAATTGCCTGATAAATAACTCTGTATAATCTTAAGTCGACTTTTTCTCTTTCTGCTATCTCTTTAGCGAGATTATCTGGTCGTACGTTAAAGCCTATTATAATTGCATTTGATGCTGATGCTAAGATAACGTCTGATTCATTAATTGCACCGACACCGGCATGAATAACCTTAACTACAACTTCATCATTAGATAATCTGGTAAGACTGTTCTTAACTGCTTCAACAGAACCCTGAACATCAGCTTTGACAATTAAATCTAACTCTTTAAGTTCACCTTCCTGTATCTGGTTAAATAAGTCATCTAAAGACATCTTTGCTTTAGCTTTAGAACCTTCGAGAAGTTTTTCTCTTCCGTCTTTGATAAATGTCTCAGCAAAGTTTCTTGCCTCTTTATCATTTTCTGTTGCCACAAATACCTCACCTGCATTTGGGACACCATTAAGTCCTAAAATTTCAACAGGAGTTGATGGTGTAGCTGTATTAACTCTCATTCTCTTATCATTAACCATGGCACGTACTTTACCATAAAATGAACCCGCAGCAATTGCGTCACCCACATGTAATGTACCTTTCTGTACTAATACTGTAGCGACAGGTCCACGTCCCTTATCAAGCTGTGCTTCTATTACAAGACCACGTGCCTTTCTGTTAGGATTAGCCTTAAGTTCACATACCTCTGCCTCAAGAAGAATCATCTCAAGAAGTGTATCGATACCCTCTTTAGTATGTGCTGATACAGGAACAAATATTGTATCTCCACCCCAGTCCTCAGCAACTAATTCATATTCTGCTAATTCCTGTTTAACTTTATCTATGTTAGCACTTGGCTTATCAATCTTATTAACAGCAACGATAATGCTTATTCCTGCTGCCTTTGCATGGTTAATAGCCTCTACTGTTTGTGGCATTACGCCATCATCTGCTGCAACTACTAATATAGCTATATCTGTTGACTGGGCACCTCTCATACGCATTGCTGTAAATGCCTCATGTCCAGGAGTATCTAAGAATGTAATCTGTTCGCCATTAACTGTTACTGTGTATGCACCGATATGCTGTGTAATTCCACCGGCTTCTTTAGCTATGACATTTGTCTGTCTGATTGCATCTAGAAGTGATGTCTTACCATGATCAACGTGACCCATAACACATACAACAGGTGGTCTCTTTACTAACTTGCTTTCATCTTCTTCATCTTCTCTTAATAATTCTTCAATAATGTCAACTTTTTCTTCCTGCTCTGCAATGATATCATATTCTAATGCTATCTCCTGAGCTGTATCAAAGTCAATTTCCTGATTAATTGTAACTATCTGTCCCTGCATAAATAATTTCTTAACAAGTGCAGATGGCTGAACCTTCATCTTATCAGCAAGTTCTTTGATTGTAAGTGTCTCTGGCAGAATAATCTCTTTGATTGTCTCTTCTTCTTTCACTGGTTGTTGTTTAACAGGCTGTAAATTGTTATTCTTTCCATTATTCTTTCCATTATTCTTTCCATTATTTTTACCATATGAATTATTACTATTCTGGTTATTATTTCTGTTATTACGGTTATTTCCATTATTTTTATTGTTCTGGTTGTTATTGTTATTATTTCTATTCTGGTTATTATTCTGACTATTTACATTATTAGAATTCCCACCATTGTTCTTATTCTTCTGGTTATTTCCATTATTTTTATTGTTCTGGTTGTTATTGTTATTATTTCTATTCTGATTATTAGAATTATAGTCATTTTTCTTATTATTCTGACCATTATTCTTTTTCTTTCCTGCAGCTGAATTATTATTACTGTTCTGTGGATTATACACCTGTGTTATATGTGCTTTTTTTCCATCATTATTATCTTTTGCTGCATTTTTCTTATCTGTATTTGATGCTTCTTTTGAAGTATTTTTATCAGTATTTACTGATTCTTTTTTCTTATCTGCTTGCTTATTAACAGCTTTCTTATCTGCTTCTTTATTTTCTGATTTATTGTCAAATTTCTTGCCTGCTTTATCATTTTCTGATTTTTTAATACCTTGACCATCCAATCCATTGAATGCTTTTCTTGCTATATCAGCCTCTTCTTCTGTAATTGAACTTGTTGGTTTTTTCTCTATTCCATTATCTGCTAAAATCTTCATTAGTGCCTTATTTTCTAATCCAAGTTGTTTAGCAAGATCATATACTCTAATATTTGCCATTCTTCTACCTCCGTTAATTTTATTCTGCTTTTATTTTGTTCACGATCGCTTTTGAAAATCCTTCATCTAACAGTGCTAAAGATGCTCTCGTCTCTTTACCCATCGCATTACCTAATAGTTCTTTATTTCCATAGAAATATATTGGTACTTTATAAAATGTGCACATATTTGTAAACATCTTCTTAGTATTATCTGATGCATCATCTGCCACGATAACTAAATATGCTTTATTAGACTTTACCATTTTTTCAACTGAAAATTCTCCGCTTGCCACTTTACCTGCTTTTGTAGCTAAACCAATCATTGATAATACTTTGTTTTGCAATGCCCTGCACTTCCTTTCCATATGAATTTTCTGTATAAACTTTTTAACATATATATAATTATATGCTTTCTCTTAACAAGTCATATACATAATCATCAATTTTCATTTTGAATGAACGCTCAAGGCCATGGTTTTTAATGCTTTTTTCTAAACATTCCCTAGAAGAACATATATATGCACCTCTGCCATTTTTCTTGCCTGTTTTATCAATAATAATTTCATTCTCTGCTGTTTTAAGTACTCGTATCAGTTCTTTCTTAGGTTTCATCTCACCGCAGCCTACACACTGACGCATTGGAAGTTTCTTTGTAACACTCATATATACACCTGCTTTTATTCTTCGCTAATATCTTCTGTTACTTCTGAATTTTCATTCTGCTCCTCAGCTTCTTTAGCAGCTTTTGCCTGACTTTCACTCTTAATATCAATCTTAAAGCCTGTAAGTTTAGCAGCAAGTCTTGCATTAATTCCCTCTTTACCTATTGCAAGTGATAATTGGTAATCAGGTACGATAACGGATGCTGTCTTTGCTTCATCATCTGCAACTACTGAAATAACTTTCGCAGGACTAAGTGCATTCTCAACATAATTAGCTGCATTCTCACTGTAAGGTACTATATCAACCTTTTCACCTCTTAATTCATTAACGATTGCATTAACTCTTGCTCCGTTAACACCTACGCATGCTCCTAATGGATCTACATTCTTATTATTAGATTTAACTGTAATCTTACTTCTTACACCAGGTTCTCTTGAAACACTTACAATTTCAACTGTGCCGTCTCTGATTTCAGCAACTTCTGCTTCAAATAAACGTTTTACAAGATCAGGATGCGTTCTTGATACACAGATTTTTGGTCCCTTTGGAGTCTCCTTAACTTCAGTAATGTATAATTTAATACGTTCTGTTGGCATAAATTTCTCTGTCTTAACCTGTTCTGATTCAAGAAGTACAGCATCAGCCTTACCTAAATTAATACTAATATTCTTGCCATTTATTCTCTGTACAATACCTGTAACGATATCCTTTTCCTTAGCATAGTACTGGTCATATACAACTTTTCTTTCTTCTTCTCTTATCTTCTGTAAGATAACATTCTTAGCATTTTGTGTAGCAATTCTTCCAAATTCTTTAGAATTAACATCAACTTTAATCTCATCACCGACTTCACTGTTTATATCTATCTCTTTAGCTTTATCTAATGAAATCTCACATGATGGATCTTCAACTTCTTCTACAATTTTCTTAGTTGCAATAATCTTGAAATCTCCTGTTTCTCTGTCTACAGTAACTTCTACATTATCACACTTACCATAATGATTCTTATAAGCCATTAATAATGAATTCTCAATAGCTTCGAAAAGCACTTCTTTGTTAATGTCTTTCTCCTTTTCTAATATTTCTAATGATTCAATTAATTCTCTGTTCATTTCTTTAATCTCCTTTTCTATATTTTAAAAATTCATATACATTTTCTATATTTATATCTATATTTAAAACATAATAAACAAAAACTGTCAGTTATGTCAGATATTTTACAACTTCATAATTAAAAATCTAATGCAAGTCTTACAAGTGCTATCTCACTTCTTTTAAATGTAATCTCTTCATCATTATCTTCAATTACTATCTCTTCTTTATTATATGATTTAAGAAAACCTCTATAATCTTTAGTACCATCTTTCATTCTGTAAAGTTTTATCTCTACATCTTCACCTAAACTTCTCTCAAAATCTTTATCCTTCTTAAGTGGTCTGCCAAGTCCAGGTGAACTTACTTCTAATATATATGCATCATCGATAAAATCTTCTTCATCAAGTTTATCACTCAATGCTCTGCTTATTAATTCACAGTCATCAACATTTATTCCACCTGGTTTATCAATATAAACTCTTAAATACCAGTTACTACCCTCTTTCACATATTCAATGTCTACTAATTCGAAATTGTTCTGCTCAATAAGAGGTGTAACTAACTCTTCAGTCTTTGATTCGTATAAATCTTTTTTTGACATTTTCTTTAATCACTCCTTAACTTTTTGCCTTTACAAACATTAGAGAGTGGACTTGCTTGCCCACTCTCTAAACATAATTCACTATATCATATTCAAATTATATCACTATACATATAATAATGCAAGTGATTTTTACCTGTTTCAGCCTCACGTTTTCATCTTCATACTATCAGCCAACTTTAAAATCAATATAAAATATTAAACATCATCATTTTTTAATAAATCAGGTCGTCTTTCTTTAGTTCTCTTAAGGGATTCTGCTTCTCTCCATTCATTCACTTTCTTATGGTCACCTGATAATAATACATCAGGAACTCGTCTTCCCATAAATTCAACCGGTCTTGTATACTGTGGATATTCTAACTTATCTTCTGCAAATGACTCGTATTTAGCAGATTCATCATTATTAAGAACTCCATCTACTAATCTCGATATTGTATCAACCATAACCATCGCTGGAAGTTCTCCACCCGTCAGAACATAGTCACCTATTGAAACATTATCAGTTACAATCATTTCTAGAACTCTTTCATCAATTCCCTCATAATGTCCACATAAGAATACTAAATCTTCCTCTTCTGATAATTTTTCTGCCATTCTCTGGTTAAATACATTACCCTGTGGAGTCATATATATAACTCTTGGTTTCGCATCTGTTAACTGGCAAATTTTCTCTTCTATTGATTTATATGATAAATACACTGGTTCCGCCTGCATAACCATACCTGCGCCACCACCATAAGGATAATCATCTACCTTGTGATGCTTATTAGTTGCAAAATCTCTTATATTTACAACGTTTAATTCTATATTGCCATTTTTTATAGCACGACCAATTATACTTGTATTTAAACAATCCTCAACCATCTCAGGAAATAATGTTAATATGTGAAATCTCATAAATCTAATAACCCTTCCATAATATGTACCCTCATTATTCCCTCATCAATATTTATATCTTTAATACATTCCTTAATCGCAGGAAGAAGAAGCTCTTTCTCTCCAAATTCTTCATTTGCTTTCACTTCATAAACATCATTTGCACCTGTCTGTAATACATCAATAAGTATTCCAACTTCCCTGTCTTCATCACTTATAACTTTTAATCCAATTAAATCTGCAATATAATATTCGTTTTCTTCAAGCGGAATTGCTTCTTCTCTTGTTACATACAAGTCCATTCCTTTATATTTTTCAATATCATTTATATCATCAATGCCTTTGAATTTAACAATTACAAATTGTTTAAAATATCTTACACTGCTAATTTCTAATTCTATTAATTCACTTGTGGAATTACCTCTTAAACCTTTTTTGCAAAACTCTATATATACTTTCTTCAACTTACTAAATCTTTTAGGTTCGTCTGTTGTCGGATAAACCTTTACTTCTCCTTTAATTCCATGAGTTGATGAAACAACTCCGACTCTGAACATATCACTTGTTTTATCCATTCTTACCTCCATATATTATATAATAGTACTTTCAGAATATATATCATATCCAATATAGCTCATAGCAATCCTTTTAATCTTAATCAGTTATTTTTTCCCTGATTATAATTATCATTTCAATATCATATAACAAAAGCTATCACAAAACAAATATTATGTGATAGCCTTTTATATTACTGTACTATTTCAACAATAACTTTTTTGTTCTCTTTAAAAGCTGCGGCTTTAACAACAGAACGAATTGATTTAGCAATACGTCCTTGTTTGCCAATAACTTTTCCCATATCTGATGGGGCAACCTTTAATTCAATAACTGTTCCCTTTTCATCTTCATGTTCAGTCACAACAACTTCATCAGGAGAGTCCACTAGTGCCTTTGCAAGTATTTCTACTAATTCTTTCATTACTACTACACCTCCACTAGCCACTATTTTTCAATACCAGCCTGTTTTAATAACTTAGCTACTGTGTCTGTTGGCTGAGCACCATTGTTTAACCATTTCTGTGCTAATTCAGCATCAATCTTAACTGCACTTGGTTCAACATTTGGATCATAAGTACCGATTTCTTCGATGAACTTACCATCTCTTGGTGATCTTGAATCTGAAACTATTACTCTATAAAAAGGAGCTTTTTTCTGTCCCATTCTTCTTAATCTAATCTTTACTGCCATTGTCTTTTCACCTCCTTAGGTTTTTTATGTGTATGTTAAAAAGGAAGTCTGAATCTGCCTTTTTTACCACCTTTTTTGCCCATCATTCCGGACATCTGCTTCATAAGCTTTTTACTTTGTTCATATTGCTTCATAAGTCTGTTGACCTCCGCAATATCAACACCTGCACCTCTTGCAATTCTATTCTTTCTAGATACATTAATAATTGCAGGATTACTTCTCTCTTCTGGTGTCATAGAATAAATAATTGCTTCTGTTCTGCCTAATACTTTTTCATCTGGCATCTGAGCACCTTTTAGCTGATTACCCATTCCTGGAATCATACTGATAATATCTTCTAATCCACCCATTTTCTTTATCTGCTGCATCTGTTCAAGATAATCATCAAATCCAAATTCAGCTTTCTTGAATTTCTTCTCTAACTCTTTAGCTTTCTCTTCATCAACAACAGCTTCAGCTTTCTCAATCAGTGTGAGTATATCACCCATACCTAATATTCTAGAAGCCATTCTGTCAGGATAAAACTGTTCTAAATCCGAAAGTTTTTCTCCCATACCAATATATAAAATAGGCTTTCCTGTAACTGCTCTGATTGACAGTGCAGCACCACCTCTGGTATCACCATCTAATTTAGTAAGGATTACACCGTCAATTCCAATCTTCTCATTAAATGTTCCGGCTACGTTAACTGCATCCTGACCTGTCATGGCATCTACTACCAAAATTGTCTGGTCAACTGTTACATTCTCCTTAATCTCTATAAGTTCGTTCATCATATCTTCATCAATATGCAAACGACCAGCTGTATCAATAATAACGACATTATTACCATTCTTCTCAGCATGTTCAATTGCCGCTTTTACAATATTTACAGGCTTATGACCTGTTCCTATTGCAAATACTTCAACGCCTTGCTTCTCACCATTTATCTGTAACTGCTCAATTGCTGCTGGTCTATATATATCACATGCAGCAAGTAAAGGTTTTCTTCCTTTAGCTTTAAGCTTTCCTGCTATCTTAGCCGTAGTAGTCGTCTTACCTGCACCCTGAAGTCCAGTCATCATGATTACAGTTATCTCATTCTGTGGTCTTAACTTAATCTCAGTTGTCTCACTTCCCATTAATGAAACCATTTCTTCATTAACAATCTTGATAACCATCTGACCCGGAGTAAGACTTGTCATTACTTCCTGACCTATAGCTCTTTCCTCTACAGACTTAACGAATTTCTTAACAACCTTAAAGTTTACGTCAGCCTCTAATAAAGCCATCTTAACTTCTTTAAGTGCTACCTTAACATCTGCTTCTGAAAGTTTTCCCTTGCCTCTTAAGTTTTTAAATATATTCTGAAGTTTATCTGATAAACTTTCAAATGCCATACTATTCCTCCATACTGAAGTTATATTTCACTAAGTATCTTGTCAGAAATACTTATAATCTCATCAATTTCTTTCAAATTATTATTAGCTTTACATTCATTAGAATATTTCTTGATAAGTTCAACATCTTTCTTAGTCTGCATAAATCTTTCAACTAAGTGTAACTTATCTTCGTAATCTCTAAGTATCTTATCGCATCTTTTAATCAAATCATGTACACCCTGTCTGGAAATGCCTTCTTCTCTGGCAATTTCACTAGGTGACATATCATTAAATACAACATCTTCATATATATTCTTCTGATGTTCAGTAAGCAATTCACCATAGAAATCATATAACATTGACTGTTCAACTATCTTAATCAAGTCTATCCCTCGCTTCGTCAAGTTGCTTTACTTGACATAGTATATAATACAAAGAAAAAGATGTCAAGTGTTTTTTCTTTACATATTTTATAATGCCAAAATTATGAAGTTTAAGTATATAATACAAAAGATATGCCACTTAACTGACATATCTTTTTGTATTATATACTTATGAAATTATAAACATATTTTTGCCATAATTTTTGGCTTCATAAAGATTTCTGTCTGCTTTCTTATAAAGTGCATCTGTTTCTTTACAATCCTTATCTACAATAGCTGCACCTATACTGCATTGAATATTTAAAGTTTCATCACCTTCTGTATATTCAAATCTTATACGTTTAAGTAATCTTTCGATTCTCTTTTTAGCTTTTTCAACATCGCCACATTTTTTAAGCAGAAAAACAAACTCATCTCCACTTAATCTTCCAACAATATCGTCATTATCCACATTTTCGAATAACATATCTGCGACTCTCTTAAGCACAACGTCACCAGCCATATGTCCAAATGTATCATTTACATTTTTAAAATCATCTATATCTAAGATACCATATACACTGTTTTGTTCTCTTACTCCGCTTAAGAATTCTTTAATCATGTTGCTCGAATACTCTTTGTTATAAATATGTGTAAGTGAATCTCTCTGTGATTTATATATATAATCTAACTCAAGTCGCTTACGATTATCTATGTTTCTAAACATTATAAAAACACTGTCTATATTATCTAATCTATCATTTGGAATAAAGACTACAACCATTCTTATCCATATATAACCTTTTTCCTTATTCTTGATTCTTATGTCATCTTCTACCACATATTTACCTGATTTGATACGTTTAAATATATCATTGCTTCTAAATATATCTAATAATTCTGTATCCTCTTGCATAACAGAATTACTACACATATGCCAGAACCACTGGTCCAGGTTTGTAAAATTTGTTTTTACTCCAAATAAATCAAAATATTTATCTGAATCGTAATAAAGTTTATTTTTTTCATTATCATATATGATTACTACATCATACATGCAATTAAGCAATTTTCCATACACTGATTGAAATCGGCTATCATTTGTTAAATCACCTTTTAAAATATTATCTTTCGGTGAATTCCTTACTTTTTCCATTTTCTGTTTTCCCTCCGTCATTCATATATACAGATTATTGTATTTTGAATTTGACAAATATAATCATTAATCCTAACTATCTATGTGACTTATAATACAGGCACCTCTAATTTAGGATTATATCCTTTCGTCTCTAAAGCTTTAATAATTTTCGCCTTATGTTCATTTCCGAATGACTCAAGTGTAATCTTAAGCTCTACTGCTGCATTTCTGTTAATGCTTACAAACTGGTTATGTTCAAGTTTAACGACATTTCCCTGTGCCTCTGCGATAACGTTTGCAACCTTAACAAGTTCACCCGGCTTATCTGGAAGTAATACAGAAATTGTAAATATTCTTCCTCTTTCAATAAGACCATGCTGAAGTGTTGAGGACATTGTAATAATATCCATATTACCACCACTAAGTATTGATACAACTTTTTTCTTCTTAAAATCTAAATGTTTAAGTGCTGCTACAGTAAGTAAACCTGAATTCTCAACTACCATCTTATGGTTCTCAACCATATCAAGGAATGCAACTATTAACTCTTCATCAGGTATTGTAATAATATCATCAAGATTCTTCTGGATATATGGGAATATCTTTGTACCAGGCGTCTTAACTGCTGTACCATCAGCAATAGTATTAGCACTGTCTAATGTTACAACCTTGCCTGCTTTCAACGAAGCCTTCATACAACTTGCACCTTCTGGCTCTACACCTATTACCTTGACATTAGGATTTAATAATTTAGCAAGTGTACTTACACCTGTTGCTAAACCGCCGCCACCAATTGGAACTAATATATAATCAACTGTTGGAAGTTCTTTAAAAATTTCCATTGCAATTGTTCCCTGACCTGTTGCAACGTCCAAATCATCAAACGGATGAATAAATGTTAATCCATCTTTTTCTGCAAGTTCATATGCTTTTGCACATGCCTCATCATATACATCACCATATAATACAACTTTCGCACCATAACTCTTTGTTCTGTTAACTTTCATAAGTGGAGTCGTAGTAGGCATTACGATTGTTGCTGGTACACCGTATAATTTAGCTGCATATGCTACACCCTGTGCATGGTTTCCTGCTGATGCAGTAATAAGTCCTTTCTTTCTGTCCTCTTCTTTTAATGTACTGATTTTATAATATGCACCTCTTACCTTATATGCACCTGTAAACTGCATATTCTCAGGTTTCAGATATACTTTATTACCTGTCTGTTCACTAAGATAATCACTATATACAAGTTTTGTCTTTGTGATTACTTTTTTAACTACTTCTGTTGCTTCTTCAAATTTTTCAAGTGTCATCTTATCCATATCTCTATTCTTCTTTCTAAATATTTTTATTCATTTGATGATTCTGTATTAAACAATGCATCGACAAAACTGTTAGCATCAAATTTCTGTAAATCCTCGATTTTCTCTCCAATCCCAATATATTTGACAGGGATTCCGAGTTCGGATTGAATTGCCACAGCGATACCACCCTTTGCAGTACCATCCATTTTAGTCAGGATTACTCCCGTTATATCTGCACATTCCATAAACTGCTTAGCCTGTGCTAATGCATTCTGTCCTGTTGTTGCATCTAATACTATGAAATTTTCTCTATATGCTTCACTATATTCCTTTTCAATGATTCTGTCAATTTTTTTTAGTTCAGCCATAAGATTTTTTTTGTTATGAAGTCTTCCTGCAGTATCGCAGATAAGAACATCTGCTTTTCTGGCTTTTGCTGCCTGAATAGCATCATATATAACCGCTGCCGGGTCTGAACCTTCCTGTTGTGCAATTATATCTGTACCTGCTCTGTGCGCCCATTCCGTAAGCTGTTCAATAGCTGCTGCCCTGAATGTATCTGCCGCTGCCATTATTACTTTCTTACCTTTGCCTTTTATCTGTGCAGATAATTTACCAACTGAAGTAGTCTTACCCACACCATTTACACCTATAACAAGTACAATTGACTTTCTGTCCTCGAATTCATAAGCATTCTCGCCTATGTCCATCTGCTCTTTAATACTGTCAATTAAGAGCTGCTTACATTCCTTTGGATCTTTGATTTTGTTAGCTTTTACTTTCTCTTTTAAATCATCAATAATCTTCATCGTAGTGGCAACACCTAAGTCACCCATTATAAGTATCTCTTCGATTTCATCATAGAAATCATCATCAATACTTGAAAATCCACTAAATATATTGTCAATTCCGGATACAATGTTATCTCTTGTCTTAGTAAGTCCTGATACTAACCTTCTAAAAAAACCTTTCTTTTCTTCACTCATATAATTCTCCATTCCGCAGGCACATAGTGCTGGAGAAATCGCAAGTCAAATATCAGATTTAGCTCTGCGATAGATTCTAAATGTGGTGCCTGCAACACATTTAGCTGTGTAAAAGAATTGGTGCATCAACACAATTCTTTCACACTATTCTCCTTTTCTGGTTATACGCCTAATTTGTCAGTTCTGCATCTAATAAATCAACAGAAACGAGTGTAGATACACCTTTCTCCTGCATAGTTATACCATATAGTCTGTCTGCTGCCTCCATCGTACCTTTTCTATGGGTAATGACTATAAACTGCGTGTATTTAGTTAATTTATGAAGATAATTAGCATATCTTGAAACGTTCGAATCATCTAGGGCCGCCTCAATTTCATCAAGAAGACAGAATGGAGATGGCTTAAGATTCTGAATAGCAAATAATAACGCAATCGCTGTAAGTGCTTTCTCACCACCAGATAACTGCATCATATTCTGAAGTTTCTTACCAGGTGGCTGTGAAATGATTGTTATTCCTGCCTCTAAAATATCCTCGTCTTCATTCAGTTCTATAGTACCCTTACCACCACCAAATAATTCCTTGAATACCTTATCAAACTCTGTACGAATCTGTGCAAATTTCTCTGTAAACTGTGCCCGCATACCTTTATCTAATTCGTCGATAATCTGAATTAATGATTTCTCTGCCTCTACTAAATCATCATGCTGTGTCTTTAAGAATTCATATCGTTCAGAAACACTCCTATATTCTTCAATAGAGTTAACATTTACGTCGCCGAGTCCTCTTATTTTAGCCTTTAATTCAGCAATATTCTTCTTAAGTTCAGGAAGATTATTATATTCATCATTCTTAAGTTCTAATGCGATATTATATGTGATTTCATATTCATTCCACATATAGTTAATCTGGTTATCCTGCTGTTCTTCTAACTTCTCGCGTTGACTGTTCAATCTGTAGATTTCTTTATCTAACTGATTCATTTTCTCTGACAAACTTTCACGCTTAGCAAAGAAATCTTTATGTTCATTAGACTGCTTCTCTTTCTTCTGATACAATTCAGTAATTTCTTCAGAATATTTATTAAATGATTTATCAGCCTCTTCAATTGATTTCTTAATATTATCAATCTCATCTAGTTTATTCTGGACATCCCCATAAGAATCCTCAACATTTTTCTGAATATTCTCAAGTTCAGCATTATTAGTCTCTATTTCACCATCAATACGTCTGATATTCTCTGCAACAAAAGTAACTTTCTGGTTCATTTCCATAAATTCTAACTTCATACTGTCTACTTTCTCGCTCTGGGCAGCTTCTTTTGCTTTTTCTTTCTCCATATCCTCTGTAAGAGATTTTATCTTCTCTTCTAAGGCTGTATTCAGATCCTCATAGGTCTTTAATTCAGAATTAAGTTCACTGTTACTTTCCTTAATTTCTGAAATCTGTATTCCGATTTCAGCATTTTCTCTCTTGAAATCTTCGAAAGAGGTCTGTAATTCGTCACGCTTTTCAGTTGCCTGATTAAGATTTAACTTAATTGTATTCTGTAAAATGAACTGTTCCTGCAATACTTTCTTAATTTTATCAAGTTCATTAGTATACTCTAACAGCTGACTCTTATATTGTTTAATAGCTTCTTCACATTTCTTATAATTTTCCTGATTCTCTTTAATGCTCTTCTCTAAATCTTCAATCTCTCTTCTACGTCCAAGAAGATTACTTGAATTTCTGAAAGCACCACCTGACATTGAACCACCTGCATTAAGCAATTCGCCCTCAAGTGTAACAATCCTTAATGTGTAGTTATATTTTCTTGCAATTATCAAAGCATTATCAACATGGTCTACTACAACTATTCTTCCTAACAGATATTTTGCAATAGCCTCATATTCTTTCTTAATATGCACAAGGTCACAGGCAAGTCCTAACACGCCTCTTTCATTTAATACTCTTTCATTGTTAAAGCCTGTCCTGTTAGCAATACTGCTAAGTGGAAGAAATGTTGCTCTGCCGAATTTGTTCTTCTTAAGATATTCAATTAATTCTTTAGCAGTATTTTCTGTATCAGTAACCACATTCTGTATACTACCTCCTAATGCAGTTTCGATAGCTACTTCATATTGCTTATCAACCTTAATAATATCAGCAACTACACCGATTACACCTTTCTTCTGCTCTTTAACTTCCATTATCTTTCGAATACTGTTACCATATCCCTCATATCTCTCAGTAATATTCTTAAGAGACTCTAACTTAGAATGGTTACGCTGGTATTCCATAGATAAATCTTTAGATTTCTTATCTAACTCTGAAAGATTTCTGTTATTCTCACTTATATTATCAGTAATCTCATCATTCTTTTTCGAAAGTTCGATAATCTGCATGCTCACATCTTTCAAATCACTTTCAAATTCTTCAATTACCTTATCCTGACTCTCTCTGTCACTTGAGAATTTAATTAGTTTCTGGCTTATCTCAGATTTTCTTATAGAAACCTGTTCAAGCATTGTATCATATCTCTGTATTTTTGATTTAACGGCTGACTTCTGATTTAACAAATCAATAATTTCATTCTTCGCTTCTTCAATTTCAGCTAAAATAGATTCAATATTTTCAGAAATTCCTGCTAAAGCATCAAATTCTTTCTTACGCGTCTCATCAGCTTCTTTTAATATGCTGTTGATGTTATTCTTCTCATTAACATAAGACTCTTTCTCTTTCTGTAATTCAGTTAGTTTATCATTAATAGCCTTAATTCTTTCCTTAATATGCAAATCATTCATTTTAGCTGAATTAATCTGCTCATTTAATAATCTGATTTCACCATCATATTTCTCTTTTAACAACTGAATCTTATTTAATTCAGTTTTCTTCTCATCCACATCAGAAGTAATCTCTTCAATCTCTAATTCTAACTGTTCATATTCAGTTTTAATTCTTTCAAATACTTTCTTAGTCTCTTCTAAATCATTAGCAGCAATCTCGTTCTTACCGTCAAGTTCGGATAACCTGTTCTTAATGTTCTCAACTTCTAACAAGAACATATTAATATCATTTGCTTTAAGTTCTTCTTTGTATTTCAAATATTCTCTGGCTTTTTCAGACTGTTTCTCTAATGGCTTAACCTGTTTTTCTAATTCGCCTAGGATATCATTAACACGTACTAAATTAGCCTGTTCATCATCAAGCTTCTTCTGTGTCATTATCTTTCTACGCTTATATTTAACAATACCTGCCGCTTCATCAAAAAGCTCTCTTCTCTCTTCCGGCTTTCCTGATAAAATCTTATCTATCTGTCCCTGTCCGATAATAGAGTATCCCTCTTTACCGATACCAGTATCATAGAATAATTCGTTTATGTCTTTTAGACGGCTTACTGTACCATTAATCATATATTCACTTTCACCTGAGCGAAATAATCTTCTTGATACTGTAACTTCGTCAAAATCTATTGCCAGTGAATGATCAGAATTATCAAGTGTTATGGCAACATAAGCAAAACCAAGTGGTTTTCTGTTCTCTGTTCCCGCAAAGATTACGTCCTCCATCTTCGCACCACGAAGCTGTTTTATTCTCTGCTCACCAAGAACCCATCTTACTGCATCGGCCACATTACTCTTACCACTTCCATTTGGTCCGACAATTCCTGTAATACCATTATGAAATTCGAAATTTATCTTATTGGCAAATGATTTAAAGCCCTGAACCTCTATACTCTTTAAGTACATATATTAACAACCTTTCTGTCATTACATTTATCTTTTCTTTAATTTTTTAATGGCATTATATGCTGCCTGCTGTTGGGCATTTTTCTTAGTTCTGCCAATCCCATTTCCGATAACTTTATTATCTAACATACAATTAACTTCATATTCTTTAAGATGATCAGGTCCGTCTTCTCTGACCACAACATAACTAAGCTCACCAAGCTTATACTTCTGTATAATCTCTTGAAGAACTGTCTTGCTGTCGTGAAATAATTGTTTATTCTCTATATCACTTACAACATATTTGTATACAAATTCTCTAGCATGTTCTATTCCACCATCTAGATATATTGCTCCTAAGAGTGCCTCAACTGCATCTGATGTAATCGATGCCCTTTCTCTTCCACCTGTATTCTCTTCACCATTGCTAAGTAAAATATATTTACCAAGACCTAATTCCTTAGCTACAGCAGCAAGTGGATATTCACTTACAAGACTCGCTCTTAATTTTGTAAGTTCTCCTTCTGGTTTATTTGGAAAATTATCATACAGATACTCACTTGAGATTAATTCCAATACAGCATCTCCTAAAAATTCTAATCTCTCATTACAACTGAATTTACTCATCTTATTATCATTTGCATAAGAACTATGTGTCATCGCCCTGTATAATAACTCTAAATTTTCAAATTCATACCCTATTATGTGTTGAATTTCTTCTATTCTATATTCCATTTCTATCCTTCCTGCTTAAAAAAACGTATTCACATCACTTCCATTACTTTAAAGGAAATATCTTATGAATATAATTATTACCTTTAAAATAATAAAAGTGAAAAGTAAAGAATCGTATATTTTGAATATTCTGTATTCTTAGAATACTCTGCAAATTCTTTACTATTCACTTTAAAATTCTAGTTGTTCATTGCAGCTTTAATCTGTTCTACAGCATCTCCAACTGTTGCAATTGACTCAGCAGCTTCGTTTGGAATCTCGATATCGAATTCTTCTTCAATTCCCATGATAATTTGGAAAACATCTAATGAATCTGCTCCTAAATCATCTACAAAAGTAGTCTCCATTGTTATATCCTCTGGGTCTACACTTAATACCTCAGCTATAATTTTCTGTAATTTTTCAAATTCCATTATAATACACACCTTTCTGAATTCAAATAATAATTAATCAGATTTATATTTTTAATATAAATTTGTTTTTAAGTATTTATCAAACAGCTTTTAACATTTTCAAATGTATGTTATTTTTCATTAAACAGGAGTTTCTCTTTGATTTTCTCATTAATCTTCTGTTCTTTGAAATTAACACACTGAATTATTGAATTACAAACTTCCTTAGCTTTAGAACTTCCATGAGTCTTTACAACTAATCCATTCAATCCTAATAATGGTGCTCCACCATATTCATCTGTCTGGAATGATTTAAGTGTCTTTTTAAGTGCTGGTTTAATTAATAATGCACCTATCTTAGTTCTGAGTGATGACATAAGTCCCTCTTTAACTTTGGCAATTAATGTGTTACCAACGCCTTCATATAATTTAAGAATAACATTTCCAACAAATGCTTCGCTGACTATTACGTCTGCATATCCTGACGGAATATCTCTTGCCTCAATACTTCCGATAAAATTAATATCAGGACAATTTTTAAGAAGCGGAAATGTCTCTTTGACTAATGCATTTCCTTTCTCTTCTTCAGCGCCTATATTGACTATAGCTACTCTTGGATTCTTAACACCAACAATATTCTCCATATAGATTGAACCCATCTTCGCAAACTGTACAAGATGCGATGGTCGTGCATCAACATTAGCACCACAGTCAATAAGTAAAGCCACTCCATCTTTCGTAGGAATAAGAGGTGCAAGAGGTGGTCTTTCAATTCCTTTAATTCTTCCAACAATTAACTGACCGCCTACTAGAACCGCTCCGGAACTTCCTGCTGATACAAATGCATCCGCCTGATTGTTCTTAACTAAATTCATAGCTACAACAATCGAGGAATCTTTCTTTCTTCTTATCGCATTAACCGGTGGTTCTTCTGTCTGTATAACCTCAGTTGCATTCACAACTTCTATTTTATCTTTGTTATATTCATACTTCGATAATTCCTGATTAACAACATCTTCCATACCAACCAGAATTACCTTGATATCTTCACAGGAATTAACGGCATCTATTGCACCCTTGACAATTTCTGTCGGAGCATTATCTCCGCCCATAGCATCTACTGCTACAACTGTAATCTCTTTCTCCACTTATAAAATACCCAGCATATTGCTACCCATATAAGTAAAGGATATTGGGGTCCTTTTTTATTTTCCTTTACCTTTATAAAACTTACTTATGTAAGTCTCTAACATAATATACTAAATAGCTAAATAAAAATCAACATTAATTTTAAATTTTGTATACAGTTAATGTCAGACATTCATAACCAGGTATTTATTTGAATATCTGACCATTAACTAATCCAAATATTTAACACACAAAAAATGTCATAACATACATTTCTGCCTGTTATGACATTCCTTTGAGAAAAATTTCCTAAATAAGTTATCCGTAATACGAACTACTCATTTCTAATAATTAATCAACTGATATTATTTCTTTTTTGTTGTATGAACCACAAGCTTTGCATACTCTATGTGGCATCATTAATGCTCCACATTTGCTACATTTAACTAAGTTTGGAGCACTCATTTTCCAATTAGCTCTTCTCTTATCTCTTCTAGCCTTTGAGCTTTTATTCTTTGGACAAATAGACATGGTCTGTTACACCTCCTTAAAATTGTTGAAAATGTCACGAATTTTTGACATTCTAGGGTCTAATTCTGTGGTATCACAGTTACAAGTCTGTGAATTAAGATTTGCCCCACATCTATTACAAATTCCTTTACAATTCTCACTGCAAAGAACCTTCATAGGCAAATTAACAAGTATTTCATTATAAATAAGCTTCTCGACATCAAGCATATTATCCTGAATATATGACTGCTCATCTAACGACTCTGTCTTGTCATTTTCCGACTCATTCATGTCAATCTCTTTATTTACTTTGATGTTCATATCATACTTCACATCTTCTAAACATCTGTCACATGGTATCATCAATGTTAAATCAATCTCTGATGTCAATGTAAATGTTCTCTTTCCTGTGTTACGAAGCTTAATAAGAACTGGTTGTTTCTTAACTATCTCGTAATCACACATCTTAGATGTAAATCTTGACATCTCTATGTCTGCACAAACATCTAACTCTTTATCAATAGTTGATAAAAGTTCGGATAAGTCAATCAGCATAAATTACCTCTTTTCTAATCGCACTTGAATATTATAACCATAGGTATTGTGTTTGTCAACCTTAAATTTTCAAAATCTTGTATAAACTTGTCTACACATTAAATACTTGTTATTACTTTACAAGTTCTAATGTCTCTTTAGCTATTTTTAATTCTTCATTTGTCGGTACTACAAGCACCTTAATCTTTGAGTTCTCTGTAGAGATGACAACATCTTCTCCTCTTTTTGCATTTTGTTCGTCATCTATTTCCACTCCTAAGAATGTAAAGTATGAACAAATCTCTTTTCTTACTATTGCATTGTTCTCTCCAAGTCCTGCTGTAAATACAATTGCATCTATTCCATTCATTGCCGCTGCATATGCTCCAATATATTTGGCAACTCTGTAGCAATACGCTTCAATTGTCATTCTTGCTCTTTCGTCTCCTGCAAGCATAGCATCTGTTATATCTCTGAAATCACTGCCGATTCCTGATAGACCAAGAACACCTGATTCTTTATTAAGGATATTCATAACTTCATCTATCGTCTTATTCTCTTTATGGGCAAGAAATTCTACTATAGCAGGGTCTATACTTCCTGAACGTGTTCCCATAATAAGTCCTTCTAAAGGTGTAAGTCCCATACTCGTATCTATTGATTTTCCACCATCAACAGCACATATACTTGCACCATTTCCAAGATGGCATACAACAGTCTTAAGTTCTTCATATGGTCTGTCTAAGATTTCGGCAACTCGTTTTGAAACAAAACTGTGTGATGTTCCATGGAAGCCATATCTTCTCACCTTATAATCTTCATAATATTTATATGGAAGTCCGTATAAATAAGCTTTAGCAGGCATAGTCTGGTGAAATGCAGTATCAAATACAGCTACCATCTTTGTATCAGGCATTAACTCCTTGCATGCCATTATTCCGATAAGATTAGCTGGATTGTGTAATGGTGCTAAATCATTACATTCCTTTATAGCTTCAATTACATCATCATCAATTATTACTGATTTAGCAAATTTCTCTCCGCCATGTACGATTCTGTGTCCTACTGCACCAACATCACTTAAGTCTTTAATAACACCTGTCTTTGCATTTGTAAGTGCATTGATAACTAATTCAACTGCCTTCTTATGATTTGGCATTGGCTCTTTCACTATCTCCTTGTCAAGACCTGCCGGTTGATATACTAACTGGCTGCCATCTAAACCTATTCTTTCGCATAATCCTTTTGCTAATACGCTATCATCTTCTGAATTAATTAACTGGAATTTCAATGACGAACTTCCGCAATTGATAATAAGAATCTTCATTTTCTCACTCAGTTTCCTTTCCTTACCATAATTATTAATTGAAATTAATATATTTAAAAAACTTAAACAAGTTTTCTCTGCTGTGCCTGTACTGCTGTAATAGCTACAACACCAACGATATCTGATGATGAACATCCTCTTGATAAATCATTAATAGGCTTAGCCATACCCTGTGTTAATGGACCATATGCTTCTGCTTTTCCCAATCTCTGAACCAACTTATATCCAATATTACCTGCATCAAGGTCCGGGAAAATTAAAACATTTGCATTGCCTGCAACTGTACTTCCAGGTGCTTTTAATTTAGCTACTTCCGGTACAAGTGCCGCATCTAACTGTAACTCACCATCTGCTGTTACGTGAGGATAATTCTTCTTTAATATCTCTACTGCATCTGTAACCTTTGTTACATCAGGATGTTTTGCACTTCCCTTTGTAGAATGTGATAACAATGCACAAATTGGTTTCTCACCGACTAACATCTCAAATGATTTTGCTGATGATTCTGTAATTGCTGCAAGTTCTTCCGGATTAGGATTCTGGTTAAGTCCTGCATCTGCAAATACAAATGTACCATCTGCACCATATTCACAATCAGGTACACATACTACGAAGAAACCTGATACTAATTTTGTTCCCGGTTTGGTCTTAATAATCTGGAGTGATGGCTTTAATGTTGAAGCTGTAGAATGGCATGCACCCGAAACCACACCATCTGCATCACCAAATTTAACCATCATACATGCATAATACATAAAATCATTCATCATAAGGTCTTTAGCCTGTTCAGGAGTCATACCTTTTGATTTTCTTAATTCATAAAATACTTCTATATAATCTGGTGTTTTACTGAATGTATATGGGTTAACTATTCTTGCTCCTGAGATATCTAATCCCTTGCTATTCTCTGCAATAACGTCTTCTGTACCAATGATAATAAGATTTGCAATTTTCTCTTTAAGAATAATCTCTGCCGCCTCAAAAGTTCTTCTGTCCATTGATTCAGGTAAAACAATTGTCTTAATATCTTTTTTTGCTCTTTCTTTAATATTATCAATAAATCCCATAATTTAATTTCCTTTCCTGTATAATTAATCCGCACACTTTATAATATTATAACGCATTTTTACTTTGTATACAATATCTTTAAACGTACTAAATTCAATACATTTATTGATATTTTTTTAACAAAATGTTATCATACATATAACGTATTTTAAAACACGATATGAAAGGAGTTTATAATGAAAACCGTTGGAATTATAGCTGAATTTAATCCATTTCACAATGGTCACGCATATCTTATTGAAAAAGCAAGAGAACTTACCAATGCCGACCACGTTATAGTTGTTATGAGTGGCAACTTTGTCCAGAGGGGTGCGCCTGCATTTATGGATAAATTCACAAGAACTGCCATTGCCCTTGAGAATAATGTAGACCTTGTCCTCGAACTTCCGGTTTGTTATTCTATGTCAAGTGCTGCTTACTTTGCAACCGGTGCAGTTGCAACTTTAGATAAATTAAATGTCGTTGATTATCTTTGTTTTGGCTGTGAAAATGATAATTTAGACCTGTTAAATCTCATCGCAGACATAATAATAGATGAAGATGAATGTTATAGCGAAGCATTACAGTCATATTTAAAAACCGGCATGTCTTTCTCAAGAAGCCGCGAAAATGCAATTATAAAATCTCTTTCGCTGCGCGGTGTCAATATGAGTTCAGACGAGCTTTCGCTTATAATATCATCTCCAAACTCTATTCTTGCAATTGAATATATTATTTCAATACGTAAGTCAGGCAGCAAGATGGTTCCGGTTCCAATCAAACGTTTAGACAAAGGCTACCATTCATCTGATTTAGACGGACATTTTGCAAGTGCAAGTGCAATCAGAAAACTCTTTGGTGGCAAATCAATATTTACATTCAACAATGTCAAAGAAACACTTTCTGATATCGTCCCTGCAAATTGTATGGAATTACTTGAAAATGAATACAAGAAAACTTACCCTATTGTCTCTGATGATTTCAGTCCATTAGTCGGTAATGAGTTAATTAAAGCAAGATATAATAACACAGAGACTAATAATCTCTTTGATATAACAGATGACTTAGCTAACAGAATATCCAATCTCTCAGGTTCATATGAAGCCTTCGACAGTTTTGTTAATACCTGTAATTCTTCTATATTTACATCATCAAGAATTTCAAGAATTCTGTTCTATCTGCTATTCAATTATACTAAAGATGATTACTTTACTTTTAAAGATGAGGGATACGTTTACTACTTCAGAGTTCTCGGTTTCAATAAAGCCCATAACAGCTTACTTACTGAAATTAAAACCAACTCCGACATTCCTCTTATCACTAAAATATCTAATGCATTTTCAGTTCTGTCTGAGAATGGCAAACGTATGTTATCAATTAATATGATGGCTGATGAGATTTACAGATTAGTAAGTATTGATAAATACAATTTCTCAATACCAAAAGAACAGCAATATGGTGTTATAATAAAAGATGAATAATTACAGAAATGTTTAATCTATGACAGATTTAAGATATAATCTCTTGAATTTCAGCCTCTTGAATTTCAACCTCTTGAATTTCAGCCTCTTGCATAGCTACTTTGCTCATAACTGTGTAAGAGGCTGAAATAATAAGAAGATAGATTATCAAAAACACAAAATAACCGCCTACCTGATACAATCTCCATTAAATAAATTTATTACCTATGAAGATTGATTCAGCCAGCGACTATTTTTATAAGAGTTATAAAAATTAATTACCATATTTTTGAACAACAAATGCATAAGCTTCTTTAGAATGTCTGAATCTCTTAACTTTTTCACCATAACTATTAAGTTCCTTAATTAACCCTTTCCTAATCTTATTAAACTCAAATACCCATTTAATATTCCACCACAAGAATTCTAATGTTGGTTCTGAATTGTATGCTTCTTTTCCCCTTCTTTGATTTATCCAGCGTTTAAATACTCTTATTAATCTTACCAACGTATATTCATCTAATACTATAATATAGTCACAACACCCAAAGCTTTCCTTAAGAGATTCTCTTGGTGAACCCTCCACAACCCAGTCCTTTTTATTAATAATTTCATTAAAACATCTATCTCTTTCCTCGTGACTTCTTTTTTCATCACCCGAAGAAGTTCTTTTCCACACAACATTATCTTTTTCATAATATGGTGTATTAAATCTCTGTGATATTCTCTTTGCAAGTGTTGTCTTTCCACTTGCAACAGAACCAATAATATCTAATCTCAAGCCACAAACACCACCCTTTCATTCTATACAAAATTAATTATTCTCAGTAGTAATATAATCTTTTCTCAAGATTTCCATTTCAATAACATTCCAAGGTTCATCTTCAACTGTCTCCGTTTCAACAAAACCTACATTTCTATAGCACATATGAGCTGCCTCGTTATTTTCAAACACACCGATAGTAACCCTTTCAACACCCATAATATCAAATGCATACTTAAGACCTTTCATAAGCATTTGCTTACCATAACCTTTTCCTCTAAGTGTATTGTCTACTACAACCCAGCCAAAACGTAATTGCTTATTATCTCTACCTGTGTATCGCATAATAAAATGTCCTACTACTTTGTTATCCTCATTAATTGCAGTCCAAGGATAAAAGTTATCAGGTTCTTTACAATCTCCATTAGCTTTAGTGTATTTATCATCAATAATATCAGCAGATATGGGATATTTACCAAATCTCTCACCACCCCATTTTATAAATACATCTTCATCATTTAACCATTTTACAATTACTTTGGAATCACAACTTTTATATGGTCTCAATCTAATCACTTCTTATTCCTCCTGTCTGTTACTACAATATTTGCTTTAATTGCTTATATAAAAATGAGTTGATATATGTTTTAATTTATACATCAACTCATTTTTTACTCAAACTTCGCACATATATATCGTGGCATATATTCATCTTTTAAAGTAAATTTGACATATATAAATATCGAAACGCCTTGTAAGAATTGCGTAAATTTGCAAGATATCTTTTTCGGCTCAAATTTTGTGTACATTCAACAGACATACACTTAAGACGAGATGTCCGTCTAT